>Ga0137421_1000008_pt1 | contig 168664 bp, 281 predicted proteins | sample EasRivERMZT534_2_FD_104648 | JGI IMG/M metagenome (GOLD analysis project Ga0137421, IMG submission 104648) | Soil microbial communities from meander-bound floodplain in the East River, Colorado, USA - East River MetaG ERMZT534_2 | ecosystem: Environmental > Terrestrial > Soil > Floodplain ...
AGTGTGGCTATGACAAATCAACCAGAGCCTTAGAATTCCACCACAGAGATAAAAAAGAAAAATTGTTTAATGTAAGCGGAAGCCATTGTATTAAGTGGGAAAAAATAAAGGTAGAATTGGATAAATGTGATCTAGTTTGCTCTAACTGTCATAAAGAAATAGAAGAGCTTGAAGATCTAAATAATCCTTTATCAAAAACAAAAATAATAGAAGCATATTTTCAGCCAAGAAAACCAAGACAAAAAATAGTATGTATAGTATGTCAAAAAGAAATAGTAATTACTCATAAGGGTCAAATATATTGTTCAAATGAATGTTCTCATAAAAACAAAATAAAAATAACAGCAACAAAAGAAGAACTAGAAGAAATGAGAAAAACAAAGACTATCACAGAAATATCAAAAATATTTGGAGTCTCCTTCAATGCTGTTAAAAGAAAATGTAAAAAATTAGGTATCGTCAAATCTAAAAATAAATAATAGGACACTAGGTGGGCTTGTAGCTTAATGGTTAAAGCAAGGAACTCATAATTCCGAGATTCTGTGTTCGAGTCACAGCAGGCCCACCCTCTGCCCTATTCCCAATCAGGAGACAATATGACAAGAAGAGAAAAAATACTTGCTGCATTAGACATACAAGAAAGTATAGAAGGTGGATCAGATGACATTGATTTACTTAGAAAAGTTGTGAATATTATGAGAACCGAAGATCAATTTTATAGTCTTGTAAAGACTGCTCCTTTCAGATATGGCGTACTAAGCTATGAAGTCTATAAATTCTATTATCCTTCACCAGAATTGCTAAAGTTATTGGCTTTATAAGAAAGGAACAAAATGAACAGACAGCAGTTACTTGACAATGTTGTTTCAAGAATAGGAAATAAAGGAAGGTCTGGCCGTGCATATGAATGTAATGGAAAACAAGGCTTTACTTGTATGTATGTTCCTAGTATGTCTAATATAAAAGGAGTTTCAAAGGACCATCCTGGTTGCGGAATTGGTTGCCAACCATGTTTTGACGATCCTAATCTGAAAAAGGTGCTTCATAGTTACGAAGGATTAAGAATACATACCATTGTGGAACAGGATAAGACAATAGCAAAAGCTTTGGAAGTAGATACTGAAGATGAAGTAGCGTTTCTATTGCATATGCAAACAAACTTACACGATGACGAAAATAGTTGGAATGAAGATGGAACGCTGAGGCAATTAGCAGTAAATGATTTTGCAGATGTTTACGGATTAATACCTCCTATTGTTCCTTCGATTGGATAAAAATGGCCCAAGAAAAATATGTTGCAACGATTCAAGTATTGGTGAACGCTGATTGTTTAGGTGGAGCAGCAGATGGATTTTCAGAACTCTTATCTCATAATGAGTTTGTAATGGATTGGGGTTATCTTAAAATTGGTGGGCAAATGCTCGTACCGCAAAAAGTTTTGGTTAAAGATGATTATCAAGAAGGTGATATGTTTCTAAATGGAATGTATATTTAAATGAAAACAAATTTGAAACAGCTTGAACAAACATTTTTCCGCGAACTTTACCAGGGCGATCTATTTTGGTATTCAGGATTTCTGTTTATGAAAATGGAAGTTGGAAATAATGGAGTAGAAGTGATAGGAAAACGGGCAGGAAGATTAGTTAGTTTTGCTAGAGAATCAGCAGTACAAAGAGAAGAAAACCTTGGCATTACTTTTGTGAGCTAAAAATGGATAAAATTCAAGTTCAAAAGAAGATAGAAAATTTTCTACTAGAGTACATTGAAGAGAAAGATAATCGACTTTTGGTTGGAGCTTTGATAGATTGTGCTGGTGAGATTTTGGATCAAGAGGCAAAAGAGAATCGTGATATTTGGGATGCTGTTCCAACAGATGATTATATTCTAGTAAATAGCAAGAGAAGTTCAGATGCTCTAGCTTGGAGGAATAATTAAATAATTATGGTAATTCATGTAGTTTGCCGAACCAATTTAGACGAGTATAGAAAAGAAAAATGGCCAGAAGTTTTATATTGTCGTCCAATGATCGGAGAAAAAGTAATAGCAGTATCAGGAAAAAGGTTAAAAATTGTAGGTATAACTCATGGTATTGACTACCTAGAAATAGAGTTGGGAAAAATTCTATGATAAATCCTCAACTACAAAACTTCAATACGTGTCCAATGTGTAGCCAAGTTTGGCAAGTAGGAATAGATGAATTAGTTACAATGACAACTCTTGATGATGGTAAAATGAAATGCCCTAAATGTTTAAGGGTTTGGAGTCCTCCTAAAGGGTTTAATCATGACAACGTGGGAGCTAGTACAACAGATAAAAAGTAAAAAGGCACTTCCTCATTCTACTGAAAGTCCAGGAGAAGAATGCAGCAACTCGGAGTTGAAGAGATGGTTCATAAAAGGCTCTATCGTAATTAATAATAAACGAGTAACAAAAGACGAAGAAATTGAGTTTCCAGCCGAGTTAGTTTTCCATCCAAATGGGAATAGTAAATGTACATCTGGTTGTTTTATAGAGGATTAAATGTTAAAAGATAATATTATGTATTTTAGTGGACTTTTTTGTTGTTTCCTGGGAGGAACCTTGATCCCGAAAAACAATATACTGGGTCCAGGATTGTTTATTTTTGGTATTTCATTAATGATTTATTGTAATTTTAGGAAGAAATAATATGGATAGACAAGCATTATTGGATAATTTCGTAAAACGAGTTGGTAATAAGGGAAGAAGTGAAGTAATAGACCAAGACACAAATGATTTGGCTTGTCAGTACGTTCCTAATAATGGTCATCCCGGATGTGCTATAGGTTGCCAACCTTGTTTTGATGATCCTCGTCTTAGGGAAATCCTAAAAGGCTACGAAGGCAGATTGATATATTATGTTCTCGAAAAACAATCAGAAATAAAAGATGCTCTAGCAGTGCAAACTCAAGAGGAAGAGGATTTTTTGTGTTTCCTACAAAGTCTTAATGATAACATAGCAAACTGGGAAGGAAAACAACTAAAGCAGACTAGTGTAGATAGGTTTGCCAGAAGGCATGATCTGGTTTCTCCTAGAGTTCCCACTGTTTAAGGAAAATTAGTATGAGTTTGGCAAATGCATGTGCTGAAATATATTGCCAATATTATCACCAAATAAGAAGAGAAACATGGGGACATTTAGCTCCTAAGCCAAATAAGAAATATAAACTAGAAATAGTAATAGCTTGCTCTGAGTATTCTAGCGGGGAAGTTGTTGTTGTGAAAACAGAAGGAGACGTTCCAGACTCTCCTTGGTTCTTTGAAGATATGAATATTTGGATGCGTGATATAAGCAAAGAGCACTATGATAAAGAAGAAGGTGTTTTTATCTCTCCAAAGATAAAAGAAGGAACAGTTCATAGATTCATAGGGACTTATGTAAAATATAAAAACGGGAATTATAAGTTCTTAGGACAACTAACTGAAATAAAAATATAATGAGAAACCCGAACGAGAACATCGTAGCAATAGACTTGGAGGTTAGTAATAATGAAATACTAGAAATAGGATTGGGCGTTGTTGATTTGAGAATGGATCAACTAAGTATTGAAAATTTCCAATCATGGATAATTAAAACAAATCAACCAGTAGAAGACAAAGTAGAAAAATTAACTGGCATTACTTCTGAAATGGCTAAAAAAGGAAGTATCTTTGAAGAAGTAATCAACAGCATAAGTAAAAGATATAGCAAAAAGTTAGTCTGGACTGGTTGGGGAAACGATAGAGACATTTTCTTAGAACAATGTGAAGCAGCTAAAATAAATTCTCCTTTTGGTAAAGACTATATTAACTGGGGATATATGTTTCATTGGAGGAACTATCCTCTAATAGAAAGAAAAATTATCTCTCTAGAGAAAGCATTGAATATTTATGGAATGAATTTCATAGGACAAAAGCATAGAGCAAAAGACGATGCCTTCAATCTAGGAAGATTGGTTTTGAAAATGATTAAAGTGAGCTAATAGCTCACGAAGTGCGCCCTCGTAGCTCAATGGATTAGAGCGATCGGTTTCTACCCGATAGGTTGGGGGTTCGAGTCCCTCCGGGGGTATTTATTTGGAGAAAAATATGACATACAGAAAAATGCTAGAAGAAATGAAGAAACTCACAGACGAACAATTGGATTGTGATGTTACAATAGAATTAGAACATGCTGATGAATGTATAGCTGCTGAATTTCGTATTTGCAATGAAAACCACTTCGCATTAGATGATAGTCATCCAGTAATTTTTACTAATCTTGCGTGAGATAAAATATGCAACTAAACATTGAAAAAATTAAAGACAAAATCCGTAAATTACTAGCTATCGCAGAGGACGATAAGGTAATTGATGGAGAGATAAATGCTGCTATGAAATTAGCCGAAAAGGCTATGAACGAATATCATTTATCAGTTGCAGATATAGAAGCACAAGAGGTAAATTCAAACAATAACACAGTGTCTTATGGTAGTGTTTCATCCCCTGGACAATACAATGAAAAGATTACGGCCTGGGAACAAACACTAGCAATGGCTATTCAAAAGCTTATAGGCACAATAGGATGTTATACGGGCAGGGTAGAAGTAAAGTCGGCATTTGGAAATAAATCAAATAGAGGAATTATTTTTTACGGAAACTCAGAAGAGGCACAGTTAGGAAATGAGTTGTTTGTTGAATGGTCCCATGTAATTGCAACTATAGCTCAAGGCAAATACAGTAGCACATTTTCTGGAAAAGGAAGAAGCTATGCGGAAGGCTTCTCTATGGCACTTTATGAAAAATCTATTGCAATAGAAAAACAAAGACAAACAATAGTAACGCCATCAACAACAGCTATTGTAAAAGTTGGGGGAGGAACTTTATCTCAGGTATTGGAAAAGAAAAGAAGTGAAGCCGAAAATTGGCTTAAAACTACAACAGGAATAAAGCTTAGGCAAAAGAAGGGTCAACAAAGATACAATGACATAGACGCTTATTCAGATGGAAAAAATGATGGACAAAAGGCGGATTTTAATGCCTCGAAAAAGCCCAAGCTAGGAGCACAAAATGTATTTGGTAATACAAACTTGGCCGGATAATGAGTGCGGACATAGCATCATATCTTTTTCTTCTTACGAAGAAGCTAGGTCTTTTTATGATCTTGAATTAGAAAAAAAGAATATGCCAAGAGAAAGTTTTAAAAAACAATTCGGAGTGTTTGCGGATCAATCCACAGATATTTGTTTGTGCGAAGTCTTAAGGGGAGAGGGAGTGTTTTAATGAAAAGAAAAGCAGTTTACGCTGGTAGTTTTGACCCACCGCACCTGGGCCATGAATGGATGATCCAAAGAGGTTCTGAGATATTCGATGAGTTGGTGATTCTAGTAGCAAAAAACCCAGAAAAAACAGAGTCGTTGCCTTTAAGTGTTAGGATAGAATTATTAGGAGATATAGCAGATCATCTTGAAAACGTGTTTGTAGCTTGTCTGCCTGTACATGAGTTTACAGTTAATTATGCATTTGAGAAGGGTTATAACTTCCTTCTAAGGGGAATAAGAGGAAGCAATGATTTCGAGTACGAAAGACAATTGATGATAGTAAACTCAGAGATAAATGATAGGGTGACTACAATCTTCCTTGTCCCGCCAAATGATTTAACAATTATTAGCTCTAGTCTTATTAAAGGGTTAATGAAAAATGGTACAGGAAGAAGTATCGTGGCTAAGATGGTAAATCCAAAAGTCTTAGGAGAAATGTATGAGTAATTTAATGAAGAATTTAGAAGTCACCTATAGTTTTCTTAACAGATATAAAGAGTCTCATAGAAAATATCATAATCTAGCTCATATCGAAGATTGTTTATGGAAGTTTGACTTAATCAGACATCTTTTACATAAACCAGACCTAGTGGAAATCGCTCTTATTGCACACGATTTAGTTTACGATCCTAGATCTAAATTAAATGAAAAGCAAAGCGCAACTTTAATAACAGACCATATGAGGTCTAGGAGAGATATTTGGACCCAGACAGATATATTCTTTGTCGACCAATTAATTATGGCGACACAACATAATTGGCCTTACCCTCTAGGTCATGACGTTGCTTACATGGTTGATATTGACTTGTCTAGTTTGGGAAGTAGCCGGGCAGAATTCTTCGAAGGTGGAAGGAATATTAGAGACGAGTATCATTTTGTACCAATCTACGAGTTCTGTCAAGCAAGGGCGAAATTTTTAAAGGATCTATTAACTAGGCCAAGTATTTTTCAAACAACAGTATTCAATAGATTATTTGAACTCAAGGCTAGAGAAAATATTAAAGAAGCTATTGGGTATCTGGAAAAGGGAGAAGATAAGCATTATGTCTAATTTCAAAATCAGTATTGAATTGGAAGTGGACGATAGAATTGATGTTGTGTGTGGACTGGCGGAATTGATAGAGAAAATACCAAGATTTTTAAAGGGTGGTAGATATTTCGGCCAGAAGACGGCGTTTCAATCAGATATTTCTCCTTTTGCTAAAGGAAGTTTCATTATAAATGATAATTATACAGCAATTGAAGAAATAAAAGGAAGACTTCCGAGGGAATTATGTGAATGCGATATAATTGGAGAAAAACATTGCCCCATGCACTGTATGCCTTGTGAGTGTACAGGAAATGGCGTTGTTTGTTGGCAGTGTAGATAATTGGAGTATGGGTTGGTTGCAGTAGTTTTTTAAAGGAGAGGTTATGAAGAAGTTTTTGTTTGGGTTGATGTTTGCTTGTATGTGTAGTTTAGCTTCGGCTAACGTAGTTGTGAGGGTTGACAATGGGATCGGAGATGGGCCAGGTGGTGAGTTTAATCTTACCCCAATTTCTGGTTGGGATTTTGCCCCATCTTCATTAACGCATGATGGTTATTTTGAATCTTTCTGTCTAGAGAGAGACGAACGAACCTTCTTTGATCGTGAATTCTATGGAGAATTCAATACGGGAGCAACTCTTGGAGGTGGTGGAGCCATTGATGGTTTCGATCCTCTAAGTAATCAAACGGCCTACCTATATCGTCAATTTATCGACGGTAATCTTTCAGATTACGACTATGCTCTAGGAAGTGGTAGGGTTGATTCGGCAAATGCTCTTCAAGATGTCATTTGGTTTATTGAGGAAGAGCAGGATAAGAATTGGACGGACGGAAACGGTTCTCTTCAAGATCTATTTTATCAAGATGCTCTTGCTAACGCGGGTAATGATCTAGCTGGGGTACACGTTATTAACATGTACACTGGCTACGGAAAGGATTTCCGACATCGACAAGATATGTTAGTGGCAACAGCACAAGTTCCGCTTCCGGGAGCCGCTTTGCTTGGATTGATTGGTTTCGGAAGTGTTCGTTTCTTCCGACGTAAATTGTCTTAATCTTTCGGGTTTGATTAGGTATAGACGTAGTTTAAAGTTGGAAGAATACTTCATTGTCCTTGAAGCGATGCACGTTCGAATCGTGCCGTCTATATGGCGGGTGTAGCTCAACTGGTAGAGCACTAGTTTTCCAAACTAGAGGTAGCAGGTTCAAGCCCTGTCACCCGCAATATTGAAAGGAGTTGTATGGCAACAATTTTTTGTATTATTTGGTTCAGTATTTTTTCTGTAAGACTTTTAGGTTTTATGTTTCTAACGGAGGCAAAGGCAAGAGATTTTATTCGTCATCCAAGATTAGAATTTATTTTATGGACTGTGTGTCTATCGTGGTTAATTAATACATTGATTAATATAGGATAATAAAATGTATAAAGTTTATTCAGGTGCTCTTCTCGTAATCTCTTCGTTACTTTTCTTTCTCAGTGGTTTTGTAGCACACATACGAGAAGGTAAATGCATTCCAATGTCCGTGGCGTTGTCAATACTTGGAGTTTTTGCGCTAATTGGTTCTATAGAGTTATTTCATAAAAGCAGCGACTAAACATGGAGCAATCAAATGAAAATCTTAGCCCTATCAAGAGAGGCAGCAGAGGATTTCGTTGCCAATCATAGAGATAGAAAACTGGCAGTTATATCAATAACTGATCCAAAAAGCAAATTGGCTAAAATTAGAGATTTGCCTATTTTGAGACTTCAGTTCCATGATATTGAGAAAAATTATCCTATTAGCAGTGAGTGCGGTATAAAGTTTACGACTCTCATGGCCGAGGAAATAATTGGCTTTGTTGATAGAATAAAAGATATTTCTGAGATCTTGGTGATTCATTGCGAGGCAGGTATTTCAAGAAGTGCAGCAACAGCAGCGGCTATTTCTAGAATACTTAATTTGGATGTATCAAGATATTTTAAATATCCTTATATACCAAATAAATTAGTTTATCAAACGATAATGAAGTGCCATCTTGGCACAGATAAAGATGTAGATATGCCAATAGTTGAGCCTTTAGTGAATAAGTTGCCAGACGATTATTTTGGAGTTTAAAGGAGAAATAAAATGTTAGTAAAAGCTTACCAGAAAAGTTTCGAGACTAATTATAATAATGTTCATGTTGGAACCTGTTTTTGGTATGAGAAAAATCTGTATATGAAAACTATGGACGTATATGGGAGCCCTGGATACGCGGTTAGATTAAGCAGTGGCAAAGCGTTTTGGTTCAATAGTGTTACAATGGTAACTCCTGATTACGATGTTAATGTCGTTAATGGCAAATAAAATGAATATAATAACAATTCATAATACAGTGGATGACGAAATAGTTGAGTATCCTTATGAGTCCCTAATATTCCCAGGTGGGGAGCCTCATATTAAACTAGACCCAAAATGGTTTTCTGGTAAAGTGATTTGGATTAACGCTAGGATTGGTGATTGTAATGGGTTTATGACTTTGATGTGTCTAATTGACGCCATTAAAGCGTGCAAACCGAAAAAGCTGGGTTTATTTATCCCATATCTCCCAGGAGCGAGACAGGACAGAAGGGAGTTTGGGACGGCACATACTTTACGTGTCTATGCGGAAATGATAAAAGCCGCTAATTTGGATTTAGTTGTGGTTGTTGATCCACACTCAAATGTTCTTGAAGGAATTTTAGATCCAAGAATAGTGGGACAAGAAGAAATTGTACCTAAAGTGCATTATGGTGGATATGACGCTATAATTTGTCCAGACGCAGGAGCAGAAAAGCGTGTAAGTAAAGTTGCAAATGAATTAAAAGTAACCAGTATTATACATGCAAGCAAAAAGAGGGATGTAGTAACTGGTAAGCTATCTGGTTTTTCCATCCAAAATCCTCTTATATTCCCAGACAATAATAAGGTCTACAAATATTTAATAGTAGATGACATTTGTGATGGTGGAGGCACATTTATTGGGTTGGCCAAAGAAATAAATAGAACTTTCCTTCAAAAGTATCAATTAGATTTATTTATCAGTCACGCCATCTTCTCTAAGGGAATTGATGATTTATTGCAATGTTTCAATAGAATAATAACAACAGATTCATTTCCATTTGAGAATTTTGAATTAGCGAATGATTGGATTAAATATGGACAATCAAAAGTTTTAGTCAGTAGGTTGATTTTCTTGGCTCAGGATATAATGAAAAAGGAGTTAATATAATGGAAAAGGCAAAGTATAAGTATTATGTTGTTGTAAAGGAAGTGTGGAATAATAACATTATAATAGAAAGCGATAATCCTCTAACGAGAGAAGATTTAATAAAAGAAGTTGAAAAAGACATAGAAGAAGGCGACTTGGCTTACAGCCATACGCTAGAATCAGATGAATGGGAAACAGGAGAACTATAATGAATCCAATAGAGCTTATTGACGGTTATAAAATAGGTCATAAAGATCAGTACCCAAAAGGAACTCAAAGGATCTATTCTAATTGGACCCCGCGTTCATCTAGAATCGAAGGACAAAAAGAAGTTGTAACATTTGGTCTTCAATACTTTTTAAAGCACTACCTAAAGGATATTTTCCAAACTTTCTTCTTTGATAAGCCAAGACACGAAGTTGAAAGAGAATACGCAGATAGAATTAAAGCCTATCTAAACCTACAGGAATTTGATACGAGTCACATTGGCGAGCTTCACGAATTAGGTTATTTGCCACTAGAATTTCGTGCTTTGCCAGAAGGAACATTGTGTCCTCTCGGTGTTCCAATGTTTACTGTTGAAAATACAGATGATAGATTCTTTTGGTTAGTGAACTATATTGAAACACTTATTTCAAATAGTATTTGGATTGGGTCAACTTCTGCTACATCAGCGTATCGTTTAAGAAAACTATTAAATACAGCGTGTCTAATGACCGGAGGAGATCCTGGGTTTGTCCAGTGGCAAGGGCATGACTTTAGCATGAGAGGTATGGCAGGACTAGACGCAGCTATATTGTCTGGAGCGGGACATTTACTTTCATTTACAGGCACGGATACTATTCCGGCTATTGGGTTTGTTGAGAAATATTATCCAGGAGAAAATGGTTTAATTGGAGGTAGTGTTCCGGCAACAGAACATTCAGTAATGTGTGCCGGAGGAGAAGAAACTGAACTTGAAACATTTAATAGACTCTTGGACATTTATCCCACTGGAGTATTATCTGTGGTGAGCGATACATGGGATTTATGGAAAGTAATAACTGGAATTCTTCCACGCCTTGTAAATAAGATAATGAATAGAGACGGCAAAGTTGTAATTAGGCCTGACAGTGGAGACCCAGTTAAGATTATTTGCGGAAATCCAGATGGAAAATCCGAGGCAGAAATTAAGGGAGTTGTTCAACTGCTTTGGGAAATCTTTGGAGGAACAATAAGCTCTAATAGCGATGGTTCTTTTAAGCATCTTGACCCTCATATTGGAGTAATTTACGGAGATGCAATTACTTACGAAAGAGCACAAGCTATTTGTGAAGGATTGAGGCAAAAGGGATTTGCTTCAACTAATATTGTGTTTGGTGTTGGTAGTTATACTTACCAATATGTAACTAGAGATACTTATGGTTTCGCAATGAAGGCTACTTGGGCTAGAATTAACGATAAAGAGTTCAACCTATTCAAGAAACCAGTGACAGATACAGGGGATAAATTCTCCGCTAAAGGACGACTGGCCGTCCTTAAAAATGATGAAGGCAAATTATATTTGGTAAATGAAGCTTCAGAAAAAGATCAACTGAAATCACAGCTACAATTGGTGTGGAGAAACGGGACTTTTACTAAAGCCCAATCGTTTAAAAATGTGAGGGAGACGTTATGGGGTTAAAAGGTATTAGAAAATATTGCACATGGGGTTTCTATAAACCAGATTCGATTTTTGAACTTTTAAATCCTCTGATTTCTATATGGATAGAAAAAGAGGCAAACTATTCTTTCGAAGTCCATTTTGGCCTTTTTGGATTTGCAATTTGTGTTATTTTTGATCCAAAGGGAAGACTCATCGTGTAGAGGAGAAAAAATGAGGAATTATTGGTGTCCGATAGAGAACAAATTTGTTCGTTTATTTTTTGAAAGACCAGATAGTTGGAGGACTGTTTTAAGTAGTTTTGTTTTTATAAAAGTAGGATTCGAGACGTATAGTCATATACCAAATAAGCAATTTGTGGTTGAACTAAGCTTTTTTGGTTTTGATTTTGCATTGGAAATAGATTTTCAGGGTGAGATTGATCCTTATTATAAAGTTTGGGGAGAAAGAAATGTATAATGATATTTTATTTACTATCACTAATGCTTTACATGTTTTACAAAACGAAGTTGTTTTAAATAGGTGGGTATCTGGGATATCTTCTTTGGTCGTATCTGTTATTGGATCGTTTCTTTTATATCTATCTTTAAAATATCTGTTCAAGACTCCGTGGAGTGATTTAGATGATGAAAAGGTAGTGCCTGGGGTTATATGTATTCTAGCTAGTGCGATATTAACTGTTTTACTGTTAATATGTGTAGCAAATACCGTAAGTAGTTTACAGGATATGCATAGCCCTAATCTGTATTTGTTGAGAGGTTTTATTAAAGTTGGAGGTTAGTATAAATGTCTAGAATGAAGCCTTATAATCAATTAAATGGTCAAGAGGCTGAATTTGCAACTAAAAACAAATTAGGAACTAAGGAATGGTCAGTTAAAGTAAAGGGAATGCGGAAAAGGCCGGATAGCGATGTTTCTAAGGTGGCAGGAAATGGAGAATATGGCTTTCATGCTAGGAGACAAGGGAAAGACCCAGTAAAGTTTGTAGGAACTCCAGATGGAACTCTTAAAAAGGCAAGAAAATCTGTAGTTAGGCCAAATCAGAGGAAGTCAAGATGCTTTGTGCCTAAAGAATATTTGGGCACTTTTAATATAATGCAGATTCTTATTAAAGAATCGAGTAAGCCCAAATCAGTAATTAAACTAGAGAGAAAGAAGAGGACAAGAAACAGGAGAGCTAATTATGGTAGAAACAAAGCTGTATAGAGAAGGTGATAGATTCTTAATTGATATTCCCTCATTAGGAGAGTTTAAGAGACTTTGTACATTAGTCCAAATATCGCCAAACAGATTTATGTTGATTTGCGAAGGTGGTAACAGGTTGGTTGATTTCCAAAAACAAGGATTATCTGTCAATAATGGACTAGTATTGTCAGAAGTATTAGAAATAATAGCCCACAAATATAAAGACGCTAAAATCTTAGAAATAAATGGAGTAAAATTAAATCCAATAAACTTCAAAAAGGGAGATGTTTTTGAAATATCTTATGGTACTTCTTTTGATAGAGCAATAATTTACTACGACGAGACATGTTACAGATTAGTAGTTGTAGAAGCTACTAATAAAGAGAAGGTTGGAAGTTGTTTAATGATTTGTGGTAAAACTACATGGAGTCGTCTTGATGATTTAAATGAAAATTTGAATTATGTGAGCAACATTGCTCCTATCAAAAAAGTGAGTATATGATATGAAAAGTGCGTTTAAAATTAGTGTAAGGGATAAAAATGGAAAAATTCACGATTCTTTATTCACGAGATTAAATGAATTTATTGAGGCTTATCTTAAACTTAAAAATAATTTAAATTCCATTAAGGAGTATTGTATTTGGTACGAGGACAAGATCATAGAAAATGTCATCAGGAAAGAAGTCTTATCGGGAATAGAAACGTGGGTCACTACATCAGCATAGCTTTCATTAGAACATGGCCGAGCGGGAGGATTAACAATGCAAGGGAAAATTGTAGTGTTTATAGAGGGCGGGGTTTTACAAGGGATCGTTACAGAAACTCCGGGTCTGGAGTACATGCTGGTCGATTATGATGACGAAAAAGAAAGTGGAGAAATAGATAGATCATTTTGTGACATAGAGTACAATCCAGAGGCGGTTGAGAAGGCGATCAATGGAACGGAAAATGATAGTTAATGAAAATCATATAAAAACTGCAACAAAAATAGCAGAATACTCAAATGTAATCAAAGCCCGCATGTCCTGTCTAGCTCTCTCAAAAAGAGGTAAAATAATTTGTTGTGCAAATAATCGTCTTCTAACTGGTAATAGAATTGATTGGTCAGAACACACGGAAACTGCAATAATTAGAAAATTGAATAGACTGAAAGCGTTTGATAGATACAAAGATATTACAATATTCGTCTTTAGAATTTCTTCATCTGGAATTTCTATGGCTCGCCCCTGCTCTCGCTGCCAAAAACTACTTAATAGGTATCCAGTAAAAGTTTTATATACAAATGAAAAGGGTAAAATAGTTGAACTTTAAAGATGAAACACATAGAACATATAAAAACTACCCTGCAAAATTTACAGGAAAATACACATTATTTTTTTGGATATAGAGATGGTCAATTATTGTATCATGTCTCAAGCCTTCCATTTATAATACAGGGAGTATATGTGATAGCGGCTGGTTGGAAAATTTTTCAAGGAAATGGCAATATTAGAACAGTAATTTGGGAATCATAATAATGAATAAAGCCTATTTAGTGGCCGAAGGATATGACGAATACTTCACTATTATTGGAGGGTTTTCTTCTAAAGAAAAATTAGATAAGTTTTTGATTAATAATCCATCTTGTTATAGTATTATTATAGATTTAGATAAAAAGGAAGATCTTGTAACCATACCAGTATTTTGTTGTGAAATGCGTTTACATTCCGGGAGAATAATAAACCATTATGAAGGAAGATTTACAACAAATGCTAACGAAAAACCAGATTTGATCTGTAGATTGTTTTACAATAATACTGCGCTAGAAATAAAATCAGTTTTTGTAATAAGTACAGTTTCTCTTGATCACGCAAAACAATCTGCTAAAGAAGCTAGAGAAATGTATCTTCAAAATAATAAGAAGTGGGATAATGAGAAAATGGATATTAAAATAGAGGACAAACTCTACGAAGGCACTGAAAGAAGAGAGGAATAATAATGAGATATTTAATTTCTTGGTTAACAATGTTCAATTGGATAAGAAAATACGTTTAATAGGAGAAAAAAATGATAAATAAGTCAATCTTAATAGGATTAGGGGTAACTTCTATGTTTGGCATAGCGTTGTTATCTGTGTTATTATACGCTGTTCAAATCTACAATAGATCAGTTGGGTTAGAGAACCAATTCAAGGCTTCTCTCGAAAACAGAGAGGCTCTTTATGATAATATGGTAAAACAAATTACAGAAAAACTAGGAATAGCTAAATATGAAAGAGCGACTGTAGTAGCTCTAATAGATAACGCAGTGAAAGGAAGAGATGGAGGAACATTGTTCAAATCAGTGAATGAACAATATCCACAAGTATCTCCGGCAGCTTTTATGGAAGTTATGGCCACAATAAGTGGGAAAAGAGACGAATTCACTAGGTCTCAACAGACTTTAATGCAGCTTCAAAAAGAGTTTAACGATATGAGGACACAATTCCCTTATTCTCTTATAGTTGGGGGAAAGCCAGAACTTAAATTTGACATTGTTTCATCTGACGCAACGAAAAACATCATGAAAACAGGTGTGGATAACTCTATAATAACTCCATAGGAAAACTTATGTTGCTAATAGTAGCCTGTTCTCTCATAATCACAATTCTATCATCAATAGTCATTGTGAAATTATTGCATTATAATGTAGAAGAAATAAAGTTATTTTTCATAGTCTCTATCTTATCTTCTTTACTAATAAGTGGGACAATTCATTTTGTTAGCTATAGGTATTTGCACTTCTATTCAGAAGTCTGGAACTATCCAGCAATGGGAGTTTCATATTATGAAGAATGGACAGAAAGAGTAACCCACACAACTACCGATAGTAAAGGAAATACTGAAACACACACGACATATGTTTATCATCCTCCATATTGGACAGCGCCGAATCAGTATGGAGAAGATAGCATATCTAAGGCAAGCTATAATAAATGGAAAAATATATGGGGGAACGAGAAAAAGGTTGGTGTGTTTAATTTAAATCAATCTTCATGGGGAGATGGAGATAAGTTTGTATCTGAATGGACTGGTAAATTTGAAGAAATGTTGCCTTTGTCTTCTGTGCATTCTTATGAAAATAAAATAAGAAGTACCGATAATGTTTGGGCATACAAGGAAATAACAGATAAAGATCTCCTAGAGAAATTCAAAAGACCAGCAGACAGAGGAGATACCAGTCCTATACTGGGATTTGGGATTTCAATTAAAAATGAAGATAGACTATTCTTGGAAAGAACTAATGCGAAGCTTGGGCCAATTTATGAGATTCATACAATAGCGATTCTTTTTAATTACGAAGAATATCCAAATAGAGACATAGTTGAGACTATATTAAATATTTGGAAGGGACCAAATAAAAATGAATTAGTGTCTTTTATAGGAATAGACAAAGACAATAATATAAAATGGGCAGAAACAACGAGTTGGATGGATGACACATCTATTCATAGCTTGATAAGACAAGATTTAATAGCATTAAACAAGTGGGAAGTAAAAGGTTACGGAGACGTACTCTGGAACAGAGTACAAAGCAATTGGAAAAGAAAGGAGTTTGAAGATTTTAGCTATATAAAAACAAACTTGCCTATCGGTATTGTAATGATAGAAATCTTATCCATAATAATAGTGTGTGTTTTAGTAGTCATTATTGTTAATAAAAATAGGATGTAAACAAATGTTTGAATATCATAAAGAAACATTTTCTGATGAACATGTTGTAATTACTATAGATAAATATACAGGAGGAAGAATATCTAATTTATGTGGGAATTATATTTTATTAGAAGTGGAAATACTTCAGGAACATGTATCTGAAGGCAAAATAATAAGAGATAATACATCAAGGGGGGCATCACCAAGCAGGGTGGGACAAAGAATATTGTTTGATTGTAGTGGTATTGATATAAGTAAATTTAGTCCTTACAAGACGTATTTAATAATAAAAGAGAATCGTTTTATCGCTAATTTAGATTAAGGGAAAATATGAAGTACGGAGATATTGATAACTACGATGACGACTCGCCAAGATTTGAAAAGTTCTCTAAGAACAGGAAAAAAGAGAAAAAACAGTACTCCCAAATTCCAAAAAATGAGTATATTGGAGTAGAAATAGACACAGACAAGGGGGTAGATGTATTGTATGTCGTCACTATCGAATTGGTTAGAAAATACCACACGCAAAGAGAGATAGAACATTTTTGTGATTGGATTAGTGGTCAAACAACAATTATGTTGGACGATGGAGAAAGTGGTATATACGTTGATGATTATGAAAGATGGTTAAGACAAGGAAAAAAGCATCGTCAAAATTCTGGTGATTGGGATTAATATGTTAGACTACAAAACAAAAATAGAAACAGTGCATCGTTTCACCGTATCTAATAGCGATGGTCTTAATTTAGAAGCAGCTCTTCCAAAAGATTTACCAATAATTAGAATAGATGATCATTATACAAAAGGATATGTTGAAATACCTATTAAAGTTTTATTTGATATGTGTGAATGGGCAAAAAAGATAGAAGGAGAAAATTTATGTTAGCTGTTTATAATAATGACGAAGAAATATTGGTCTTCGAAGTAAATTCGGAAGGCAAGCCTATCGGAGATAAACCATATTTTGGGAAAAACAATAGAGATAAAAAAGATTATTATTTTCAATTAGTTGAAGGAGCCATATGTATCGGCGCTAGATTAAAGCCAGATTTCGATAAAATATTAACAAGGGAATGAGATGAAAATAAGAACAGATAAAGTACACACTTTTGTCTGGCTCTCTAAAAGAGATACGTTTAGATGGGCACATAGGCCGCATAAATCGTGGCCATGTTCTACTATAAGCGACAAGAGGATTTTCGTAAAAATGAAAAAGAAGGGAGGGGATCTAGTAGATCTGAGAGTAAATGGTAAATATCCAAAAAGCTTGGATATGGAAGAGTTGAGGTATTGTTTGAAGGATTTGTTGAAAGGAAAAGGAAATGATTGACGTAACATTGGTCAGTAATAGTGGTGATGGTCGTACTCGTAGTTTGTCTGCAAGAGACGGAGTTCTTCTAGAGGATTTTCTAGAGGTAAACTTCGATGGTGACGTTAGTGACTTTTCTATCTCGGTTCGTCGAGATGGAGACAATATGCGAGTTGGAACTGACTTTGAATTGTCAGAGTCACTTGAGGACGGCGATCGCGTATCCCTCGCACCGAAGAAGGTAGAGGGGGCTGTAACTCTTTAATTAGTAAGGAGTTATGAAAATGGGGTGGATCTCGAAAGGGGTCCACCCCTATTTTTTTTATCAACTTCTCTCTAGGGGAGTAAATGAGTAAAAGACAGGAAAATAAAGAAAGATTAATCCAAAAAATAACCGACAAAATTGTACACGATCTTGAATCAAAGCGTTATTACTTACAAAAGACTAACGGAGTAGAGACACTATATAGGCATTTTGATCTTTATTTTTATAGAGATCAAATAAGAAAAATAGAAAAAGCAGAGTTAAGAAAGTTTCCGTTAAAACTTGCTGCAAAGAAAATATTTAATGTTATAAAATCTAGACTAGAAGATATTTCAGCTTCAACGTCTAATATACTTAAAGGAATGACAGAAGAAATAAAGGTAGACAAAAAACAAATTTCAGAAGAAATAAAATGTCTATTTGAATTATTTGATAAAGTAAGATATAACAATGGAATCTTAACCGCTGTAACTAGATCGGATATCATTCTAGAAGAAGGTGGGGATTATGAAACAAACTTTGGGAAATTCACGATTGTATTTAACTTTGAATCTCCAGACGTAGGTGCCGAAGCCTTGACTCCAAAACCATGCCCTGGCGACTCATCAATAACTCACCCACATGTGAAAAATGACTGTATATGCACAGGAGATGGATATGACATTATACATACAGCAAAAGACGAGAACAGATTCTCAGATATATTCATAATATGTGAACGCATATTACAAACGTACTCCCCGGACAGTCCACATGCTCAAATAGAAAGTTGGCATGAGGAACAATGTAGATGTAGTGAGTGTGGAGATTATATAGGTTCTGAAGATGTATATGATTGTTATAATTGTGGGGATTTATTATGCCATAGTTGCTGCATATCATGTTCTGTTTGCGACCGCTTGTCGTGCGGTAATTGTTATGAGTTTTGTGAGACGTGTGAAAATTCTTATTGCAATAATCACACTTGCAAAGAAGAGTGCAAGAACTGTAATAAGGAAATATGTAGAGAAACTCAGGAAAAATGCAACACATGCGATAAAGAATGTTGTGAAGAGTGCCTTCGTATTTGCGATTTATGTCAATCGGTAAATTGCACTGATTGTTGTTCTTCTTGTGGGTCATGCGACCAATTAACGTGCGAAAATTGCATAGATGATTGCGTAGAATGCGAGAAGAAATTATGTTCTGATTGTGGTAAAGATTGCGATTATTGTGGCGAAAAAGTTTGCGAAAATTGCGAAACCATTTGTTGTCTTTTTAAGGAAAAAGAAAATGCCGGAACCTAGATTAAGATTTACACCATATTCCTGGGCAAAAATTTTATATATGCGAGACGCCGGAGATACAGAAATAGGTGGGTTCGCAATTTTAGATAAAGAAGATCCATTGCTTGTTATAGATTTTCACTTAATAAAACAAAAATGCTGTTCTGTAACCGTTGAACTAGATGAAGAAGATACTATTAAGTTTGCTGAAGAAATGTCAGACTTAGGTTATGAACCTTTTCAATATCAAAATTGCTGGATACATACGCATCCTGGCAATTGTGCAAAGCCGAGCATGAATGATGAAGAAAATTTTGAAAAGAATTTTAGCCACCCTCACTGGGCTATATTTGTTATAGTGGCAAAAGGTGGAGACAAATACTGTAGAGTTAAATATAATGTAGGGCCAAAGATAGATGTAGACATAGATTGTGTAATTGACTATTCCACAGAATTTGATGCGGCAAATTTTGAAGAGTGGCAAAAGGAATACGAAGATAAGGTAACAAAGGAAGAGATAGTAAGAATATTATCAGATGGAAGTGCTTTTAACAAGTTCCATCCTTGCAGTAACTTAGTTAACGATAACGAAAAAGATTTCAATTACGAGTATGATGAAATAGGAAGATCTCCAAATAAAGATATTGGAAGACCATTAGACAATGATTATTGGAAATCAATGTATTCTGGATATAAAGACAGAAAAGAAGAAGCTATAGAAATGCATTTGCAAGATGGTGCAATATGGTTCTGGATAGACGATGAAGATGATATTTATAAATATGATATATTAACTGAGACGTTCTATAACGATGCGGGAGAAGAGATTGACGAAGACGATGATCTTGAGAAAAACGTAATAAGACAAGTAAAAAGAAAAGCTAAAGCAGAATTAAAAAATGGCTTGGTAGAAGTTGGCCAAAAGACAATGGAGTAAACTATGACAAAAGATAAAAATATCGAAGATATAGCAAAAAAAATATTTAAATTAATTAAAAAATACTGCTTTTCAAGAGGAGAATTGACAAAGATCCTTGATAAAGCTTCGTATGCTGTGTCTAAAAATTTTACAACAACTTTAGATAAAATTAAAAGCAAAAAAAGTAACGCAGTCAAAGAGTTGAATAAAGATATAAATGATGCAAAAAGTTTATTCTTACTATTCTCAAATGAAATGTCTGAATATCTTCGAGATGTAGAAGATATAAGAACTAACTTTAATTTAGACCATTTTCTAGCAGAGATAAAATATTTATTTTCAATTTTTGATAAAGTTGAAATCAAAGGCACAGAAATAATGGCCTCTACAAAGGAAGATGTAATTCTTCAATGCGGTGAACAAGATATAAATATAAATCTTGGAAAATTTAGAATATGTTTTGATATAGAAATTTATTATGAGACAAAAGAGTTAAATAAAGCTATATTAGCAAAAGCAATAACTCCAAGATTAGATTATAGTAGAAATTATACACATCCACATGTAAATTGTAACGGAGCAATATGTCTGGGAGATGGATATTCATTGATACAGTCAGCTATAAAAGAATATAGAATATCTGACATTTTTCAAATAGTACAATCTATTTTAAAAACATATGGCGAAGATCCAATGGTGTATTTAGATGATTTTAGAAAAGGAGATGATGATGAATAATAGATATGCAAGACAAAAAGATTTAGTCCCAGGCGATAAAATTAAAGACATACAAATTACAGTAATAGGAACAGGAGCAATAGGTAGACAGTGTTCAATACAATTAGCAACAATGGGCGCAGTAAATTTAAATATAATAGATTTTGACACCGTAGAAGAAGCAAATTTAGGAGCACAAGGATTTTATGAACAGGATCTTAAAAAGCAAAAAGTAGAAGCAGTCAAAGAGGTTTGTCAACAAATAAATTCGTCGTGCGTTATAAATGCAATAAATGCAAAATTCAATAAATTTATGGACCTTGGAATAAATAATGTAGTCTTTTGTTGCGTAGATTCTATTGATACGCGCAAACAAATATTTGAAGCAATAGGCAATCAGGTAAGATTATTTATAGATGGTAGAATGTCTGCCGAATTTGGCAGAGTATTCTGTGTTTTTGATGAAAAATCTAACGATTTCTATAAGACGCAACTCTTCCCACAAAGAGAGGCATTTAATGGAAGTTGCACGGCAAAGACAACGATTTACGCAAGTAATATAATTTCGGGGTGGATGGTCTCTCAATTTGCGAAGTGGTTAAGAGGAATTGAGCTAGATAGCGGAGTAGATATCAATATACTTACAAATGAAATAAAGGCTTATAACAAATGAAAAACATCATCATAGTGTTTCTTTCCTTCTGGTTTTTTACTGACTTAGTGGCGACTCTATCTCAACTTGATAGTCCATATTTTTACGAGCTAAACCCAATAGCTAATTATTTTATAGTAAATTATGGAGCATTTGGTCTTTGTTGTTTTAAAACCACAATTAGTTTTATTTCTCTATTGATTTTAAATTATTGTTTTCCACGAATAAATGATTTTGGAAAAAATTGTATATTTTACTCTTGTTTTATTATAATTTCTATTTGGACTATTAGTTGGTGTCACTATATTTATTTGTCGGTGAATCAATGACAAAAGAAAAAATGATAGAAGCCGCCAGAATAATGAATTTACAAGGAATAAGTGATGAGCAGTTAGATTTAGCGATAGAAGCTATGGAGTTGGTATTAGCCTTCTATCATGAAAGAGGTCTATATTTTGGCATTATAAGTTCCGCGGTTAGACAAGAACTAGAGGTTTACAGGGGTTTCAAATGGGCAAGAAGTTTAAATCGCTCGAAGAAGTGCCAAAATGGATAAAATACTTATATGAACACGGTGAATATTATTTCAATCCTCCTCCTGTTTGTACGGCATATTGGACAGACTTGAGTTGGATCAATTATATATATTGGGATAAAGAAAAATTTAAAATCTTAATTAGAAGGAGCTAAAATGCTAAGTCAATCTACTAAACGAGAAATTTTTGATACATTTCTTAAAGAAGTTGATGGTAAAGGAAGATGCTTTTCAACAAGAGGAATCTGTGCTTATGCTATGGTAGGCCATCCTGGCTGTGCTATTGGTTGTCAGCCAAAATTCCAAAAAGCGTGCAAGGAACTTGGTATAAATATGCTTGACCAAGAGGGTTCTATATCTACTTTCGTAGAGGAACCATCAATATATAAAAAACAAATAGACGCAATTAAATTAGCATGGCCAGAATTTGATCCTATGACTGATGACTTTCTTAACGAACTACAAAAATTACATGATTTAAGAGAAAACTGGGAAGGCCTTAAATTAAAGAAAGAGAAAATAAAAGAATTTGCAATCAGAACACATTTATCATTCGAGGACAAATAAATGTCATATATAAGGTGTACTTCAAACCCAGAAGGTCTATATGTAATACAAGAAGCTAGAGATATTGTTTTTTGGTGGCGTCCCTCTGGGTCAAAAGAGGCAGAAATTTGCACTTACGAAGCTAGATATAATGGCAAAGCTTTTAAGTCATTTATGAAGAAAATGAAAAAGAGCGATGGCTTTATTTACCATAAAGGGATAAAATATAAAGATATATCTATCAGAGAAGTAACGGCTCTATATAAAAAGAGAGATAGATATCAAAATAAAATAGTGAATATTCTTGAAGAAGATGAGTTCCCTGATGATTATAATGAAATTTATGATAAATATACTACAAAACATCTTGTCTGTCTTCAAATAAAAGATAAACAAATTCTAATGTATGATGTTACCTGGAAATACTTTTATAATAGCTATATAGAACAAAATGATTTATAGATTAGAAGAAATAATACCATTAATAGGTAGTGCGAATTCTAAAAGAAAGAAAATAGTTGCCTTCAAAAACGAAAATGGAGAAGCTGTCAATGTATTAATGAATCATAAAATAAAATATGCTTCTTTCAAAAAAAGTATATCTTGTGCCTGTTGCGGTAAAAATGGAGAATATTTTCAATTAGAATATAATAAAGAAGAAAGTTCTCATTTCTTCAATCTTTATGCAGAAGATGGTACATTAATGACGGTAGACCATATAAAGCCAGTAAGTATGGGCGGGCCAAAGAAGTCTATGTCAAATGTGCAGACGCTATGTAAAGATTGTAATGAACTAAAGGACGACAAGCTATTATCAATAGAAAAACTAAGACAAGCAAAAAAGGAGTATGATAAACTTAAAATACAAAATCCTCATATAACAAAAACAATCTTTCATAAAAAATTCAACAATATATCTCTTAGCAAGGAGCCAAAATTGATTAAAAGACTTAATGGTACTTTGAGAATGTCTAGGGTTTCCTCTACTATAGAAGGTGATTACATCAATATAGTTGTTACAGATAAAAATAGTAAACTAATAATATTAGAGGTAAAAATACCTGAAAAGGAATGTATGAATTTTCTGTCAAGTATGATTACAGAAATTCAGATGGATTATTTTCAAAATACCGATATTGGAAAGAGAAGAGAAATAAAGATTATTGAAGTAGCTATTCCTTCAAGTCCAACCGAAGAAGAGCTAGAAGATATCTTATCTGGTATAGAAAAAACTGGGTGGAAAGCTAGTATTTATAATTTAAAAAATGCTAAAGCGGTTAAATACGTTGAGCATCATGCCATAAAAAATATAGTGGTAGAAAGGTGGGTAGACAATGAAAGTTGATTTTGATTGCCCAACATGTGGCTCTAAAAATCTCATTGAAGTAAGAAATAATATCCAAACTGAGTCCTCTGTTGTAGAAATAGATAAAATAGGGGAAGAAATAGATATATGTTCTGATATGGTAGACATGGATTTTGGTGATCTTGTTTGTTATATGTGCGAAAACTGTGAAGACAAAATAGAAGACGAAAATGGAAATGCTGTACTAAGCGCAGAAGAATTATTTAACTGGTTAGACAAAAATAAAATGTTGAAAGGAGCATGAAATGGAAAAGAATAAGACTGTAATTCATACATACCAGGAGCCATACGTTGACGAAGATGGCAAGATTGTGGTTAAATTTGATAAAAGAATATCCAGAGCTATTATAAACCAGTTAATAAGAACGCCGGATTTTGTTAAAAGAAATAAGTCTTTATTCCGATTAGGGAAAGATCTAGAGAGATTGACAAACCAACTATATGGAAAATAATATGAATCAGTTTCAAACAGATTTAGAGAACTATTTGTTAAGCGGACACATATTATTGCATGTAAATACATATGAAAAAGAAAGAGGCATTGAACAGATAGCTGAAGTGTGCAAAAATAATAGCAAAAAAATATATGTTTGGAATATAGCTAATGGTTGGGGAAATTCAAATAGCGAAGGCTCCCCAGAAGAAGCTATTAAAGAAGTAGTATCAATGGAGAAAGATTCAGTTTTTATCTTGAATAATTTCCATTACTATTTAAATCAACAAACATACAACAAGTTCGATATAGTGATCTCTTTAATAGAATGTATAAAAGGTTCTTTATATAAAGATAGTAAAACAATCATATTTTTATCTGGAGAATTTCAAATACCAGAAGTTTTAAGAAATGATGTCACAACTATAAATTTCCCATTACCGGACGAAGAACATATAAAAGAAAGTATAAATAATGTTTGTAAGGGAATTACTCGTGAAGGTGAGCCTTTTAATCCAAATATGGATTTATTACCAGAAATAATAAATGCTTGTAGAGGCATGTGTTCTCATCAAATATCTGATAGAACGGCTCTGGCTATAAGGAAAAATAAGGATTTTAATAAAGAGGCGGTTAAGACCCTGTATCGGGAAAAATCAAACGTAATAAAACTATCTGGTCTATTAAATTATATAGAACCAAAAAGTGGAGGACTAGAAAACATAGGTGGGTATGAGCCATTAAAAAGGCATATATTGCTAGATAAGCCCTGTTTTAGCAAAGAGGCTATAGAGTTTGGTATAAGTCCGCCAAAAGGATTATTGCTGGCAGGAATACCTGGTTGTGGAAAAACAGTTTTTTGCGAAGCAATAGCATCTGAATTTGGCTTAGCTCTATTGGAATTAAGTGTAGAAAATTTAATGGGTGGTATAGTCGGTGAAAGCGAGAAGAACACTAGAGAAGCTATAAAATTAATAGAAGCAATATCTCCAGTTGTTGTAAAAATTGACGAAGTAGAAAAGGCGTTTGGTGGAAAGGGGGATTTAGATGGTGGTACGAGTAAAAGACTACTTGGCATGTTTTTAAAATGGTTAAATGATAGAAAATCACAAGTCTATGTTGTAATGACAGCCAATGATGTATCATCTCTTCCTCCAGAATTCACCAGAAAGGGAAGAATAGACGAGGTGTACGGTATGGGTCTCCCGAATAATGAAGAAAGAAAACAAATATTTAATATACATATATTAAATAAGAAAAGAGATCCAATCAATTTTGACTTAGACAAACTTTCTTTGTCGTGCGAAGGGTATACTGGGGCAGATATACAAACATCAATAGAAATGGGGCTTAAAATAGCTTTTAGGTCAAAGCAAGAACTAAATGATAATTTCATATTGACTGGTTTAGATAGTATCAAGCCTCTTTCTAAAACACAACCTGAAAAAATAGAAGAACTCAAGAAATGGATAGAAACTAGGGCGAAATTTGCTAATTCCCAAGAGACTACCATAAAAACACCATCAAGGAGAAATGTAAAAGTATGAGCAATAAAAACAGAATTTTATTAAATGAAATTGATTTCTTTTTTGGCACACATTACAACATATCAAAATATCTGTCTAGATTCACAAGCTGGTGGAATAATATAGAATTTAACGATAAAGATACTATTTATATCACCCCAAAACGTGGCAAAAGAGACGAGCTTAATTTGCTTGGTCATGCTCTTGGGGCAGATGAAGTTGATTGGGTAATTAGAGATAATAAAGAAGTATTAAGGGTTTGGTGGGATTAAAAGGATAAGATAATGGAAAAAACAAATCTATTCGATTTAGGTTATTTAATGTCTTTAAGAGTAGGCTCATGGTCTGGTCGCCGAATGGTTTCAAAAGAAGATATGGAAGCTATGGGGGTAAATGTAGAAAACATTCCAGAAAATTTAGTGAATTATGGTCGTAAGTTATTAGTACCAAAAGAGACGCTAGATGTTTTACGTCGCATTGAACAACGTTCGAGAAAGTTTTTAAATAACTGGTCGAAAGATTTCGGCATTACAAACACCCATTTCGTACCGGTAAAAAACTTAGAGAATATAGAAAATGAATTAGTGAAGATGAGAAAAGAGTTTTATTATGAAGTAGATGGATTCATAAATAAGTTCGAATCTCTTAAAGAAGAGATGGAAAAACAATATCCAGAATTTTGGAATAAATGCCTTAAGGATTTATATCCTTCTCCAGAATCTCTGAGAGAAAGATTTCATTTTAACTGGTCTCTGTTCAAAATAGGAAGTTTATCGTATACAGATACGGAAAAAGAAATTGAGCTAAGACAAAAACTTCAAGAAGAAGTAACTGTATTCGTTGGAGAGTATGTAGAAGGAATGCGGTCAGAAGTTCTTAAGTTCTGCGAACTAATAACTTGTAGAATTAATGAAACACCATTCGGAGATGAAGAAGAACCAAAGAAATTAACAAAAAAGACCCTTGGCGCTTTTAAGAAATGTATAGAAAAATTTAGGGTAATGAATATCTTTGAGGACACACAGATAGAAAAGTCTTTATTAGAATTCAAGCAACAATTCTTGGATATTGACATAGACTCAAAAGCCTGTCAAACAGAAGGATTCCAGAATTCAGTCAAATCAGCAATCGGAAAGATAACTAAGCAAGCTGCTATTAGTGGACAGGAATATGAATCATATGTAAATGAAGTAAAAAGGAAAATTGTTATATGACAAATTCTTTATGGATTTATTTTAACGGAGATTATAGCTCAAATAGAGATAAAATAGAAAATTTTGTACAAAAATATTTTCCAAAAGTAGAGACAGAAGGTTCTGGTTGTGGATTCGGAAGCAACGATATCAGTTTCAAAGATTTAGATAAAAAATTAGCTTTATCAATAATAAATAAGATACGAAAAAGTAAAAGATTAATGAAGATAATAACTTCTTTTGATATATTTGATCATAATAGAAAAGAGTTTATTTATGAAAAGTAAAATACCAAATAAGTTTCAATGATGGAGCCAGTTAGAGGTTATTTTGGTGCGGCTTTATTCGATCCAAATTGGAGATAAGAATGAGTATGTATTGTTTAATAAAAACAGAATTTAGATCACAAGAAGCTTTATTATGCGCCCTAGTAGAAACAAAAAATAGAAATGGTAAATTTTGGTCTCCTGGCCAGATAAAAATCTGTGAAGAACCACAACCTTTGGTTGGATACGAAGGTTCTTTTCGTAAAGAAAAGGCGCATATTATAATCCCAAGAACATTTGTTGGTGGTTCGGCAAATGATTTAGGCTTCATTCGCAATGAAGCTGGGGTTTATGAAGCTATTATATCAGAATACGATAAAAGTTTTTATAATGAGAGTTGGCTTTGCCAACTCAAACAAAACTATAGCTATCACGCTATAAAACTTCAGCAAGAACAAAAAGGAAGAAAAGTTACTAGAGAACGTTTAGACAATGGTAAACAAAGAGTAACTGTTTCAAACATTAGGTAATATAACTATGATACTTGAAATTCAAGAAGATGGTAATGTAAAGTGTCTATATACCGATGAGATTGATCTATATAAAATTGGAGCAATAACAAATATCGAAAGAGCAAGTCACATAGTATTTTACGAAGATGACCAGTGCTGGGTTGTTGTTGACGCTGATACTCACGAAAAAGTATATAATAACAAGGTGAGAGAAAAATGCGTCATATGGGAAGTTGAGAATTTCGGGTGCGGTGGAAAATATTATAGGGGATAAATATGCCTTGTGGATATAATGAAGATCATACAAGTGATTATATAAGAGAAATAGATACTCTTACAAGATTATTGTGTTATGTATGTGGTAGATTTAAATCTCAGGAACAATTTAGAAAAGCTTTATCAGAAAATAAAGAATTAAAAGAGTGGTGGAAAAATCATCAAAAAGAAGATGAAGAAAGAGTCAAAAAGGAAGCTGAAGACAAAAAAATATCTTTTATAAGAGAAAAGGCGCTGAAAAAACTAACAGTCAAAGAAAGAAAAGCTTTATTAGGAAAATAATGTGGCAAAAAATAAAATATATGGAGTATTGAAAAATATTCATGGCGTTAGTCAGATTAAAGAAGCATTTTGGGACGAAGAATTAAAATGCTATAGTAGTAAAGATGGTCGTATTTTCGTAGAAGAAACTGGTCCACATTACCATTATGGTGGGATGCAAGCGTTTTGTTCTGAATCAATTCACGATGTTGAATTGTGGCATGACACTAAAAGATGTACGATGAGGGTAGTAGAAAAATGGTTTGGTTTGAGAAAGGGTTTTCCAAATGTCTGCTAGAGATAAAAAAGTAATTATAAATATTGACGAATCTGGTAACGCCTCTATTGAAGGTCACGGGTTTGAAGGAGTTGAGTGTGAGAAGTTAATAAAAGAAATCAATTCGGCTTTAGGCGTTGAAGTGTCAACGCAAAAGAAGAGAGAATACAACCAAACGGTTTCTGTTAACAGAAACCAAAAAATTGGGAGATAAATATGGAGATTACAAGAGAGTTTGCTTATAAAGTATGGGAAGTGCTAGTTAAAAATGCTAATGCGACAGGAAATGGAGATGGATTTGTCAGGGCTTTGATGGCTCACAATACAAAAAGACCATTCGAGTTTCGCTTTATCGGGAGTCTCGATTTTGGTGGCAAGGTGTGGCTTGATGATAATAAATTTTCTGTAAACTATTATCGTGAAGATTTTAGCGAGCTAAGAGAAGCTATAGTTAAAAAGACTAACGAAGAGCTAGATAAGCTAATGGAGGAAAATAATGTTAAAGCCCAATAAGAAAAGAATTAAATTGTGGTACGATGCGCTTATGAGATCAAAAAAACAAACAACTGGTTGCCTTAAGGATAAGGATGGTAGATGTTGTCTTGGGGTTGCTTGTGATGTTTTTAAAAATAGTACAGGAAAAGGAAAATGGATTAAAGGTGGTCCAGACAATACGGAAAAAACCTATTTCAATATCGGAAAAGAAACAAGATCAACATCACTACCAAATAAAGTGGTAAAATGGTTCGGTCTTTCTGGTAATGATCCACTTATAACAACCATGAACGAATACGCTTCCTATCTTAACGATACAGAAGGTTTCTCTTTTAAACATATAGCAAAAAAGATCAAAGAAAGATTTCTAAATTAATTGGAGAATAAAATGGAGTATTGTTTTGATGACATCCTTCTTCTGCCCCGATATTCAGAACTAGAATCACGTAAATCACCAAATATTTCAACTAAAATTGGGAATATAGAATTAGGTATACCACTGATCTCTAGTCCTATGGATACTATAACTGAACATGAAATGGCGGCAACAATGCATAAGTCTGGCGGACTAGGTATTCTTACTAGATATGTTGGAAAAAATACATGGGATAGTGTTATATTACAGGAATATCAACTTAAAAAATCTATTAGTAAACATATATCTACTCCTCACAACACATTAAACATAGGAATAGCAATTGGGCTAAATGACCATCGCATAATAGAAAATCTAATTGGAATTCTTGATTTAAAGAAAAATCCAAATTATTCTATAGAATTTGTTGTGTGCATTGATGTTGCCCATGCAGACCATAAGAAGGTTCATCAGGTCATAAGAGAAATAAATAAGATAAGAAAAGATAATAAATTCGTTTTAATGGTTGGCAATGTTTGTACATACAACGCTACTTTATCATTAGCTGATTTAGGAGTTGATGCTATTCGAGTTGGCATTGGAAGTGGGAGTATTTGTTCTACTAGATTGGTAACAGGATTTGGCCGTCCACAATTGTCTGCAATACAAGATTGTGCAAGAGTAAAGAAATTATATCCAAATATAGCTATTATAAGTGACGGAGGCTGTAGGCGCACGGATCATGTTATAAAAGCTTTGTGGGCAGGGGCAGATGCGGTTATGTTAGGATATATGTTTGCTAATAGTTCCGCTTGCCCAAAAATTAATGGGGAAAGAATTTATAGAGGAATGAGCAGCCATGAAGCTTCGGGGAGAACAGACATAGCCTCAGAAGGGGTAAGAATACCAGTAAAAGATAAGGGTAATACTGGAGAGTTACTACAAAAATACATATCTGGAATTAAAGCTGGCTTAGCAATGGCCGGAGCAAGAAACATTGAAGAGTTAAGAAGATGTGAATTTGTTCATGTCTCTCCGTTGTCAATTAAAGAAACTAACCCATATTTAGAAGGATAAATCATGGAACCATGCAATAATTGTCCATTTAGTCCTAAATCTTTACCCTACGTTAATCCTGATGTTTTTCAAAATATGTTAAATGCAACATATCCAACTGAAGTCATTAGAAAACTTGGAATACCAAACGGTAAAAAACTAGGATTAAAATTGCCCTGTGAACATCCCGATGAGCCAAAAAAATGTCATGGTAACTTTAGATGCCACAAAGATAATGACAAACCATGTAATGGATATTTATTGACACTGATGAAAAGCAGCATAATGAATGGATTCGAATTACCATTACATATTAAAAAACTAATAAAAGAGGATCAATCTTCTTTTAAATCGTTTGAAGAAGCGGCTAAACATCATGAAAAAGATATTGATAGTAATATAGAGTTGGAATATGATAACGCTTTAATCCCTATGGAGAAAAATAAATGATAAAACTATTTTTTAAGCAAAATTGCAAATGTGATCCTATATTAGACGATGGGATAATATGTCTTAAGAGACATGATGATATTATAGATATATTAAATAGTGGTTGGCCAATCTGTTCCGAATGTGACCTTGAATTAGAATTCATTAAAGGAGAAGGAAATTGTCTACAATAAAACCTCCCCAAATAGAACCAGCAATTAAAACATTGATGATGCCATGTGATACAAACATAGAAGGAACTATTTTTGGCGGATTCATTCTGTCTTTAATGGACAAAGCAGCTTATATAGAGGCAATGAGACAAGCACAGAATAGATATGTAACAGTTTGTTTCAAAGAAGTTCAATTCCATAAGCCAATACATGTGGGAGACATAGTTAGTATTTACGCCAATACAACTAAAATAGGCAACACATCTATTACTATTCATCTTACGGTCTTCTCGCAAAGAAGAGATAATACTTATGAACAAATAAAAGTTACAGAAGGGGAAATAGTATTCGTAGCTATAAATGAGAAAGGGGAAAAGGTAAATATTTATGAGTAAATTAAAAGACAAAACAGGATACGGTGCAGACAATTACAAACAAATAGTGGAAATATTAGAGGAAGCGGAAAAAGTAAGAAAAGATGAACGAAATCAAGAATTATTAATGAGCTACTGTTTAAGTGATTTGTACCCTCTAGAAGAAAGATTTGATATTTGGAAGAGATTCTGTAATAAAGTAGAAAGTGCCTGGGTTATACATAAAGGTGATTTTGGGATCATAGGTGAAATGGTAGATAATTGTTTTCCTTATGATTATGATAAATACAGAGAATATGATTTTGAATGCTTTTTAGACTGGATAGAAGAGGCTAATAAAGACGTAGAAGATTTTACTTACGGTTGGCCCAGTATAATGAAGATAGATTTGCCTACGGTAGATCAATTTAAAGAAATGTTGATGAAGGTTAATTTTGGTAGTTTTGTTATGGATTGGTAGACTTAGGAGAAAATAATGTCAAAACCGCTTATACATGCACAATCATCAGTAAAAAAGTTTGGGGGCGAGATAAAAGACTATATAGAGATTCATAACTTAATGGACTCTAGTAAAGGAGCAATAGCAGACTCACGCCACAGATGCCTCACGCATACAAGTTGGTTCCTTTCTGTTATCTTAGAAAGAATATTTGGTGTTTTTATAGTTAACAGCGAAGGAAGGCAAGTATCGGTTAGAGATATTGGAGAGCAACACATACTAGAAGATTTTAGAGGAAAATTCATTCCGACAGCACAAGATTATCTCCAAGAAATGGAGATTAGAGACTGGATGAATAATGGTAACGGAACACCCCCTTCCTCCGAGAGGCTGTATAGACATAAAAGAAAAGAAACAGAAGAACTACCAGTAGTTCCTGACAATACTCTTCCTGCTCCTCCTCCTTGGGAATTACCAAAAAAAGAAGGACCATTATATCCCTGGGAACAACCTTTCCCACAAAAACGTGATCCTCATTGGCCACATAATAGACCGTACATTATAGATTAAAAGAAAGGAAAATTTATGACGAATTCACAGAAGTTTAGAGATGCAAAAGAAAAAGTAAATGCAGCAAGAAAAGAAGCTAAGTTAGTAATGAAACAAGCTTTTAAAGAAATAACCGATCAACTATTCATAGAAAATCCATTGTTAACTCAATTTTCTTTCACTTGTTACACGCCGTATTTTAATGACGGGGACACTTGCACATATAGAGTGGGGGTAGATTATCCTGGTATAAATGAAGAAGATGAAGAAATTTGGGGTAAAGATAATCCTCTATATATGGTAAGCGAAAAAGTTAAAGATTGTTTAAATAACTTTGATGAAGAAGATTATATGGAAATGTTCGGTGATCATTGTAAAGTTATAGTGAAAAAAGATAGTGTAGAAGTAGAGGAATATCAACATGACTAGAATGACGCCAGAAGAATATAACAAGAAACATAAGGAACTTTTAGACAAAATTCCAGAGGAGTTCAGAGGTTGGCTTTCTTGGTATTCTTATGATAAGGGGCATTCTGCCGGATATGAAGAAGTTCTTTTAGTGTTAGATGATATGGTCAGAGGCTTTTTGGAACCACTAAATAATTATAAAAAAGCACATGGAATAAAATAATATGCTAGAAATTTTAAAATACCCAAATGATCTTCTTAAAAAGATTTGTGAACCAGTTACCAATTTTGATCAAGAGCTAGAAGACTTAATTGTTCAATTAATGGAGACTTGTAGTCATCATAACGGACTAGGACTTGCGGCTCCGCAGGTTGGCATTCTTAAACAAATCTTCATAGCAAGACCCAATATAAAGAAAGATTTTGAAATTTATATAAACCCAATTTTTACAAAAGCATCGAAAAATTTAGTAAAATCTTACGAAAGTTGCCTATCTATTCCAGGATTTATCCGTGAAGTGGAGAGGCATAAAAAAGTTAAGATTAAATTCCAAAATATGCAAGGCAATATACTTTGGAGAGAGGGAGAGGGTTTACTTGCAACAGTGCTTCAGCACGAAGAAAATCATCTCAGAGGAATTCTAATTAATGACTAGGAGATATTATGAAAGAGATTAGAAATAAATGGTTTCTATTTAAAGATTCCTATAGAAATTTTATTTGGGCCACAAAAACCCATATAAGGTTCTGGCTACTAGAAAACCTATACATGAACGAACCAATAGAAGTTTATGATTGGCACGATCACTCAGCTAGACCCGAAGGTTGTGGTTATTTAGATATCAGAATCAAATTACCCAGCCTTATCCCGTTTGGAAGATGGTATCAAAGATGGATATTCACGGTGGAGAGTTTAAATATAGTTATAGAAGATCAGTCTCCTTCTAATTTGTATACATTAATTTTTCATCATAAAAGAGAGTGGCAATCAAATAAAGAATTTATGAAGTGCTGGGACGAAAGAATTGCTGGTTTCGTAAGAAAAAATAAGAAAAAGATTTTTAAGAAGCCTATAGTTGAATTCGATCATGTCTATACAGGAGAAGAAGGATTTAAAGAGAAAGATGTTGTCAAATATACCAAAGTATGGTTGTCAAAATTCTATCCCAATTTAGCGAAAAGAAAAATAATTTTTAAGGAATCATAAATGAATAAAGAAAACATGATAAAATGGATTGAAGATCTAGAATCTGGAAAATTTGATCAAATAAAAGGAGCTATGTGCGACAATGAAGATAGATATTGCTGTCTTGGCGTTGCTTCGTGCATAACCTGCCCACTGTCAAACAGAATTGATCCATATAGTCTTTTTGATGAGCTAGAAACAGATGGTCTCCCAGAAGCTACGGCAAATTGGTTGGAAATACGATTAGAACAAGGGGCTTTAGCTTCATTGAATGATATTGGACTATCTTTTAACGAAATTGCTTATTTTCTGAGAAAAGATATTGAATCATATCCTGCAACAAGGTTTCTAGACAAAGACAATCTAGAGCATATAAAACTAGATATGACTGAAAATAATGATTCATTATTAAAGAGACTTAAAAGGGAGATAGCAAATGTATAATTTTAATACAAAAGAAATAGAATATCTCCCGATGGACGGCGTTTTACCAAACGAGAATTATGGTAAATGGTTGATAGAAAGAGAGCCTATGCTTTTCCAATCAAATGCAGAGTTCTCCTTTAACGCTGGTGGACCCATAACAAAAGACGTATTAGATAGGTTAAGAGCTTGCACACCAAGCAAGGTTTTTAATAAATTAAGAATAGATACAAGATCTCATATGTTAATGCCTGGATTCTTCCCATGTATCCCTGGTTATCATTGCGATTTTATGCAAACCACCGAGAGCGGGAAACAAATGATGTCCACTCATGACGAGGATATTGAACATTACATGTTTTTGTCTGGTCCTCCATCTACTGAATTTATTAAAGACAGAAATATTGTCTGGGATAAAGATATATTCACATGGAAAGAAGTTTCTAACGAAATGAATTCTAGAAAATTGGAGACTTTTAAAGTACCAACTGGCCAATTAATCAAATTCAATGCCAGAGAATTACATAGAGGAACACCACATGAAGGCCCACCTGGTCATTGGAGATACTTTTTTAGAGCTACCAGTTTGCCAGAATGGCATCAAGATTATGGTAAATTTACAAATAAGATAAGGCATCAAGTTCAAGTATATTGCGATTTAAACGAAGGATGGTAACATGAAAACAGTTAAAGAAACAATGACAAGAGAAGAGGTTATTGAATTAGTAAAAAGTAGTATTACAGATTTACACAACGAGACATTATGCGATTTAATAAACGAGCAAATAGTGTGTGATATAATGAATATAGAGTATAATTACGATTCAGATAAATTTGAGGCATTAGTAGAAAAGCTTGATTAATATATGGAGAAAACAAATGGCATTAAAGACTAGTATTGGAGATTTTTATTTCTATCACCCAAATCTGCCAGCGGAAGAATTGCTGCGAGAGTTCAATATAGATGTGGGGGATAATGAATGGAGACGAACAACAGTTGTGAAGCTAATAGATAGATTCAATAGATCAGAAATTTGTAACGCTGTTAGCGTGTGCCATAGAAAAGACAATTTCAACAAGAAAATTGGAAGAAAAATGGCATTAACAAATGCTTTAAAAATGTTAAAACTACCAAAACAAAAGAAAACAGAGATTTGGGAAAATTATAAGAAACAATTTGGGCTATAAATGAAAAAAAAAGATAATAACAAAAATAAAACTAAAGGACAAAAAATTCTAGCAGTTTTAATTGGACCACCGGGTTCTGCTAAAACAACATACGCTTGTAACACATTAAATAATTTTATGCATATAAATCAAGATCTCCAAGGTAGGTCTGGGCATTATTTAAAATTTCTAAAAGCATTATTAGATGGCGAACCTAAAATTGTAATAGATCGTTTAAATTTCAATATTTTTCAAAGATCAAAATATGTTATACCAGCACGCTATTTGAATTACAAAATATCTTATTATCTGTTTAACGTAGATCCTAGTGTTTGTTCAAAAAGAATGCGTGAGAGGACAAATCACCCAACGATCAAACAAAAAGATTACAAAACACAGAAAAAGGTTTTAGAATTTTATTATAAAGAGTTCGAGGAGCCGAAACCATTTGAGTATAATGAAATAATAACTGTCTTGTAAAGGGAAAATATGAAAGATCCAGTCTATATAGTAAGAACAAAATTCATTGATATAATGACAGACAAGCTGACTATGGGGTACAGAATATATGATGATAACTATAGTGAATATTGCAATTCTTTAGAAGATATGCCAGAAGATGACATGGAACTTTTAAAAATAGTAAATGATAATTCACACGAAATATTATCTAATGTATTATATCTAAAAATACCAGTAGATATAGATGGAAATTTGTATCAATATAATGATATATCTGATGTTTTTGTTTTAAAATAAGGATAGTAAAATGGAAGAAAAATTTGACGATATAATCCTATTTCTTAAAAATGTTTATGAAGTATTCCAGTTAGAAATAAAAGAGAATAGAGGAACTTCTACTATCCATAAAGGAGAAGAACCTCCAGTTTCGAAAACTGAGACGTGTTTTACCTGGAAGCTTAAGGGAATGATGAGCAAATTAAATCCAAATGACTATACAAAAGAAGACAAATCATGGGTAAATGATCAAAAAATACAATATTTAGAAATTAAAAGTGACCATTATGATTTTGGTTTTTGGGGATATAAAACAAGAGAAAAAGCTATAGAAGAAGCTCTAGAATTCGCTAAACAACATGGGATAGAAGTTGATGGGTACACAATAAATGAACATATTACAAAAGCTTGACAATCAGAAAGTAATACAACCTCCTAAATGGTTATTAAATAATATATGTTACTCTACTTATATGGGTTCTGTTATTTACGGAGTCAGTAGCGATTTGTCTGACTGTGATATATACGGTTTCTGTATTCCACCAAAAGAAGAAGTATTTCCCCATCTTAGGGGAGAAATATCGGGGTTTGGTAGACAAATAAAACGATTTGAACAGTATCAACAGTCTCATATTAAATTTAATGATAGAGTATATGATATAAATATATATAATATCGTGAAGTTTTTCAATCTATGTATGGAAAATAATCCAAATATGATAGACTGTTTGTTCGTTCCATTAAATTGTATAGTATCATCAACACAAGTGGGCAACTTGGTCAGAGAAAATAGAAAAATATTCCTTCATAAGGGTTGCTGGCATAAATTTAAAGGGTATTCATACGCACAATTAAATAAACTAAATTCAAAAGAACCAATAGGAAAAAGAAAAGAGACTATAGATAAGTATGGATGGGACACAAAATTTGGATATCACGTTGCCAGATTGTTAGATGAGTGCGAACAAATATTATTATTTGGAGATTTAGATCTACAAAGAAGTAAAGAATATTTAAAAGCAATTCGCAGGGGGGAAGTCTCTAAAGAAAGTTTAATACAGTGGTTCCAAGACAAAGAAAAACAACTAGAAAAGATATATCATGAAAGTCAAACAATACCATATTCTCCTGATGAAGAAAAAATAAAAGCATTATTATTTCAGTGTTTAGAGATACATTATGGTAATATAGACAATTGTGTTAAAAAAGAACAAATAAAAGAAACAGATATAATAGAGGCTTTAGAAAAAGCAATAGAAATTATAAGGAATAAAAGTGAAAGAAATATGGAAACCAATTCCTAATTACGAAGAATTATATAAAATATCTAATTATGGAAAAATAATAAATAAATTTAAAAAAATATTATGTCTAAATATCCATAAAAGTGGACATCTTTATATTAAATTATGTAAAAATAGCAAATATAAATCCTTCCAGATACATAGATTGGTCTTAGAAACTTTTGTCAGCCCATGTCCTCTGAATATGGAATGTCGTCACCTTAATGGAAATCCAGCAGATAATAGATTAGAAAATTTAAAATGGGGAACGAGATCTGAAAATGTTAGAGACGCTATTAAGCATAAAACACATAGCAATCCACCAACATACACAGGGTCTAATCATCCAATGTCTGTAATAAATGAAAAACAGGCTAGGATAATTAAATGGTTATTGAAAGATGGGTATTTAAAACAAAGTGAAATGGCAAGAATATTCAATATTAATAAATCTATAGTATCTGATATAAAATTTAAAAGAACATGGATAAATGTATAAATAAAATCTATAATAAGGAACAAGCAAAATGAGCGAATGGCAAGAAGTAGGGCGAATAGGAGTTGATGCTGGTTGTATAATGATCTCGGACCCTTGTTACTCTGCTACTCCTGATTGTAACAGTCATCCCGCTAAGACTTGGCAAGAATTCTGCGAGTTATTAGATAAAGGAGAATTTTATAAAAATGGGTTTCAACAATTAAACTACAAAGGAGGACACTCTGGACTGGGAGTAGTTGTCGAAAGTGGTTATGGAGATGGTTGCTATCCTGTTTTTGTTAAAAAGAATAAAGAAGGAAGAGTAATAGAAGCTAAGGTCGTTTTTGATGATATAAATGAAGAAGAAAATTATGAAGAAGATAATGATCCATACGGTAGAGACGAGATATGAAAAATAAAATCAAAATAGAGATCGAAAAATTAAGTAATCAATTAGATATATATCCAATAGAGTTAAGGTTGGCAAAATATTATTCTAAAATTATTAATTCAAGAGAATTACTAGATCTGTTTGATAAAACAGAATTCACTCCATTTTTAATAAAACTTTATTACGCAATGTGGTCTTTCAATATAGATTTAACCGATGAAGAAAGGCAAAAAATTCCCGTTATTAATCCTTACCAAATAATTGGAGAAAATTAATGTCTACTCATGAATGCAAAGTAATAAAAATAAAACTTGAGCCTTTTCCAGAGACGGAAAAACTTGCAAAAGTAATTGTAAACGGAGAACAGATAATAGTTAGAAGAGATCAATGGCAAGAAAATCAACTTGCTATTTATATTGAAGCAGATTATGTTTGCCCAGATACAGAAATGTTTAAGTTTTTAAGTGGACACATGAGAATAAAACCGAGAAGATTTTGTGGAGAATGGTCTAATGGATTGTTGATTCCAGCGCCGGAAGGAGCTAAAGAGGGCGAAGACTGGATGGAAAAGCTTGGTATAGTGAGATACGATCCTGAAATGCACTTCTCTACTCGAACTGATGGAATTTCTGGACCGCCAGGACTTATTTCTCCAAAATATGACATAGAAAATTTTAGAAAATACAAAAATCTATTTCAAGAAGGAGAAGAAGTAGTAGTTACGGAAAAAATACATGGAGCAAGTAGTAAATTCACTTGCGTAAATGAAACTATGTATATAGGCTCAAGAAATGGGTGGAAAAAAGAAGATCCAAAAAGCACATTTTGGAGAGCATATGAGCAGAATAAATCAATTGAAGGTTGGTGCAGACATAACGAAGGATTAATATTATACGGGGAAGTATTTGGATCGTCTGTGCAAAATATGAAATATGGAGCATTGCCTGGACAAATATTTTTCAATTGTTTTGATATAATGAAAAATGGTAATTGGTTAAATTATGACGAGGCCAGAACAATTTCTCCTGGAATAGATTGGGTGCCTGTTTTATATAGAGGACCATACATTGAAGAAAAAATAATGTCTTTAAGAAGTGGGCCAAGTACAATTTTAGGATCAGATAATATTCGTGAGGGAATTGTTATTAGACCAATTACAGAAAGAAGATGTGAGAAAATTGGGAGAGTTCAGTTTAAACTAGTTAGTGAAGAATATCTTAGCAAGTAAGGAATAAAAATGAATATATGTATGGGATCTACAATTGAGTTTTTCTCAAATAAAAATAAAACAATTTTAAAAGTTTTTCAGGTTGATGCAAATATTGGTCAACTTTTTGATATGGAGCTACACAATAGATGGAATGAGAAAAAATTCGCACTGCCTTGTAATCAAGGAGATATTTTAGAAGCAATAGGAGAAAAAGTATCAAAATTGACCATAAATTCAATTCCAGTAGAAACAGAAGAAGAAAAAATAGGTATTTATTGTATAATAACAATTGACGGTGACATTCTTGCAAATAAAGATTATCTGACAATTTCAGTATTAGCAGAAAAAATGTCTATGTGTATTGGATATACCAACACAGAAATAGAAGTAGCTTATATTCCAGATGTTCCAAAATCAAAACTATCCCGGATATTATTGAATGATTATTTAATAAATATTCCAAAAAACAGAATAAAAGATGAATCAATAAAAGAAGTGTGGTTAAATGGAAAGTCGCGTAAAGGAAAATAAAATGATAAAATCATTAATTGTATTTTTATGTATTCTGTGTACGAGAATAAATGCAGCTACATACTTCGTTTCAAAAAATGATATCAACGCTAGTGATTTAAACAATGGATCTATAAATAGCCCCTGGAAAACACTTGGAAAGGCTCAAAAAATAGCTTCTCCAGGAGATACAGTATTCGTTAGGTCTGGAACATACAATGAAATGCTCAAACCAGTAAAGTCTGGAACGCCGGAAGCTAAAATAGCTTATAAAGCATATAATGGAGAACCAGTTACTCTAGATGGACAAAATAGCAAGTCAACTGGAATAAGTTTTTCAACTCCAGCTTCCTATATAGTTATTGAAGGGTTTGAAGTAAAGAATTTTACTAGCACTGGCGTTTACTTCCAAGACTGGGGAGTTCAGTCTGTTAAAGGAATAGAAATTTCAAAATGTAAAATACGAGACAACGGAGGAGATGCTATCTCTTGTAGAAATTCTATTGATTCATTGATTGAAAATAATGAAATTTCAAACAATGGCTCTACCGCTGTCTCTATCGGTGGAAAATTAGGGTCCACAAATTTAGTTGTTAGAGGAAATAATATTTTTCATAATGGGAAAGATGGAGTTCAAGGTGGCGGGAATGGAGTGATTATAGAAAAGAACACTATCTATGATCAGTTTCATACAAATCAACATCAGGATGGTCTTGATCTAAGTAATATAAGTAATGTAACTATTAGATATAACACCATTTATGATACAACACAAGAAGTTTACATACATAATCAAGAAGGACCATGCTCCAATATAAAAGTTTATGGAAATATTTTCTACACTAATAGATATGCTACAGTAAAGGGCGGACAATCTCCAGGAGTTTTCGTTGATTCTCGTTTCGCTGGGCCAGGAATTAATGGGGTAGAAATTAGCTCAAATACATTTGGTTGGACAGGCTATACTGGCGTTCGTATATTCGGGGTAGTAGATAGAATAATAATAATGAATAATATCTTCTTCGAATCAGGTATTGCTCTTGGTACAACTGGAATAACAAATGTAACATCTAATTGGAACCTATTCTATAGGTCGGTTTTACCTTCAATGGAAGGTCAAAATTCTATTCAAGGAGATCCACAATTCGTTAATTATTCTCGTCATGAAAGTTGGAACTTTAATTTATTACCAAATAGTCCAGCTATAATAAAGGATATAGGAGCTTTAGATTATTGTAATAAGAGAGATTAAAATGAAAAAAGAAAAAATAAAAGTTAAGGATTTAATTAATATATTAAAAGACTTAGACCAAGATGCTCTAATAATAATATCTCAAGACGCAGAAGGAAATGCATTTTCACCACTCTATAGTGTGGAAGAATTATGTTACGAAGGAAGCAATGGAGATATATTTCTATTAGATGAAAAAGAAGAAGGGGAAAGAGGAATATTTTTATTTAGGCAATAAAATGACAAAATACGAACATGAATTATATTTATCAGCAAAACATTTATTAATAGATATAGATGGGTCTCTATATAAGTTCAAGTGTCCGAAAAAATTTCGATCAATAAGATTTGAAGACATACTAGATCTAAGGAAAGTATTATATGCCTTCAAATTAGAAGAATTCAAAAAAGCTAAAAAATTAGCCTTAAATTTAGATAGTCATATTTGTGAACTTTTACCAAAATGTATATTAGAATATGTGGATTATTTAAAATGAAAGATATAGCAAAAATTTTAGATTTATTTTATATAAAAGGTAGAATTATTTGTATTGGAGATATACATTCTCAATATGACGCCTTAATGAATCTTTTAAAGAAAGTTCAATACGATGAAAAAACAGACTATTTAATAGCTTGTGGAGACCTCATAGATAGAGGTGTCCAGCCAAAAGAAGTTCTTGGATTTTTCATGCCCGATAATCCACAAGAAGATAATAAGAGATATTCGGTATGTGGGAACCACGATTTCAAGTTGATGAGATATTTACATGGAGCCAAAATAAAAGCAGGTGAAGCTCTAAAACAAACAATAGATATACTAGAATATCAATGTAATCCAATAGAATTAGCCGTTATAGGATTATTCTTGAAGGGTCTTCCGAATATTATAAGATTACCAGACTTAAAGGGAAAACCGCTTTATTTAACTCATGCTGGAGTAGACGCTAAATATCCAATAGACCAGCAAAAAATTCAGACGACATTGTTTGTAAGGGGAATAAATCCTAAAAATTATTTTGACGAAAGCCAAGGGGTGTGGTATGATTTCCTAGATGGCTCTTATAGAGTGGTTTCTGGACATATCGTTTCTCCAATCGTCCAGCCCAATGATAACGTGTTCTGCTTGGATAATGGGGCGTGTCACGGTGGCTCTTTAAGAGCCATGATAATTGAAAAAGACAATTTTGAAATAATAGAGATTAATTGTGCGCAGACTCCTGGTAAAACAATATCAAATTCATAGTTGGGTAATAGGAGGATAAGATGCGAGACGAGAAAATATATATTAGATAACTTATGATTGACACCAGCGCGACATATAAATTTAAGGTAACTAATAATAGCTGGTGATAACGAGTTGAGCTTAATAAGACGATGTAATCAACTTATATACCTGAAAAGTGATTTTACGTTTTACAAAAACATGATAAAAATGGAGAAAATTTGAAAAAAGATCAGATTTGCACGATATGTGGGGAGAAAATAGTGTGCATGGTTCCTGTATACAAAATGTTTAAAGCAGAACTTTTAGCCAGTGGTGACTTAATATATGATTTTAAAGAGAACCATCTAGTCCACCTTACATGTTTTAGTCCTCCACTTTTTGTTAAAAAAGAAATAAATAAGCCAGACAACGATTGGTTAGATGGAGTAGTTAATGAATAAAGAAATTATTAATGATCTTGTATTAAGAAAAATATTAATAGATAAATCTCTTTTAAGAATATCAGATAATTTTAAAAAATTACCAAGATACGTTGTAGAATATTTAATTTCTAATTTTGTAGACAAAAATAATAAACAACAAGGAATTGAAAGAATCAACAAAATCATAAACGAAAATCATATAGAATCTGATAAAAAAGAGTGGGTCAAAAATAAAATAAAAATAAATGGAAAATATAATTTAATAGGCGACTTAAAATGCTCTTATGACCAATATAGCAATGAGTATATAGCACACACAACTGTTCTGTCTGGTAACAAGGTAAGAGTGTCTAAAAGTGTCATAGATCAATTTGGTGACGTTTTACTCAGCGGAGGTTGTTTCGGCAACTGTTTAATAGAATTCGTCAATCCAGGCCTAATGTCAAAAAAACAAGATCCATATCACCTTACTTCCTTTATACCGTTTAAAATAACAAAGATAACAATTCAAGAGTGGTTAAAAATAAGAGAGAAGTTTTCCTTAGACGAATGGATTAATCTAATTATCAATACGCTTGGATTTAATCCAGAAAAATTATCAGAAAATGAAAAATGGTTGTATTTATTTAGATTAATACCATTAGTTGAATCAAATATTAATTTTATAGAACTTTCTAGTCCTGAGACAGGAAAGACATATTTTTATAGATCAATAAGTAATAATAGTCTCATTCTATCTGGTTCCGATATAACCGTAGCTTCATTATTTTATAATAAAGTATCTAAAAGAGCGGGAGTATTAGGGAATAAAGACTGTGTAATATTTGACGAAATAGTAACCGCTAATTGGAATAATAAAAAAGATCTTCAAAATATATTAAAAGATTATTTAGAAAATGGAAAGTTCAATAGAGATAATGTAGAAATATCTAGTGATTGTTCTATTGTATTTTTAGGAAATATAGTTTGCGACAGAGGAAACAAGAAACCATTAGATATATATAAACATCTCCTCGATCCTCTTCCAGAGATAATTAAAAATGATACCGCTTTTCTCGATAGGATAAATGGATTTATCCCAGGATGGGAAGCGCCTCAAATATCTTCTTCTAATTTTTCTGAAGACTATGGATTTTCTAGTGATTACTTTAGTGAAATATTACATAAATTAAGAACAGTTTCTTTTTCAGAATTGATAAAATCAAAAATAGATTTTCAAGATACTTCATTTAGGAATGAAAGATCAGTTATAAAAATTACGTCGGGGTTAATCAAGGTCTTATTCCCATCTGGTCGAATTAATAATGATGAGTTAGAAATATTAGTTGAAAAGTCAGTTGAGTTAAGAGAAAGAGTTCTACAACAACTACACGTAATAAATCCCAATGAATTTAACGGAGAAATAAAATGGCAATTAAAAAATTAAAATTAGTCGAACAATTAGATAAAGATGGTTGCACTACAGCATGTTTAGCTATGCTTTTAAATAAATCATATTTTGATATGAGAAAATATATTCATTTAAATGTGGAAAGATTTAAGAATCATTATAATTGCTATTCGTGCTGTTTATATTTTTTTGAAATAAAAGAAATTTTAGATAAACTTAAAATAAAAAATGAATTTATAAAATTCGAATCCTTTGACAAGTTAAAAGGCCATAATATATTATCAGCTTCTATTATTGGGCCAGTACATTCTGCTCACTCTATTATTTTTGATGGTAAAACGAGAAAAATTCTTGATCCAAGTAGAAAGTCAGAATATGATCATATAAAACATAATTACAATATATATAAATGTATACAAATTGGAGATCAAAATGCCAGAAGAAGTAAATAACAAGAAACTTGCAATAATAGCTTTTATATTACTGGGATTAATTTTTGCCACGCCTTTAATAAATATAATTATTCCATTAATAAGAGGATAATATGGAAATTAAAGTAAAACCATTTATAAAAAGAGACGAAAAAATTTGTGGTATAATAGATAAGTATGTAAAAATATATACTGAAATTAGATTTGCTATAATAGAAGCAGCTTTGAAAGTTGCTTTAAAATATGATTTAGATAAAATTAGAATAGATGATTACGAATATATATTAAAAGAATATTTTGTTGACGAAGGAGTAGGTATATGAGTTCTCATTGCCAAGTAATAAATTATAGACTAGAAGAACTATGCAAAAAAGCTTTAAAGAATATAGACCGAAGAAGGGAAATAGAAGCACAAAATCATTTATTAGAATTTCAAAATAGATATAATAAGAAGAGACAGTGGTTTAGAAAAATGCTTTTCTTTGGAATTCCAAAGCTTGAAAATATATCAAAAGAAGAAGCTCATGCAATAATCTTATTCAGAAAAGAAAATGGAACAACATGGGATAGAATAGAACATATGGATTATCCAAAATATAAACATGTTTGGAAGGATAATGAACTAGTAATTTTAAGATTAACGTCTTTATTAGAAGTATGTTTTGCGGATATGACAATAACAGCAGAAGACGCTGGTTATTTGATGGCGGTGGTTGATTGGAAGGAAGAAAATGAAGCACTATTTAATTAGATATTCTATTTCACAAGATAGGGTTACAGAAATAAAAGCTGACAGTCCAGAAGAAGCTAGAAAAATATTTGAAAAAGACAATTATAAATATCCAACTACTCGTTGCGATATTGTGTTTTCCGAAGGAGCTAATTTTAATTATTTAACAGAATTAGATGTAAATGGAGACGACATAGAAGGAAGTGAATTCTATGGTTGACACAATTCCTAATTGGGTTATCATATTTTTTATTATTGGCTTACTAGGAAGTCCTTTAATGGGAATAAATATAATTGCTGTATACACAGAAAAAGATCAACCTATTGAGCATAAGATAATATCGTTTATACTTTTTATTGTTCCTGTTATAATGTTTTTAAAATCAATGTTTTATTTATTTAATAAAGCTATGGGGGAATTACCTTGAGGTATCTTGGCGGAAAGGCAAAAGTAGCTACTAAGTTAACAACTTTTTTAGAATCTGTTCGTAAACCTAATCAAATGTTCGTAGATGGAATGGTTGGTGGTTGTAGCATAGTAAGAAAAATGACAGGAGAAAGAATAGCGGCAGACTCATGCCCCTATTTAATTACTTTTTTAAAATGTCTCCAAGATGGATGGACGCCACCGGAAACTATTTCAGAACAGAGATATTATGAAATAAGAAAAATGTATAAAGAAGGATATCATGCTCCAGTAATAGGATTTGCTGCCTATTTCTGTTCTTTCGGAGGAAAATTTTGGGGAGGGTTCGCAAGAGATCCAAAGACAGCAAGAGATTTTGCTAACGAAGCATATAGAGATGCCTTAAAACTAATGGAAGAAATTAGAGAAGTAAAATTATTTTGTTGCGATTATTCAGATCTTTTAATTAATATAATTCCTGAAAAATCTTTAGTTTATTTTGACATTCCTTATGAAGGAACAACTGGTTATAAAAACAAGTTTTATAATTCCCTTTTTTGGCAAGTAATAAGGATTTTTTCAAATAAACATGATATTTATATCTCGGAATACCAAGCACCAGAAGACTTTGAATGCGTTTGGTCTTTAAAACGCAAAACGGAATTAAACACTAAAAATGGAAAAGACACGAGGATAGAAAAGCTCTTCAAATATAAAGGATAATATGAATAAAATAGAAAGATTTTTAAACAATATTACTGGTTTTATTAATGATTATTTGGATACTTTCTTATTTGTCTGTATGATTTTATTTGTTTTACTTATGTTTATTATTTCTAAATCTTTACCTTAAAAAAGGAAAAATAAATGACAAAATTTCCAAAAGAATTTATGTTGCAAGTATTAGAAGAAGAAGTGGGAGAAATCATATCTAATAAAATAATAGAACAAGGAAGATGGGATATTTTACATCAATTGATATGGAAACACCCGGACGGAAGAGTTTTTCAATGTGGATACAGACAGGGAGCAACTGAACAACAGGATCAGGGTCCGTGGGAATATGACAAGGAAGTTCACTGCGTAGAAATGGAAAAGAAGATAGTTGAAGTAGAACAATGGGTAATAAAAATGCCGGAAATTAAAAATGAATAAAAGAATAAAGAATTTAATAGAAGATATGCTTATAGTTGAGTTAAGACAAGTTTTTGAGAAATTAAACAAAGATCAAAAGGAAATGTTTAAAAAAGTTTTTGGTTCTGAAATAGGTAAATTTTCACAAGAAAAATTATGTCAAGCAATTGATTTGTGTGATAGAACAATAGCCAAAAATACTAAAGAGAGAAGATGATATGTCATTAGGATTTTTGATCCAAGATAAAATTTTTGAAGATGATCAAATTACTTTAATAAAAATTCTTCAAGACAATAATATCCCATATATTATTCACAAGGAAAAAGATTTTTGGCTATATGTATTTCCTATTTACAATTATGATAATAGATTTTCTATTCAAGGACGACAAGAAATAGACAAAGTATTTTGTTATGGATCTCTAGAATGGATATTTCAAATTCAAAAAATAAATAATCCAAACTATAAAACTATATGTACTATAGACAATTATGATTGTAAAAATTATTATCATCATTATAAAAATCTTTTATTCAACAAAGACGCCAAAATATGGCCAGTCGAATATTTTTTAGATGATTGGGACGGAGAGCAAATTTTTATTAGACCGTGCGTAGGATATAAACCAAAAGGATTTACCGGGGGAGTATACAAAGAACAAGATAGAAACTATATAAAAGAATGTTTTAGTAAAAGTAAAGATATTTTAATAGCTCCTGTCAAACATATAGACTACGAATATAGATTTATAGTTAATGATAAAAATAAATATATAACTGGTTGTCAATATAAATCATTTTGCCATGAAACTAAAAAATTAGGTTTTGACCCTTCTCCAATAGTTCCACTTGAGATTCAAGAAAGATTTATTGATAATATTCTAAGTAAATTAGAATGGCACCCAGATCCAATTTATGTGATAGACGTAGCGGAGAGTGACGCAGAATTATTTATTCTAGAAATAAATGCTTTAAGCACATCTGGATGGTATGATTGTGACTATGGAAAAATAGTAAAGGAGATAATAAAATATTATGGCATTTGATCCAAAGAAAATAAAATTTCCAAGCGAAAAAGAAATATTAGAAAGATTAGAGAAGATTATAGATAAAGAAATAAAAGGTGATATAGATTATGATCCAATGAAAATTAGACAACAGTGTTGTTTTGATATAATGATTCCAGAAGGCTTATTCACTGTGTTAAAAAACAATCAAATGATTTATGACAAATTGAATAATATGTACAAAAATAAGGGGTGGGAAGATATTGAAATAAACGAAAATTCATGTCTTCATAATATAAAGCTGAAGTATTATTTTGATTGAGGAAAATATGTTTATCGAGTGTAATTGTAATAGTCCCGAACATGTATTTAAATTTACTCTAGAAAAAGAAGATAATTGGATTATAATGGAACCATTTCTCTGTCATTATAATTCTTTCCTAAAAAGAATTTGGCTAGGTTTGAAATATATTCTTGGATATAAAAGCAAGACTGGACATTTTGATACTGTTCTAATAGGCGTAGAAAAAGCAAAATTAATAAGAGATATATGCGAGGAACTGATCAATGAAGCTTAATAAAGAATTATACGCAGCGGTACTTAACGATGCGGTTATAGGAAATTACGAAAGCGCAATAATGAGTCTTGATAAAGAATTAGTACAACATGATATAGATTTCATGACAAAAGAAGGTATGCCGTACTTTGAAGAAAAAAATAATATTAAAATAGTAAAGGTTAAAATTGTACCATGTTAAAAATACCAGAAGAATTTCTTATAAAAGATGGAGAGGACGGAGAAAAACTAATAATTCCAGGGTATGGAGTTGGGAATAAATGTTGGCAAGACTATAAATTAAGATGGTTGAGATCTTTACACATAGATAAATACGATAGAATAGTCTCCACGGGTTTCCCGAAGTTCATGAACCTCGGAATTGGAATAGACAAGTTCAAAGTTACATTAGAAGACATTATGTCTTCTTTTGGCAAATCACAAAATGTATTATCAACAGAAAAGATAGATGGATCTTTGTTAATCAGGTATATCCAAAACGATACAGTGAAATGGAGAACAAGAGGTTCTTTAGGGATTGAATTAGATAATGGTTATGAAATACAAGAATTTTGTGAAAAATATCCATTACTTAATGATCCAAATTATTGTTCTCGTTTGTCTTTATTTTTTGAGTGGGTGTCTCCATTAAATCAAATAGTTATAAAATATAACGAACCAGATTTGATTCTTATAGGAGGGTCCACTTATGAAATGAATATTCCGTGGTACGAAGCAAACATATCTCTTTTAAATATAAATCATTTAAAAACAATATCAAAACAACTGGAAACAAGATTGACCAATAACTGGACGATAAATAATAGACATGGACTAGACAAACTTATGTCTGTTGTAGAAGATAAAAAAACAATGAATTTAGAGGGATACGTTTTAAGGATAGAAGGAGAACAAAGACTAGTAAGAATAAAGACTCCACAGTATACTCTTCTCCATGCGATGAGATCTAATTTGACGACAGAGCTACTTATTGGTTTATGGTTAGAATGGGATAAGCCCGATTTTGCACAGTACAAAGAAAAATTTATTAACTATTATGATTATGAGAGTTTCCAGTATGCTCTACCGGCTGTTTCCTCTATGTTTGATGGAATTAAAGTAGCTGAAAATATATTAAATCACATAGAGATATTAGTTCTAGAATTCAAAAATGGATTTTTGCCAGAAAAATCCAGAAGCGAGTTTGCCTTACTGGCTAAGCAAAGATATCAAGATATAAAGTTGTCTACTTGTTTTAGTTTATTAGATGGAAAACAACCTTCAGAGAAATTTTGGACAACTATGATTTTTCAAAACTCGAAAAAATTTGAGTTAAGAATGTTCAATAAAAATACGGAGGACGAAAATGAGGGGTAGTTGGTATGCTCAATTAACAAAAGATGGAAGCAAGATAAAAAATCCTATACCAAATAAAGGATATATAGATGTTAAAAATAAGAAATTGAATTGTTTTGATCATAATGATTATTTTTTATTAGAAATGGATGTTTTAGATTTTACTATATCTGCTGATGGGATTTTGTTTAAAGGAATAGAGGACAATAACGGAAGAAAACAATATAACGAAATTTGGTTTACAACTTCTTCTTTTTATAAGGAAAACAAATGACAAGATTTTTCCTAGATCTTGACGGCGTATTGGTGGACCTATTAACAGGGATAAAGTCTCATGAAATATTAAAAGGGATAGATACAATAAATAAAAACTCACACTATGAATTACATGAAATATTTAATATGGGAGAGGAAGAATTTTGGTGCCAATTTAATGATGTAAATTTTTGGGAAAATCTTCCTAAATATGAACATTCAGATGAGTTATTTAATCGTTTATCAGATAAATTTAAAGAAAACCTTTTCATATTGACGGCTCCTTCAAAATGGGCAACAGCTTGCGCAACTGGTAAAATAAATTGGATGAAGAAAAATTATCCAGATTTTCCTGTTGGTAGAATAATATTATGTAACAAAAAATATCTATTGGCTAAGTTCGGTAATGTATTGTTAGATGACAGTAAAGATAAATTAATGGATTTCACCGCATGTGACGGAGACGGAATTTTATTCCCACAAGAATACAATAGAGAATTTAGTAAGTCAATTATGTTTGAAAGAAATATACTAACACCAGAAAATATAAATCAAGTTTATAATATTATAAATAAATATTAATTAGGATAAAAATGTTTATAGATATTTCGAATGAAAGATTTGGGAAATTGATTGTAATAAAATATGTTGGAAAAAATAAATATGGATCTTCTGAGTGGTTATGTTTATGTGATTGTGGTAATTATCACATAGTAACAACGAGCCATTTAAGAGGAGGACATACCAAAAGTTGTGGGTGTTTGAGTCCTGGATTTAGTGATTCTAAAATATATGGTGTATGGGTTTCAATGGTTCAAAGATGTACTAATCCAAACGACAGAGCATATAAAAATTACGGAGGAAGAGGAATAAAAGTTTGTGAGAGATGGTTAAAATTTGAGAATTTCTATAAAGACGTTGGAGATCCTCCTACAAAAAACCATCAATTAGATAGAATAAATAATGATGGTAATTACTGTCCTGAGAATTGGAAATGGTCCACAAGAAAAGAACAAAATAGAAATAAAAGTAATAATAGAATGGTGCCACTAAATGGTAAAATCTTGTGTTTGAAAGATTATTGTGAACAATTTAACATTAGATACAATACCATTCTTGGAAGAATATTAAGAGGATGGTCTGTTAATAAGGCTTTAAATACACCTATTAAAAAAAGGAGAAAATAATGACGGAATTTTTGACTAAACCTAGAATTGAGTTAATAGGAAAATCTGTGTTTGATATAGATGGTTTAATGAAATTTCTTGATTCATCTGGATTTGAATGGCCAGAATTTCAAAAAAAATTAGATAGCAATATGGATCTGGGGGACCATGACAACGAATACTTAATAGAATTCGGAGGACGAAACTGCTACCAAAGCTGGCCCAAAAAAGGAGGAGAACTTAAAGGTCGAACACACGAACAGCACATAAAACATTTAATAGAGGTAGGCCACGGAAGCTGTCTTGAGCATTCCACATTCAACTTCCAAATCTGGAACGTCTCCCGTAGCCTAACCCACGAACTTGTAAGAACGAGGGTTGGCGTCGCGTATAGCCAGCTTAGTCAGAGGTACGTAGATTCTTCTAATATCAATTTTATTGTCCCCCCGGCTATTCTAGAACTAGAAAAAGTAAACCAGCAAGCTGTAGAAAAATGGAAGCAATTCTGCTTACAATCAAGAGATTTATACGAAGAACTTACTTCTGACTTAATGGAATTATATAAAGATATTGAAGATAAAACGGAGAAAAGGAAAAGAAGTAGAGAATCAGCAAGAAGTGTACTTCCAAACTGCGCGGAAACCAAAATCATGGTCACTCTAAATGGTAGATCGGTAAGAACATTAATGGAATTGCGTGGATCACAGGGGGCAGACAGAGAGATAAGAATGTTGGCAGTAGAAATGTTTAAAATAATGGAAAGAGATTTTCCTTTAATAGTTCATGGTATGTCTATTATTAAATTGCCAGATGGCTCAGAAGGTATTGAGAGTAAATTTAGAAAGGTATAATTAAAATGGAAAACAAATATTTAACATGCGGTATTTCTAGCAATTGTAAATTAAAGGTAAATTTAATTTCAAAAGAAACAAATATGATAGGATTTAATTTTACTTCAGGAGATAATCAAGACATTCACACATCTATTACGATTCACGGAATGAATAAAAAGACTATAGCACAGCTACAAGAGCAGTTAGAATATGTCAAATCAGAATTAACGTGTTGAAAGGTATTTATGAAAATCGACAAAAAAGATTGTATAACAATAAAACAATTTAAAGCAATGTTATCTTTGTTTGACGAGAACTTACCAGTTATAGTAAGTAAATTTGTAGATAGGCACCCTTTTGACGGAGAGGGAACAGACATGTCTGGAAATGAGCCAATTCCTTTTGTGAGAGATATGTTAACGGCAAGAAAGATAGATCATGGAATGGATAATAGAGTTGATTTTGAACACTTAAATATTGATACTGGAAGTGGGTATTTTTAAAACAAAGGATCTCCTATATGATGACGGAAGATATTAGAAAAGTTGATACTTTTAATTCTTTGAAAAAGGAATTGAATAAAAATGGTTTATTTATAGATATTGATGATATGGGGCATAGATTTGTTGTTGGCCAGAATAAATATAAAGACAAGTGGGAAAATCTTATAGAGAAATTAGAAGAAGAAGCTCCGGTAGCTCTTTTTGATACTACACAAGAAGTAAAAGCTTTCGCTATTGGCTTTACCGTGGGTAACAATAAAAAGTGGAAATACTAAAATGTTAAAATTTGGAAGTTTTCCGTTTTTGGAGTGTAGTTCAAAAGGAGATAAAAGATTCTCTGCTTTCTATGCTAAAATAAGATCTAGAGAAAATAAGTCAATAGAAGAAATTTATCAAAGTAGCAAGATATTTAAAACCAGACATGGAAATAATTTTAGATATATTGAGTATTGGAGAGACGCAAAAGGGCTAGAACCCATTAATAAAATAGAGATACGAAAACTATATTCAAATCTTTGGGATGAATATTTTGAAGAAAATTCTCAACTATTAGATATTATCAAAGAGTTCAATGGATTTAGTGATATATTCGGTCAGAAAGGACATTGTTGTCAAGCAGAAGAAATTTGGAGGATAAAAAATGAAAAAGAAAATAATGTTTGATGATGAAATATATCAAGAATATAAAAGAGGATCTTCTGTCAAAGAGATAATGAAAGAATATGGTATAAGTCTAAAAAAGTTTTTGAAGGAAGTCCATAAAGAAGGAAAATATTGGTTTTGTCCTTTTCTTTTTAACCAAAAAAAATTATCATACACAGCAGTAGAAGAAATAGAAGATTTTATAAAGAAAAAATTAGATAAAAATGTTAATATAAGTAAAATTTATTATAAAAATGGCAAAAAAAAGATATGTATGGAGTTTGAAATAAATGAAAAAAATAATTGTTAGTTTAATAATGATGTGTTTTATTGTTGGATGCGCAGAAAAAACAGAAGAAAAAGCTCTCTTTAAAGAAGGAGATGTTCTAAAATTTAAAATTAGTGGCGAAACTTGTCAAGTTATAAATTGTGATTATTATTCTAAATATCCATACAGAATTAGATGTTCTTCAAAAGAATTAATACCGTCATTATTTTGGGTAAGAGAATTTGAAATAGAAAAAATAAATGAAGACAACAGTCGTTAATCTAAAATACGAAAAGGGAGACATTAATTGTGGCCGTCCTAGTAAATGGGGGAATCCTTATATAATAGGTAAAGATGGCGATAGAGAAGAAGTATTACAAAAATATAAAAAATATCTATTTAACGATCCTGATTTAATAATAGAAGCAAGAAAAGAATTAAAAGACAAGGTTCTTGAGTGTTATTGTAAACCGTTAAAGTGTCACTGTGATTTACTAGCCTATTTGTGCGACATAAAAATATATGCGGTTGTTGGATCTAGAAATTTTAATAGTTTTGATATACTAGAAAATGAGTTAAATAAATATAAAATAAAGTTAGTAGTAAGTGGTGGTTGTAAAGGCGCAGATATATTAGCTAAGAAATATTGTGAAAAATATAAGATTCCAATAATAGAAATATTACCTAAGTGGGATAAGTACGGGAAAAGAGCAGGTTTGATTAGAAACCAAAAAATAATAGATTTATGCGATACGTGTATAGCGTTTTGGGACGGTAAATCTAAGGGAACAAAACATGATATAGATTTGTGTAAAACAAATAATAAAGAATTAGAAATAGTGTATATATAACTAACGCTAGGGGCTTAATTTGATCAGAAAAAACGAAAATTGTTGTGAAAGATCGTGCGATCCTGAAATATATATTGATCAAAATGATCAATTACTATCTAATAGAAAATTACTCATATCGGGCGAAATAAATGATCAAATAGCAGATTATATCAATACAAGTCTTCAAGTGTTAGCATCGTCGGACGAACCAGTATATATTTACATTAATTCCCCAGGAGGGGAAGTGTCTGCGGGATATAGCATAATAGACCAAATGGAGCTTTCCCCTTTTGACGTTGTAACAATAGTAAGAGGTCAAGCTGGTTCTATGGGAGCAATAATAGCAATATACGGAGATAAGAGATATATAACAAGAAACTCGACAGTAATGATTCATTCAATGATTATTGAAAATATATCTTCAGATATAAATAGCTGTGAAAAAATAATTAAGCATCTTAAAAAAACATATGATAGACAAATCAATGATATATGTAAAAGGATAAAAATATCAAAATCAAAATTGTTAAAATTATTAAAAGATACACATTGGATGGAAGCGGAAGAGGCTATAAAAATAGGTTTAACACACGGAATATGGACCAAGGAAATGGAAAAAATATCTAATGATAAAAAGAAGGATAACACGTAGTTATTATAATTATTTTTACAACAACACATTTAAAATGATAAAATCTATATCTAGAAAATTCTCTAAAAATCCCTTTCAATATAATTCTTATTTTAATATAGGAATAAGCGAGCTAATGTATTCTATGATACATTTTGACCCAAGAATAGCATCTTTTAATACATATTTATATAATAGAGTATCTGGGAAGATAAAACATTTGATAAGAAAAGAAACTATAATAAAAGATAGAGAAGGTAATATAGAAAAAAACTATACTGAACATAGAGAAAAAAATGATGATAAAATTCTTATAGAAGAGATATTTAACTTGTTAAACAACGAAGAAAAAATGGTTTTAAAAATGTATTATATAGAAAATAACACTCTTCAGGAGGTGTGTGACAAGACAAATATTTCTGTATCTAATATTTATAATATAAAAAACAGAGCTATAAATAGAGTCAGAGAAAAACTTGGAATATCATTATGAAAGAAAAAATATTTAATGCAATAGAAGAACTAGCCAAAGAAAATCAATCTAAGGCTATAGTCAGAAAAGATGGACCTAGTGATAAGCCATATTGTATATATTCTAAAGATGGTAAAAATTTAGGTTGTTATTCCTCTAAAGACAGTGCTGAAAAAAGATTAAAAGAAATAGAAATGTTCAAGCATATGAAAGAAAACAAGTAATTTTATAAAGGTGTATTTATGAAGAAAATTTTAACATGCGTATTGGTATTATTAAGTTGTACGGACTGTGTAATGTTACAACCGCCTCAAGATGCCGCTAAACTAAGTAATCCATCATTGGTTTTTGAAAAAACTAGTAGAGGAGTTAAATTTCTTGCTGGAACTGATTTCCAAGGAAAGCTAAAAGCTGATTATTTACCAGCAACAGGAGAATTACATATAGACACTGAAGTTAAATCAGATCCAAGTCCAGTCGTAGAAGCAGAAACTAAAAGAGCGGCAGAGATGTTCAAGTTTTATGAAGTTAATGCAGCGGCTCACGTAGCAGATACTCAAGCAGTTACGGGAATGATGAACTCTTTGATATCAAGTATTCCAAACTTAATTGGAGCTATTTCTAAACCACAATCACAATCTGCTCCGTCTGACGGCGGATTAGGAGCCATAATTTCCAAAAACCAAACGTCTATATTTGACGGATTAACAGAAGAACAAAAACAAGCTTTGGCTAAGATTTTATTAAATACAAAATAATTGGAGTAAAATATGAGAAATTTTATATTAGTATGTATGATGTTGTTATCATTCACCGGATGCTCTACTTTAAAGTCTTTTTCAAATGAAAATCCAGAAACTACAAAATTCGTAGTAAAAACTACCGTTAAACTTATTTTGGAAGCTAACGAGGATAAAAATCTTAACTTAGTAGAAATAGAAAGTAATTTAAAATTAGCTAGATTGATAGTTTCTAATAGCGAGAATTTCGATGCCTCAAAATTAAAAGAAATGCTAGGAAACAGAATTGATGATAAAAATGTTAAGTTTGTAACAAATTTATTAATTGATTATGTTAATGATAAAGCTAACCAATTTAAAGATAAGACTTCGGCTATGATAATATCTATTATAGATGGAGTGCTATATGCCATAAGAGATTATCAATTAACACACATTAAAACATAAGGACAAAAAATGAGATATAAATCGCCTGGGTTTAAAAGAAAATTTTCTATAAAAGAAAATATGGTTTTGATATGTTTCTCATTAGCAGCATGTTTCTCTCTTCTTTCTTCTATTTGTATGCTTCCAATTTTTAATCATTATGAACCAGATATATATAAAGAAATAATATCTCCAACAGTTAAAATAACCACAGATGGAGAAGGAACTGGAGTAATAATAAAGAAAGAGAAGATATTTGAAGACAAAGAAACTGGAACATCATATACAGATCCAAAGTTTATATATTTTATACTTACAGCAAAACATATTCCAGAAGATGGTTATTTAAATATTGTATCGTTCTTAGACAAAAACAACAATATGCATAATATAGAATTGGCCGAAGTATATGCAACCTCTGAAGATGAAGATATTTCAATCTTGAAGCTAAAATCAAATATAGATATAGGTGAAGAAGTCTTGATTCCTGAAGATGATAATAGAGATATCATTAAAATAGGAGAAGAAGTATTTTCTTATGGTTGTCAAAACGGGTTTTATCCCTTTTTGACTACTGGAGTTGTTTCTCAATTTGATAAACATGGAAACATATTAGCTTCTCCTCCAATAACACCTGGAACAAGTGGTTCTGGTCTTTTTATAAAACATAATAACAAATATTACTTGATAGGAATAGCTAGTAAAATAGCTTGTATTGAAGAATTTATACCGATATATCATATGGGGGTTTATTCTCCTTTAGATAAAATCAAACAGTTTTTAAAGGATAGTGGAATTTAATATGGATAGATTATGTTGGGAAGACTACTTCATGATACAGGCTTTATGGGCAAGAACTAGAAGTCCTGATTCTAGCACACGTCATGGAGCTATTTTAGTAGACAAATACAATAGAATAATAGGACAAGGATATAATGGTTGGGCAAGAGGAGTAGATCACAAGAAAATGCCCAAAGATAGACCAGAAAAATATCCACCCATACTTCATAGCGAAGAAAATTGTATAGCTAATTCAACAGGAGATTTGGAGGGATCAACTCTTTATGTAAGTGGCCCTCCCTGCACGCATTGTTGGGCGAATATTATTCAACATAGAATCAAAAAAGTTGTTTATGGTCCAATTGGTTTTCCAGAAGATAGCGCTTATGCAGATATAAATAACGGAAATTTTCCACAAGTTGTATTAGATATGCTTGAAAATCAAAACATTGAAGTGGTAAGATGGATACCTGGAGATATTGATTTGATTAGGAAACAGTTTAAACATACAGACGCAATGTTAAAATCAGTTTTCTGTTTAGAAAATGAAGAAAGAGAAGAATAAGGAGAAAAGAATGAAGATCAATAAAATTATACTTCCAATCATTGCAGCATTAGGTCTAGTTACATTTTCTATAGGACAAGTCATTCCAGGAGATTCTTCTAGTTATCCATCAATAAGAATTAATAACTCACCACATAATCTTAATAATTATCCTGGTATCAATATACCTGGAAACCAAATATGCTTACCATGCCATATTCCACATAATGCACAAGCTCCAGAAGCAGGACAGAGAAATCTTTTATGGAATCACGCTGCCACGAATCAAACATTTGTCATGTTTAGTAGTTCAGCAGGACAACCACAGGGAACAAGCAAATTATGTTTAAGCTGTCATGATGGTGTAACAGCTATTGATAGTTATGGTGGTACTATTGGGAATACAACTATCACAGGAACAGCTAATCTTGGAACAGATCTTTCAAACGATCATCCAATTGGAGTTGAATATCCTACAACTCGCATTGGTCAAAGCTGGAATAGTCCAGATACTTTCGGCCCTGGAATTAATGGAAGTTCTGGGATTAGATTAGTAACAGTTAATGGAGTAAAAAGAGTGGAATGTAATTCTTGTCACAATCCACATAATAATGGTTTGGGAAATTTTTTAAGAGTACCTATCCAACAAAGCTATCTCTGTCTACAATGTCATATTAAATAACTATTGAAAGAAAATTATGTCAGAAATTAAGAAATACAATCCAGATGGTTTCTCTTTACAGATTTTTAAAGATAGATACGCCCTTCATCCAAACGAAACATTTGATCAAGCATGTAAAAGAGTATCTGATTTTATAGCTAGTGCAGAAGAAGGGGAAAAAATAAAACACTTCTCTGACAGGTTTTATGATATACTTTCTACTAATCGTTTTTCTCCAGGTGGTAGAATATGGAGAGGTTCTGGTAGAAAGAAAAGTGCGTGCATGAATTGTTTTGTTTTGCCATCAGAAGACTCTAGAGAAGGATGGGGAGAATTAATAAAGAATGTAACAATTATTAGTGGACTAGGCGGTGGGATAGGAATATCTTTTGATAATATAAGACCAAGAGGAACAGAGATAAAAGGCACTGGTGGAGTAGCTACTGGTGCTGTTTCTCTTATGAAAATAATCAATGGTGTATGTAATGAATTAAGAGAAGGAGGTGGTCGTCGCAGCGCTCTACTATTCAGTCTCTCTTATCATCATCCAGACATAGAAGAATTCCTTTCAGTTAAATTAGACAAACACGAGTTAAACAATGCTAATATAAGTGTTCTTGTAGATAATAAATTTTTCAGCTTAGTAGAGCAAGATAAGGATATAGAACTTAAATGGCAGGATAAAACAATAAAATCAATAAGAGCAAAAGCAATATATGAAAAAGTAATAGAAAATTCTCTAATAACTGGAGATCCTGGTTTCCTTAACATAGGTAATGCAGAAGATCATAATAATCTATATTCTTGTCGAAAATTTACATCAACAAATCCTTGCGGAGAACAATTCTTAGCTCCATATTCAGTTTGTTGCCTAGGAGCATTAGTTCTTAGCTCGCACGTAAAAGATAATGGAGAAATGGACTGGTCTCTTTTAGACGATACAGTTAGACTTGGTGTTAGATTTTTAGATAATGTAATAGATAAAAATGAATATCCGTTGCCAATAATAAAAGATTCTTCTCAGAAAGAAAGAAGAATAGGTCTTGGCATAATGGGTCTACATCATATGTTAATAAAAATGGGCATAAAATATAGCTCAGAAAAAGCATTAGAAATAACAGAAGAAGTAATGTCTTTTATAAAAAAGAAAGCCTATGATGCTAGTATATTTTTATCAGTAGAAAAGGGACAATTCCAACTTCTAGATAGGCAAAAATTTGTGGAAAGTGGATTTTGCAAAAAATCTTTAACTCCATCTATAAGAAAAAAGATAATAGAGTACGGAATAAGAAATTCTTTCTTATTGACAATTGCACCTACTGGTACAACTTCTATAGTAGCAGGTTGTAGTTCAGGAATTGAGCCAATATTTGCTCCAGTGTACGAGAGAAGATTTAATCAACATAAAGATTTTCATTCAACCATGACGAATAAATCTAAAGAAATAGTTATTGATCCATTGTTAAAACAGTTTATAGAACGCAAAGAAGATATAACTAATTTCGAAGGAAGTCATGATATAAAACCAGAAAGACATTGTGAAATCCAGGTAGCGTGCCAAAAACATCTGGATAACGCCGTGTCAAAAACAATAAATCTTCCTTCATCATCCAACGAAAAAGATTTATCGGATATTATCCTAAAATATATTAGAAATTTAAAAGGCATGACAATATACAGAGACACTTCTAAAGGAGAAAGTCCGCTAATGCCTTTGCCAAAAGAAGAGGCGGAAAAATATATAAATCAAATAGGGACTTCGGTACAATCTACGGACAACTCGTGTCCTGGTGGTCGTTGTGAGGTCTAATTGAAAGTAGTTATAGATGAGTGAATCAGTAAAATTGCAAGAAGCTGTAGATTCTGTTGAAAAATACGGAAGCGTAGCCGCAGCTTCTAAGGCTCTTGGAGTTCCAAGGAAAACTCTTAGCGGTAGATATCATAAAGCTATTGACAAAGGATATGTTGCTGGGGTTAAACCATTGTCTCCAGACCAAGAAATTCATTTAGATTCTAAGTTAAAAAGTGTAGTCAAAGAAAAAAGAGAGTTACAAAAGAAATATGATGAATTACTTAAGTTGTTTGAAAATAAAACTGGACAATCAGACGTTATTGAAAAGTTCAACGAAAATATACAATCATTAGATTATGAAAAAATACAAATAATCTCTGACAAGTCCCCATCAGAGTCAACCGCTATAATGCTTTGTTCTGATCTGCATTACGAAGAAACAATAGATCCAGACACAATAGACAATCTGAACGAATATAATACAAAAATAGCCACACAAAGATTTCATAAACTTTTTCAAAATGGCTTAAAACTGATAGATATGTGTAGAAGTAAATCTAACATAAAAAAGCTTGTTTTGTGGCTCGGCGGTGACTTAATAAATGGATATATTCACGACGAATTTATAGAAAACAATCAAATGAGTCCAATAGAGTCATCAATAGATGTTTATGGGCTTTGTGTTTCCGCAATTAATTTTCTGGTAGAAAATGGAGACTTTGACGAAATAGTTGTTGTAAGCAATATAGGCAACCACGGACGCACAACAGCTAAAATGGGCGTCACCACAGCATACGAAAACAGCTACGAATGGTTAATATATAACTTCTTATCATCACACTATAAAGAATCTAATGTAGTAAAATTCAAATTATCAAAAGGTTATTTTAATTGGTTGAGCGTTTATGGGTACGATCTAAGATTTCATCATGGACATTCAGTCAAATACGGAGGCGGGATTGGTGGGATTACAGTACCACTTAACAAGGCTATAGCCCAATGGAATCAGGCTCGCACGGCATACCTAGATATAATGGGACATTATCATCAGTTAATGTCTAGTAAAAACTTTATAGTTAATGGAAGTATCGTTGGCTATAATGCTTATGCACAGTCTATAAAAGCAGCTTTCGAGAAACCACAACAGGGTTTATTTTTAATGCATCCTCGTTATGGCAGGACAATAGAAGCTCCAATATTTTTAGAGTAGATCGTGTCAAAAATAGACAAATTAAAAAAAGATTTAGATGATTTGGTTGACCAATATATTTCAACACCAATGAAACATGATGTCTTTATGAAAAAGGCAAAAATAATAAGAGACCAAATCAAAGAACTTTCAAAGGATATTAAATGAATAATTGTCTTGTTACTGGCGGTGCTGGATACATCGGATCACACTTAACAAAAAAACTCTGCGATCTAGGCCACGAAGTAACAGTTATAGACAACCTATCAACAGGAAATAAAAAAGGCAAAGACGAAAGAGCAAAATTCAACGCCCTATATGATCACGTATCAATTAAAGACCTTAACTACGCAATAGATGACCTTATTGACGAAAGAATAGACACAGTTTTTCATCTAGCCGCCTCTCTAGAAGTTGGCGAATCTATGGAAAATCCATTGAAATATTATCAAAATAATGTTGCAGAATTAATCAATTTACTAAATTGGATACGAGGGCCAAAATGGTTCGGACAAAAAGATAGATCAAGAATTAAAAGACTTATATTTAGTTCATCATGTTCTGTTTACGGTGAGTCTAAAAATCACTTTAAATTGACAGAATTAAACAAAACAAATCCAATAAGCCCTTATGCTAAAACTAAATTAATGTGCGACCAAATACTAGAAGATTTCAGTAAAGTAACTGATGTCCAAGTAATATCATTAAGATATTTCAATGTAGCTGGTGCGTCACTAGATGGTAAATTAGGTAATTTTAATGAAAAATGCGAGAGTCTAATACCTAAAATTATTCGTCTTGCACTGAAAAATCAACCAATTGAAATATATGGAAATGATTATTTAACAGAAGATGGGACAGCAATAAGAGATTATATCCATGTCGAAGATGTGGTTGATGCTAATACAAGGTGTTTAGGAAAATTTCCAGATCATATTGATAGCTTCAATCCAAATAAAAATTTCAAAATATACAACATAGGATCTGGTAAGGGATTTTCTGTATTAGAAGTAGTGAGAGAATTAGAGAGAGTTCTTAATAAAAACATAGAAATAATCTATAAAAATAGAAGATCTGGAGATCCACAATTTGCTGTGGCGGATAATACTTCTTTCTCAAATTATTTTGACTGGAAACCAAAATATAGCGATCTAAGAACTATGATAGAAACAGAACTTAATTGGATTAAAACATGCAATATAGTGTAGTTTGTTATTGTACTACTCCTTATATTCAATTTCTAAAAAAAACTATTAAATCATGGGGTACTAGAAAAAATGTAAAAAATATATTTGTGTTGATGGATAGTGATAATAATCAAGAAATTTCATATATAAGTAAAAAAATAATTCCAATAAGCATATTTGATCCTTCTACTGACATAGGGATTAACTGTGCAAGAAAAGCAGAAGCTTTACAATATATATTAGAAAATACAGAGCAAGAAAATTTACTCCTCTTAGATGTTGATTGTCTTATAATGAAAGATGTTAATGAATTATTTAAATCAGACTTTGATATAGCTGCTACTGGATATGGGTATTCTACAAATATTAGTTCTGGATTTTTAGCTATTAAAAATAATCTAAGAAGTAAGATTTTTGTTAAACAATGGGTTAATGCACAAATACAATGTCATGAGACTGAGAGGTCTAGAGACCAAAAAACACTTTCTAGTTTATTTAAGAAATATTATAAACAGGAAAATCAAAAAAGAGTTCCATCAGATGGAATAAACATATATGATCCTTCAGATTTTAAAGATAAAAAGTTTATGCTTTTAGATCATGTTGATTATAACTTCCATCCAGATGGCAATCAAAAATATCAGATAGAAGAATGGATAAAGCAGATAAAATTATGGAAAAATAAAATACATATTTTACATTTTGCTTTCAAAACTATAGTTGATGATAGTATAATAAATAGGGCCATAGAATCATATAAGGTATAAAATGAAAATTGATCAAATAAAGATATCTAAAGAGCAATTAGAATATTTGTCAGGAGGTAATCCTATTATAGTAAAATATTCTTCAACAGAAAATAATACAATAGGTGGAGGTGGTTATGAAGCGACTAAATGCGTAGAAATAATATTGTCATCTGGAGGGTCACAATAATGGAACCGACTTTCGCTTGGTCTAACTCTCGCGCTAAACTTCTTAATGATTGTGCCTATAAATATTTCCTTAACTACTATGCTTCCTGGAACGGTTGGTTAAAAAATGCTCCAGAGGAAACAAAAAAACTATATCTTCTAAAACAAATGACAAATTGGCCGATGCATTTGGGTACTATTGTTCACTCAATTATAGAAAATGTTATAAATAATTACAAGAACACTGGTAAAATCCAATCTTTAGCAGAATCAGAAAGATTAACTATAGAACTATTAAATAAAGCCTATAAAGAGTCTAAAAGTAAAGAATGGCTAACTGATCCCAAAAACAAAATTAATTTGTTTGAAGACTATTATGGGAAAAAACCATCAAAAGAAAAGCTTTTAGAATATAGGACAAAAGCGTTATCTTGTGTTGGATCTTTTTATAAATCAAAATTATTAGAGACAATCAAGAAATTATCTCCTAGAGATATTCTTCCGTTGGAACAATTTCAACAATTTGAGACAAAAACTGGAGAAAAAATATCAGTTAAAATAGACTTTGCTTTTAAATATAATGGTAAATTATATATTACAGATTGGAAAACAGGAAAAGTGGTCGACGATACTATATCCCAGTTGGTCAGCTATGCTATGTATGCATTAAAAATAGGTTGGGCTAAAAAATTAGAAGATATAGTAATAATACCAGCATATTTAGCTCTGTTTGGATCAGAAGGAGATGATTCTTTCCCGCATACACTAATTGATATGCTTGCTGTTAAAAATCAGCTAAAAGTGATTCAGGTTGAATATAAAAAATTAGATGAGGCACATGAGAATCGAAATAATAAAGACTTTTTTAAAATGACGGACAATATAAGATCCTGTTCGTATTGTAACTTTAAAGAAATCTGCCCTGGGAGCAAGAGATGTTAGAGGTAACTCTTTTTACAGACGGTGGTTCTCGTGATGGCAAAACAGCTATTGGTTTTGTATGTATAAATAAAGAAACTAACAAAGTTATTTTTGAAGTTTCTAAAAAGACTGGCGTAGGCTCGTCAAATATCGCAGAGTACAGAGCTATTATTGCAGGATTGACTAGATGTATAGAAGAGGGTGTTGATACAGTAGAGATACTGAGCGACTCTATGCTTTGCACAAAACAGATAAATGGTGATTTTGAATGTTATAAAAAGGGATTAAAAGAACATAGGGACGTTGTGCATGGTCTTTTGGAAAGTTTTAAATCATGGAGCATGAAATGGATACCAAGAAATAAAAATCAAAAAGCAGATTCATTGGTTGATGAAGCTTTCAAAAAGGGAAAAAGAAATGTTAAAAAGAATAATTAATAATATAGACCCATTATTAGGAATGAGTATGATATTTGGTCTACTATCTATATTGTTATTTAGTTGCGAGTTTCCAGTAAAATTGGCAAGTCCAAAAAGTAATTCTACGATAGTTGATTCTTCTAATGGAGATGCCGGTGATTCTCCGGTATCAAAAGAAAACGAAGTAAGAAATGATAATAGTGTAATAAAAACAGAGAAAAAGGTAATAGCAAAAAACATATATACAGGAACAACAGCAGTAATAATTGGTTGTTGTTCTATGGCTATTATATTCCTTATAGCTATTGGTCTTTTTATTAAATGGTCTAAAACAAATACTATGTTGAATTTAGTAACAAAAGCAATAAAAGAAAGTCATCCAAAAACACAAACAGATATAAAAAATAAGATTAATGAATTAGATTTTATTAATTATAATGGCGTATGTGTCGTTAAAAATAATTTATCTAAATATGTAAGAAAAAATAAAACACACGTTTAAGGGGATTCCATGAGTAAAGAATCAGAAAATATTGTAAATAGTTTTTTGACAGAAAATCCTATTTATAAAAATGACAATCAAGACAACTATAATGCTTTTGCCGATTTAGTTGATTATGTAGTGAATTTATATGGTGGAGTCTCTCCTCCGCCACCCCCGACAGTAGATCCAAAAGGAGGACAAAATGCTTAGTTTGTATAAACCAGATCCAAATTGTTTAGACTGCAAAGGAACTGGGAAAATACAATTGCTGATTACAGAAGTAGATTGTGATTGTCTAAAATATCTTGATGAGGTTAACTTATCAGAAGATCACAGTTTTGTACCAGAAGATTCAGACGCTATAATAAATATAATATTAATCGGAGAAGCAATATAATGCCAACGTATGAATTTTCGTGCTTGTCATGTATGGAAGAATTCGAATTGTTTCTTTCAATGTCAGATACCCAAAAAAAACAATGTATAAATTGTGGAAGTGATAATGTAGAAAAGCTTATAAGCGGAGGTGGTGCTGTAATTATTAAAGGGACGAAAACTCCGTGCAGACAAACTGGACAAAGAAAAAAAGTAGAAAAAACTAAGGAAATTCCTTTTTATAGATCATCCGAAGATGGAAAAATAAGAAACGATATATTAAAAAATCCAGATAAATATATAAATACTGGAGAGGTATAATATGGAAATTGTATGTAGTAATTGCGATAAAGCGATAATAGCTTTTGAGATTTTAAAGACAAATGAAGAACTGATGAAGGATCTTTTTGAACCTTTACGGACAAATATTGGAATAAAATGTTATTGTGGAAGAGAAAATGAAGCCTTTGTTGAAGGGAAATTTTCTGTTGGCGCTATAGATGATCAAACGTATATAGAGTTATCAGAGTCTAATCGTTTTTACGCTATGCATTTTGAGGTAAAAAGAAAATGAAAAATGAAATAAAAGAAATAAAAACAGAGCATGGGGATATAGAAATATCAGATGGAACTACAGTTTACGCAAAAAAAATAAGTTTTACGCATTATGTTCTATCATCTGAAACAGATCTTTTTAATATTTGTGACTGCTTATTAGATACAAATAAAAAAGATAATACTAAAGGTGGTAAGGAATTTATATTAAGAAGTTGTAGTAAGAATTGTTATGATTTTTATGTGAAGTTTTTAAAACATAAGAACAAGGCGGATTTAAGAATAGCACAAAGGAGTTTTTCAAATGGCGAAAAATAATAAAAGTGAATTTCGTAAATTTTGTGAGGAAGAAATGGTAGGGCATATGGGAGCATATGACGGCACAGACGTGATAAACTGCGCTGTTCAATTATACGACAAATTTATCAAACTGCAAAATAAAAAATCAAACGATAGTTCTGTTCTATCATTGAAGCCAAACAAAAAACTTAGTGATAAACATGGGGCTGTAGTAATGACAGAAAAAGAAGCCTCATTAACTCCACAAGATATTAAAAAGAAAAGAGGAAAAAAGAATGCTGAATAAAGAATTAGTATCTTTTGAGACTCCAAAATCTTTCCCATACTACACTGTATTATTGAACAATAATGAAATAATCTTTCAACAAGAAAGAGATGGAGATGTTCATTCTTGGCTTAGATTAAAACTATTTCTAGAAAAAAATCCTGAGTTAAAAATAATTGGCATGGAATATTATGGCCAAAATTCAATAATACCAATGCCAAAAAATCAGGAAGGATATTGTTTTGGTAAGCGTAAGATGGCTATATGGCCTGGAAATCAATCTAAAGAACTAATGTGCGTAGGACATCTAAACGGTGGAAAAGTTTATCTAACATGGTTAGATGAACACAAGATATTTGAAAAGGAAGTCAGAAACGAGAACAAGGCAGGATTTTTCCTGATTAAAAATGGATAAGTCATTTGAGTCTATAACTACTCCAGGATTAAATGTTGATTTTAAAAATTATGTTATAGAAATTGTTTGCACAAATTTAAATCCAAGGCTAAGTCCAAGATTTTGGAAAGATCCGGGTTATTGGAAATCAAAATATGTAAGAGAAATAAAGGGTGTTTCAAATCTGATAAATCTTTTAAAAGAAAATGATATAGATATAGAAATACCAATAAATCAAAAATCAATAATAGAAGTTATAAAAACATCCAAAATAAAATCTTTATGTGCAAAAAAAACATTAGCATTTGTTATAAAAAAAATTATAAAAACAATATCTGAAAAAGAATCAAGATCAAGCGGATATAAAGAAGATATTATATTCAACGCTAAAGATAACGCAAAATTTATTGGTCCTATATTAAAAACTAAGAAATCGTTATTGAGAGAGATAGAAAATGGCTAAAAAGAAAAGCATAGAGTCTGAAAGCTTTGATAGCTTTTTAGAGCGACAGTACGGCAAGAATGTTCTAATAAAAGCAGACGATATGATCCATAGAAAAAGAGATATATTACCAACAGTATTGTCTTTAGACATTGGATTAAATGGAGGAATACCAGACGGAGTAACAGTTTTATTGTCTGGCAAACCAAAGGCTGGGAAAAGCACTATTTGCCTAGAAATATTAAAGAATGCTATAGACTTAGATCGTCCTGCATTTTACATGAATATTGAAAGAAGAATATCTAAAGAGCTTCTTGGCACAATAAACGGCCTTGATACATCAAAACTAAAAATAATACAATCAACAGAAGAAAAGAACTTCACATGCGAAGATTGGCTTAATATATTAGAAAGAACAATTAAAGACAACAAGAAGGCGGTAATAGTATTAGATAGTCTTGCAATGCTTTCTACACTTGCAGAAAGTTCAGAAGCAATAGGCGAGTCACGAGATATGGCTGGATCAGCTAAATTATTATCATCATTCTTTAGAAGAATGCAACAAATAATAGATAATAATGATATTATACTTATATTTATCTCTCAATTAATAACAAATCGTGATCCAAATGGCAAAAAATGGGTAGAAAAAGGGGGAATGGGTGTTCAGTATAGCGTCTCAGTCTGGCTTAACGTGAATTGGGTTAAATTATGGGATAAAGATACAGAAACCAATTCCCCACTTGGGCAAGATTTACAAATTAATGTAGTTTGTTCTGCACTAGGAAGACCATATCTGCCATGTGCTGTCCCACTAAGGTTTGGATCTGGGATAGACAGAGCAAGAGATATAGCTACAAATGCCGAAAATCTTGGCGTAATAGAAAAGGCTGGCTCTTGGTACTCAATTACGACCATATTAGATAAAGATGGAAATGCCGTAAAAATGCAAGGAATGAAGGGTATTTGCGAATTTCTTAACAACAATCCAGATAAAATGAAACAATTAGAAAATGAGATAAGAAAAATGTTATTGTCAAATTCTATATCATGAATATAATTTTGTTAAATGGTAAAGAAATAAAGATAAATCTTAAAAAATATTTAACAAGTAGAAGCAATTATTGTAAATCAAAATTTCAAGAAAAAATAAGAGAAGAATTATTTGATAAATATCCATTAGAAAATATTTTCGAAGAAGTATATATAAAGGGAGAAGGATTTTTTTTAGATTTCTTAATACCTTCGCTTGGTTTAGTTTTTGAAGTAAATGGAAGACAGCATATTAATCATGTTAAATTTTTTCATAAAACAAAAATAGAATTTCATAAACAACAAGAAGTAGATAAGAAAAAGAAAGAGTTTTGCGAGTTAAATAATTTAAAGCTAATAGAGATTTACGATGGAAAATAATTTTAAATCAGAATTAAATAAATATATTTCAGAGATGGAAGAATATACAAAATCTATAGGAGTAAATTATAAAAATATAGATTGGTCAAAGGTGGACGATATAGTAAGTATATCTGTACAAGACATCAAAAATAAAACAAAAGAAGAGATAGCTGAATATGGACTTATTCTTTCACAATACATATATTTTCTTCAAAATAAATACAACGAATGCGATTCTTTTATAAAATGGTATAATTATAATAAAAGGAAGTTTTTCGACAACGATATAGATAAGGCCAATGATTTCTATAAAAGAGCAGAATTAAGAATGACTAGAATTATATTTCTAACAAGAAAACTAGAGAATGTATATAATGCTATAAACAATATAGCAAAATTTAGGAGTTAATTATGTTACTAAAACAATTAGAAAATGCAATATTAATAATATTGAGAGGAATAAGCAAAGAGTCTTGGGAAGACGTAATAAGCGGCATTAATATGATCTATGGAGAAGGATATCTTCCTGGCTCCGGGAAAGAAGCGTTATTAGAAAAAATAAAGACCGAAACTAAGGTTAAAAGAAGAAAAAAGAATATACAAGTAGCATCTGATACAAAAAAATCTTATTATGGAAACCAGTCAGTGCCTATAGGTAACGATGAACTTGGACAAAAGATTTCTGAAAAAGAAATAAAAGATAATATTAAAAAAAGCAAGGAAACAAAAGACAAAAAGATTCAGGCTAGAGAAAATTCTCCTAAAATTGTCGGTGAAATAAAATGCACAGATTGTGGTGAAAATTTTCAATCTATATTTGCTGGAAAAGATTTTGGATCGTTGTGTGTAAAATGTATGAAGAGTAAGGCTAGGAATAGAAACAATGAGTAGTGAATCGCTCAAAAACTCAGGACTAGAAAGGTCTATACTATCAGGAATAGCTAAACATGGATCAAATTTGCTTATAGAAATAGAAGATATTCTTTCAGTAAAAGACTTTGCGTGGTCAATAAATCAAAAAATATATTCACTTTTTAAGTATTTGATGCATGAAAAATCAATAGAACAGTTTGATATTCCCACTGTTTTATCTTGCTCCAAATTTATAGATGATCAATTTCTGTCAACAGACAAAGAAAAAAAATATATAGAAGCAATATTTGATGATGCCCCTAATGAAAAAAATTCAAAATCAATAGCAATAGCTATTTATAAATTATCAATAGCAAGACAAGCAGATAAAACTATTAAAGAAATATCCGAATCAATAAATAAAATAACTGGTGAAGAAAAAATAGATGATATAGTTTCACTAATAGAAGATCCGTTACTACAATTTACAGGAAATCTAAATTCTTCTAATAACGCATTGACGCATATGTCTAACAATTTTGAGGAAACATTGAAGGCTCTATCAGAATCGCCCAAAGACATTATTGGTTTACCAACCGGATTTAACAACTTTGATCACGCAATAGGTGGAGGACTAAGAAGAGGTACTGTCAGTGTGATAGGAGCTAGAGCAAAAAAGGGTAAAAGTAGCATAGCTCTTAATATTGCTAAGAATATATCTAAGCTTAATATACCAGTATTATATTTAGATTCTGAAATGACACAGGCTGAACAAATGAGCAGACTTATATCCCTATTAAGTGGAGTAGATATAAAAAGAATAGAAACGGGCCAATTCTCAACAAACGAAGAAGAAAACAATACTGTATGGTCTATTAAAGAAGAAATAGAAAATTTGCCCATGACTCACTGTATAATAGCTGGTCAATCAATTGAAGCAACTTTATCTATATGTAGAAGATGGTTAACAAAAAATGTAGGATTTGAAGATAATGGATTGACCAAGCCTTGCTTAATAATATATGATTATTTGAAGTTGATGGATACTGATGGCTTCAAGGGGAATTTACAAGAAACTCAATTGCTTGGGTTTTTAATAACTGCCTTGCATAATTTTGCTTTGAAATGGTCTCTTCCAATTTTAGCGACCGTTCAATTGAATAGAGACGGAGTACAGGGAGAGGGTGGAGAATTTATAGCTGGTTCTGATAGAATATTGTGGTTATGTTCTAATTTTACGATTCTAAAAGACAAAACAAAAGAGGACTTCATAGAAGATGGATTAAACAATGGAAATAAAAAGCTAATAGTCACAGATACTAGATTTGGCCCTGGCCTATCTAAAGGAGATTATATAAACATAAAAGCTGATCTTTCGATTTCTAGAATGGAAGAAGGAAATAGTTTCCAACATAACTGTGTAAATAAATTTGTGAACGAACAAATAAAATGAGAAGATTTAACGTTAAAGAAATAGAATGCCTTGAAGAATCAGCAAATGAAAAAATAAAAGACATATTAGATGCACTAGAAATAGAATATGTAGAAGGATCTGAATATTTAAAGTTTAAATGTGGTATTCATAATGGTGATAATCAATTTTCCGCATATTGGTCTCTGACAACAAACCATTTTCGTTGTATGACAAAGCTTTGTCATGATATGCCAATAACTGGAAAATCAAAAAGCATATTTGGTTTAGTTAGAGGAATATTATCAAACAAATATAATAGGAAAATCTCATTTCAAGAATCCGCTAACTTCATAGCTGATTTTTTAGGAAAATCAGAGATTAGACTAGAGGACTATTGTAATGAAAATAAAGAACTAAATAATATAATAAAAAAGCATGAATCCAAGAACAAAAAAAATACAGAAAGTTTATCTAAACTATCTTCTATGTCCAAGCTTCTGAATCAAGATAATATATACTATCCTCGTAGAGGAGTTACAAGAGAGATTATTCAAAAATACAATATATCTGTATGTAATAATCGTGGAAAATTTTTTTATGACAGGGCTTTATTTCCTGTTTTAGATGAAACTGGAATGTTCGTCGCTGGTTGGTCTGGTAGAACTCTTTATGAAAAATGCAAAGAATGTGAAAAATTCCATAAATTTAACATTGCTTGCAATAGATTCAATGTACCAAAATGGTTACATTCAAAGGGTTTTAAAAAAGAAAAATATTTATACAATTACAATTTTGCAAAGTCATACATAAAGAAAAGTGGAGTAGCTATCGTCTGTGAATCGCCTGGAAATTGCTGGGCCTACGAAATGGCAGGAATACATAATAGTGTTGCCATAATGGGTCTAAGCATGTCAGAGGCTCAAAGAAAATTATTGCAAAAGACCGGAGCGCTAACAATAATACTCACTTTAGATAATGATAAAAATAAATCTGGAAAAATAGCATCTGAAAAAATCATAGAAGATCTGGAGTATTATTTTAATATAATACCAATTATTCCTACAGAAAAAAATGATATAGCAGAAATGAAATCCGAAGAAATAAGAAGTATGGTCCAAAATATAATAAAAGATAATTCAAAAGAATTCTTATTTGTAGATAGTTTTAATGAATAGGGTATAACATGTCTTTAATAATTTGTTTGTCTGGCAAAAAACAAAGTGGGAAAAATACTAGCGCAAACTTTATTTGTGGTAAATTTTTAAAAAAACATGGAATGTTAAATGCGTTTAAGATAAATGAGAAGGGATTGTTAGAAGCAAGAGTAAATGGACATTGGTTTACAGTAGAAGAAGGAGAGTTTGAAAAATGTTTTTCCTCGTCAAGAATTAAACTATATTCATTTGCCGATCCATTAAAACAATTCTGTATAGACGTTTTTGGATTAACTTATGAGCAATGTTATGGAACAGATGAACAAAAAAACAGTTACACTAATTTGTGCTGGCAAAATATGCCAACAACCGAAATTGGCGAGCATGGATATGTGTCCAAAACCGGGTCTATGACAGCAAGAGAGGTGTTGCAATATTTTGGAACAGAAATAGTTAGAAAAATGTTTTATAATGCGTGGGTAAATGCAACAATAAGCAAGATAAAAAGAGACAACCCACAATTAGCTATAATAACAGATGGGAGATTTGTCAATGAGATAGAAAAAATAAATGAAATTGGCGGTAAAACAATAAGACTAACTAGATCCGTTTGTGAAGATGGGCACGAATCAGAAAAAGCATTAGATAATTTTCCTTTAGAAAAATTCTCATTTGTAATATCAAATCAAAATTCATCTATAGACGAACAATGTTCTCAACTTGAACCCACATTAAATAAATGGCTTGATAAGATATGAATATAACTTCTTGTAGCGCAAGTGCAATCAAGTCTTATCAATGGTGTATTTTTCAATACTACTTGAATTATATATTGAAAATAAAGACAAGATCTGGGAAAGCGGCTACAATGGGAAATATTGTTCACGAGACAATAGAGCAAATATCTTTGTTAAAGAAAAAAAATAAAGTAAATGTTGATCCATATTGGCTATTTAATAGAAATTGGGAATATCAAGAAAATTTAAATCCAGAAATTAGAATGTTTACATCTAGAGGCGAGTCGGCAGATTATAAAAAATGTAAACAAAATTTATCAAATATATTAAACGATGAATATTACACGCCATACAATATGGACATATTAGACGTAGAAGAGTGGTTCGATATATCTTTCCCAGGAGAAGAATTTTTAACCTCCGAAGGAAAACAATTTAACGTCCGTGGCTTTATGGATATTGTTAGAAGAATAGACAAAGATACTATTGAAATTATAGATTGGAAAAATGGTGTCCAACTTACAAACAATTTTAAAAGAAAAGAATTTATTGATTTATTAAAGGATATTCAAGCAAAAATATATTACTTCGCTGCTACTTTGTTATATCCACAATATAAAAACATATTGATTACGTTTTATTTTACAGAATATATAGAACCAATAACTTTAACTTTTTCCGAGGATGACACCGGACTTATTATAGGTGATATCTATTCATTCTTTAATAGGGTAAAAAACAATAAATTAATTACAAGAACAAGAAATTTTAAATGTAGGATGTGTCCATTTTCTAAAAATAATATCTGTGATAAAATATGGATAGAATTAGCTACAGATGGACAAGATTTTTTAAAAGAAAAATATTATCAAGTTAAGTTGGAGAATATAAATGGAGAATGAGATATGGAAAGATATTCCAGAATATGAGGGGCTATATCAGGCATCTAATTTCGGTAATATAAAATCTTTAAAAGGAAAAAGAGGATCTATAGACGACAGGATATTAAAACCAGGGAAAGATAACAAGGGATATTTATATGTTATCTTAAGAAAGAACAATAAGTCTAAAAAATATTTTGTTCATTATCTGATATTATTGTCTTTTGTTGGTAAAAGAAAAGAAGGAGAAGTAACAAGGCATTTAGATGGTAATCCAATTAATAATAGATTTGAAAATATTGTTAATGGAACAAAAAGAGAGAACCAGAAAGACAGAATTAGACACAATAAAATGGGAGGAATGTTTAAAACTGGACACAAAAATACTATCGGAGAAAATAATGCAATGGCCAAATTTAATGAGAAAATAGTTAGAATCATCAAATGGTTGTTGAAAGATGGTTATGTTCCTCAAAGGGAAATTGCCGAAATATTTGGAGTTCATTTTTCAACAATATCTGCCATCAAAACAAATAGAAATTGGAGTAATACATAATGTGTTATTCGTGCCTCCACGTACATTCTTGGTTCTCTTTGTTGGATGGATTAAGTTCTCCTAAACAAATAGCAAAACGATGTAAAGAAATCGGATGTAAATCATGCGCAATAACAGATCATGGTACTGTCAGCGGTTTCGTAGATTTTGGAAAAGCTTGCAAAAGGTATGACATAAAACCAATATATGGGTGCGAGGTTTATACATCCAAACTAGACCAAACTATAAAATCTAATGAAAATAAATCACACAACCATCTTACTCTGTTGGCAAAAAATCAAGACGGAGTGAGAGATCTAATGAATCTTGTTAGTTACTCTAACCATCCAGATAATTTTTATCGCAAACCAAGAATTAGTGTGGAAAATTTATCTCTATTCACTAAAAATAGAAACTTATTGTGCTTGAGTGGATGTATTATAGGAGAATTATCTTCTTCTTTATTTGAAGATATAGGGAAAGCTTGTTTAGTTGGGGAACAAACAGATGACATAAGCGAAGTAAAAAAATTGCTTAAACCAAACTGGAAAAATATATCAGATGAGATTGTGTCGAAATATATAAAAATTTTTGGAAAAGAAAATTATTTCATAGAAATTCAAGAAGAAGGAATGCCAGCGCAGAAAGTAGTAGTAGAATGCTTGAGAGAAGTGGCAAAGTCTTTAGATATTAGATCGGCTTGTACCCTTGACGCCCACTATGCAAAAAAAGAACAAGTAGATGACCATAGAATACTTTTGTATAGCCAACTACATACAACACAAGATCAGCAGGAAAAATTAAAATCAGAGGGATCTGATACAATGTCCTTTTTCTTTAGAGATACTTTCTATATATTCTCACCAGAAGAAATGAAAGAACATTATACAACAAAAGAAATGGAAACCACATTAGAAATATCTGATATGATAAAGCCTATTTCTTTTGGTCGCAAACCATGCCTACCAAAATATTCAAACAAAGATTCTAACGAGTTAATAAAAGAATTATGTATAAAAGGAGCCAAAGAGAAATTATCAAATTCCGCAAAAGATAAAAAGGAAATTTATTGGCAAAGACTTCAAAACGAACTATCGGTTATAAAAGAAGCAAAATTAGCTGATTATTTTTTGATAGTATATGATATTTGCAAATTTATAGACGAAAATAATGCACCAAGAGGCATTGGCAGAGGATCTGGAGCAGGATGTCTAGTAAATTATTTATTAAGCATTACAAAGGTTGATCCAATAGAGTATAATTTGTACTTCCAAAGATTTTACAATGCGGGGCGCAATGTAAAACCACACTTCAACATTGGCCACTTAGATTTTTCTGCTTGGCTATCTGATGAAAATTATGATAAAGAGACTAGATCAATAACAGAATTAAGAGAAAAAATACTTAGTTATATTTATAAAAAAATAGGAAATCAACAACGATATGTACAAGAAGAAATAGCTTGGATAGACGAAAATAATAAATTAATGTGGTTGTATATTTATGATATAGTCAAGTCTCATAATGCAGAAAATAAAGGAAACGAACCATTTAACAACAAGGATAACTCACATATTGCATATTTTTTAGTTAAAAATTGTGAATTAAATAAAAACAAAAATACTAATGTGAACGAAGGCCACATATCGCTTCCTGATATAGATTTAGACATCTCTGTGACCTTTAGAGAAAAAGTGATCGAATATTTGATCCAAAAATATGGCGAAGATAAAGTATCACAAATTGTTACATTTGGACGCTTGCAGGGTCGCGCAGCATTAAAAGAGGTTTTTAGAGCGCAACCAGAACTTGTTAAACATCTAATAAAGGTAAGGGCAGTAAAAGAAGGGAAAGACCTAGAAGAAGTAGACATTAATTCACTAGATCTTTGCAATGAAATAACAAATTTTATTCCAAATGAAGCAGAAATTATTGATGAAATAAATCAAATTAGAGAAGATACAGAAGACGAGGATTATTCTATATTAAGATGGTCATTAGATCATCAAGAACAAATAAAAGAATACTATAAGCACTTTAAGCCATTATTTGATCAAGCCATAAGAATAGAAGGTACTAAAAAAAGCCAAGGCAAGCACGCTGCCGGAACAGTTATCGCAGATATACCAATAAGTAATTTAGTCCCAATGGTTTATGATTCTTCCAATAAAACTAGAATGGTTGGATTAGAAATGAATGATGCTGAAAAGATGGGGTGTACCAAATTCGACCTGCTGGGGTTGGTAGTGCTCGATAAGATAAGGATGTCTGAGAATCTTATTAATGGTGTAAAATGTTAAAAATAATATCTGTTAAAAGTAATTATGAAACTTTAAATATTGATCAAATGGGGCTTATGAGCGAACCAATAATATACAAAAAAGAAATTATAATATTGGCAGAAGAAGAAAAATTAAAGTACAAAATATCTCTTTTGTATAATCTAGAAGAACATAGAAAATTAATAGACAAGATAATTTCGTCTTCTTATAACGAAGACTTAGAGCCAAATGTTTTTATAAAAGATGATTCACCAGAATATTATATTTTAAAAAACAATATACGAAGTATAAATTGGGATTATGATGATATAAAACAAAACAATGAAGATACAATAAAAATTTCTAAAGAATTCATTCAGGAAAAATTAGAAAGGAAAATAACAATATGAATAAAATGCAAGTGATGGTAAGATATTTTCATGAAAAATATGGACATTCTACTGGAGATATAAACAATTTGCCTAGCCAAGACGTATTGGACTTTAGAAAAAAACTCATAGAAGAAGAAAAAATAGAACTAGAAGAGGCAATAGAAAATAAAGATTTAGTAAAGATATGTGATGGGCTTGGTGATTTATTATATGTTATTTTTGGATTTGGCAATGTTTTAGGAGTAGATTTAGAACCAATTTTTACAGAAATACACAGATCGAATATGTCTAAAGACATGCCAGATAATGGAACTAGCAAGCCGATTAAAGGCAAAAATTATTTTCCTCCTGATTTGAAGGGTGTTTTGGATTCAATGAGAGGCAATCAAAGATGAACCAAGATAACTTCAACTGGGAATGTACCAATAGAGAATTTGTAATGTATATTCCTAATTGGAAAAGGAAACATCTATTAATCCCAACATTAAAAAGATTTAAAACTTCGATAGATAAAAATCGCTGGCTCATACTGGTTGTAAACGACGGTTTTCACGAAGACATGTCTGATCTCGAAGAAGAGTTTAATTTGAAATGGTTTACTCTTGAGAGAGGGCCAATTGTTGAGCGTAATGGTTGTATGTTAAGAAACTATATAATTAAGAGATGTCAATCAAAATGGCTTGGAACTAAAGACCCAGAGATTATTATGACAGAAGACATAATAGCAAAAACAATAGACCTTGGTGAGATAATGTATCGCCCAGGCGGAATGATAGAGCTTTGTGAACATGAAACACAAAAAATTCTAAACGATCCTTTTATTGATCTAACAAAATTAGATATTTTAAGGCACTGGACAGTAACAGAAAATAATTATCAAGGTTTCCATAATGGAATAGTCATGAGGACACAAAGGTTAAGAGATATAAATGGTTACAGAGAAGAATTTAAATCTGGGTATGGTTGGGAAGATGTCGAACTTCTTGAAAGACTTAAAAGAATAAACAGTGAGATAATTATTGACAAGGAAATAATCACATATCATATTCATCATCCAATAATACGCAAATTTCACAAAAGTATTGACGATAATGGAAGAATATACGAGTTTTTTAGAACAAAAAATAATGTAGTGGCAAATGAAAATAAAGATTGGGGGCAAGGCATATGAAAGTAAAACAAGGTAATATATCAGTTGATAGAAATGCGGTTATGAAAGAGATACTAATGTCGGCAGAAAATAGTCCACAAAAGGCCAACTTAGTATTAACGATAGAAGAGGCTAAACTTCTAATAAATGAAATACAGAAAAATATAGAAGAAATAAAGCCAGCTAGTCAAGAAGCATTGAATTTAGTTTCTGAAAAGATGATAGAACTAGAGGAAAGAGTTAAGTCGCTAGAAAAAGCTTTGTATAAACACACTAATACAAGAGATGAGGAAATGCATAGACCACCAGGAATGTCTCCTTCCCCACTTATTCCTCCTGGACATACACCATCAAGAAGAGGTGGATTAAGGCAACTCGGAGTTTATGATGGATAAAAATATACTATTTATGATAGATCCTCCGTGGCCAATATCTATGGGAGGTAAAAGAAAAGCTAGGGCTACACTCGCGGAAAAACTACCTTATGAAACAATGTCTTATGAGCAAATAGAAAGAACAATAGAAAAACTAACTGACGAATATGAAAATTGTACATTATTTTTATGGGCAACAGAGAGAACATTAAAAGAAGCAGAATCTCTTCTTGATTGTAAATGTTTTAAAATGCACCAAAGACTTATATGGGACAAGGGGAATGGTTTTCCAGCAGCTTTTACAATACGTCCGTGTCATGAATATTTAATTTGGGCATATAGAGGAAAATTCCAGGGAGTAGAAAAATCTGTAAGAGGTAAATTTTCTAGTGTAATAAGAGAAGCCAGTAGAGAACACTCAAGAAAACCAAATGCTGCTTATGAATTAATAGAAAAATTATATCCAGATTTCGAGAAGTGGGATATATTCTCACGGCAAATAAGAGAAGGTTGGTTACAATTTGGAGATCAATGTGAACACTTTAAATAATTTTGATTGGTCCATAACAGACAGGGAACTAGTGGTTCTAGTCCCAAACTTCGGCAGGAAAAAGTACATAGACAAATGGTTATCTGTTTTAAGTACAGATATGTGGAACCAAAAAGATAAATGGATGGTTTTAATAGTAAATGACGGAATTCATGAAGAATTTGATAAATATGGTGGTAATGTAGAATATTTAACTATAGAGAGAAAAAATTCCTATGAGAGAGGTGATGGTTTTAGTCGAAATGTAGTAATCAAAAACAGCAAAGCCAAGTTATTAGCCCAAAAAGACCCAGAAATAATTTATACGGGAGACTTCATTAAAGGTTGTTTTGAACATCAAGATGTTCTTTATAGGTGTGGAAGAGAAACACATCTTTGCGATCAACAAAATACAGAACTATATCTTAAAGATGAAATTCAATTGTCTCAACTTAAAAATAGAGCATTGAGTTATCCTATCACAGAAAAATTTGTTTATTACCATCATGGCTGGTGCATAAATAACAAGGTATTAAAAGAAGTTGGTGGCTATGATGAAGATTATAAATACTACTGTTTTTCGGATATGGACCTTCACGACAGATTAATGAAAATTGGGGTAAAACAATACTTAGATATTGATTGCGAACCAATACACTTATGGCACCAGAAACCACAAACAAAAACAGACCCAGTAGCTATAAGAAGAGAAGCAAGAAATAAAGAAATATATGAATCAAAAAAGAATTCTAACATAGTAAGAAACATTGGAGTAGATTGGGGAGCAGGCGATCTAAATTATGAACCAGAAATTGTATAATTGAAAGGCATTTAATGTATCATAGTTTTAATGAGAAAGCACATAAAATGGGATACGAAGCAGCAATAGCCAAGAAGGATACTGATTATAATCCATTCGACCCAGAAGAACAAGAGTCAGATCATAATGATTGGAGAATAGGATATCAGCTTGGATTATCTAAAAGACATTTTGGAGGAGAAGAAATTGAGGCTATTTGATGATCTAAGAAAAGCTTTATCAAATGTCGTAGAATCATTAAAGCACAAAGAATTTAAAAAATATATATGTTTCATGTGTGATAAATTAATAGAAAATGATGGTAATCATGAAAACAGTATAGCCGGAATAATTTTTGATGGAATAGGTGGTTGGTTTAGTGAATTTGATTATATATTTGACAATCCAGGCGAAACAATGATGAACCCAAAAGTATCTAAACAAATAGCAATATGTGACAAATGTTTAAGAGCAAAAGAACACTTAATAAGAACAGTAAGAGAAGTAAGTAAAAAAGAGTTCATGGAAGTCGAAAGTGGCCATAAAAGAGGTGACGATTATTTAGATCCCTGGTTTTAAAATGAAAAAAGAAAAAATAGAAAAAATAAAAGAAATATTAGAATTTTATCCACACATAAGATCAGAAAAAATGCTCGACAATGAATTTGTAGAATGCTGGTTTAGTGTTTTGATTGGTGGTGGACCTCCTTTTAAAAGAAGAACAAACAAAAGACATGTTATGGATGGCTATGCTGTTTATGCGATACAAGAAGCAGAAAAAATATTACAGGAATTATTGAGAGAATTAGAAGATGAAAAATAATATAATAATTCTAGGAGCGGGTCGATCTGGCACTTCAATGGTAGCTGGGACCATAGCAAAAACTGGGGAATATAATATAGGCGGTGAACCTCACAGGCCAAACATAGCTAACCCAAAAGGTTTCTTTGAAACTTCTATTGTGAATGGAATAAACAACGAAATTTTATTTTCTCAACCAAAATTGAAAACAACCACAGGAAATAGACAGGGTTGGTTAAGTTATTTTGATGGACAAGAACAAATTTTTAATAATTTTGTTCCTTTTGATATGCTAGATAAGATAAAGCATGTAATATCTAAACAACCATTTGTCTTTAAAGACCCACGCTTTTCCTTTACCCTACCATTTTGGAATAAAATATTTCAAGCAGAATTTGATAATGGTTTGTTTAACAATTTAAAGGTAATATGCTGTTTCCGTCATCCGGCAGAATTTTTAGGAAGCTTAACTCATCATTGCGCCACACAGGAGTATTTAAAAGGAATAATAATAGATCAAAATCATTTTGAAAATTTATGGTTAAAAACATACCAATATATACTTACTCATTATTATGACACGTATGATACATTATTTGTAGAGTATGATCAAGTATTGAGTGGTAATGGCATTAGAAAGATAGAAGAATTTATTGGTCACGAAATTATAAGAGACTTCCCAGAAAAATCACTTAAAAGATCTAAGGGAATTTTAATTAGCGAAGAAAGACAAAAGGATATGATGGTAATGTATGGAAAACTATGTTCACAAGCGGAGTATATAGGATGAGCAGACAAACATTTAGATATTCTAAGTTAGAATCTACAACCATAACTTATAGTATGCACGAGATTATAGATATTTTAAAAGAATATACAAAAAAGAATAAAGATCTTCCAGAAAAAATGAAATTTCATACTTATGACGTTGATTATGGATACGAAGGGTGTTCTAATGAAATATGTTTAGTTTTTAAAAACGAAGAGGAAATAAAAAATGTTTAATAAATTCATACCACAATATCAGCCTCTAATTAGAAGAAAAGATGCTAAAACAGTTTATAAAACAATAATAAAGGGAAAATTAGGTCCAGGATCAGAAACCATATTAATGGAAGAAGAAATTAAAAAAGTAACTGGAGCTAAATACTGTGTTTCTACAACAAGCGGTACAACGGCTCTTATAATGGCTATAGAATCGCTTAATTTGCCAAAAGGATCAACTATACTCTTTCCTGCCTATACATTTATTGCTGGCGCAAATGCAGCACGATTTATGGGCTATAAAGTTAAATTGATAGATGTCAATTATAATAGTATGTGCATGAATCCTAACTGTATAAAGTCACTTAAAAACGTAAGTTGTATCATTTTTGTTGATCATAATGGAAGTTTTGGATTTTATGAAAGAGAATCAATTAGAACTATTTGCGACAAGAATAATATTGCTATGATTGAAGATTCAGCACAATGCATAGGAATTAAAAATGCGGGACGAAAAGGTGACATAGGTATATTTTCATTCTCGGTCCCAAAATTAATCACCGGAGGACAGGGAGGGGCGCTTATTACCGATAATGAAAAAATATATAAAAAATTGCTTCAAATAAGAGATCATGGAGATAATTGGAGAAAAGACAGGATTCATAAAAATATAGGAGTTAACTTTAAATTCAATGATATTCAGGCTTCATACATTCTGTCTCAGCTTAAAGATATAAATTGGTTCTTGAAAAAGAGAAAAGAAATAATGTGTTGTTATGAATATGACGGAGTGCCTCTTGATAATAATGGCCTATACGAAAATGACAGTGGACCCTGGATGGCTATTTATAAAACTAAAAAAGCAGACAAAATTATAAAAGAATTGGAAAAGAATAAGGTACAGGCGGTACAATATTATAGGCCAATAAACGATAATCCTCCTTACAAAACAAAATTGGAATTTGCTACAGCGAAAATGCTTTTTGAGGAATGCGTATATTTACCAAGTTCGTTGAATCTGAAAAGAAGACAGATAAAGAGAATATGTAATATAATAAAGGCAGTTGAAGATAGTGAATAAAAAAATAAAATTACTAACTTGTAAAATAAAATGGTTTTATAAACTTAAAGTATTACAAAGAATAAAAAAATATACTTGGTGCCAAATATTTTGCGGAAAGAAAAATAGATGTTATCCAAGGGTTGATATAGCTGATGAAAAAGAATTTAGAAAACATTGGCATTGTCGAAAATGTTTTCCTTGCGGAATAGTTTTTGACTATATAATAGAAACAAGCGAAGGAAATAAACGATGAAAAAACGCGCCCTTATTACAGGAATATCAGGTCAAGATGGTTCATATTTAGCAGAACATCTTTTAGATCTAAATTATGAAGTTCATGGTATGCTTCGCCGACATTCGGTTTCTGAAAACCAAGATAGCAGAATTAGCCATTTGTCTGGTTTAATAAATACACATTACGGCGATTTAACAGACAATTCATCAATAGAAAAGATTATAAAAGAATCTCAACCTGATGAAATTTACAACTTAGGAGCAATGAGTCACGTTCGGGTATCAGCAGATATACCGTTATATACTATACAAGTAAATGCTCTTGGCGTAGGAAATATGTTAGAAGCATATAGAAAATTTGCCCCAAATGCGAAATTTTATCAAGCCTCTTCTAGTGAGATATTTGGCAATAATTTTGATGAAGATAAATTTCAAAGAGAAACGACAGCAAAAGACCCCGTAAGTGTTTATGGTTGCGCTAAGTTATTTGGCTTCAATATGGTTCGTTATTACAGAAGAGCATTTGGTCTATTTTGTTCTAATGGAATTCTCCACAACCACGAAAGTCCTCGTCGTGGAAGTAATTTCGTAACGTCTAAAGTAGTCAAAACAGCGGTAGAGATAAGTCTAGGACTAACAGACGATCTTACGCTCGGAAATCTTAATTCCTCTAGAGATTGGGGTCACAGTTGGGACTATGTTAGGGCGATGAAACTTATCCTAGAGCATAAAGAACCAGACGATTTTACAATTGCTACAGGTGAATCGCATTCAGTAAGAGATTTATGTGAACATGTCTTTAGTAGACTTGGCATGAATTACAGAAATTACGTTAGACAAGATCCGGTACTTTTAAGGCCAGAAGAATTAGACTTTTTAAGAGGAGATTCTACAAAGGCTAGAACATTACTCAATTGGAAGCCTAAGTATACTTTTGAAACATTGTTAGATGATATGATTCAATATTGGCAAAATAAATTAAAGAAATAAGCATGATAAGAAAATGTTATGTTTTTTAGGTTTTCATAAATATGAGTTAAATCCAATTCCAGGTTGTGGATATTGGGATTTTAATATTAGACATAGCGTATGTAAATGCTGCGGAAATTGGTTGCATTGGCGATAGGATGAAAATAATAATATTTGATAGAGAAATAAACGATCACATAAATAAGTGGCTAAGTGGTTTATTAATTTATTTAAGGAATAAGGGCCACGAAGTAATTGAATCTTGTCTAAGAAAACAGCAAAGTCTTGATAATTGTGATTTGTTTATGTGTTGGAACGGCCAAGAGAAATGTCACGGACCAATAATAAGAGAAGTCAAAGAAAGAGGAATAAAAATCTTATATATAGAATGTGCTTTCTTTCCCCAATCGAAGTTCTATTATGTAGACAAATTAGGGATAAACGCAACAGCTTCTATAATGAATGATGATTTCTCATATATATCGTCTGAACACATAGAAAAATTGAATAAATTTCGACACGAATATTTGGGAGATAGAAAATGGAGTAGCTCAGGCGAATATATTTTATGCCCCCTTCAACTAGATCACGACACTAATGTTATTAATAATTCTCCATACAATATACAAGAATTTATTAACCATGTAGATTCGACATTCCCATGCGAAAAAGTCTTATATAAATCACACCCACTAATGCCTCATTTGAGATATAATACCAAAAACGAAATAATAAGAAATGGCAACTTTCTTGATCTTGTACAAAACGCTAAATTAGTATACGGAATAAATAGCACATGTTTATTAGAAAGCGCGTTAATGAAAGTACCAACCGTGGCCATTGGTAATTGCTGGCTTCGCCAGCATAAAGGAAATGAAGAAAAATTATTGGCTAAAATAGTGGATATGCAAATTCCAGTTAGTGAAACAAATTTGGATTACTGGTTAAAGGATTTAATATGAATGAAATTTATATTTGGCAAGATTCTAACGACTTAAATTATTATCACTTCGCAAATAAAACTGGCAGTCAATACAATATATGGTTTAGTTTATTTATTGATGCTATATCAGATATGTTCGGAAAAGAAATATATTGTAAAATTAAAGAAAAATGTTCTTCTTCTCCAAATAAGTTTAATTTGAAAATTAATTTAGAGGATTAAATGATTAAAAATATAGAAAGATTAGAAGACTTTTATTATGCAGCAGACATGTCTAAAGACAGAGTTCCTGGAATTTCTGCTATTTGTAGATGTAAAAATGAACAGGAATTTATAATACCTTCTTTATTGTCTGTGAAGGACTTCTTTGACGAAATTATAATTGTTTTTAATAACTCAACGGATTATTCGGAAGAGCTAGTAAGGAAACTTAATTTACCAAACGTAAAAATATTTCAGTATCCATTCGATATAGTTCCTGCCGGTCCAGATAATCCTAATATATCTCCTCATTCCATTCACAGTATAGTTCATTATACTAATTTTTGTATTAGTAAAAGCAATAGAGAATGGATTCATAGAATGGATCTTGATACAATAGCTTTTCCAAGCTTTTCAAATATAAAAGAAATAATCAAAAGCGATATTTACAATTCTATAGAAGAAAGGCATTTAGATTTAGTTGGTATAAATTGTGACCAATTAGGTTCTCAGGAAATGTGCAGTTTTGAAAAAAGATTAATTAGAATAAGAGATAATGTAAGATATATTTTAAGTCCTAATAATTATGCGGAGCAAGCTTACTGCCCAGGGCTTGCATATAAAGTTGACGAGCCTACGTTTTGCCACATGAGATGGTGTCTATCAAATCCTGGTAAATACTGGAAGCAAGGGTGGCAAAATGATCCGCACTTCAAGGCTATATTAGAGCGTCATGCTCCTGTAAAAAAATATGAAGGAGAATTACCGCAGGTATTAATTGATTATTTAAAGTTAAATAAAAATCCGTATAAATTAATAAATTTCTATAAGGAGAATTATAAATGAAAATATTCGAATTTAATTATGTTCCAAATGACTTGCTAAGCTTAGGAATATTTATAGATAAAGATGGGCCAAATGCAACAATATATTTACCTTTTATTAGATTTTATATTGGATATTTCGACCATATTGTAACTCGTGAACAAAAAAGACTAGAAAACAGAAAATTTATTAAAAAAATTAGAGATGAATTATCTAAACCTAAGAAGAAAAATAAATCATATAAAGAATTGTGTAAAGATGAACTTGCAGAAGAATTTGATAACAACTGCATAAAAAAGATTTCGACTAAAGGTAAAAGAAATGATTAATTCAAAAGAATCTAAGATTTGGGGAGAGACCCGCTGTTTATTTTCAGACAACAACGTAGAGGTCCACCGCATAAAAGCAAACAAATTTGGATATTGCTCAATCCATAAACATTCTAACAAATACAATATATTCTTTGTAGAAACTGGCAAACTGAAAGTTACTATATTTAGAGATGATGCTGGACAAAAAATAGAGGATATAACTATTCTGGGACCAGAAGAAATGACAGTAGTTGGTCCCGGTCTTTTGCATCAATTCGAGGCACTAGAAGATACAGTTGCTCTTGAAATCTATTATGTCAAATTAAATGAAAATGATATAATTAGAGAGAGCTTAGGGGGTATCAAAAAATCACCAGAAAATAAGTCTCTTCCTAGATCGGATTATAGATATATGAGAAAAGCAGCTAATTCAGTAATTAGCAATTCTCCAATCTATTGTGGACACGCTAATGAATGTCCTATGAATTGCACATGCGATAGAGAATGTTATTGTTATGTTTATGGTAATTGCGGAATGAGAAGAAGTTAATATGAGCGTATATGTTGATGGAATAATAAAATGGGGAAATAAAGGAAACTGGTGTCATATGGTAGCAGATACCATTGAAGAATTGCATTTTATGGCGTCTAAGATTGGCCTTAAAAAAGAATGGTTCCAAGAGCCTGGAAAAGCAAAAACAAAAGTTCCACATTATGATCTTCGTCCATCAAGAAGAAAATTAGCTATATTGGCAGGAGCGATAGATAGTAAAGAAAAATTGGTAGAATGTTGCCGTAAATGGAAAAGAAATGGAGAAAATAATGAATCCTAGATATATTTATAGTAAAATTGATCCAACTAAACTTTTGCACATAGTAGATAATTCTATAGGATTTCATGATGAAAGAAAAGATGTTGTACCTCCAGAAAATTTTCTTCAAATAGCTACCATCCCATTAAAAAAGGGTAAAACATTTAAGGCCCATAAACATATATGGAATGATTTTAGTGGACCAAAGATAGCGCAGGAATCGTGGATCGTCATGAAGGGAAGAGTGAAAGCTATCTTATATGACCTAGATGATTCTATATTAGAAGAAGTCTTTTTAGGAGCAGGAGATTATTCTATCACTTTAGAAGGTGGGCATAATTATGTTGCAGACGAAGACTCTTTTGTACTAGAAGTAAAAACTGGTCCATACAAAGGGATAGAACTTGATAAAAAATTTATTTAAGAAATTGGTGGGAAAGGAAGAAAAATGAAGTGTAAAGATTGTGGAATATCTTTTGATAGCATGATTGGAGAAAAATCGTGTCTTGACTGTTGTAGAAAAACACCAAATCCATTTAGAAAGACTAAAGTCCACATAGGCTGTGGGAAGAGAAATTTTGGACCTGACTGGTGGAACATAGACGGTGAAGATTTTCCGCATATTCACTCTAAAGATATTGCCACACTACCATTTTCTGATGATTCGGTAAATTTAATATACGCTTCTCATGTGATAGAATATTTTGATAGGGAAGAAGTCATACCTCTTTTAAGCGAGTGGAAAAGAGTGTTGAAACCGGGAAAAACTTTAAGACTAGCTGTCCCCAACTTTTCAGTAATGGCTCGATTATATAACGAAGGCAAATATCCTCTTAAAAATTTCTTAGGACCAATTTTTGGTAAAATGAAGATGGGGAATAAATGGATCTATCATAAAACAACATACGATAGCAATGATTTAATGGAACTACTTAGCTATATCGGCTTTAAGAACATAAGAAGATACAATTGGTGGGAAACCGAACATTCAAGTTATGATGATCACAGCATGGCGCATCTGCCCCATATGGACAAAAACAATGGGGTTTTAATTAGCCTTAATATAGAATGTGAGAAGTAATGATATATCTTACCACACAGCACGAACAAGGAATAAAAAATAAGCACGGAAAAGAAGATGGCGCGGTAGGTCACTTCATGTCTTCTTGGCTAACAGGTCCAATACTAGCTAGAAGGTATAATTTAAGATATTTATATAGTCATCCAATTCCTGAGTATATGGGGACTAACTGGAATAAATTTTTAGGATTTGGGAAAGTTGAAGAAATACAGAGATATGCGACAATAAATCTAAACAGGGTGGGTTGGCCGTGCAGATGGGATAATCAATATTTTGTGGATAAATTGTATTCTCCAACACCATCTTTAAGAGAAGATGATAACTATATAATACAAACCGCTCCAGGACAAAGCCTGGAGATAGATTGGGATTATTATCTCAATAACAATTTAAGAGAAAAATATGATCAAGCAAGAACTAAAGATCCAATTGAATCAGATCTTGATCCAAATATTTTAAATGTAGTTTGCCATATAAGAAGAGGGGATTTAGATCCTATAACTCAATCTGAACGATGGATAAGTAATGAAGAATACGGAGTTCTTTTAAATTTTCTGAATAAAACATTAGACAATAAATGTATAATACATATATGTTCTGATGGAAAAATAGAGGATTTTGGTAATCTATCTGGTATAAAAAATGCAGCATTTCATTTAGATGAAAATCCGTATGTTGCTTTCGATAGAATGGTTAAAGCAGATATTTTAATAAACGCAAAAAGTGCTTTTAGTGTTTGCGCCGCATACCTTAATAAAGGGATAAAATTATGCATTCCATTTTCTATATACTGGAAACAATTTCCTAATGAACCAAAATTTGTTCCTATAAATGATAATTATATATTTAATGAAAATAAATTAAAGGAAGCTTTAAATGACATTTAAAAAATTGATTAAAGATAAACTAATTAATGTTAAAGATAAATATATATTATATAAAGAAAGAAGAAAATTTGGATTTACTCATCAAGACTTATGGTGTTTGGATCAAACAATAGCAAAATTTGTTTTACCACGACTAAAGGCTTTTAGAAAAGTAAATTATGGGTATCCTTCAGGCATGACAAAAGAAGAGTGGGATAAAAAAATAGACGATATGATATTTGCGATGGATTATTGTTTGTATATGTGGAATAAAGAATATAATAAAAAAGATCAAATAAGGATAAATAAAGGAATGAGGGAGTTCGGTAAATACTTTTTTCATTTGTGGATTTAAACATGTATACAAATGGATTTCAATTTTCACAAGTTCAATGTATTAAATGTAGAACATTACTTGATATTCTTGACGAGATGAATAAAGAATGGTATGATTGGAAATTTTGTCCAGGATGTCCTGAATTTAAAAAATGGTATCATAAAAAAATAAAAACTGATTTTTATAAACTAATAAGATTTGCATTAACTGGAAAAGAAGATGGAATAAATGTGATAGATATATTGATGTTATTAGGAAAAAAAGAATCCATACAAAGAATTAAAAACTGTATAAATAGTTATAATAAATATGGATAAATATCATGAACATAATTGAAAAAATAAAACAAATTTTATGCAAAAACAATCCTGTTATAATTGAAATTGGGTGTGCAACAGGGAAAGATACTAAGAATTTTTTAGATATTTTTTCAGACATTGAATTATATTGTTTTGAACCAGATCCAAGAAATATAGAAAAGTTTGTTAAAAGCATAAATGATAAAAGATGTCATTTTTATAAACAAGCTATTGGTAATTTTAATGGACACATAGATTTTCATCAAAGTGATGGGATATCAAATGACGGAGAAAACAATACATTATCAGGATCAATTAAAAAACCAAAATATCATTGCATTGCACATCCGTGGGTAAAATTTGATAGAATGACAAAAGTAAAAATTGAAAAACTGGACACTTGGTCAAAAAGAAACAATATTTTTAATATAGATTTAATATGGGCAGATGTTAATGGCGCTGAACAAGATTTAATAATTGGAGCAGAAGAAACATTGAAAAATACTAAATATTTATATACAGAATTTGGACCAGATGGAGCAGAATTATATGATGGAGAACTCAAAAAAAATCAGATATTAAAAAAATTACCATATTTTAATGAAGTATTTGTAAATGGGCATAATATATTATTAAAAAACACAAGGATAGTATGAAATACATAACAGTTAGCTTGAATCCAAATAATCAGCACCGTGGGGTAGGTCATCAATTTACTTGTTTTTTGGTATCATATATATTATCAAATAAATACAATTTAAAGTTAATTTGGCAACCGTTTCAAGGAGAAAAAGATGGAACTTGGGCACCAAAAAAGTCAAATGCTTTTCAAATTGATCAACCAGTAAAACTTTGGAATAGATTTTTAAATCTAGATCAAAACGAGCTAACTTTGTTTGATATTGGAAATATTAAGCAAATTAAAACTCCATATATAGAACCAAAGGATTGCAAGTGGGATCATCCGTTATTTAAAGAATTATTTGAAAAAGACTATAATGAAGATGTTTTATTTGTCATACCAGATGAAAAAGATGGGATATTTATAAATATAGATTGGGGCATATTTAATGACAATTCCCTCAGAAACAAATATCATTTAGCTAAATTGAAACAACCCCAACCTTTAAATTATTTGAATAAAGAAGCAATAAATATTGCTTTGCACAGGAGGGCGGGTGACGTAAGTGCTAAAACACCATTTAAGAGGTGGATTGAACTAGACTATTATATCAATGTAATAAATAATATAAATAAAATAGAATTTAAAAAACCACACATTATACATTTTTATTCATATGATATAGAAGAATCTGAGTTGAATAGATTGAAAGGTATTCAAAATATTCAATATCATGTGAATGAAAATACATTTGATACGTTCCATAATATGGTAAATTGCGATGTAATAATAAATGGACAAAGCACCTTTTCAGTTATGGCTTGCTGGTTATCCTACGCTATCAAGATATGCACGCCTTTTGGTGTACATTGGAATAATTTTATTAATCAAAACGATATAATAGTTATAGATTCTAATGGTGTTTTTGATTCAACAAAACTTTTAAAAGTATTGGAAAATAAATGAGCAAAATGGATTGGAGAATAGTGGAAGGGTGGTTTACACAACAGGATGCGGACTTTGTTACAGAAATATGCAATAATATAAAAAATGGAAATATTGTAGAAATAGGCGTATTTCAAGGAAGATCAACAGCAGTTATGCTACCAATAGCAATTAAGAATAGATGTAATTATTATGCTATAGACAATTTCTTCGGAGGCCGTGACCCAAATACTCCCGCTTCCAAAATACAAAGAGCAAAAGGGTCTCAAATTAAAGAGATTTTTGAAGAAAATATGAGATTAATGGGGGTCAATAGATCGCAATATAGTATTTTCCAGTGTGATAGTCAAGAAGCAGTTAATCACTTCGTAGATAAGTCTCTGGATATGGTCTTTATTGATGGAGATAACTGTTACGAAACTGTAAAAGACGATCTTAAAAATTGGTATGCTAAATTAAAAATTGGTGGGGCAATGGCGGGGCATGATTATCAAATGGAAGATGTCAAGAAGGCTGTTGATGAATTTGTTGTTGATTATAATGTAAATATTGAGATAAATATAAACTGTTGGAAAATAACAAAAATATGAAGGAAATAAAATTTAGAAACTGTTCATGCTCTATAATTCCTGGGAAATTTGATTCAGAAAATATTCCTCTAGATTGTCAAGCGACTTGGGATTTGATCTCTAGCGGATTTACAACTGGAGTATTTCAATTAGAGAGTAGATTGGGAATGGATTGGTGCAAGAAAGTGCAACCACAAAATATAGAAGAACTGGCTGCATTAATTAGTCTCGTAAGGCCTGGACCTCTTGAGGGTGGACAATCACAGGATTATGTAGATATAAAATTTGGTAGAAAATCGCCAGATATAATACATCCAAAATTAAGCGAAATATTGACAGATACTCACCAAACATTGTGCTATCAAGAACAGAGCATAAAAATAGCATCAGAAATAGCTGGATTTTCTCTGGAGGAAGCAGATAATGTTAGAAAGGGATTAGGTAAAAAAGATGTTAAATTGATTGCTTCTCTCAAAGAAAAATTCATACAAGGCTGTATTAAAAAAGGATTGGTCAACAAAGAAACAGCAGAGAAAATTTTTAGTTGGATAGAAAAAGGTCAAAGATATATATTTAATAAATGTATATCAGGCGATTCTATCATTCGTAGACCGTCTAAAAACAATAAATTTAAATGTCAACTTAATATTTCAGAAATGTATAATATCAGAAACAATATAGAATATGCCAAAAAAACTGGACATTTATCATTATATAAAAAATGGAAATTGATTAATTCTTATGGATATGGTTTATCTATCTGTAAAGATAATAAAATACGTCCCAATATAATAAAGGACATAACATACGAAGGAATACAAAAGCTTTATAGGATAATGTTAGAAAATAATAATTATATAGACGTTACAGAAAATCATAAGTTTCCGACAGATTGTGGAGATAAACGATGCGACGAATTAAGTATAGGAGATGAGTTGTTAATATGCGGAGGTTACGAAAAAATAAAGTATAATTATAGTCTTTCTAAACAAAAACAAATATGCATCAATAAAAAATATGAAAATATTAAACCTGGATTTCCTAATGGAGAGAAAAATCCTGGATATATTGATGGATCTTTTATAAAATTTAAAAAATTCAAACAAAATACTCCGAAAATATGTAGTATATGCAAAAATGCTAATACCAGAATAGAAGTTCATCATATAAATGGAAATAGAAGTAATAATGAATTTAATAATCTAATTAATTTGTGCGTTTCTTGTCATAAAAAAGAGGAATATAAAAACGGAAGAAATAAGATTTTTGATAATGGATATCCTGTTTTAAAATCCAAAATAGTTTCAATAGAATTTATTGGAGAAAAAGAAGTATTTGATATAGAAATGGATTCTCCGAATCACAATTTTGTTTTACATAATGATATAATTACATGTAATTCGCACGCCGTTGCATATGCGCACACTTCTTATATTTCCTGTTATATAAAATGCCATTTTCCACAAGAATTTTTTACTAGCTATTTAACTTATTCGAACTACAAAGCAGATCCTATGGACGAAATATACAGATTAGTCCAAGATGCTAGGTTATTTGGGATTCCAATTTATCAACCAGACATAGCTAAAAAAAATATTCATTTTGAAATGGCAGAAGATAATGGAATTAGATTTGGATTGTCTCATATAAAAGGAGTTGGACAATCAGCTATAGAAAAAATAATATCCTTATCAAAAGAAGATTTGGACACTTGGCCTAAGTTCTTAAAATCCGTTCCTTCTATACATAGAAACATTGGAATAGCCTTAATCAAATCTGGCGCTTGTGATTGTTATGGACTATCAAGATCCACTATGATACAGGAACTAGAGTCGATATTGGGGTCTACGATAAAAGATTCTGATGGGAAAAACAAAAACATAGGAGGATTAACATCCAAAGAATTAGACAAATTTTATGAAATTTTTGATAAAAATAAAGATGTTAAATTATCGTTAGAAGAAATGGTGAAAAAAAATATAGAAGCAATACCTTTATCAAGTATGAAAAAACAAGACCTTATAAATTATTCAAAATCAGTAATAACTGATAGAGAAACAGATGGCATGAACAAAAATCAGATATTAGATCTTTTAAAAGATAAAGTTAAAAATGTAAAAATGTTTGCAAATAAAAATAGAATTGAATCTGTAAAAGAAATAATAAAATCATTAGAAGAACAAAAAACTGACACTAATCTAGGTAATTCTATGGCAGAAAAATTCTTTTTAGGAATATCTTTAAGTTGTTCTCCGGTAGATGATATTGACGATGGAAATTATAGCCATAACTGCTTAGATATAGCAAAGGCTTTAAATGGAGCTAAATTTTCAACTTGTGCTGTAATAGAAGACGTAAAACACACAAAAACAAAAAAAGGAAAGAATCCTGGAGCGGCCATGTGTTTTCTTACAATATCAGATTCAACATATTCTATTGACCACGCGGTAGTATTTCCAGATTATTACGAAGAATTATCTTCTCTTTGTAAAGAAAACAATATTTGTGTCTTCAAAGGATACAAAAAAAATGGCAGCATTATTATAGAAAATATTGAAAAATTAATTTAACTCATGGTACAATGAAGTGGTAACATTTTTAAAGGGAGATATAGTATGGAACTAAAATGTAATGGTGTTTGTAACGTAGCCGCTGACGCAGATTTTAAGCAAATTAATGAAAAGTTTTGTCTAGCTAACGTTAATTTAGTATTTAATAGACGATTCAAAAAAGCAGAGGAATGGCAAGAAGAGGCTACATTTATCAAGGGAAAAATTCTTGGAAACAAAGCAGTAAGATTCTCAGAGGTAGCAAAAAAGGGATCAAGACTGTTTATTGAAGGATATATATGCCAAGAAAACTGGAAAGATAAAGACGGAAAGGATCGTTCTGCATTAGTTTTGAATATTGATCATTACGAAGTTTGTGAAAAGCAAAGCAATGTAAGTAGCGAGAATAAGACGCAATCTGCTCCTAAAAATACCAAGGTTGTATCAAAACCAAAGGCAACTACAAAGGCTGTAGCAACCGAAGAAGCAAACGATGATGAAATGCCGTTCTAATGGAAACTAATAGAAAAAAAAGAGTTCTTTTCGTTGGTGAAGCTTCATGCCTCGCAACTGGCTTCAGCACGTATTGGAACGAGGTAATAAAAAGACTCCACTCACAAGATCTTTTTGAGATTGCGGAACTGGGGTCTTATTTGTCGGAAGGTGATCCTCGTATAAAATCAATCTCTTGGAAATTCTATCCAGTTATGCCCCATCCAAATGATAAAGAAGGAATTAGAATATATCAATCAGATATAGAAAATCAGTTTGGTAAATGGAAATTTGATGAAGCGTGTCTGGAATTTAAACCAGACATAGTTTTATCCATAAGAGATTTTTGGATGGATATCTTTATAGAAAAATCTCCATATCGTAAATCATTTAAGCATATATGGTTACAAACAATTGACGGGATCCCACAACGCTCGTTATGGTTAGATTCGTACAAAAGATGCGATGGTTGCTTGACATATACAAATTGGGCTATGCAAGTCATGAAGAAAGATGGCCTTAAAGGCACCAATATGATTGCGGTTGCTTCTCCTGGCGCAGATATAGATACGTTCAAACCACCAGAAGATAAAAAGGCTCATAAAAAGAGAATGGGCATAGACCCAAACAGCTTTATAGTCGGCATGGTGTCGAGAAATCAAAAACGAAAATTGTTTTATGATTTAATAGAAGCATTTTCTATGTGGTACTCTAAAGCTAAAAATAAGGGACAAATAGAGAAAACTAATAAAACATTCTTATATCTTCATACAAGCTATCCTGACGCTGGTTATGACATAGGAAGAGCTATTAGAGAATTTAATGTTGGTAATAGAGTAATAATGACATATATGTGCTCAAGTTGTGGGGCGGTATTTCCATCATTCTTTCAAGGATCTATGACAAATTGTCGTAGCTGCAAGCAAAAAACCGCACATCCACCAAACGCAAACGCTTCTGTTCCAAGAGAAGTTTTAGCAAATATAATGCAGCTTTTTGATTTGGGAGTTCAATATACTGTTTGCGAAGGTTATTCTATGACTGTCTCAGAACAGAACGCCTGTGGCGTACCAGTTATGTGCGTTAAATATTCAGGACTGGAAGATCACTTAGAATGTTCTCAAAACATCCCTATAAAAGTTGGAAGATTCTTCTACGAATCAGTAATAGAAACAGAACAAAAAAGAGCGTTGCCAGACAATAATAGCTTTGTAGAAGAATTCGATAAATTTTTAAAGATTTCTGAAGACAAAAGAAATGCAATATCAAAAGAATTATTCAGCTATACAAGAGAAAATGTCTCTGTATATGGACAAGAGGAAAAACTACCAAAATATAGCTGGGATAGAACAGCAGCTATTTGGAAAAACGTGATAAATGAAACAGAGATTTTAGATCAAGATAAAACATGGCTGGATAATAATATTAATTATATTAAACCAGATATGACAAACGCCAATAAAAAAACAGATAATATGGAGTTCATCAATTGGGTATTATCTAACGTTTATAATAGAAAAGACTTGGCAGATACATATTTTGCTAAAGAATGGTGTAACCACTTAAATGCAGGTTTTATAATCACTGGTGGGCAAAGGCAAAACTGCAATAGAAACTTCGTAGTCAATTATTTTCTAGATTTAGTTAATAAAAACAATATTGCTGAAAAAAGAAGGGTTGACTCTTTAGCCAAGGAACAAGAAATGAACAAAAACGAAATAGCTATTGAGGTGTTTTAGATGAAAAAGGTTATATTTACATCAGTGTATCGTGACCAAACAGGTTATGGCCAAGCTGGATTAGATTATATAGGAGCCTTAGAACAATCTGGACTTGATATTGTTTGTAAGCCAGTTAGACTTACTCAACCATCAATAAATAAATCATACAAATCTATTTCTCATTTAGAATCAAAAGACTTAAATAATATAGATTGCGTTATACAATACTGCCTTCCACATTTTTTTGAGTATAGGGCTGGAATAAAAAATATTGGAATGTTCGACTGGGAAACAAGTGGATTTGGAAGATCTAGCTGGGCTAATTCATGTAATTTAATGGACGAAATATGGGTTCCATGCATACAAAATAAACACGCAGCGATTAGTAGTGGCGTAAAAACTAAAATTAATGTAGTTCCACATCCTTACAATATCAATAAAATAAACGAAAAAACAGAACCATTAAATATTCCATCTATTAAAAACAAGTGCGCATTTTACTTTATAGGCGAATTCAATCTAAGAAAAAATATTGTTGGAACAATAAAGTCATATTTTAGAGCATTTACATCAAATGACGATGTTGTTTTAATAATCAAAACAAATAAGGGCGGAATGTCACCAAAAGAACTAACCGCAACAATAAGTAAAAATATAGAAGATATTAAAAATGGTATGCATTTATATAATAATAAAAAACTATATCCACCAATTATTGTGATAACAGAGTTTCTCGATGATGAAAAACTTCTAAGATTGCATAGGTCATGCAGTGTATTTATTAGCCTTAGCAGAGGAGAAGGCGGATGTTTGCCAGCGTATGACGCCTTGGCTTTTGGCAATCCAGTTATAGCATCTAACTATGGCGTTTTTCCAGATTTGTTGTATGCACAATCTGACAAATATTTTGACGATGGAGAATTTTTAAATACTGGAGAAATTGAAACTGGTTGGCTAATAAACGGACAACTAACTCCATGTTTTAGTCCAGACTCGTCTATGATAGACTTATATACTGGAAAAGAAGACTGGTTTGAACCAAATTTAATTGACGCTTCTAAAAAATTGCAAGATGCTTACATTAAATGGAGAGATGGAAAATTAATATCTATGATTAAATCTTGCAAAGAAAGGCTTTATGATTTTAGCTATGAAAAAATTGGAAGATTAATGAATGAATATATTAGTAATTGAAGATAATCCAGAAAGAATAAAATGGTTTAGAACTCAATTTAATCCATCTGATCAAGTGTGGTTTTCTATTGATTCTAAATCTGCGATTAAACTTATATCAGAAGTTGATTTTGATTTGATCTTTTTCGATCATGATCTTGGAGGAGAACAAAACGTTAATTCAAGTAATGAAAATACTGGATATCAAGTTGCCAAATACATGAGAGAAAAAAATTATAATATGACAGCAAAAGTTATAATACACTCATTAAATAGGTATGGTGCGCTAAATATAAAATCATTAATTCCTTCTAGTAAAATATGTCCATTTAGTTTACTTAAACATATATTTGATATAAACAAGGAAAATTTTGGAATTGATGTTGTATCAAGTATATTACCAATATCATTAAGGAAAAAAAATGCCTAAAATATTTTCTTCTATACTAAAAAAAATAAATAGACGCAAGGATTACATAATGAATATAGCAACTATTCATTTTGATGAGAAATTCGAGTCCACTTTAGCAAAAACAGGAAATAACATTTATTTGATATGTGAAAATAATGAAATAAACTGGAATAATAAGATAGCGGAAAAACCCAATAACTGCATGTTAATGAATGGAAATATACCTCCAGATCTTACTTTTGACATCGTTATATCACAAAATAGAATTTCTCATTATTCACATCTTGCAAAATTGTCATTACAATTGACATGCCCAATAATATCAATAGATAACCATAAACCCAACTCAAAACTGAATCAGTTTGCAATACAGTCATTGGCAGATCAAGTTGTTAATAAGAATGTCTTTCCATCAAAAGAGATGGCTGGCATATGGGGATTTGATCCAGACTCAGACGACTTAGTAAACGTTGTTGATGAATCAGAAGAATTTGTAAAAAAATGGCAGTCTCTTTTGTATAATATTATAGATGAACCATGTGCTTTAATTACTGGTGGAAATTAAATGAAAATAAATATTAGTGCAGATACTAGAGATGGTTATGAAAACATACTTCAAAAGGGTGATATATGCAATTTAGACTGGTTGCTTAAAGATAATTCTGCTGAAGAGATTTTATCCAATGATATCTTGACAAAAATACCAGCGAATGAATTAAACAGTACCGTGTCAGGATGGATAAATAAACTTAAAGTTGGTGGTATTATAAAGATTGGGTTTATAGATGCAAATATTCTATTGTCTTTATATACAAATGGTCAATTGGCAATAAATGAAATAAATAACATAATATATCAAAATAAGAATTTGTTAGAAAAACAAACTGTATTAGATATTATTAAATCTTGCAAAATAAAACTTGTTTCTTGTAGATTTGATGGATTTAATACATTTTTGTGTGCAGAAAAAATATGATATATTCTCAATGTGGAAAATGCAAATTCATCAAAAACAACGAATGTCAATATAATCAATTTCATATTGGCAATATCGCTCCAGGATTTTGTCGGTATTATATTAATAAAGAAGACGTAAAAGTTGACTACGATCAATTATTTGAATTTGAAATTATTCTTGTGCTAGATGACTTGATCAAGGAAGATGATATGGCATTAAAAGCTGCTGTATATTTTTCTTCTTATCCAGAGTGTCAAAGGGTACATATACTGGATGTTCGATCAATTCCATATGCACAAAAAAGAACAACTTTATTAAAACTGATAGACCTTAAATTAAGGCATAAAAATAAAATATTTATTCATTCTATCCTAGACATCAAAGAAAATATTCAGCAGAACATTGGTCAAATAACTAATATAATTAAATCTAAATATACCATAATATGCAGATCTGATCAATTAATCAAAGATTGCTCATTTGAAAGATTAATAAAAGAAATGAATACTATTAACAACAGATTTATTTTTTGGAAATTTTCTAATATAATAGATCAAACTATAGTTTTCTTAAAGGCTTCTATATATGGTGTTTATATATCCAATATTTTAAAAAGAATAATCAATTCAGATGATGTTATAAAAGCAATAGAGATCATAGAAGATTCAACAAAAATGGATTTAATTAAACAGATTGATTATATCAATGTTAGATGAAAATACAGCAATAATTCTTTATACTGAAAGAGACGATGATATTCCAACAGGAATAGAAGAAATAAATTCTTTAAAATCAATACTAAATAATAATATTTTACCAAAATATATTTATGTATTAGTAAACAATATTGAAAATTTTTCTAATTATATCAAAAATGATATTGAAATAGTCTTTTGCAAAAAAGATAAAAATAGAGCTACATCATTAAACAAATGTATAGAACAAATACCTAATGAAATAGTATTTCTTGGATTTTTGAATTCTTGTGATCTTTATGAAAAAAATAAAATAGAAGAGTCTATAAATATTTGCAAGAAATATCCAGTAGTTGGGTGTGTAGTTAATGATTGCTACTATGGGATAAATATAAACTTAAAGAAAAAATCATTCAATATAAAAAACTTATTAAACAATTATTGTTATGATCCAAATTATTTTGTTAGATTAGACTTGATAAGAAAATCTAAATTGAAATTCAATGAGGATTTACAGTGCAGAGATGATTATGACATGCTAATCCAAATATCGAAAGTTGGTTTAATATTTCATACTCCACAAGTTTTAAATTCTTATAACTTAAACTTATCTGGTATTGCCAAAGAAGAAGAGAAAGCCATAAGAAAAAATGTCTAGAAAAATAAGAAATATAAAAGCCTCTGAGGCTGTTAAAAATAAAACAAAAGAAGAAGAAAGACTATTAAATTTAGGATTGTCTTTAAATGATGACTTATTTTCTTTAGGAATAATTCTAGATGATCTCGGATTATCTCAAATAAATTATTTTTGTTTTGATAATATCAATAGAATTTGCAAGGCTTATTCTGGGATAGATTTTCACGTTTTTTCCCATGAAATGGGAACACAGCTTGGAATACCTCTTTGTCCAATATTTAATATATCAGAAGTTACATCTTATGAATATCCTTTGATTGCTACTAGCTTATCAACTCTTAAAACAGCAATAAGTAGCAAGAGTAAGAATATATATTTTTATATGTTTGATCTTGATCCAGAAATAGAATTTATCAATAAAAATAATATAAAAACAATATTAAGACATAAAAATTTTGAAGAAGTTGTAAATGATAACCTAGGAATAGTAGAAGCTTTTAACTTAGAAAGTATTATAAAAATAATTTTGGAGGACATTAAAAATGGCTAAAAAAGAAAAAATTACTAAAGAATCAGAAGATACTGTAGATACAAAAGAAACAACTACAACTGCAATTCCGTTTAAAACTGACGAATCATGGGCGCAATATGTTATGTCTAAATTCTCTGATGACGAGATGGACGGAGAAAATCCCAGAGTTGAAGGATTGCGAAGAGTAGCAGAATTATTAATAGGGACGATAGTAAAAGAAGGCTGTGATCTAGTTGGTCATCCGACAATGGATAATGAGGGCAGAGTTTGCGCAAAAGCCACAATTATATTCAAAACAATTAGTGGGGATTTGAAAACATATGAAGCATTGGCTGACGCTTACCCTGGCAATTGTTCACAAGAGTTTTCAGTTTATCCTACTGCTATGGCGGATACTCGTGCAAAAGGCCGTTGTTATAGAGCAGCATTAGGCTTGAAGAGAGTAATAGCGGCAGAAGAAGCATTTGGGCAAAAGGGAGAGACAGATTCATCAAACAGAAGTATTCAAGTTGGACAAATAGCAGCGATAAGATTAATATCTGACCAACTAAAGGTATCTATTACTAAACTATTAGATTATAAGGAAATTCCATATAAAAAGCAAGCTGGAACAGAAATAGCAGACCTCAATTCATTAAGTCATGCTGATGCTATAATTGTTATAAAATCATTAAATGATATGAGAGGAGTAGAGAAAGTTCCAGAGAAAATAAAGATTTAATCTATACCTAATTTGGTCTGAATTTTGATTATCTTTTTATCTATTTCAGAAACTTTAGTATTGCTTTCTACAATTAATTGATATATTTTTTCGGTAAATTTTTCCTTGAATTCTTTCAGTTCTTCTATATCTTTGTCATGGATACTTATTGTTTTTTTGAAATCGGATTTTTCTGCGCCAAATTGATAAGCAAATACAATAGTGCATGAAATGATAGAGAATATTGCTGCAATAATCCCGGTTCCATTGTTTTTTATTCTACGAAGAAAAGATTGCATCATATAGTTTTTCTTTCCAATTTTCTCTAACTAGAATAACGTATTTGAAGTTATTGGTTTGATATATTTTCTCTTTACGAGACACTTGTTCTAGACCTCTAGAGCCTCTATACTTACCCATCCCGTCATACTCTACCCAAAGATTAAAGCTGGGTAAGAAAAAATCACACTTTTGTTTTGATGGTTTTGGTAGTGGTTTATGTGTTTCATATTCAATACCATTTAAGTAAAGCCAATCGGCTATATTTCTTTCAGAGATAGAATCAAATTCTGTCCCGTCTAATCCTGTTGCCTTTTTCCACATTGTTCACCTAATGATTATACACTATACAATTTATACAAATAAAAAAAGCCGGAATAAATCCGGCTAATTTTAATCAACTCGAATATTAGTTTTATAGATACTCAAGACTCAAGTACGCACCAAAATTCGTTTTGGAGCCGATCGAATCAGGAGAAGCTGAAAGAGCCAAATACCAATCGTGCCTTGTGTCAGTAGTGCTTGATCCCGAAGGCGATAAACCGCTTGTTCCTGGGCTTGCTAACAGAGTCATGGTTAATCCTGATCCATTCAAAGCTAACCAACCATTATGAGAAGCCTCAGCAGCCCCAGTTGATTGATTAACACCTGAACCACCATTACATAACTGTGCTACTTCAGATGTAACGCCGCTTGCGTTGTTGTCTGGGTTAGAACGATCAAAAATTCTGCACTCACCATTTTGTGTCTGAACAGCAGTATCAAAAGTGAATCTTGGATTAATTGTTCCAGAAATTGTTGGAAGACCGCTTAGTTGAATTGCTGAGCCACCATTTAAAGACACTCCAGAAGTATTGCCTAAATATTTTGTATTATTTAATGTACCACCGTTTATTGTTCCGGTTGAGTTGGTTATGAAGGTTGAATCCTGGTAACTTGCCACTTGAACTGACTGTCCAAAAGTTGATCCATAAAAACCAACGCCAGATGAACCTAAATCGGTCGTACCTGCACCATTATAAAATGTAATCGCAGCAGCCATATATTATCTCCAAAAATCTATTATTATATTCGTCACTATATATATAAACACATTTTAAAAAATTTTTATTAAAAATATAATCTATCTATAGATATAATACAAGTATGATAGAACAAAATAAAGAAATTTCTCTAATATTATGCTGCGACGAAAAAGAAGAGGCAAGAAGATTACGAAAAACCTGCATGTCTTTTAGAGATATAGGTAAAAAACTCAATATTTCTACTTCTTCTGCTAGAAATTATGCTAAAGACATAGAATTAACGCTGGAACAGAAAAGAGAATTACTAGTAAATAGAGAAAAACAAAATAAAAAAACTATATTGATAAACTATAAGATAGATAAGATAGAGATAATAGGTAAAATAAAAGTAAAATATCCTGCAAAAGATAAAGATTTTAATGTTAAAGAATTTATTTTATCTATTTTACCAAAATATATTGATTAGATATATTCCAATTCCATTCTCATAGCGAAAATCTTATCTCCAGGCTCTCTAGGCGTAAGACTAAAAGCAACGTACCAATCATGTCTAGTATCAAGAGAACCCGGCCCTAATGGGCTTAGTCCCGATGTAGCTGGAGAATCAACTAATGGTAGCACATTCGTACTGGCGTCCATTTCTATCCATACTTCATCCCCGCTACCGCTTTCTTCCTGTATTCTGCTTGTGTGAATTATTTCTGAGCAGAATATTCTTAATCCACTTGGTCTATTATCAATTGAACTTCCATCATAAACTGTCAATTCAGAATTTTGTACTATAACTTGACTTGTATGCTCAAATCTTATATTAAAACTCGATAAATAATTAGGCAAGCTTCTAAGAGAAATACCACTTCCAGCCTGCCCAATAATAACCCCAGAAACACCGCCAACACCACTCCAACTACCAGTTGTAGTTAATTTACAATTATCACATTCCGCTCCTGGAGTTGAGCCGTCAGAAGAAACTATAAAGCTTCTCCCATTATATGTATTTAGACCCATAGGGTCTCCAAATCCATCGTCCCCAAAAAACCCTAAAGCTTCACCCGACTCTATTTTAGTATCGGTTTCTGCTACAAATATATTGATTTCTGCCATAAATTACTCCAATTATTTATACACTATGGATAATTAAAAGAATGACTATTAGATATAGTTTTATCTTCTGAGTCGTAAAAAATTCTAATACTAGAGACGGAAGAAAAAGAAGTTGTGTAGTCGTTTCTAAGAACCACTCCACAAAGACTTCCACAATTAGCCTGAACAAACGCCGATTGTCCTGGTGGTATATCAAAAGAGCCAATCAAGCTTGCCGATAAAGCAGCGCTTAATGGCAAAGGAAAAAAATTCGCATCAACGTCGCTGTCATTCACTATTTCTGTTGTACCAACCAAGCTATAATTATTGTAATTACCAATATTAACAATAATATTAGCCTGTGCATTTTCTTCGTCTGAAACATCAAATCCTGGAGGATCTGGACTAGTGATTCTTGTATAAGATACGTCTATTTCATAGTTTACTGTTAAAACATCATTTCCAAAATTAGGAATTTGCAAAATCAAAAGAGACCCATTTGGTAATATATTTTTTAAAGAAAGATATTCAAATGAATTAAAACCAACTTGATCAAGGGTTGGAATAGGAATGTATGTAGATACAGAATCAGCATTTTGTTTATAATAATAATATACCTCTGCTACTTCTGCGCTTATTATATCGTTGACATCAGTTTCTAATTTTAAGACCTCTTCTATTAATTGTGGATAAGTCCCACTATTATAGTTAGTAGGCCCATTACCAGACCACAATGGTTCAGGATAAGAAGAATCGGGCGTGAAACTAGACAAAAATCTTTCATAAAATGTTCCACCAAAAGACCCAGAAGTGCCAGACGGAAAAGGATCTATAGGAGTAAGTATAAAAGAATCAACATTTACCAATTGGTCTAAGACGTTATTAAGCGTGCTCCAATATTCTCTAAACGTTTCGGCCAAGTCTATATATGTAACTAAAGTTCCAGTAGACCATAGATCTGTGTCATAAATAAAATCATCACCAATTTTGTCTATGTCCTCACAATCGAAATCAAATGTAGTCCCATCTAATATTTTTAAAGGTATAATTATATCTGTAATCTTTGGCCCTGTTGCGTCAACGTCTTGATTATTAGATTTAGCCAACATATCACCTAGATTTTCACTGATCCTGTTAAACTCGTAACCAGTCTCAATAAGAGTTGTTGGATCGTTAACGTCCTGGTTTGGACCTATTCTGCTTGGATCATTTATTGGCATATTATAACGGCTTAAATAAATTCAGTTGTTGTTCTATAAATGGAGTAAAAGAACCATTAGGGTTTTCGTTCCATCTTATAGTAACCTCTGTTCCAAGGGCTATATTTCCTCCAAAGTTTACAGGCTCCCCTATATTAAGCACATCATTCAAGTCTAATATTTCACTTTGTAATAGTTGTAATTGTTGAACAGAATTTTCTACTGGTGAAACTCTGTATCTAGGCTCGCTATTGCTAACTGATTGCTCTATAGTTGCAACAAATTCATGTGGTTTTGGAGCAGCAACATCAATATAATATGATAAAATTAAGCCACTACCATTTGGCAATTGAACAGCCCTGCTAGAAAATACATTTAACTCAACATCTGTACCTATTTCTAGTCTTCCCGGAGCAGTCTGTTTTTCTCCCATGTTCACAACGCCAAGATAATTGCCAAATACGTCTGGATTTCTTACCAGAGTCAAAGATCCAAAGGCATCTGATACCCATGCCATAGGGGTTAGATTGTAATGTGGAGTAGTATCGGAAGATCTCGCGTAGACCCTCCCTAAAGTTCTTTTTGCGGTTTTAGGTATATCTCTAGATTCTTTTGGAGAAGTAATGCTAGGCTCAGGCAATTCTTTTTTAAATGTATTTAGCTCGTCTTCAAATGGCTTTACTCTATCATTTTGTTCAGCCGCTTTTCTTCTTAATTTATCTATTAAGTCTTGATAATATTTTTGATTTTTTGATAATTCATTAGTGAATTGATTTGATTTATATACTGTTCTGATACCACTATCTGAAAAATTTATAGATAAAGAAGTAATTATACCAGTTCTATTTAAAGGAACTCCAAGATTTATTTTAGGCACATTCGCTACATGCAATTCTAGAGTGTCTATATCAGTAGTTGTATCTGTTATTGTCTTTATTCTTGCATTAGCTACTTTATCCATACTCTCTACGCCTTCTGAATCAATTATGCCATGAAAACCAAAATTCCAAGGAGTAAGACTAGTATCTATCACAACTTCTGTTTTTCCTGTTGAATTTTCTCTATTGGACCAAGGACCATAAGTAGCTCTTTGGTCTAAAATAGCCAACCAAGCCTTTTCTATAGACAAAAGCCTACTCTCCTTTGTTACTTCTGATGGAACTTCTGTTTCTTCATTGGTGTCAGGATCAAGAATAGTCTCTGTTGTTTGTGTTATCTTCTTCAATCTAAGAGGAACAGAAAGAGTTAATATGAAATACGATCCAGCTATCTCAAGACTAGCTTTAATCCATACTCTTCTTGCATTTGAAAGAATTGTATTTTGATCTGGGCCAACATGAGTGTTTGGACTATAAAATATAGTATCATCCAATTGATATTGTACATTGTTAGAAGCTCGCTCCCCAGGAAGGGGTATTTGAACAAAAGTAACCCATCTTCCATCGTCTGTTTCAAACTTTAACTGTCCATCATGGTCAAAGCATACAGGTGGCTCATCCTGATCCCACCAAGCAGCACTAACTGGATTTATCCAAGGTTTTCCGTTAGCGTCTATTGTGGTTGATGGTGATATTTTAGCATAAAATTTCCTCCCCCAAAAGTCATTTGAATAAGATATGATTCTTTGTATTTCTTCTTCTGTATATTGTTTTGGATCATAGTCTTTATTTATAATGTTTTCCATTAATGATATAGGAAATATTGGAGATAGATTTGGAGTACTAGTTTCTTCTTCCTTAAATCTAAGTTTACATTTTTCTGGAGATAATTGTGGAAAACTAGGATTTTTCACAAAGCCCCAAAACGGTCTCCATGTAGATCCTTGTGTTTCTATAAGAAAAGTTTTGTAGCCACCTATAAGAACTGATTTAACTACAGAATCTCTATTTTCTTTTCCCCTTTTAAATGTTATAATTTCACCACTATGCAAAGCCCTTAGCTGATTAAATGTTATTCCTGAGTTATTTGTTCTGTTAAACATTTTTACATTTATTTGTCTCGCAGAAGTAGTCTCTACGAACCAATCAAGAGCATGATCATTGGCTATTTGAGATATTAATTCGACCAATGATAATACAGAATTTTTTATTCTATATTCATTATCTAAACCTCTTCTCAATAAAGAAAAGTCAAATTTTACAGTATAATTTAAATTCCCATATCTTATGGTAGATGATTCTACGAACTGCTTAACTCTCGAAAAAATAATTCCGTCTATGATTTGTTCAGAATCTTCTGGAGTAACAGAAATTACATTGTCTCCATAATCATAAGCAATGGATGAATTCAATGCTTGAAAGGCTGATCCTAATATTACTTGTGAAGCTTCTAATACTGGTTTAGTATCTGTTATCCTTACTTGATAAACCCCCGTTCCACCTATATCAGTTTCTAAGTTGTCCCATCCCTGAACAATGCCATTGAAATTAAAGGCACCTATTGTTATATTTATAAAATCTCTTAAATTAATTGTTAATGAAGTATTCTTTTCAGCAACAACGTCAACAGTTATAACGCTTGGGTTTTGATTAAACCCGGTTTGAACATTAATACTTCTTATACTACCATTGAATAAAGAATATTCTACATCTATATCTTGTGGCATCTTATGTTTCCTCTAAAAATCTTGTTGTTCTTTCCGCATTTAGCGTTTGTGGATTCCATGATGTGTTATCGCCTATTATTATACCATTAGAAAAAACTTCTGTCTCTAAATCTGGCTGAGAATTATGATTTCTACTTCTGATTGTTACGGTAACTATTCTAGAAGTAACTGTTTGCATATCCTGTATAATTGGACCAGCCGCTCTCCCAGGAATAGCAATACTTGCTATGACTTGATTAGGTTCCTGTGTTTGTATAGTCACCTCTGTATTATGTATATCTCTACTATTCCAAGACCAAGATACTCTGGTTGAACCAGTTTTTTCATTTATTGACAAAGTTTTACTTAATTTAACTGATTCTATTGTTACTCCTGCAGGTATCTGTCCGGCAAGTAATAGTATTGCCCTTGAATATGCAAAAGAATCTGTATAAATAGCAGCTTTAGCATTAGAAACCTTTATAGCAGAAGTATCTCCAAATGGTTCTATGCTTTCTGTCAAACTGACAGTATGTAGATTATTATCTAGAGAAAAATTATATTGAGCTTCTTCGACTATGGTTACGGTTGTGCTATCAGATGTATTCCATCTAAAAGTAAAATTCACAGTTCCATTTTGTTGATCAAGAGCAAATGACGTATTTTGAGGAGTAGATGGAATTGATTTGCCACCCAATAACGTACCAATAGCTGCTTCCGTGATTGTTTTTGCTTGAGGATTTGTTGGAATAGCAAGTTTGGCAACCTGCATATTAAGAGAGTCGCCTTGTCTAGTTCCAGCGCTTAAACCAATTATTGTGCCTTCGTATGTAACGTTATATTCACCAACATCCGTATCAAATTCAACATTAAATCTTTGTTCGGTATATGTTGTTTCATCTGATAGTAACCACTTTTCTGTTATTTCATAAGATCCATTTGTTTTGTCAACGTTGGTAGATTTAACATATTGACTTTGAGTTTTATTTGTAGCTCCTAAAGCCGCAAACATTATAGAAGAATCTATAGACCCGCTAACTCGAAGATTAACATAATCTCTAGCGTGCTCCCAGGCCTCTTTTGATTCTAGTTTATTATTTGCAGAACTATAACCGATAAGACCCTCTGCATTTATTGTATGAGATACGTTGAATTGCTTTCCATTTCTTCCTTCTATCTCTTCAAAAGACCAAGATTCTGATGAACTTTTTATTAAATCTTGAGAAAATGAGTCTTCTAGATCAGAAGTACCATTTATAAAAATCCAAGGAGCTTCTAATCTTATACTATATTCACACCTATCAACCCACGTATCTTCTTGAAAATCTATAGAAACAACAGAAGGATTGCATTTAACAACAGGTTGACCGCCAGAAGGTTGCCATTCCAGCGAACCACCCTCTTCGTTAAATAAATTTCTTAATGCTTCCTGTTTTCGCAAAATTGAATTAAATGCATCAGATTCATTACCAATTGTTTGATCTGGCGGATATCCTCCAATAGTCCAAAATGCGTCGTCTATATCTGTATAATTGCCAGAAGGCGAACCTCTAAATGGTAACAAAGTACCAGTTAATGTCAGTTCATAATTTGTACCAATTCTGGTCCCATCATTATTCTTAATATATTGTTTACCAATATTTATTAACGATGCAGGTATAATCTTTCTACCTATTCCGTCTGCTTTAGTGTATGATAAAGACATAATTAAAATCCATGAATATATAAAGTAAAGCTACTATCTTCTTCCGCCATATCTGTAAAAATAAATAAAGTTATATCATTACTGATTATACCCAAAATACCATTTATTGTTATATTAATATTATTAAAAACACTAGATTCGTTTCCATTTATAAATAAATCAGCGTTATTCTGCTCAGTATCTATTATGCCAAAAATATTCAAATCAATTTCGCCAGACGGAAAACTAAAACCATCAATAAATAAGTCTATCGAATTATTTAATCCTGATTCAACTTTAGCAAAAATTCCCCAGAAATTACTGTAAGCAACAAAATTCTCATTTATTGAATCGCCATCGCCCTGTACGAACAGATCAATTTCGCCACTAGTTAAAATACCGTTAGGAGAAGAGCCAGAGGCGTGACCATAAATATTAAGGTCTATATTATCATTAATCGTGCCGCCAACTCTAGCGAATAATATAAAATCGCCACTTGTAGGAACTAGGAATGGATCTACCGTTCTGGCGAATAATCCCCATGATCCACTTGCTGACTCTACTTGTTCAATTGATTCTATAAATAGATTTATTGAATTGTCATGCAATATTGATCCAGAACTTGGTGTGCTAGACCCATAAGTGAATAAGTTTAATTCATTTACAGTTGTTGTATCTTCTATTTTGGCAAACAAATCCCAGCTTTGTGTGTATATGCCGTGAATAAAAAGATCAAAATCATTATCTTCAAAATCTTTACCATGTATGAATAGATTTAAATTATCATTTATTGTAAAAACGCCAATGTGTAAAGTTATACTATCGCTAAAAGAATCAATCCCATAAATAAACAAGTCCGTATAATCAGAAGTGCTGCTTAATGTACTAATAAATAGATTCAAGCTGTCATTAATGTCATCTATTCCGTCAATAAATAAATCTATCTGATCAGTAGAAACTTCTGCTCCATAGCTGTTCATTGACAAGCCACTAAGAGCTAAATTATATAAAGTATTTAGTTCATCAGAAGTAAATAGCGTACTATCTTTCCATAAAACCACTTCATCTGCGGTAAATTTAGTGTCGCTACTAGAGAATCTTTCTAACTCTATTGTTGCTCTATCGTCACTGTCAAAACCAGAGAATATATCTGCATCAAAAGTGCCTAAATCTGTCCAGTCAGCGCCACTAAAACTTATCCTGAATCTCCATATGGTTCCACCTTCGTTTCTCAAATCTAATACAGATAAATTCCATCCAGACGAGGGATAACTAGTTATTTCAAGCAATCCAACTTCCACGGCCTTCATATTTGTTTGAGCTATTTTAAGGCCAGTAATAGTTCTTATCATCAAGTTGTTTCTTGGTGAAAGAGCGGCATCTCCAAATCCAACAACTATGCGTGCATCATCACTAGCATTATCCCAAAAACCACTAGACCAAACAAGCATAGTGGCGCTATTAGCTCCGTTCAAGTCAGTATAATCATCGTTTGTGGGACTATATATCCTTGATGTAGTAGATGAACCAGAATGTTGTATTCCGCTTATTACTAAGGCGTTAACAAATGTATTTGCTTGATTTGTCCAATTAATAGATTGTAAGAACTCTGTTCTACTATCAAGTGGATGATAGAATAATACATTTTCTTGTTGTAATAACGACATTATTCTAGATCCTTGACTGTTCCTTGAATCGCTATGGAGGTTTCAGTATCTACTCTACTTGAAAGATTATCTAATGCTCTCCTGGTAAATATAGAAGCCGCCTTAGTTGCTAGACCTCTCAATGAATCAGTTAATTCTGTAACAATATCATTAGATATTCCAGCAACATCAATTACTATTTTTTGATCAGCATTTATTTTAAGAGACCCAGGCTCTTTTATAGCTGCTGTCAAACCTGTTATTTCACCAATTAATTCATCAATATTTGGAATACCGCCTTGGAATTCTCCTTGAGATATTTGTGACTCTATATTTTTATTATTCTCTATTCTTCTGTTTTCTGCTTCGGTAAATGCTTCAATAAGTGGCCCCAATATATTAGCTGGTATACTACCAAGTGCATTATTTGTATCATTTATCGCTTTAAATAATTCATCCTGAGAAATTGCTCCACTTCTTACTTGTTCTGGATTTATATTTAAAACATTATTTGGTATATCTAGAGACTGAATAGCGCTTTGGTTTAACCCAGTTAAAGGGAGAACTGCCGATTGGAATATTTTAGCAGCACTTAATTGTATATTCGCAGCATCAAATTGAGTTTGTGTATTCTTGTCTACTATTTGAGCAAGCTGTAATCTTCTTTGAGCATCATCTTGTAGAATGCTCTGAAACTGTCTATCAAGGTCAGATCTTTCTTTTATTTGTTGTTGATCTAGCGCAAACAATTGTCTTCTGGCGTCTTCTGAGCTAATACCACCTTCTCCAACTCGTTGTTGAAGGTTAGATTCAAGATTGAATTTTTGTATTTGCTGCCTTAATGCCAACTCTTCAATTTGTGATTTTCTTGCAGCGTCAGTAGATTCTCTTAAAGCTTCAAAAGTTGTTTGTAGCTCTATAGATTGTTTCTCTAATTGTTCCAATCTAGCAGTAGATCTTAAAAATTCATCTCCACTTCCCTTCCCATTAACAGTAAGTGTTTGAAGATTAGATCTCAATCTAGTTATTTCATCTGTTACAGACACTAGCCTATCTGTTAAATTTTTTCTCGCCCCTTCATTTAGTACAACATCAGCTAATCTTGAACTAAAATCTTCAAAGAAATTTTCTGGAGGATTTATAGTTGCATCAGCTACTCCGCTAACACCAGTTCTTCGTCTTCTTGTTTCTTCTTGAAATTGTTCAAAAGTACCTCTTAATTGATTAAAACTTCCTTGCCCCCTAACGCCTATACCGACCCCCGCTCTTTCAAATTGATTTGTCAAAAATTGGCTTTGAGATTCTGGTAAAATATTTGATTGAACTTCTAGTCTTCTAATAGTTGCCAATCTATTAGTTCTGTCTTGTATTTGTGAGAATATATTTTGTATAGCTGCTCCGACATTATTTACTATAGCATCAGCAGAAGATAATCCAAGAGTTTTGAATTTTTCTTCGAATAATTTTTTAACATCATCAGGAGACACGAAGCCAGAACTTATTGCGCTATTAAGTTCTTCGCCAACTTGATTAAAAATAGTTAAAAACTGTTGCTTAGCAGTATTTGGAATATTTTGTTGATCTATAAAAGACCTTATCTCATTTTCTAGATCAATTGCTTTACCAGTATCGTTTGGCAAACTAGATATTGTTACAGCAAATTTTTGTATTAAGTCTTTGACATCGGTAATATTGCTTATAAACTGAGGAATTCCTTGTAAATCACCAAACAATGAGTTAGCAGAACCGGATCTAATTAGACCTTCTATTTGTCTTGGACTATTCTGTATATTAAAACTTCTTGGATTAATACCTTGAATAGTATTTATTTGTGCATTAAATGCTTCCTGGCTAGAGTTTATTGTATCTGTTGTCTCTTGAACTGCTTTAGAAAATTGTAATAGTTGACCAGTTAAATTTGTTGGCAAAACAATAGAGATTAATTGTTTTTGAATTCTTTCAAATTCTTTTATTGACTGATCTTGAACCCTTACTGATTCCGCCCTTGCGTTTAATGCGGACTCACCACCTATCTGTTTTTCAAATTCTTCTGTTATTCTACTTGCTATTTCAGGAGACACTCCCTCTCTTTTTTGTAGTCCAGCAGAAAATGCATTTACAGCATTTCCTATATTTTCTTTTGCCGCATTCTCAAAAAGAGTTGTTAATTGTCCAAGATTAGCTTCAACAAATTGTTTTATAGCTCCAGCTTGTTTGAATTCTGTTACAGACACCCCCTGGAATCCAGCTTTTAACGCATCTAAGCTGGTTAATAAAGTAAAGAAATTATCAGAAAATCTGCGTATTGCATCTATCCCACTAGTAGCTTCACCTATATTGAATCTATTTATTTCCTTAAAACCTTCACTAATAGTAAATTTTTCGGCTATCAAACCAAGTTGTTGCTGAACCCTATCTAATCCTGTTCTCCCTATACTCAATTTAGTAAAATCAGTTTTTCTTATTGATTCAATAGCCTGATTCAGTAATTCATCTATCGTATCATTCAGAGCACTAGCGTGAGCCGCTCCTGCAACAATGCCAGCTAATCCACCGATTGCTAATGTTCCACCAAGAACTCCTCCTCCTAAAGCACCGCCTATTCCACTTACTAATCCTTTAATAGCGCCAGTTATAGACTGTCCTCTTAAAAGAGCTATCGCTGTTAACAGAGATGTTGAAAACTGAACTATATTAGAAGCAGTTTCAGCAGATTCTTTTCCAAGAATATCTATGGCGGTTTCAGTTTTTAGAGATTGTGCAGCAATTGTACCGAATATAGCAGTTCCAGCAACTCCTAAAAGTGGATTATTTTGTAAAGTTTGGCCTACTCTTCCTGAAACAGAAGGAGTACCAGGACCACCCAATTGCCCTTGTAGTCTTCTTTGAATTCTTTCTGCTGTATTGTTATTTAATAAATTTCCTATATCATTGAATAACAAACTTTCTATGTTCGGGCCTAATAGTCCCTTTGATCCTAGTCCTCCTCCTCCAAGTAATTTGCTACCAAGAGTTGAAGCTAATCCAGCTAAACCCTTACCAGCAGCAAAAACAGCCAGAGAAGTTAATAAAGGTAATAATGGAGATAAGGCACCGGCCACGGAAACAGCGGCAGTTCCTAATTCTGTTAATGCTTTTATAAATGGAATTATAGTTGTTGGAGCAAGTGTTTGAATTAGCTCATTCGCTTTAGCTGCGAGTATGTCTAATTGTTTAGAGGTAGTTTCTAGTGCTTTTGCAGCATCTCTTTGGGCGCTGCCGCTAGAACCAGCAAGAGCATTTCCTACTTGTTCAAACAATTGTGGATTTCTAACTGCTGCCAATATTTGACCAATTTGTCTTATACCGCCCAATTGTCTAGCAAATTCTTGTTGTCTTGGGACGCTTAAAGAATTAAATTTATCTGCTACTTGTAATAATATATTATTTAAGCCAACAAATTCTCCAGTTAAAGCATTTGTTGTACTAATTCCTTCTTTACTTAAAAACGATTGTGTCGAAGGCTGAAATATTCTGCTAGAAATAGTTTTGATAGCAGTACCAACGGTTTCTGCTGATAGTTGAGTCACTTGTCTTATTGTAGTAAATAATTGTATAAACTCTTCAAGAGAGCCTCCGGTCGAAGCAAAAGCAGCCCCGCCCCTCTTCACGCCCTCTATGACATCCTCTGATGTTACAGCAAATTTGTTAGCAACCTCATTTAATTGGTCTATAATCCTTGAAGTATCCTCAGCTTTTAATCCAAATTGATTAAATACAGCGATCAATCCCTCTGTTGTTCCTTTTATATCTTTAAAAGCTGGCAACAATGGTATTCTTGCTAATGGCTCAATAGCTTTGTCTATAGAATCCCCAAGACCAGCTTGTGCTAAAATGGTGGCTACTTCAGTAAGATCACTGGCAGAAGTGCCAGTAGCAGTAGAAAGTTCTAAAAATTGCTTTTTTAAATTGGCTACTCTATTGCTTCCCTGGTCTAAAATTTGATCCAACCTAGTTAATGCAGATTCAAACTCTAGCGTTGAATTAACGGCATCGGACAAAAATCCAACAGCCTTAAAAGCTACTCCAGTAGCCAGCACGAAAGCAGCATATCTCTTACCAGCAAGAAAAATGCTGTCACTAAAGGAAGTCATTGATTTATTTGCGGAGCTAGAAACTTTTTCTGTATTTGCTATTGAAGAAGTAGCCGCTGACGCAGATTTGTTTAAATTGTTAAATGCCTGAGCGACAGTATTTAGATTGCTTGACAAAGAAGATGATAGATTGCCTATGCTTTTAAGCTGAGAACTAGCTTGTTGTAAAGACCCAATATCTGTATTAATACTAAGTCCAGCTAATTGCTCTTTGACATTAGCAAGACCGAGAACTTTTTGTACTTGCAAGTCTACGCTTAATACAAACGGTTGAGCCATGATTCTTTACTTCTTCTTTTTACTAGTTTTCTCTTTTGTCTTTGGTTCTGTAGAATCGACAACGTTTCCATCAGAACCTATTATCGAATTGTCATCCTGTAGAAATCCATATTTTGCCATCCACTTATTTTCTGGCAAAGATTCTATAAAATCATTTCTATATCCGAAAATTTTTGTGGCCAATAATCTAGCACAATCAATAGAGGCCTTTTCTTCCTGTCTATTAGTATAATCTTCAACATCTTTGAAAAACAATAATCCATCTTTTGAATAAACGGAGCGAGATATGATAAATTTAAATCTATGTTGTTCAGCCATAGATTCCATAGTGATCTCGTCAAATTGAGATCTTTTTGCGTACAAATTCATTAATAGATTTCTTTTTTCTCTCATAGACAGAGACAGAGATTTGCCTTCTGAAACAACAATATTCTTTGAATTCAATTTTTTTTCCATCTCCAATAAGATAAGCTGTGTTTCTACAAACAACTGTTGATCCTCGTCGGACCATATGCCAAGATTTTTTAAATAAGAATCCAATTGACTTCTAGATAGTAATTTTTGCCCACTAGAAACGCCTTTTCTCATTAGTTCTGCTATTTTTATATTATACTGGAATTGTGCATCTTGTAAATCCTTAACGGATAAATCATTAATATCAAGTTCTACTTCGTTATTATTTGCATCCAATGTCTTTATAGTTTCCATCTTTATTCCTTTCCTACAATTTTAATTTGGTATCCATTATATTCAACGGAGTACATATCTACTTCTTTTTCTAAAAATCTTCTTTGGGCATTGCCTTTGTCAAATATATTTTTTCTTGTGCGTGCCCATTTTTCTCTATTTTCAACTTGATCTGGAGACAAATTGCTTATATCTAAATTATTCCCCCAAATATTACCAAATTCTTTCTCAAACTCAGAAATAGCGAAAACAAACGAAGTTAAAATATTCCTAGATAATCTTTCTTTTAATTTGTCTCTTTTTTCTTTATTTTTATTATCCCTGTCTATAGCTCTCGTCTTTTTGTTTACATTGTTTAGATCGCCCATACTAGACATTACTTTCTCCTTATTTTATCCTTAAAGTTTTTTGCCGCTTCAATCCTTATTATTTCTTGACTATCTGGCATATCTTGTTCTCTGGTCGCGCCTTGATTTGTCATAGTTTTTTGTCTAGCCAGTATTTTAGCCCTACTAAGTGGATCATTAGCATTATATACATCCTTTGCTCCTCTTTGATCGGAAAATACGAAAGTCTCATTCTTCCCGCTCTTATTAGAATTTTTGCCTACCAAATCCTGGTTTGATTTAGAATCAATTTTCTCTGATTGAAGTATAAGCCAAGAATCTAATAAGTCATTGTCTTCTATAATCTCTTTACATGGTCTTTCGTAAGATTCATATACTATATCATAAGTTTGTGACCATGAAACTAAATTCAATTGATTGTCGCTAAATTGAGAAACTGGTATACCAAATAAATTTCCCATGTTTTTTGAGGCAATCCACATATTTCTCCACGGACTAGTTCGTGCTATCTCTCTCATGTCTATCATAGAAATAATAGATTTATTAAAGAACTCATTACATAAAGTATCTATCAAATTCAAATCCTTGGAATTATTAAAGTCAGAAATATTTTTCCATACTTTATTATTATCTGTATCCCTCGTTATTCTACTTATTATAAATCTTTGTTCTTTAAGAACAGCATAATTATTTGCACTACAAGACAAAAGATCGTTTCTAGAATATATCAATTCTAGCAAAGCCTTTTCTGCACTTCTCAATGTTTTCTTAGCTTGATCCATTCTACTTTTATTAAAAAACAAACTCAATAAGCCTTTTGTTATTTTATATATGTCGTCTTTTATCTCTTTTATTTGCTTTTCTTTTTCTATACTCCATTTGTCAATATTTATCATATTATATAATAAATCAGATTCGGACATCATGCCATTAGATATAGCTTTTTCATATTCGTTTTTATAAACAATAGACGCTAAACTTTTATCCTCTAAAGAGGGAGGATATAAAACAAAACTATTTACATAATGATGACCCCAAGATATAGATCTTATAAGTCGTTCTTTTTCGGCGTGTTCCATATCCTTATTTTTCCTAAAATCCCTATAAAATTATACACATTTTATTCTTTTTTAGTACACACATATTTAACGTGCCTTGGCTTGCCTATAGATCCAGGCCCACGCTCTGGAAATCTTCTTTCTATAGCACTTGCTGGTTGTTTATTCCACTCTTCTTCTAGCTCTTTAGTCCATGCATTTGGTCCAGAAATAGAAGATAAAACCTTTTCATTTACATTATTTTTCTTATTCTTCTTACTCATTTGTCATTTTCCCCGTTAATAACCAATTTAATTCTTTTTCGTTTATAGCTTCTTTTCTTATATCATTGCTTTCGCAAATTATATCTATTAATTCGTCTCTATCTGGAGTAGGAGACCCCATCTCTCTCAAAATTGGTATAGTTGGAATTAAAATAAAGTCTTTAGAGCCAAATCCCGTTTCATTTATAGACATCAAAAGAGGTATATTCTTATTATTATTTTCTGCTTTTATTAATATTTTTTTTGCCGCTTCATATAAGTCTATAGAATCTATTATATCTTTAGCGTCATTTAACGAACAATAAAATTTTGGCATTTAATTTACCTTTATATAATTTAAATTACGATCATAACCATTATAATCAAGACCAAAACCAGAAACGAAGCCATGCCCTATATCAAACCCTATATAATTGACAGGAAAAATATCCATTTCGCCACTTATAGTATTATTTCTATTTAACAAAACTGCTATTTCACAATTATTTATATCTCTTTCCTTAAGTTGTTTAGTTAAAAAAGCCAGTGTTTTCCCAGAATCTAAAATATCGTCAATAATTATTATATTGCAGCCTTTTATTCCAACCAAAGAACTTTTATCTGTCAAACATATCTCTGGCTCTATTATAGAATCTATACCAGCATATGTTTTTATCTTTACGGTTCTTATTTCTAATGGAATATTTATATGTTTACATAAATCTGATAAAAATCTAAAAGATCCATCCATAATGCCGACAAGAATTAATGGGTTTGGATCATACTCATACTTGTGTTGTATTTGTTCAGCAATTTCTTTAACACGTTTCTGTATTTGAATTTCATTTAAAATTATAATATAACAACTCCAATAAAAAATCCCCTGATGGAACCACCAGGGGCGAAAAAGGAAGGACGACTATACTTATTGTACAATGTCGTCACAAAATATTATACACCAAATTATTGACCATCAACAACATTTGTTTGCCCAGTTGAATGATCAACTGTAAATAATGTATCCAGCTTGTTGTCTAGCGATCCAATTGCGCCAAAAGACAAAGGGCCGACAGTAAAACGCAGTTCTTCACCGTTTTCAACTGTTACAGACGGTGCCTTTAGATTGTGAACCGCCACTCTTCCACCAACGTTAAGTGGACCAACACCTAAAACTGTTCTAGATGCACAACCGCCCACAAAACCGAACAATCCAAGCAAACCTAGCAAATACAAAAATACTCTCATACAGTCTCCTTTATAAAAATGACCATTATATTATACCCACAAACCCAATTTATTTTAATCAAATCTAAAAATCATAAAGGTCCAATAAAATTGGACTTTTTTGATTTAAAATAAAAAAAAGCTGGATTTCTCCAGCTTTCTTAAAGTATAAGTTGATATTATTTATTCTAGTTACAATCCCGCAGGATCTTCTGGATGAGTTACTGTCAATTCATTAAAGTTACTGTAATTGTAAGTAACTGCCGCATTTCCACCAGTTGCGTCACCTCCACCATAAGTTACGCTTGACAATTTATTTTTAGTTCCTATATCTACCTTAGTCCCATCATTAGTATAAATTATAATTTCTTGATCAGTCAAGTTAGATCCACCTGGAGGATCGGCTAAGGCGTCAATAACATCTCCTTCGCTAGAAGTAATTTCTATTGCACATGTAACCTCTACCGGGAATGTTACGAACCTATGATACGGGCCTCTTCGACCAAGTTCGAATAATTCATCTCTCCCTAAATCTGTTGATACCGTGATTGTTTGTATATGTGCGCTAAAAGAAGATCCATCCTGGAGGTTCCATCCACTAGCATGAATCCCTGGTATTTCTGTAGGAAATATAGAGCCACTAGTACCCGAACCCATTATTACGTCTTCTCTTCTTTGAACACCGCTTGCAGCCAATGGAGCATCAAAACCGTCAAATCCAACTGGAACGAAAAAGGTTCCGCTTGGAAACCATAGCTTATCGTTTCCGACCAATGTCACATCCTCTGTGCAGTTACCATCAACATTGAATGTATATGTAAGAGAAGAGACATACATACCAGACATACCCACTGTTTGATTTGGCGTACCAGAGGCATTATCAAAAGTATCTGGATATATATTTATAGCAACATAACATCGTTCATTAGAACGTCCAATCAACGTTGGCGAAGTTGCTTCTGGTGTTGCAAGATGATAAAGAAGGGGATAACCATCCAATACTTTTTGCGCAGTAACTTCTACGTTGGGAATTGTTTCTATATTTTCATAAAGTGCCAATTGACCTAATTCGAAAACTTGCTCTAGATTAAATGTGGTATTTATACCAACGCTTTGAACGCCATGAGCAGTTATAAAACCAGAAGGATTCCCGCCAGAAGCGGCTAAGTCATGAGGCGCTAAACCCAATGCCTGGGTAGCGTAAATTATACGATTCGATGTCGCCATATTTTAACTCCAATAAATATATTAATTTCCTTTAATATCCAATCAATTAATTATACACATTTCAATATAAATCCAAATAAATACGTCTTTATATATTCTCCATATCTACCTCTATATTATAGGTTACTAGTCCACGAAACAATTTAGTATTTAAGGAATTTATCTTTTTACATCTTCCCCCAATGCATCTCAATTTTTTCCAGGGATAATTATTCGTTAAATCAACCCAATTTGTCGTTCCAGGAATTATATCACCATATTCATTAAAGGGAAACTGTATTTTATTTAAATCTGCCATGTAAAATACAGATCTATTGCTATAATCTAACCAATCCATTAACAGATTTCTGTCGTTTTTATTATCGGCAAAAATATGAAATTTTACTATTCTTGTTTTTATTTGCCCACCACCTAGTTGCAATCCGGTACTCTCACCTGATTCTAGCTCTACAAAAATGCTTGGAAGCCATACTTGAAAATCTTTAGATGGCGTACCAGAAGGAACCGTGTCTGTTAAAAATTCCTTAACGGTATCCAACATTAAGAGATTGAAATCGCTATCGTCGGCCAAACCAATATGAACAGCTTTGGACGTATATTCTGCTGATATTTCGTCAGAACTTGGTATGGATTCGTCAAAAATTATCCTACCTCTTTGATAATCGACATGATGTCTATATGGGCCAGTATCACTTATTGAAACAAAGTTACCATTAACATAAACGCCGGAAACTCTAAACGGAGCATCATTGCCACTAAACGGAATAACTCCACTCTCCCAAACCCATTCACGTCCAACACCATCAAAAACAGTTCTATCGGGAAATCTCTCGTCTATAACAGGGTGTAATATAGACTCGTTATTAGCAAAAAAACTATCTTGGCCTGAAAGATAAAAATTGTATGCTCCATTATTCAATAATCCCCATTCTATCCAAAACATGAGATTAAGCTGAATTTGATCAGTAAGTTCATAACCAGCGAACCCGCCCTCGTTTATTCCTTTGAAATTAAATGCCATATTATTTCAATCCATTAAATACAATTTCACCAACACGATTTGCTACGCCCTGTTGGCCGATAGCGTATTCTATAAAATTTAATCCAGCATTTTTACTTATAATATCAGGCAAAACATATCCACTAGAGCCACCAAGAGATTCGAGAGAAGCCATAATAGCTCTTCCACTTCTAGAAACCTTTTCTATTCTCGTATCAAACTTTGGAGAATGTCCTCTAAAAACAATATCGTATGCAGCAGCGCCAATATCTATAGCCGGATCAACAAGTAGCCATTCAATTACTGGTATTTCTATGTTCGAGGGGCTAGAAAAATATCTAGCACCAGGAAGAGCAATGTATTTTTCCCAATCAGTATCTATTATCCTCATCTGAATAGATGGATTATCACTAGCTGGTCTAGAAGAAAGCTTAATAGAATTTCTAATTATTAATATCATGCCATCAACAAGCTGGTTAGATAGTCCGTCGCTCAATCCAAAATGAGCCTGTAAGTCCACGCTGCCCTTACCTCTAAGAGATTTAACAACATCTGTAGATTCAAAAATAGAAATTATGTATTCTCCAATATCATTAGATATCTGATTTTCTCTACTTATAAGTCTTCTTTCCATTATATTAAAGACATTTTTTGTTACTCCATCTTCAAGGAGCCTATTAAAGTTACTTCCCGGTATTATCCTTATATTAGGCATCTATTAATTCCCAAAACGTAATTATATATCTCGATTCGCGCAGACCAACAATATTTGGTCCCTTTATTAACCTTGCTCTTAATTTTATTACACTTTGCACATCATAGTTTAATATTGCTGTCTTAGCTCGTATTAACGAATCGCCATCTGTCAAAAAAGACTTCAATCTCACTACATCTTTACCAGATGCGACAGATATGCCATAATTTTCCGCTTCTTTTGGATTCCATTTAATCAAACACTTTATACATTCTGTAGGTATTTCTTGTAAAAATCCAACTGATTTACAATAAGGGCATTTTTGTCCACGAGAAAACTGTGCAGGCCCACCTGTTTTATACACCCCAGAAGATCTGTTATTTATTGGGTCGTATATACAATTTGGGCATGGTAAATTAAGAGGGTTAAATTCAAGAAGAACATTTTTACCAAGCTGGTTAATGAGAGCATCAATCCTCGATTGATAAATTTCTATCAAATCGTCAGTTATTTGTATAGAAGCGGTTGGATCTAATGCTGGACAAGACTGGTTTACTGGAGGAGATATTCCTTTTATAAATAAGTCAGTATCACTAGCCTCTACTACTCTAATATATAAATCTAAATCTTCTGTAGATACTTCTGGGCCATGAATAAACAGATTTATAGAAGAACTAGTTTCTAAATTACCAAATATTATCGTGTCGATAAAATCAGATAAAACATCAATACCATGTATAAATAGATTTATATTATCGGTGTTTGTTTGAAACCCATGTATAAAATAATCAATATTATTAAATAATAATTGTTCACCATTAACAAATAAGTCACAACTATCATTAAAAGTATCTATCCCATGAATAAACAAATCATAGAGCCTAGATATCATCATGGTATCTGTCAAACTACCATTGATAAATAGATTTATATTGTCATTTATATTATCTTTAGAGAGTATTATTAAGTCAACGGCATCTGATACTAACCCCTCTCCATAAATAAATAAATCTATATTATCTGATTGGAAATCTTTACCAAATATTGATAATTCTATATCGTTAGTATTTGTGTCAAAGCCATTAATAAATAAGTCTATTGATTGGTTTTTAGAATCGTGAGAAAAACAAAATAAATCTATGGTATTTGATTCAGAATTTTTACCGGCAATATATAAGTCTGTATTATCATTTATAGAATCTATTCCATATATAAATAGATCTAATTGATTATTAATAGATTCAGAGGCACTAATAAATAAATTCAAATTTTCATTTACAGAATCAAACCCAACCATATAAAGGTCTAAAGAATCGTTTATTTCTTCTACGCCATACACGAACAGATCAATGTCATTATTTTCTGTCTCTGATCCTTTAGTAAATAAACGAAATGACCCAGGATAATTTGACATGGGTAAATTATAGCTATTGTACAATTGATATAAATCGAACAGTTCTTCTTCTGTAAATAAGACAGAATTACCCCATAAAACAGATTCATCAATAGTGAATACCGGATCTGTTCCAGAGGCCTTAATAATATTTATAATAGCTCTATCATTACTGTTAAATGAAGTTATTGTTGAAGGATCATTGAAAACATTGACACCCAAGTCTATCCAGTCAGAACCGCTAAAACTTATTCTATATCGCCACGAGCCTGCGCCTTCGTGTCTAAAGTCTATTATAGCAATATTCCATCCGCTATTCGTTGGGAAAACGCTTAATGTTTTGGACCCATCAGAATCTCTCAAATCAGAAACAAACTGCTTTGTTAATGATCCAGCCCGTATACCTATAGAATTTGTTGGATCGGCATTAGCATCGCCAAACCCAAGTTCTATTACACTAGTTTGTCCTGTATGGTTCCAAAACCCACTAGACCATATAAGAGCAGTGGCACTAGTCATGCCTCCTAAATCTGTATAATCATTATTTACTGGACTGTAAAGCCTAGATATTATTGCCGTGCCAGAATGTTGTATTCCGCTAGAAATTAAACCATTCACAAAACTAGAACTATTGTTTATCCAGTCTATCTGATTTACAAATTCCGTTGCGTCATCTAAAGCGTGATAAAATAAAACATTTTCCTCTTGTAGAATCCCAGAAACATTATCTATAAATGCATGACCATGAATAAAAAAGTCCGAAGAGTCAGAGACAAATTCTGAGCCTCTTGTGTAAAGATATTTATAAAATCTTTGATCTATTGTTAGTGATACTGGATTTTCACTTCCATCGTCAATAAAACCAAATGGTAAAATTTCTACATCATTATCATCAATTGAGACTCTAATGACTTCTCTTGAAGAAACATCTATTGCGTATACTCTTTGAAAGGCGTAATCTACAACAAGGCTTCTTAAACTATCAAATCCACTTGGAATAATAGTCTCTGGATCAGAACCATCTACATTCGCCCTAAACATAGTAGGAGAAGACGGCGTATCAATTATCCCCCAGTAAACTTTTTGATTTTCTACATCAATAGCAATTCCTACAAAATCAGCAGAATAATTTACTATATCCTGAACTCCAGATCCATTATAATCAATTGTGCTTATTTCTTCGTGAAGTACGTTTTGATCTGTCCAGTATATTTTTTGATTAACTCTATCTATATCTATTGAATTTGGTTCTATGGCTTTAGCACCAGAATAAACTACTGTTTCATTAGAACCATTAAGATCTAATCTTTTAATGCTGTATGGAGAAAAATCTATACCAAATATATGGTTATCAGGAACATCTATTTTCATAGCATTCAATGAACCAGAATTAATTATTTCATAATTCAAGCCATCAAGATCAGATCGTTTAATTACTGGGGAATCTCCTGGATCTTCTATCCAGTAAATTTTATCATTTATATTGTCTATTTGTATGTCACCAGGAGAACCTTCAACTAATGGTATAATAGAGGAAACTGGAATTAAATTTCCGCCATCAAGATTAGACACTTTTATTGGATCATTACTTCCATTATTTTCAAATGTTATGTATAAATCAGAAGAACTATATATTGCCTCTTTATGGCCTTTTATGAAGAAATCACAAACTCTTTCTTCATACTCTGATCCAATAGCAAGATATAAAGAAGCACCGCCAGCTACAGCGGTCGTATCAAAAACATCCATAGAATAACCAGAGGCATTTAAAACTGGAGAAGATGCTCCGGCTATATTTCCGTTATAGTCATATATAAACATTGGTGTGGCATCAGACTGCGAATTTTCTCCTGTGCCTCCAGAAGCAAGTGGATTAGATATTATAAGAAAATTATTAGATACTGATGGATCTGTGATACAGCTTATATCAATTGACCCCGCATCAGTGCCACTTGTTTGTATATTAAAAGATGTTCTTAAATCAAAGATATTAAATACGCATTTAGGCTTAAACCCAATATCATCTACGTTGAAATTACCAAGACTAGTTGGACCAAAAAAGTCCGACATTTTATGTCTAGTTTTAGAATTATATTTTATCGCCAAAAATGATATAGTAGCAGCGCCAGCTATGTCGCATCTAGTTGTAAATCCTGTTGAATCAAATGATGTTATTGTGTGTTTGCCAGAGTCACCACCATTATTAAACATTATACAATCATTAGATATCATGCCTCTGACATTAACAGCAACTAGATTATCCTGATTTAGATAAGAAATACATCCTTGCGAGAATGTTCCGCTATAGTTATCCGCAAATCCAATAGAGATAATCGCTGTTGCAGAATTAGCATCTGCTAAAGCAGTAGATCCAAAAACAAATATTGAATCTGGTTTAAATCCTATATCAATTGCTGTTGTATTTCCTGAAGTACCATTAAGGGCGATACTGCTTGCTACTACCTGTATATCGCCTCCAAACAAAATCGTATCAAATAAAAATGCGGCAGAAGGCAAATCACCCCAATTTATTCTAACTCCATCTGTTATCCATGTACTAAAAACGGCTTCACCGTCAATTGTTCCTGCTGTATTTGATGCAAAAATGCACTGATCAGACATTCCTCTTTTTGCTGTTTGAGATGGACTAACTCCGTTTTGACAAGTAATACCAAAAGTCCTGTTTCTGGTTCCATCTGTTGCCCCAATAGATAACATAGAATGAGAGGCTAAAGTGCTGTCAATTAGACCTCTACCCATTATAAATATAGCAGCTTTTGGAGTACCAAATCCAGATATTGTTATGTCTTGATTTGCTACAGCAGTATTGGCGGCGACTCTAGTTTGTTGTATTTTGAATGGCATATTATAAGTCTATTAAACTCCAAAAAGATATACAATACCTGTCTTCTCGCAACCCTATAGGTACTGGACCTTTTATTTTATAAACCTTTTGAGCAAATTGATTTCGTATATCATAATCTATCAAAGCAGTCTTAGCTCTAATTATGTCATCAATATCAGTAATAAAAGTCTTTAATCTTACTATAGACTTAGATCTTTGCACACTAATATTATAATTTATCAAATCTTTAGGATTCCATTTAATCAAACATTTTATACACCTTGTAGCCTCAAAAGAGATAACGCCATCTCCTTTGCAATATGGACACTTTTGCCCTCTATTAAAAGGAATTGGTCCGCCGTCTTTATATACTCCGTTAGATCTTTTCAAAATAGAGTTATATATACAATTTGGACAATTTTCTATTAATGGATCAAACTGCAACAAAACATTCTTGCCTAACTGATTAATGAGAGCATCAATTCTTGATTGATAAATCTCTATTAAATCATTGCTTATTTGAATAGAGGCAGTTGGATCAAGAATAGGACAAGAAATATTTGTTGGCACAATAAATCCACCAACATATAAACCAATATCGTTGTTTATCACGCCTTCAGAAAAAATGAATAACTCTATATTATCATTAGATAAAGAAATGCTATCTAAAAATAAATCAAAATTTGAATTTATAGCATCGTATCCGTGTATAGATAAGTCAATATTATTTTCTAAAATTTCTATATGACTTATGAATAAATTAATCCCACTATTCATAAAACTTGGATAAACCAAAGAAAAGCTTATCTGACCACTAGTAGAATCTTTATTGTATGTAAATAGATTTAAAGAATCATTTATTATATCAAAACCATTTATATAGAAGTCTATGTCACTAGATGATTCTATTGGCTCTGTATATAAATCAAGTTGCTGAGGAGCATTTAATGATGTAAGTATAGAAACTTTGCCAGTCCCATCTAAATTAGATTGAATGAGGCTATTAGGAGATAATTCTAACCAATAAATTTTACTGTTTTTAAGATCTAGAACTAGTCCTACGGGAACACCAGCCGTACTATTTATAGTTTCAAGAGATGACCCATTAGTGTTACATCTTCTTATTTGTTTAGCATCGGAGTTAGCAAAATATATTTTACTATTGGCTACGTCAATATCTATTCCTTCTGGATTATTTTGCCCAGTAACAATCGTCTCAATATTTGATCCATCAAAATTAGATCTTTGAATAACATCATTTGGAGGGCCAGAATCCGTCCAATATATTTTATCGTTAAAATGATCTAATACTAAGTCTTCTCCAAATACTAAACCAGAGACGATTACTTGTATATTGCCACCATTTATATCAGATCTTTTTATATTATCTGTTGTTCCATCTATCCAGTATATATAATCGCTGCTTTCATCTATTATTATTCCTTGCGGATCTATCAATCCACTAGTAATAATATCCTCTATATTTGTTCCATCAATATTTGATCTTTGTATTTTATCTGTCCCGCGATCAACCCAATATATTTTTTGATCACGATTGTGTACATATATCCCCTGGACTACAGATAGACCAGAAACAATTACCTCTCTATTTGTTCCACTGGTAGAAACGCGCTCTATTCTTCCGTTCGAGGCGTCTCCCCAATAAATATATTGAGACACAGAATTTACCTTCTACAATTAAATTGATTAACGCGAGCTATAAAATCATCGTAAAACCATGTTATTGTGTCTATTGGGTTGTCGTTCAGCCCCCTATATGGACTATATACGGCAGATCCGACATTTTCCATAGCTCCTGCCGATTGTATTTGCCATTTGAGGGATTCATAAGACGCGCATGGTCCATATTTCAAAATATCTCTATATCCAACAAAAGAAACAGATGTATCAATTTGTGAATCACCATCACGAACCTTTATTCCCTGACCAAGAGCAGTCTGAAATTGAGATTGATTAAGAATACATGCAGCTTTAAGCGGCAACAATGCCTGTGCTATAGTGTCATTGATCTCTACTGGGTCTGGCGTCATACTAATTGCATATATATCAAATACATAATCAGTAGAAAGATCTACGTCGTTATCAACAAGAATGCCAGCAGCAACAAGAACGCTTTCTAGATAAGTATCAGTGTTCTTTTGAGGAGCATTAAAGTCTCCAATAAGAACTCGCAAAGTTAAAACCAAATTATCTTGCCATGTACTCATTTATATAACTCTTATAAAACTAGTTCTATCACCAGGGACAAATCCATCTTTACCTTCTATACTAGCTAGAACAAAATCTCCCTCTACCGAATTAGATAAGTCATCTGTCATTCTAAAGTGATATTGCAATCTAGAACCAGATAGAGTTGGTATATTTGCCGTAGACCAAATATACGCTCCAGTAGAATCAACTTCCTCGCATCCGCTAGATGTTACTGTTTGCAATACATTGTCAACCCATAACTCTATATTAACACTTCTTCCAGTGTCAAAGTCACCTATTATATTGATTGGGTTTTCAATAGAATAGTCATATTCAACTATAGCCATAAAAGTCTCCTATCTTCTTACAGTTTTTCTTACACGTTTATTTTTCGGTCTTGTTCTAAGTATAAAATTTCCAACAAACACAGAGTTATCGTTCCCAGTCATTCTATAAACAAACTGATTAACTATATACGGTAAAGATTCTATATTAGCAGTAGACCAGGACCACCTTGATGTACTGTTTATTTCATAACACTGATCGCTTAATATATCAAACACGACTCCTTCGCCATCTATAATTATCCATAATTCTATTGTAACATTCGTAACAGTATCAGCAAATCTTCCAATTATCTGTGGATCAAAGTCTCCTGTTCTCAATAAATCGTCTAAGCTTAAACCAAAACCATCATCTAATTCATCGTTTATTCCTTTGATAAACAAATGTTCAATGCCAAAATGGAAGCCAGCACTAATATTGAAATTTATAGAATCATTTTCACTATCTATGCCATGAACGAAAACATCTAGTTGGTCAGATATATCATCTATACCATAAACAAATAAATCTATATCATCATTTTCAGAAAAATGACCTTCTATAAATAGATTGACATTATTTGAAATGGGTTCTGGAACTTTGAGGAACAAATGCATGTCGTCGACAATAAAATCGGGATAAGTTAATGTCAAAGTAAAATTATTTGATACCGATCCAAATCCTTTAATAAACAAAGTTATGTCGTCGGCTTGACTATTAGAAGAACTTATAAACAAAGTTATGTCTTCGTTTACGTTGTCTACTCCTTCACAAAACAAATTTATATTATCATTATTCTGGTCTATAGAGCCTATGAATAAATCTATATTGTCAAAGCTTAGATTTGGTCCACTAATAAATAAATCAATATCATTAACTTCTGTTTCGCTAGAGAATATAAATAAATCTATAGAATCAGTTGGAACAGTATAATAATACATTGGCAGTCCACGCACATCTGCCAAGTCGTTTAAAGTCTGTAACTCTTCTGTGGTAAAAGAATCAAATGTGCCAGATGTTCCAGCCCATAATACAAGTTCATCTATCCACATATTGGATGTTCCATCACCCATAGCTATTCTTGGACCAGTAGACGTTCCAACTAAACTTTGTGTGCCAGAGTTTTGAAGACCCTGATCGACAAACCCAGAGCCATTTAAAGAAGTTAATAAGTTCCAATTACCACTCCCCTGATGAGAAAAATCTAAAACAACAAAGTTATCGTCATCATTATTTAATACAGAGGTTATATCAGTTATGCCAGAATCATTCCATATCGCACCACTACTTCCACTTGTGCCAATAGAAAAAGCTGTCCCATCCATGAATATACTATAACCACGATTTATTTCTACAAGAGAAGAGTTTCTTAATAGTTCACGACACCAAAAAGCACATGTTATTCTTTCGTAGCCGCTTGTCGATGGATAAGATGAACCGCTTACGGCAACAATTTCTCCAGTTCTGTTGACCATTCCAGTATGAACTTTTATGGTAAAATCAGAAAAACCAGCACCAACAATAGCTAAGTTATCATTTATTGCATCTACACAAACACTGGTAGAATTAAAAGACATTGATAGATTGGTTGAAGCCACATCACCAAATGTAATAGAATTACCATCAAAATTTACTCGTCTTGTTTCGGTTACAGGATCAGCTAATTTGCCCCTATGAACTAGTATTGAAGATGGGTTGATAGGTATAGATGCTAATGCCGGTATGCCGGTAGTACCACTCCATAAAATAGTATTTCCAGATGTAATAACATCTCCAGAAACAGAACATAAAGTAGCATACGGCCCACGCTCTTCGGCTGGGAACGTATTTCTTTTAGTAGAAAGTATTAATACGTCACTTGGATTAAAAGCGTCTACTGTCATTGCCCATCTAGCAGCCCTAGCTCCGTTTGCCATTATTATGCTTGGAGTCGCTGGTGTTGCAGTTAAGCCTGAAGTATTTACAATAGTAGCCCTAACTCTCTCTGTTTCAGGCTCGTCCCATCCCACTATCATTTTGTCAGTGTCTATTCTTTCTACTGTGCTATATGGATACCCGGTATCTGTGTCAGCATATGCGTCAACAACTGTTCCAACATTAATAAAAATGCCACTAGCTTCTAATACCGCTACTTTCACTCTTCTATTTGGTGTTGCTCCAGCAAAAAACGACCAACTAGCTAACGCTCTTGTATTATCTATAGCGTGAATATCTGGAGATTGTGGCGTTCCTAGAACGCTTACTGTAGTTAAAACTCCAGAACTAACAGTAGTCCCAGAAGTATCTATCGTCATAGCTCTAATAGAACCAGTAGTCTGTGACCATATTCCTATAAATTTTTCAGTATCTATTTGAGCAAGTGATAATGTATCTACAGTATCTAACAATGCTGTCCTATCTAAATCAAATTCCGACCCAAACTCAACTCCGCTAGACGTTATTGTTCCAATTCTAGCTCTAATACCAAAATTTAATATATCATCATATGAAATATTATATAGTGTTAGAAATCTTGTTTCGTCAATGATTGCAATACAGTGATGACCGCATAAAGCATTTGAGACCCCGGTTCCAGCAAGATTATGGACACTCCCAAAAGAAAGAGCATCTGTTGTTACTGGAGAAAAAGCATTTTCAATTTTACCAGATGGGAAAGCGCCAGAACCAACCCAAGGAATATCTAGATAAGTATCGCTAAAATCGTCTAATGGGTGATAAAAAATTACATTATTTTGATCTAATATAGCCATTAAATATTCTCTATAATCTGTCCAACAATATTATTGTCTAAGAAAAATCTTTTAAATTCTTCTTGCGAGTATCCTATTTTTTTAGATTGCGATTTCGTTCTTGTTGGAAAATTTATTTTGTTAAATCTTTTTGAAACAGTGCTTGAGTTTATTCCAAGAATATTACCTATTTGATAACAAGAAAGTCCTATATTATATAGTCTTATAAGTATTTCATCAGGAAAAAGTTTATTAGATTCTGATTTATTTCTTAATTTAACATTGTTTTGAAGTAATATTTTATATACGGTAGTTGTACTTCTCCCATCTATTTTTGAAATATCGAAACAAGTTAGTTTTTTGATTAAATAAAGATCTACTATTTCTTCGTTTTTTAACATAAACACCTTTCAACAATCACGCAATATTTTATACACAATTATATGCTAGAAATATAAGTATCTTTTCTCGTTAAAGAAGGCATAGATCCATCAATAGCCTCCTTAGAGAACAGAATAAAATCGCCATCTACTGTATTTAATACGTCATCTATCATTCGGAAATGATATTGAACTTTATCTTTAAATAAAACTGGAATATTAGATATAGACCAAGCGTATTTTCCAGTATCAGAAATTTCATTACATATATTAGATATTATTGTTTGAGGCTCATTATTTATCCAAATGCTTATAGTTACCATCATATCAGAATCAAAATCGCCTATTATAGAAATTGGCTCTTCTAATGAGTATTCGTGCTCCACTAATTCTGTACTAGAATGAGAACTAATAAAACCCGGCTCGGTAACTACTCCCCTGATTAATAAGTCTATACTATTTGTTTCATTATCTTTGCCCAATATATAAAAATCTAAACCATTAAAGCTAGTTTCTTCTCCTTCTATAAATAAGTCTGCATAATTAGAAAAAGAATCACTTCCTTTTATAAATAACTCTATACTATTAGTTATATTCTCTCTTCCATAAATAAATAACAATATATCATTATTAATATTGTCTGCACCGTGCAAGAATAAATCTAAGGTATTGTTCTCTCCCTCTATCACCTTTACGAAAAAATCTATTAATCCTATAGATTCTATTGGCCCACCAATATATAAATTTAGATAATTTTCTATTTGGGGCGACCCTATAAAAAATTCTATACTATTAATACATGACTCTGGGACATCAAGAAATAAGGAAAGAGAAGTCACAATGTCGGTATCCTCTTCTTCTATTGGAGGTCCAGGAGGAGAAGGTGGAGAACCAATAAAAGGAGGGGAGATTGGAGTAGATGGTGGTGGAAGTGGTGGTGGTGTGCTTATACCCTCTACAGCGCCTTGTTTACCCTTTATAAAAAGTGCCTTTTGTCTACTTTTGGACTGTATAACAGAAGATTCAAATAAGTTAACCGCAACATCTATTTGTCTATCTATTCCATCGTTTTCATCTAATATAGCTATTCCATCATCATCAGATGGTATGTTTTTATAGTACAGCTTATTTTCAGAATTAATTTGCCAATATAGATTGTTTGAATATGTATCTATTCCAAGACCAAAAAATTTACTCTTATCTCCCGGAACAGATGTTTGTATCAAACTAAGACCAGACCCGTTATAGTCACATTGTATTATTCCTTCTTGCAATACTCCTTCTATTCTATCTGTTCCTGCATAATACAATTTTCTTCTTATTGGATCTATAGCTAAAGAAAATGAATTACCAATAATGTCAAGCCGTTGTGGATTACCGTTAATATCTGTTTTGTTTATCGTTTCGTTAGATTCTGTCCAAAACAACACATTATTTTGCGAATCGTATTTTAAAACTATAGGAGAGGCTACTGTATTTATAAAACTATTTATAGCTATGCTTGTTACAAAATCATTAGAGCCAAGAATCCTTTTCTTTACGATACTCCCTACGCCAATTCTGTTGTTTGAATTATCTGCTATAAATATTCTTGGACCAATTATTGTATCACCATTATTGGTTGTTATTACATCTGAAGAATTATCTATTGCTATACTTGGAACTAATGAAAATGAACTTCCAGTATCTATGGCTACATTTTCTAAAGAAGTACCATCAAGATTAGACATTCTGCATAAACTTGGAAAACCAAGAATCATAAAGAATAATTTTTGATTTATTGTATCTATGTCTATATAATAGGCACCAACTAATCTTAATCCATCGTCTCCATCATTTATTATTATAGATGGATTAGATCCATTAAGATCAGAAGTTAATATAGATCTATTATTTGATACAAAAAGTTGCCCTAGAGGCTGACCCTGCAATGCTCCTATATCTATAGAAGAAAGTTGTAATGCTCCTATATCTATATTCATTAAAAATTCTCTAGATTATTGGCATCATATCCAGAACCAATGGCGGGAGAACTTCTCTTTGGACGATAGTCATTAGCAGATTCGTCATTAAAATTTGGATTAGCAAGAACTTCTCCAGAAAATGTCTCAAATCCAGAATAATTATCTGTGTTGTTGTACATTAAGTTGTTTCTAGAGATGGCTGCCGAATGTTGATTTGGGCTATCAATTCCTAAAGTACAATCATAAAAAATATTGTTAATAACACAAGCCATCTGACGGAAAGATGAGTTTAAGTTAAGACCTATTCCTGTATTTTTAGCATGTCCATCTACTGTGCAATTTATCATGACTGTGAATACATCGTTAGCATTTCCGCCCTCAATAGCATCATTTCCATTGCCGAAAAATTCACAAAATATAGCTAGGCAAAAAGTTCCAGCGCCTCCTGCATGATGAATACCGTCTAAAGCATTAGAATAAAATCTACAACCAACACAACAGGCACTAGAAGAGTCTATGTTAATTCCATTTAGATCGTTATCTTCTATCTTGCAGTTCTCAAACATAACTCTTCCTCCCTGAAATCCATCTCCACCATTAGATACAATGCTACAGTTTTTCCAAAAAGTATTTACGACACTAAGAGAAATGCCATCGCCGGTTCCACTTGCAAATATGAAATTTTCAAAAACATAATAAACTAAAACAGCAGCTAACGAATCAGCAATACAATTAGCTCTGACTCCTTGTCCAGAAATTGTAGCCATACCACCGTCCGATATATCGTCCGTATAACCAACAAGTCTTATGGGTGATGTGTTTGTGCCAGCGGTGTCTATCGTAGCTGTTTCATTATAATTGCCATCTCCCTTGACATAAACTGTGTCTCCACCAACAATGGTGTTCATTGCTTTATCTATAGTTGCCCATGCAAGAACTTCGGATAGGCCACTGTTTAAATTGCTGCCAGACGTGCTTACATAATATACAGCCATTGAAACAATCCCTTTTATAAAGAATAAATAACTTTCAACTATATATTAATACACAAAAATTGATATAAATAAAAAAAAGAAGGACAGCATAATGCTGTCCCTCTTTTATTAAAAATTACCTAAATTGTTATAGAGAGCCTAAAAGCACTCTTCTAGGATCTAATACAGCAAACCCATGTTCTTGCCAGCCGAAATATCCTGCTCTACGTCTACGAAGCAAAGCATCATCGTTATAGATTGTTAGTGGTTCCTTGACAGGCATTACGAAAGAGTCGTTCTTGCTAAGATCAAGACCAACAACAATTTCCTCGTCACTAGCACCCATAGAAAGACCAAGTGTATCAAAGTAATCTTGGAATTCTTGTCCAACTCCTAATTCAAATAGCGGATGCAAACGAACACCATAAATAGAAGCCAATGGGCCATTTGCAGGATCGTCATTTGCAAGGAAGATGTCTCTTCGTGTAAAATCATCAACATCATCAACGTCCCAATTTCGAATATCTTCTAGTGCCTCTAGACTAATGTATAGATCAGTTAATCTTCCACGTCCTGGCGTAGTGCTGTTTCCACCAGATAAACGAGCCATAGTGGTTTTCATTAGACTGACAAGTCGTTTCGTAAATTGTCCCGCTGTTGCGGCACTATCGAAAACCATAGGCGCGCCACCAAGATAATCTGTTCTACCAGCACCAGCAGAAATAATGGTTCGCCAACCATCTGTGTTCATCTTTCGAACAAAACCGGCCTCTAGAACTTCAAGCGCTCTAGATACTATATTCCATCGTGCCTGACGACTATATTTGATTGGCCAATCAATAGAATTGCCAACATCATATGTCTGTACAGTTACGATATCGCCAGTGACGGATCTGGTCGGAATAGCGCCTTCGCTTGGGATTGTATAAGCAATATATTCTCCGTCATTATGTTGCTGATAAAAATCTAATGGATATTCCGCTGTAGCACCTGGATCTATAACTTCTACGCTAAATATACCATTAACAATATCCCCATTTAATAATCCCTGACGGAGCGGGACAGTTAAGGCAGTAGCTAAATTGCTTGATGCTAATGCGGCTTCTTTATCGTTTGTACTTCCGGTTCTTTTTAGTAACTCCACCATTTCTGGAGTTGGTTGTTTGATTTTATTCTTTCTATTCATACTTTACCCCTTTATATTAAATATCAATGTATACTTTTGCAAAACCATCTGCGTCAAGCGTAGTTTCCCATCGACCAATGCGAGCGGAATCTGTGCCTGATGCTACAGCGAGAAAGCCACTTGCTCCAACATAAACGCCACCACCAACTACAGGGGTGCCAATTATCATATCTGTTACTAACCATCCTTTTCGTAGTAAAGTAACCTTTTCTCCTGGGCGAACCTCCATATTGTGGAAATTCTTATAATCTCTTGTAGCGCTTAATGCTGGGTTAACATTCTGTAGTAATATGCCCTTTGGAACAGCACCAGAGCCGGTGGCATGGTACTGTACTACGTTTGTAAGGTCGTCAAGAGCTACGCCAGAACCGGCTGTCTCAACACAAGCTACTCCACCCTTTTCCTTGGTATTTTGTGCAGTTACCTCTGACCAAAAATTTGAAATATCTGTCACTTCTGCATAATCACGATCTGGTTTAAGAGCCATATTTATTCTCCATTTTTACTGTCTTTATTTTCATTATCACTATCATCAACGTTAAAAAGAAGACGAGCTAGTCCCAAGGCAATATCTTCTTCTTTTTCTTGTTCATTATCGCCAGCAACATTAAAATCTCCTTTATCGTCACTATTTTCTGTTGCTGTTTCTAGAGAATCAGACAAACTATCCTTTGATTCATCAGAGGCTTTCGCCTGTATAGCATTCATATTAGCATATTTAAGAACAGAAGCAAAAACTTCGTCGCTCATTGCGCATAACTCTTTTACTATATCATCTTTTTCATTACTTGCTATATTTTTAACCTTAGATAGTTCCTCAAATCTCTTTTGAGCCTTTTCTAATTGTTTTATATTGTCTAATTCTTTTGTCACTTTGTCTAAATTAGCTACAGTCTCATTTCTCTGTTTTTCTGACAAGACTAAGGCTTCTTTAGTAGAATCTAGATCTTTTTGTAAAGATTCTATTTTTTCGTTAATTGATTTTTCTTTTGAAGCAAAATCATTTGAAACTGAAGCAATTTGATCCGTCAATTTCTTTATCGTTTCGTCTTTTGAAGCTATATTGGATATAGCCTCTTCTAATTGTTTCTTAATATCATTGTCCATTTCATTACCCCCTGTATTATTTGTATTATCTTCGCTCATATTCGCGGCCAACTTGATTATAGATCTAGGATTAGCGGGATTTTTAACTAGTCCCTGGCCACCAAAAACTATATTTTTCAAAACTCTACCTATCTTATACCCCTGATACTCCCCTTTTCCACCATAAGATCTCAAATATTTAGTAAGGAAAGATGTTTTTTCGTCTCTATCAAGGATTTTCGTATCTCCATTTTTTGGATTTTTAAATGCATACGCAAAATCATCGAACCAACACTCCATAGAAACAAACATATTTCCATTATTTATATCTTCTAATACTTTATTTACTTTTTCTCCTAGTAATTGTTTATATAAAACTCCAGCAACCTCTATATCAAATTCATCTGGAATGGCATCATTTTCATTCAATAATATATCTTCGCCATTTTTATCAATTGCCTTACTATGTATCATGTGTCCCAGTATAGTATCAGAATTATGGTCGCTATTTATAGGTTTATGTCTCGGAGTGTCTTTTGATCTCCATAGTTCTTCTTTAGAAAATACATCATCGTTTAAATTCCATCCAGCACTAACTAGTACCGATACAATAACGGCAAGGTCTGGTTGGTCTATTCCTACTAGATCTTCAACAGAATTGATAGAAGCAATTAATTTATCTAAATCATTAGCAGACTTAGCTATTTTGGCTTCAGATGTGACAATAGCAGGAGCGCTAATCATAGCGTCGGACAACCCGTCTTTTTTTTCTTTATTAAAAATCTTCATATAGCCTCAAATTTTATACACTAGTATTAAACATAACAAATAACTTTCAATAATTAATCAGTTCTTTCTGTCAAAAATTTAGCTAATTCTTTAACCACAAGATCTTTATCTACACAAACTGACTCAAGCAATCCGTTTTTATTAATAGAGCTTTCCATATGATCCATGTGTTGTGGCAACGTATATTGTTTCATTTCTTCTAGTCCGGTCAAATCGCTCTTGACCGTAGAAACATAGGAAAAATTTAGCCTATCCTTTTCTTCATATGAATCATAATATTTAGAAAAATACAAAGAATCAAATGGAACCACTTGATTATCTATAACTAAAGAACATGCTCTTTTTTCTGTGTCCAAGGAAATATTTATCATAGACATTATTTTTTCTCCATAAAGTTACTCTAATTTTCTAATAACTCAGCCCAACACGATACTGTCAACATTCTTTGTTCCAAACAAGATATACCCCTATTAATTCTATTTTTGTATTCTCTTATTAACAAATTTAAATTTTTATTGAATTTATTAAACTTTTTCATATCTATATTTTTTAATAAATTACCTATATTAATATTATTAATATCACAATTAGAATCTATATTAGAAAATATTAATAGTTTTATATTATTTAATTCAGATTTTTGTTTTTGAGTTAATGACCTTATATTCTTTGTTCCATTTTTAGCAAGAAACATATCGTCTACTATAATATCTATTGATTTCAATGTATTTTCGCCAATTACATTATACATAGACAAGCTCTTATTGGTCCTCTGCTTCCTGGGGGATGTATCCTTAGTATTTGGCGGTCTTCCTGGGCCATTAATAGATGTTTGTCTCGGTTGATCGCCAAAATTGTTATCTCCACCACCAGATTGTTTAGCTGCTTCTAATGCCAATTGACCCTTCAATTGTTCTTCCATTACACTTATCGGTCTATAAAATGGATTAGCCTTCTCAAATACTGGTTGGTTAGAGTCTCTTATATCTTGCTCCAATTTCAGATTCTCTAGCTCAACAATAAAGTCTTGTCCAAAAACCTTATGTACTGTTTCTATTGAAATGATTCCCCTGTCTAAGAGTTGCACTATTAACTGTTTTTCAGCCGCCTCGTCCCTTAGTGACATTGTTGCAAAACTAATGCTTGGTATAGTTTTAAACCCCATAGCATCAGCAACCAAATGTAATTCATTATTTATCCAGTTTATACATTTAGATCTTACATATTCTAATCTTTCAACTAATGTTTTTAACTGAACAAATGCGGATTGAGCATTTCTTGTGCTAGTTTCATTTCCGCCAACAAGAGAGGAAGGAATTCCAAGCCCACTTATAATGTCTTTATCTACAGATTGATACTTTTGAGGACCAAGAATTTTATCTGTTGGAGGATATTCAAATTTGAAATCTATTAAGTCGTTCCATATAATATCTAGCGCGCCACCGCCAACATTATTTGACAATATATCTTTTAATTTATTTATAGCAGCCTGAGTAGGTAATATTTTTTGCTCAGAATTACCTAGCTTCCACAATCTTACGGTGTTAATAACACCATCAAGAGCAGCCATATCAGCTTGCTTCATCTTATCTTTTAAAAGAACATCTTCTATAACGCCATAAAGAAAAGGCGTTCCCCAATCTTCCCAATCATCCTTTTTGTAATAATCAATATAAATTCTTTCTTCATCCAATGCTATTAATTTATTGCCATTTTTTGCAGCTTCTATTATTTCTTTTGGCAGTTGTTGTATTAATTGTCTTTCAGCATCGGTTTTAGGATTTTTAATGGAAGACATCAAATCTTGATTAAGTCTAATGCCTAGCCTATTGCCACCAACGAACTTTCCAACAGCACCCCCTATTTTATCTACAACAACGGGAGATATAAAAGTGTATCTCCAGGGAATTTCTCCCTTTTTAATATTCTTCTTTTTTACTGTTAATTTCTCTGGATTTTCTCTAAATTTATCTTCTATTAAATAGTCTGGAATAAAATCATAAGCGCTTGTCATCTCTTTTATAACTGGCTTTGTTATGATTGCTGTTTTCCTACGAACTATTACATTGGCGTCTCTTAATATCAGTTTCATAAAATCATGGGCGCGGCTTTCCAGATTCACTTTTTTTGCCCATTTTTTATAAAAGAGTTCTTGCTTTTTATTTGGGTGTCTCAAATCTAGACCACTAGCGGCAAAATCTGTCATTAAATCAATTATATTTCTAATTAATCCATTTTTTTTATATATGCCTTGGCAAGCCCTTATTATTTCATGATGATCAGTAGGAATAGTGTCTTCTGGTCGATGAAAATCTATATCGAACCTATTTAGTCCTGGCCTAACGGTTTGAGACGTACTAGAGGCTTTAGCCGACCTTTTAACAACACAATCTTCTGGAACGTCATAGACATTTTTAGCTCCAGTAGATTTTTTATATAATGGCTTTTTATTTTCCATAAAATCCTTTATTAATGCATTTCAATTGTAATCACATTGATTATACACATTAAATAATCTCTCCTCTTTTAATTGCTACGAACGATGATTTTCCAGCAATCCAATCATCGCTATTTGCCATGTGTGCCATTCCGGGACCAACATATAGGCTTGTATCCTTTTTATTTTCTATTCTCCTAAAATTTCCTGGAACATCGGTATAATCTACCAAGACTGTATTGGAATTATCTAAGTCATGAATATATTTATGAATATACAGAAGACTAGTATATCTATCTTTTCTTAGTCTTCCTTTTACCGATTTGCCCTCCGTGGCTCCGGTAGCTTTTGCCATAGTTGGAATATCAAACTTATCTTTTCCAGTAGCGGTTTCCATCTGTTGTATTGTGCATAATTCATTTTTAAGCTCTTCTATATTATGAACGCATTCCTCAAAGGTATCTATATATATACTTTTAGCCTTTTCTATCATTAATGCAGCTTGCATAACGACAGTATCGAAAGATGGAAACAATATCTTTTTGGTTTCTAAACTTTTATGAAGACAAATATTGCAGCTAGAATTAAATTCATTTGTTGGCTTAACAAGATTCAATATATGTGGACCATCTGTTTCTTCGTCTGTAGTGTTCATTTCATCTTCTTTTATAATCTCATATATAGGAAATTCTCCCAAATCTTTATTTATAGTTTTTTTGTCTCTTAACATTTCTGCCAATGGATACCCACATCCCTGACTATCCATTTCTATTCTTACAGGAGAGAATAATTTGCATAATTTTCTTATATGAGAACAGCAATACGCATAGTAGTCACAGGCATCTATCAATCCAGCCTTTTTATTTTTATTAAATACAGTCTTATTGCAACTCCAACAATAAACTATTCTATAGTGATTTTTCCAAAACTCCAATATTACTATCCCAATATTATCTCTTTCAGCGCCAGGATCAATTCCTATGCCGTATTTCCTACCTTTAACTCCATTCATCATAGGGTTAAATTCTATTTCTCCGTATGGCGTGACAACAGGAGAATGTGGCTTTGAAGTACAAGATTCTATCATACTTCTGGAAAAGAAACCATTTGAGTCCCTAACAAATATAGCCTGATATTCCATTAAATATATATTACTAGGTAACGTAGCTTTTGCATTAGCTAATTGTCTTTTATCTAGTAATCCATCTGGAAGATAGTCTGATGGGAGACGAATAATTGCATAGTCTTTGTAATTGAATTTATCTGGTACGTTTAATGGGCCTCCAAAAATTTCCGCAACCTTGCCCGGTTCTCCTCTGCTTTTAATAATGTCTTTCCATGTATTGAACTTAGTGGCAAAATGATTAAAATGATAATCAGCAGTCCCGGCACATATAATTTGATTGCCTTTAAGTATTTGATTATTTATACTTTGTATATGAGAACTTGGAATACCCATTTTTCTTAATTTTTTCTCTATAGCTAATTTTCTTGCTTCTTCAACTGGGCTTTTAGTTGTAGCAGCGAAACCCCTCACCACAACATCAAATATATGTTGAGGAATTGATCCAAATTCGTCTGCAATAACACATGTCGCACGAAGACCTCTTATTCTACTCCCATCACCCAACGGAAGACTCGTGATAGTAGAATTACCTATTCTAAAATAACAACTATCCAACCCTTGTTTTGGGCCTATATTTTTACCACTACCAATTATACTTCTTAGTATTGGGGCGTCGTTCCATATATTTTGAATGTAATTAAAAACTAATTTTGATTGTCTAAGGCCAGCGCCAACTATTACTATTTTTGATCCAGGATCTAACAAAGCTTTAATTACAGAGTATACTGCTAATGTAAAGCTCTTTGATCCTCCACGACTGGCAACAAGCACGGGAAATGCAGTTTTCCAGAGAACTCTTAGGATAGCTGCCTGAATTGGAAATAGATCTATATTTAATATGGTCTTACAGGTCCATGAAATATAATCTACATTCAACATCTTGTCCACTATGTATTCATCAAAATTGCTATTTGATTCTTTAAGATCAGAAAAAATATGCTTATCTATTTTAGGAAGAGAATCCCTGTATGGGAAAAGATAAGAAAAATCACCCTCGTCAGTTTGCAAAAGATTATTTATTTGTTGAGAAATATTCATTTACTCTTCATCCTGTGCTTTCCATCTATCTTTTTCTATTCTTATCACATTCTGAAATATGGTTTGTGCATATTTCATACCGCACTGACCAGCATATATAATATGCACGCCATAAAATAACGATATAGCTACAACCCAAGAGACGAGAGCTTTTCCAGGGACATTGTTTTTAAATTGCGGAATAGACAGACTAAAATGATCAGTACAAATCGGTGATTCAACAATAATATATTTGTATTTAAATCTCCTCATTCTTTCCATTTCTTTTTCGAAAGTCTTTCTTGCAGAGTAATTTACCCATAATTCACTAAAGTCTGTTTTTCTTTCTATGCATAGAATATCATCGTACCCCTCTAAAGTATAATCGCCAGTATCCATCGTTTTTATAATTGTGCCATCACATCTTGGCGGTTTTTTTCTTAAATCAGCTTTATCAAATATCCATCCATATCCATCCTGCTCTCTAGTATCTCTAATTACTGTATATGATGGCAATACTAATCTACTCATTTTCATCATCCATTTCTTCTGGAAATGACTCTGCGTCTAAAATCAACGGTTCAAAGCCATCTTCGCCTGGAAGTTTTTGATTTTTTCTAAACTCGTTCATAACGTCATCAGAAGCTATTTTGCTTAGTTCTGCGTATCTAGCTTGTTTTTCTCTCTCCGTTCTAGAGTTTTGAAGCAGGGCTACTAAATTTATGAAAGTTTCTCTACCGCCTTTTAACTCATCTACTCTGTCTTTTCTAGTAGCAGCTAGATTTTCATATATTTTCTTTCTTTCGCCAACTAATTTGTCATATCTATCATTAGTCTTGTTCAAGTCCGATCTTTTTTGGTCAAGCTTTCTGTAGTATTCTATTCTAATGGTTTTATCATCCTTTGAATCGTCATCTTTAATTGGATGTTCGCTTAGCCATTTAGAAATATCATCAACTTCATTCTGTAAATCTTTCATAGATTTTAATTGTCTATTGATTAGTATTCTGTGTTTTAAGAAATCGTCTATTTGGAAAAATTCACTAGTAACTATATCTTCAAATTGACAACAAAGATCGCCATATTCAGAAAGATATATATTGATTTCTTCTTCTGTGAATTGATCTTTTAATGTTTTGAATAAGAGATTATTTTTGAACTGTTCCCTAAACCATTCGGCCTTCTCTTTTTCATCTATTAGAGAAGAAGGGGATGATAGAAATGGCTTTGGGGCATCTACTTTTACTTCTGGACTAGCTGATTCTTTTTTTGTTAGCTTATTTCTATTTCTTCTTATTGTTTCTATATTCCATAGAATGCCAAACTCTTTGTTTAACTCCTCTTGTATTTTTTTATCCGTACATCCCTGAGAGGTTAAATAAATCAATTTTGTTTTAGCTTTTGGATGATTGTTTAATTTTGCGGACACTTTATTTCCTATTCAATATTTCAAATATTTCTTTTTTTAATTTTTGTAATACAGATTCTTTTATTTTTTCGCCATGTATAAGTTTATGAAAATATGGTCTTAAATTATCTGATATATTAGATGATATGAAAAAATACGTGTCTTTATCTTCTATATTATTTTCTATGTCTACTTTATTTTTTATAAAATCATCATCTTCTATTTCTTTGTCACCAATAGGAATTGCATTTATTATGTTTATTCTATCTTTATTTTTTGCAGAGTCTTTGTTAAAATATTTATCTCTTTTTAAATTCTTTATTCTATTGCTTATATGTACGTTTAGAAAATTTTCTAAATCGCCAAATTCCTTTTTATATCTTTTTATAGCATCGAGACACATAGCCCATATTTCTTGATATATATCGTCAGAGACAAAATACGCAAAGCTATCTCTATTTTTCCTCGTATTAGCTATCTTGTTTATTGTCTCTATCGTTTTCTGATCCAATTTCTGTGATTCCATCTTCTTCCTCTTCAAATAGTTTAGCTACACAAAATTCTGCTTCGGCCTTTTCCAAATCGTCCTTAACTTTTTCCTCTACCATCTTTGTTCCGACTACTTTTAATTCAACTTTATTTTTTTTCATGACAACTCCTTAATTAATGTTATACTTTATTATACGACCTATAACATAAATATTTTACACAAAATGGAAATAAATTTAAAAATATGGTATAATTTTATATGAAAATGGAAATTGTAACTAATACACTGCCGTACATTAAAAGATACACTTTATTTCTTATCAAAAATAACAAAAAGATTGAAATAATGCATTATAATAATATAAAAACGGCAGAAAGAGATAAAACAAATATTGAAAATTTTTTAAAAACAGGAGATCCACAAGAGATAGAATATTTTTTATCCAATTTTAAAGTCTTCATGAATATGAAAGATACTAAGTCAAAAGATCCATTAAAAACTATGGAAGAAAGAATTAAAATCGCAGGAAAAGAGATAGACATACCAGAAAAACCTGTTAGGAGAATAAAAATTGATTAATCTAATACATGGGCAGTTTGAGAATATAAATTTGGATAATTATAAATTCAACCTAGCTTTCCTAGATCCCCCAGATAACCAAAAAATGAAATACGAAAATTACAATGATAATTTAAAAGAATCTGATTATCTTGACTTATTACAAACATGGACCCAAAAGGCTTGCGAAATAACTAAAGGTCCAGTATTTTTAAGTATAGCTGAAAAATATATAGCCACAATAGAAAAATTGATAGATTTTGGAAGCATAAAATTAATTCAAAGAATTTACTGGTATTATTCCTTCGGCCAAAATAATAAAACAAGATATTCTCCGTGTGTAAGACCTATTTATTGGCTCAATGAACCGACCATCTATGCAGAAAATATTAAAATTAAATCAGATAGAGAGGTAAAATATAAAGACAAGAGAGCCAAAAACGGAGGCAAACTCCCCAATAACGTTTGGGATTTCAGTAGAGTTTGTGGAACCTTTAAGGAAAAAAGAAAATTTCATCCAACACAACATCCAGAGAAATTGATAGAAAGAATAATACTGGGACATAGTAAACCAGGAGATTTAATACTAGATGGCTTTGTTGGATCTGGTACTACTGCTATAGTGTGTAAAAGATTAAATAGAAGTTTTGTAGGAATAGATTGTTCTCAATATTATCTAAATAAAATTAAGGAAATCTTAAATGATAGATAAGTCAATAGAAGTTATGTTGGATCAATGGGAATCAGAAATTAAACATTGGATTGTAAGTTCTAAGAAGAAAGTAGAAGATCCGAAAGAAAGAGTCAAGCCAATAAATAAAGAAAGAATAACAGTGTACGATTTTTCGTCGTATAAAAAGCAAAAAAATACCCAAAAGAGATTAGCAGCTATTCTTCCTGAATTAAAAGAATTGATAGAAAGCCTTCCGACTATATTAGATCAAGAATGGCCATTAGACGCTTATCTTGAATTGATACTAAATCACTATATGATAATTATACATAAAATAAAGAAACAATTATGCGCAAAATAAGAAAAATAAAATGTATAACTTGCTCTAAAGATAAATCCGGTAAAAATAATGGAGAAAAAATACTCGGAGATCTTTTTGTTTGCAAGGGGTGCGTAAATAAAATACTTAACATATATATAATAAACAATCAAATAAAATGGCTATGCCCCTTGTGCAAAGGAGAAAGCGGTGTTCATAAATGCCAGCTATGTGACCTATCATTAATTTTATGGAATGCTAAAAATGCACAACAATATTGAAAAAGAAAGAGCGTATATATTTTCAATAAAAGACGCTGTGGATATAGCAATAGATAAATTTGGCAAAAATATTATATCCGACAAATATGATAGTATAACAGATTATTATTTACAAAAAAATATAAGAATAAGAAATGAAAACGGATTATTTTTTCTTCAGAGAAAAACTGGGAACAAATGCGACCTACAAAGATTAGAAGAAAGTTCTTTGTTAAGTGGAAATGCTTCTAATATATTAAAAAATGAATCAAAATTACAAATTGATAAGAAAAGATTCGATTTATTCTCTAATGATGATTATATTATAACATTAGATATATTAAAGAATCCATTCAAAATAGCTATATTAGAAATAGAATCTAGAAAAGAAAATACACCACCAACTCTACAAGAAATATTAAAAACTGATCATAAATTTATAGAATGCCCATTATCTATCTGGGACTATACATTTAGAAAAATAGGCATTTGTGGCGGACCTAGCGCTGGAAAAACTGAAGTATCAAAATATATATCAAATAGACTAAATGCAGATTTCAAAATAAATTCATTTTGTACTACTGAGTACGCGACTTCTTTTATACAAAAGTACAAAAGAAACCCAACTATACATGATCAATTTATAATATGGAACTCACAGCAAAAAAGAGAAGAAGACGCCTCTAAAAAACACAATGTTGTGATATCAGATTCTCCAACGTTTTTATCATACATTTATTCACTTTATTCTTGCAAAGAAAAACCGATAGAAGATAAATCAAATTTTTTCTTATTAACAAAACTGTATAAAAGATGTTTAGAAGACCTTGTTGGTTATCAGCAGATATTTCTTTTAAATACAATTGAATACACAGAAAATGGTATAAGATTTCATGATAAAAAAGAAAGTGACAATATAAAAGATTATATCAAAAAGTTTTTACAAGATCATGGTGTCAATTTTATAGTATCTGATTTTTCACAACAAGAAGATATTTTAAAAACTATATTATATATGAATTAATTATGTCTAAAAAATTTAGAGATGACATAGATCAATATTTTGATTATGGGCTTTTTGCCTCAAAAAGACTTTTATACATAGGATCTAATTCTTCTAATTCACAAGAAGAAGAATCTGGAACAGACTATAAAATGGCAGAAAACGCCATTATAGGATTATCGTATTTAAATACCGTATCAGATAAACCAATAACTATAATGATGAATAATCTAGGAGGAGAAGAATATCATGGGTACGCTATATATGATGCTGTATCTGCTTGTAGATGTCATGTCACAATCATTGGTATTGGATACTGCTCTAGTATGGGTTCAATTATATTACAAGCCGCTGATCTTAGGGTTCTGGCAAAAAATTCTTTCTTCATGATACATGATGGTTCCGAATCATTAAATGGTCATTGTAAAAATGTAGAAAATTATGCCAAATTAGCAGAAAAAAATAGAGAAAGAATGTACAGAATTTATTATGAGAAGATGAAGGAAAAAGTACCTAAGATAACAATTAAGGCTGTAGAAAAACTATGTACCTTAGATAAAGTATATTCAGCAGAAGAAGCTGTAGATTGTGGATTAGCAGATGAGGTGTTAGATAAGATGAATAAATTTATATTGGATTAATATATGGGACAAAAAGATAAGATATTATTCCTATTGAAAAGATGGAATGGTTTGCTGATAGGAGCGGCATCACAGACCGTATACAATAAGGCTATAAGCAAGGATGGAAACAAAGATCTCGTTCCTAAAAATATTCACTGTATTATAGACACAATTGGGCATATAGATAATATAAAAAAGAAAATAGTAGACATAATCCCTAAATGCTCCTTTATAGAAAAAGAATATAACCCTGGAATAGATTTAACTGATAATGACCTGACCGAACTATACATAAAGCATAATAGAATATGTATAGAGAAGGTAATGAATTTAGTAAATACGAATAGAATAAAATGATATATTATGTAAAAGAAGATTTATTCAGTAAAAAAGCTGATATACTAGTAAACACGGTAAATTGTGTCGGCGTTATGGGAAAGGGAATAGCTTTAGAATTCAAAAATAGAATGCCAAATCTATTCAAAGAGTATAAAATTGTATGTAAAAATAAACAATTAAAGCCTGGAAATATATTTGTATACAGAGATATCTATAAAACAGTTATAAATATGGCTACAAAAGACCATTGGAGAAATCCTTCTCAATATTCTTGGATAGAACATTGTCTATTAGAAACAGCAAATTATATAATATTTAACTATCTAGATGACAAAGATATAAGAATGCCTTTACCCGGATGTGGTAATGGTGGATTAGATTCCAAAATTGTTTCTCTTATGATAGAAAAGACTTTTTCCGTAATTAAAAATAACATATACGTTTGTGTGTATAATCAACTGGTACACCCGCTCGGCCTCTGATTGAGTAAGTTATGCCAAACTTAGGGCGGGTTTTTTTATGCGCACAGAAATGAAAAAAATGCTATATAAGATATTATCTAAAATAGTAACTTTCCTAGGAGATATCCATTTCTATGGATGGAAATATCCTTTTTGGTTTATTATAAAAGTACCAGAATTCAAACTGACCGGGAAACATTACGAAGAAGTGAAATCTATTATATTACCAGGGGATATACTTCTAAGAAATACTGATAGATACCTTGACTCGTATATGATACCAGGATTTTGGACACATGCCGGTATTTATATAGAAAACAATAATGTAGTACATGCCATAAGCGATGGAGTTGTAGTAGAAGATTTGATAACTTTTATGAGAACAGACTATTTGTGTGTTTTAAGAGCATCAGAATCCCTAAGAGAAAGATGTCTAGCTCTGACACAAGAAATTGTTAATAAAGAATACGACTTTGTTTTTGATTTTAATGACACTAATAGATTTAGCTGCACAGAATTAGTCTACTTTTGCTATCATTCAATAATTCCTGTAACAAAAAGATGGGGAAAGCTTATTGTTATTGGTGATGATATTTTTAAATGCGACTCTCTATCTGTTGTTTACAATTCTTTGGAAAAAGTTTCCTAATAGTTTCATAATAGTAAACATTAAGCCAAGCATCGTATAAGGCGTTGTGTTGACCAAGTACGTGTACTGTTGGCTTATGAATTTGAATTTTGGCCTTTGCTAAATTCATGTTTATTCCTTTTGCAGCGTCAAATGGTCTTCCCTCAAGACTAGAGGTAAAGTAAGTTATAGAATTTAAATCTATACTACTATAATTAAAAGCATCATAAGTAAGCAAATCACTTACACGATTCTTTTTTAGAAATTCAATCAAAAATCTGACATCAAAAGATCCTATATTAAATCCCATAAAAGTAAAACAATGTTTATTAAATTGTCTAAATTCATGGTCACAGCATATTGAACTTAACCATTGTTGAAAATTAACAGCAGTTTGTCTAGGATTATTTCCTTCTTTTTTAGATAGATCTATCTTGTTCATTTTAAGAGCCTCTGGTTGAACCAATAATTCATGATAGTTTATTTTCTCATAGAAATGAATCCCAGATTCTAAATCGACAGCAGCTAATTGTAGGATTTCATGTTTTAAAGGATCAAGACCACTTGTTTCTATATCTAATGAAATTATTCTAGTCATAAAAATATTTCTCCGAGTCTAATTCATGAAGCATCTCTTTTGGTAAATTCAAATCATATGGTAATCTACAACTTTTAGTATTAATAGGAATCAAATCAATTGTCTTACAGTTCTTCCAAGAATAAGGATTTATTTCATAAACTAGTTTGCCACACATAAAGGCGGAAAAAACTTCTGCATTTGCACCAGGGGACTTTCGCCATCCCTCTATACAATATACTTCCTTGCATCTATTGACAACAGCGTTTATGTCTGTTATCATACATTTCCAATGAGGCGTTCCAGCTTTTGTAACCTCTGCGGGATTAAAAACCGTCAATCCATTTTCTCTTAATTTTTTAGCTATTTCATTAAATATTGGGTAATTTAAGTCTTTTCTCCCAGTTATTGACATTGGGCCTGAGAGATATACATCATATTTTGTGTAAAAACGTTGCCATATTGTATAAAATGTCAACAAAATTGCACAAATAATTGCTAAAATAATATAAATCACGAATAATTCTCCATTTTTATTTTAATTTTACTTAAAATTTCATCAAAATCTGACTTTTCTGAATTGATTGGCAATTCTAAATGATTATGACCAATGTAAAAATCTGCACCAGATATTGTGTCTTTTATAAAAAATTTAAATTCTTTGCCAAAAATATTTCTTAAAAAATATGGAATACTATGTTCTTTCCATAAGGCTTTATCACAGTAAAACTCTATGCTATAATCTTCTGATAATTCTAAAACAAATTCCTTAGCCCCATTTATTAATGAAAAAGTAGCATTGCTATCTTGATAATTATGATATCTATCTTCGTATATAATACTACGAAGATCCACACAAACAATATTTTTAGGTTTCATTTATAGATCCATCGCAAATTATAATAGAACATTCCTTGCCCTTAGACACCCTCTCAATCCACACTTGCCCATCGTGTTTCTGTGCCATTTCAGCAACCATCTTCAAATTCTTTTCGTCCAGTAAAGAACCATCACGAACAAGTAATATTTTAAGCTTAGGGTTCATGGCCAAACCCATTGCAACCGATATCTTAACTTGTTGTGCAGAAGAGCATTGTTCAAAAGGAATTTCGCCGAACATAACTTCATCTTCCGTAAAGCCTAAGCCTTTAATTGGGAACTTTGCATTTTCTAAAAGATCTTGTTTTTCTTTATTTATAGATTCTATTCTATCGGTTAAGTCTTTCGACTTGATTCTCAAGTCATTTAATTCATTCCCTAATTCGTTTCGCTTTTGGTTTTCTCTAACCTTTTTATTGTTAGATTCACAAGAACTAATTTGTGATTCAATATTATTTATATGAATAAATTCTAAAGCTTTTAAAGACTCTTTATCTTTATCTATTTGAGTTTTTAAATTTTTCTTTTCATCTTGTAATTTTTTAATTTCCTTGTCTATCCATTCTAGCCTATTATTTTTCTTGTTTACAGAATCATTTAATGTTTCTATATTTCTATTATTTTCAATAGCATCAGTTAATTGTTTCGACAAATCTGTCATAGAGATTTCTTGTTCTGGAACACTATCGTGTTCTGGAAGACTCTCAAATTGTGCCTTCAATTCCTTGCCGCGTCGATTTATATCTGTTCTCTCGTCAAAAACTTTCTTGTATTCTTTATCAAGATTTGTAAAATCCAGGCCGACTACTTTTTTCAAGGTTTCTAATTTTTTCTTCGAATCCATTCTACAAAATTCGAGGGGATCAAAAGATAAGTCACCAACTAACTTGTCAAGCATTGCTTGAGGAGAAGAGTATGACGCTCCTTCTTTACTTTTTACAACAAGATTTGTTCCGCTTTTGGTAAAAGTTCGTGTCACTACAATGTCACCAAGATCCAAAACAATCTTTGCCTTTTCTTGGCCGTCACGGATTGGCTTACTTGGAATTCCCTTAGTCCCAGCTAAAGCATATTCGATAGAGTCAAGGATAGAACTCTTTCCGGCTTCGTTGTCTCCACCAATAATTATAGTAGAGCCATCTGGCTTTATTGAGACGGCTTTTAGCTTTTTAACATTTTCTGCTTCTAGCGATACGATTTTCATTCTAATTCCTTTAATGCTTTTTCTAAATCTTTTAATTCATTTCCGAATGTTTCACCAGTATACGGAAAACCATGATTATGGGCCATGACAAAAACAGAACTATACTCTGGAGACTTTATAATCTTGTTTAATTTTTCTGCAAGAAGATTGGCAGACTCATGTAATTTTTTAACTTCAGATAATTTGTGTCTATAATCCATTATGGCCACTCCCTGTAATAGACGGCACCATATCCATTTGATTCTTCTATAACTTCGCAAGCATTCATACCAAACTTTAAGGCTAATCGTTTTGCTATCTTTATACAATCAGAACTATATACGTCTTTGTTTCCAATTATATCCTCTATCTCATTATAAAATTCTGAAGAGTTTATAGAACTTTGATCTTCTTCGTTTTTTAACGAAAGCCAACATCTAACTACAAAACTATCATGAGAATATCTTGAACTAAATTTGAATCTTTGCATTTGTTCAAAAACTTCCATTATATATCCCCATTCTCTTTTATTTTTGTGTCCTCATAAGGAGCTACATATCGTCTATAAAATTCCATTTTTACACAATCAAGAACGCCCATGATTTCGTTATAAAATCTATATCCGGGCTTAAAGGCTACATTCCTTTTTGTTGCTACTTCTTTCAATGTTTTAGAAAAAACATAATTTAAATTCCCGGCAAAATCTTCTGGGTGAATCATCTTAACATCATTTAATTGATTAATCAAATCATATAAAATAATCTTCCAGTCATCTCTTTGTGATTGTTTTATATATGGCATTTTTATTGACCTTCATTTACAACAACCTCTAGTTCTTCATTAGTAAAATACTCTGGACGACCAACTGGAGGTCTGCCCTTACCGAAGGAAAGATGGACTCTTGTATTGTCTTCTTCTTTAAAACTCTTTGCAACACCAACACGGCCAACTAGTTTTGGACAAGCATCGCACTTTACTACTTTGTAACTACCACCTAAATTAAAACTTGAAACCATATCTTTCTCCTTTAAATTTCACTAGCAACTAAATCAACTTTATCTACCAACTCTAAACCACCAAAAAAAGCCATTTCACCATTATTTAAACAACAAGCATTTCTGTCTCCGGTCTTCATTAAATAACAATCTAAATCTACTTTAAATGTTTCTCCATTCTTTAGTTTTTCAAATTGTACTTTCTTGCTGGGGATTTTTCCATATACAATTACAACATTTATTTCATCTATTATATCGTGATCATTATAGTAATCTAATTTGTTATTAGTCAAAGAAAAAACGTTACAATTATTTTCTTCTTCTATTTTTACAAAAACCTCTTCGCCCCTTCTAAAGGTTGTTCCTTCTTTTATTTCATGGAAGAATAGATCTTTTGTTTTTGGTTCAATTATTCTCATTTTACCAACCTCTTTTATTTTTTATTTCATTAACAATTGCTATGACATTATCACAGGCATTATATTTCTTTATTTCTTCTACCCCATACCCTATTATTTCTTCTCCTTCCTTAACAGGAAGGTTTGCACGACAACAAAAATCTAATTCTTGTGAGGCCTCTAATAACTGGTCCATTAAGTCGTTACAAGAGTGGATATTTGGCTTTTTATATAAATCTGCTCTTTTAGGGTTTTTAAGTTTTGCCATTTTGTTTTTCCTTTTATGTTACCAGTTTTGGTCTAAATATAGTTGAATCATCAAGGGCTGACTCTCTTATCTTATTCCAAACTTCATGGCTCTCGTCTACTTCGCCAAATTCTTTTACTAGGTCAAAAGACATATAGTTTTCTTTACAAGTAGCATACAAGGGATTAAGTTTCGTTATATCTACCGGAAGCAATGATCGTCTCTGATTGGCCCCCTCTCCTTCTGGCTTCCCTTGCATACAGAAGATTGTTCTTGTAGATCTTATAAAGTCTCCTCTGTCCATTTTTGTCAAATCAACAGCGGTTTCAATCATTCTCGTTGTTCCGTCTACTAAGTCTACTCTATACCACATTTGATTCTCCTTTCTACTTAATTATACCTAGCTGAGCCTGCTATTTTTACATAATTCGAAATTAATTGGCCCCCGGTTTTTTTGGGAAGTTTAGAAATCTTAAAAACGATTTGTTCTTTTGTCCCGGTTTTTGGGGGCCGGTTGCGTCTAAGCCCCCCGCGATTTTCGGACCCTATATCGCCCTTCCGTTATCGGACATAAAACCCCCCCACCCTATCGGACCTTCTAAGCTCTTATAACCATACCTTATTTATCAGACTATCTTGCGTGACGACGCAAGCGTTATCAGACCATTTAATTATCAACACCTTCCGATAACTTACCTATCTTATCACACCTAAAATATTTTCTTCTTCCCCCTTGCATTCCGCCCGATGGTATGCTATCATTGTATTGGAGGAAATGAAACAATGTTTACCCTAGCTATCATCGGTTTTGGTTCGATAACGGTTGGCGTACTATGGGCGCTTGCAATTAAAGCGGACCTTCTCTAAGGAGCGATAACGTGACAACCATCCGAGAATCCGCCTATCGAATTATCAGACGTTTCATCGTGTTATCAGACGGAACTACGATAGCATACTGGGACGTTGAAGAGACGGCGACCGATAACAAAGGAGACTTATCGTGACGATCTTTCCAGGTGACACTATCGGACTATTCGGCGAGATTAGCGGACATCGCGTCGAAGAAGTTATCGGACCAATGTTCGATGTTCGTGCGAAGTATTTATTGGACGATGGACGTGTCGTTCAATTATCGGACATTCACTCGCATCGTACCGAAACCGGACAGGACACTATAACCGAAACCAGATACGATGGAGTTATTCGGACCATCGACCAGGACGACCGATAAGGAGCAGATAGCATGACCGAGAAAAACACTCATTCCTTCCCCGACCGTTTGAAGTTGCACTTGAACGAGAAGTTATGGGAATGCGTCCGAGAAGTATCGGATATATCGGACTTATACTTAATGTCCTATATCTGTCAAAGCGGAAACGAGCGTTATCGGATATACACGGACCCAGGATATTATCGGTCTGCGCAACGAGCGATAACCCACGAATTACCGGACCTTCGTCGACTCGCGGGAATGTCCTAGAAGGAGAAGAGTTATGGGAATGAGCGAAGGGGAAAAACTTTATCGGAAGTACAGGGACGATGGAATTATTATCGTCCACAGGAATGAAGTTTTCGGACGCGCAGCCGATGGTATCTTGGTCCGAATAGGAGATACCGATAACATGGAATGCGTGTTCCTATATCTCGAAGACCGAGGCGGTCCCGATAACTGGTAGGAGCGATAACATGGAACAAGTTTTCTCGGACCTAGTGGCGAATATCGGGCATGTCGTTTATGTTCCGATAATCGTGGGAACCCTGACTATATTATCGGTCGTCCTCTGCAAGGGCCGATAAAGGAGAAGCGTATGATTCTAGGACGTAAACGTACGGGTCAAAAATTTCCGGTCCTATTTCCGCGCGGAATGCGTCCGGTCGTCTTTTATCAGACGGAAAAAGTGGGCCTGTATTATCACGCCACGATTGTTAGGGTCGATAATCGGCGTGGTATTACATGGAATAAAGAATTTAGGGGAGAAACTGGAATCGGCTTGACAACCGAGAAGGCGCTTGCTATGCTTAGACAACGATTGACCGAGACAGGATACACGTATGACGTACGGGAGGAGGTGAAGTGATACTTTACCTGACGTATAAGCGCCGAAAATGGTTCGCCTATTCCGTGAAGCCGATAAGGTGGAATAGCGCGGCCGATCCTGATACGGCGTTATCGGGCCTGATAGAAGGATTGAGGAATATCGGTTGTAAGGCGCTTGTGTTGGGCGTTTGTCGACCGAGCAGGGAATTCTTGGAAGGAGAAAAAAATGAGAATTGAAACGGTGAAGGTATCGGACCTGAATATCGTGGTCGCCAAGCGCGGCCGAAAACCTGATCCTGAAGTTATCGCGCTTGTCAATTCGGTCCGAATTGCGCCGGATGGTACTGGTATCCGAGTTATGGCGCGCTCGGAACAGGAAGCCGATAAGTATTCGGCTAAGATTCGCGCCGCGGTCAAGAAGGCAGGATTTTCGGTTATTATCGGGCGCATCGCGGAGTCGTCCGATATTCTTGTTACGAAGAAAATTCCTGTTGACGGTTGACGTATCGCGCCGCGAGCGCTATACTGGTATGATCCGAGTCGCGCCTATTGTGGGCGCGTGTGTTGAAACGACCGAGAAGGAGAATTTTATGGCGAATCAGGTACTGTCCGAGAAGAAGAAGGTCTCCATTGACGAGGCAGGGTTTCGGAATGCGTCCAATTGTTATGGGCGCGACCGGAAGATTGTTGACGCTATCGTGTCTATCGGACGCGCGAAGGGCGATCCGGTTTCCGCGCTGAATTCCGCCGTATCGGTCCTGGCAAAAATGCGAGGCCTCGATACGCACGCGCAGCGTATGCTTAAGGCCGTTATGGGTCTTGACGAAAATGTCGATCCGGTCAATGCGTACGCGCTCGCGCAGGAAACTATCGGCCTGATTGTCGAATTCTCGGAGCGCGGGTCGACGTACACTCCTGCGGCGCGTCTCGGTTTCGGTTCTGATCCTTCCCATATTATCGCGCGGAAGATTCTCGGAACGGATACCAGCGCCGCGAAGGTCCGCGCTACTTTCGCCAAGGTCTCGACGATTCCTGTGGCTTAATTCGCGTCAATGTTCGGCGCGAACGCACCCTGGGATTGTTGCCAACGGGTCTCAGGGTGCGCTGCGCTGTACGTCGACGCTATCGGGTAACTACCGAATAAATAGGCGCATAATATAGCGCGCCGGCGAACGTGCGGAAGCCGAAGTAACAAGTTTATTATCGGTATGTAGCGGGGTTTCGATTCGTTATCGGGCGACCGCTGGGGAGGGGAGAATCGTAGGGAAAAACGTTGCGCGTTTTAACGGTCGAATTGAGCGCTAAGGAAAGCGCACAATAGGTCCAGCGCAACGGAATAACCTACGGTTGACAATCCGCCCTATCGTGGATTAGACCACGTATTCGACTACGGAACGGAATAGGAAAGAAGCGATAGAATAACCTGACGATATATCGAAGCGGACTAGAAAAACGGATCGACTATCCGTTGTCGCGCACGATATACAAACGGCAGGGTAAAATTATCGCGTTAAATTCCTGTTCTAAAAGCGCACGAAGCGCTAACGTAGGCCGATAATCGCGCAAGTGATATTCCTTCTTCACGCCATAGGTCCGTCAATATCGCATTAAAAGAAGATCCGAAAATGGTCAAAAGCGGCTTGTCACCGTTATTAGGTCGTTCAGGGTTTTCGCGTTATTCCCCTAAGTGAAAATGCCGCGCCCGATAGGGAGAGCGGGAACGATAACTGTAGCGCGCGATGGTTCGGACAATTCCGAAGGAAGCTCCATCGTTAAATAACCCCTGAATAAACAAGCAATTATTTGGGGGAATTCAATAGTTCAATTCATTTGTCACACCTACGCTAATTAGCGGCCCAAAACGGATGCAAGTCCGCGATTATTTGGGGTTTTTTATGGTGTGATTGTTTCACGTAGTATAAAGTATCCTGCGCCTAATTAAAAGCAGGGGACGATGGAAAAATTGTATAGTCAAGAAATTGGCTTGCAATAATACGCCCTAAGTCGGGTTCATTCCGACCTGGGAAATGGTGGTTCAATTCCGCCCGTGGAACATTGTCTAAAAGGAGAAAGAAATGAGAATTGAGTATGGCAGTCAGAAATCCAGGATTATGTTTGATGAGCTTCATGAAGGAGATTGTTTCATTTTTGGGGATTATCACTATGTAAAGAGTAGAAAGGCTCTTTCATGGCCTCAAGTAAATGCTTTCAATCTGAGTCTTAATATACCCGTGCAATTCGAAGACAGCCACGTCACAGTAAAGCCAGTCACAGCAGTAATCCAAATTCACCCATGATATAAGGGTGATATCACTTTGATATCATTGGGGTGTTAAAATGGATAAGGGTCGGAGAGAGGTTAAATAGGTAATCAAACAACATTTCTGAAACACGATTTCTTGATTACTCTATCTGCCTTATGGGTTGTACTTGTTGGGGAGTAGTAAAAGGAGTTAATAATGAAATGCCCAAAATGCGGTCTAAAAATGGGCTATCAAGAATTCGAAGACGAAGATGGTTGGAATTACCAGTGGGTCTGCGCAGGCACAGAATCCCAAGATGGCTGTTGGAATTACGTGGACTTAGAGAAACCACTAGAGAATTAACAACTTTGCTTTTCTTTTTCACGAATTCTATTTTCCTTTCTTTGATCGCAGTCTAATGGGTAGTTTGATACCTGGAAAGGGGTAAATCATATGGTCGTGCCAAAGTACAAGGCAATTAGGCTTCTGTTGAACCAAGCAGGGTGGTCCGAGGAGAAGTTAAACCGCTTTATTGAGCTAAATCCAAGGGTTTGGCTAACTGTTCTCAATTCCCCAATCGAAGACGCGGTGGATAGTATGTTCGTTTTTGATGCCCATATCAATCACGAATTGTGTCAAGATTAAGAGAGGGTCTTTTCTCTTTCAAGATTTCTATCTCCTCTCTGTGTCCTTCTTGTGTGTTGTTAGTAATATGAAGTAATCAAATGGGGGATTAAATGCCTATCATCATTGCCTTCATCATCCTTTGTATTGCTATCTGCCATTTTTGGCTAAAAGACAGGGGAGTTTAGCAACCTGCTTTTCTCTTTTACGAATTCTATCCCTTCTCTCTTTGTGTTCCTGTGTGTGGTGTTATGGAGTGCAATATGCGTTTATCACGCAAAAAACGACGAAAGTCCCGCGCAAATCTGTATTTTCAACATCGTAAATGCCGAACGTGCGGCATAGTCAACTGCGCGTCTCACCATTGCGTCCAAAACGTCGAATGCACTTCTTGTTTCTGGGAGGGTTGTGGGTGTAAGCTGGTCAACGAAAAGTGTCCTTCTTGTGGGAAATAGCTATCATGAACAATTTCATGTCGGGATTTGTGGCGGGGCTTGTTGTTGAGTTTGTGGTTATCCTTGTCATTTTTTGGAAGATGACGAAAACCAATAGGAAAAGCCAAATGGCGATGAAAAATCTGCGATCTTTCCGTTTTGGTCCATTCTGGTTTTACAGAACAGATACAGGGTGTCTCAATTTCGTAATTTCCAGAAATAGGAAGAAGTTGGCGGGGTTCACTTTCTACCAATACAAAAAGAACGAGGACAGAAATCATTCTGGGATCGAAGTGTCTGTTAAGATGGGTAATTTCTATCGCGTTTTCAACATCAAAAGCCCATTCTAAACAGCGAAAGGCCAAAAATGAAAAACAAAAAGGGTTGGTCAGCGGATATTGGCGAATACGAAAAGGGAATCAACATATCCTTGCCTGGCGCTAGAAACCTAGCAGAAGCCCACCAAATGGCTTTTTCAAGGGTTTATGAATGCGACCATTGCCAAGACCCGTTCGTAGTCCAAATCTATAGAGACGGGAAAATAGTGTGGGATTTTACGAATTTCCAGCCTTTCGATTATTAGGGGAAAAATCAAATAAATACAATCACGATTTGTGGGTTCCTACGAATCATTTGTAGGGTTTCGTCGGGTCTTTATGGGCAAAAAGGGAGATTGTTATGTTGAAATTTGATTTCGTTTGTCCCGGAGAAACGTTCATTGTAGACAATCCGGGTAACGAAACACCAGAAGTCCAAAGAACCGTTTTCGTAAAAATGAATAGCGATGAATTGGCGAATGCCCTTGATATTAAGAAAGAGAGTCTTGTAACATTCGACAAACAAACAAGGGTGAAATTTGTGAAAATTAGGAATATTGATTTCTCTTTGGGAGTGTGAAATGGCATTGAAAAAGTGGAAACCGGATAGTCTTTCCAATAGGATTATTCGACGAGTTCTTGGGTATTGGTTTGAGATTGAATTGGCAAGCCCAGATGGCGCGTCGAAGAGAAGCCTTATCCTCAAGATTACTCCGTGGCGTTCTACTTGGGGCAAATGGCGCAGAATTACTTTGTGGTCATGGCGTAAGGGCGGCTCTAAGAAATTGGAGGCCTTTTTGGACAAGTATTGGGTTTGGCCTCAGTGGTAATTATTTCTGGCTAACATATTGGGTAAATGTACCCGGTTAAACTGGGTAATATGGGTTCGATTCCCATGCCAGAAGTTTTGGTGTTTTTGGTCCAAGGTCTCTTAAAGGGAGAAGGAACATGATCGTAAATACGAGCAACAAGGATTATGTCGCGGCGCAAGTCACTGCTCTTGACCAAATCAAGAATTGCTCTGGTTTTGACTTCCATTTGACGGGAAGTCGGTTTTTTGGAGGTAAAAATAGCTCCTCAGATACCGATTTCTTTGTGGCCGGTGGTCCTATTGGGTTGAGGGCATTTCTAAGGAACGCAGGTTTCAAGGAAGTCATGGGTATGGAGAGATACCTTGATTTTGTTTGCCATGAAGTTTGGCACAATCCCGTAGAAAAGATTCATGTTCAAATCATCCTGCCTTCCAGGTTCAATATCAAGGTCAAGGCGCAAGATTTCATCAAGAAACATAGGTTGATGGACGAGGCTATTCTTTGGAGACAAATCAGTAACAAAACGATGGGAGATGTCGCGGCGTACAAGGCGATTTCTCGCGTGGTTTGGCAGGCGGCATACGCGGCGGTTTCGGGGCAAAATGTTCTTTGTAAGGAATCTCAACAGCCGGGCCGATACGAAACCAGAGAGGATTTCAACGACCGAATGGGATTCTAGGTTGTAGGTCGAAACAAAACAGGGTTTAATTAGGGAAAAAGAAAATGAAGGCAACTTCGATTATCAAGTGCGATTGTCGTCACGCGGCGCAGGACAAGTTCCACGGAGATGGGAGACGGGTTCACAATAAGCTTCAAGGAAAGCGAAAGGATATTGTGTACCGTTGTACCGTTTGCAAGAAGGAGAAGAGTGCAGGAGAGTCTGTCTAAGGTCCGGGAGTTGCTGGTTCCAGTTAGCATATTTGGTAAATGCGCTCACCGTAATGGTTAGAGAGATACGGGTTCGAGTCCCGTACTGGAAAATTGTGTTCAATCGCGATTGTGCCTAGAAGGAGAAGAAATGTTACCATATCCGCCTTTTGAAGAAGCCCAACCTGCGCCGAAACCGAAGTGGTATGCTCTCCCAAAAGGAGAGGGTATAGTCGTTGTCAAGAAGGTATCCGAAGTCCCAGTGGGGAAACGGTTCTATTTTCTTGATGACGAAAAGACGGTGTTTTTGAGAGTCTCCCCGTCTTATCATAACAGTAAATGGGAAGAAGAATACTCTTTTTCTGTCGTCCTTGAAACCGGGAGAGAGGTTTATTGGAACATACACTCCTTGAGCGATATTGGAATCGCCTATAGCCCAGGAGATTGAAAAATGGGTTTGTACACGGTTGTAATAATGCACGATAGCGGCTTGCTACAAATAGTACAAACAATGGGCGAATCAGTAGAGATGGTGGTAAATAAGTACAAAGAAAAGAACGAAGGGCTAATTCTTGCTGTCTTTGATGGGTTTATTACTCCTATATGGAGTATTCCTCGTTTGCCATCTTCCTTTTGAAGGAGAGTAAAATGTTTCTAGTAACTTGGACAAGTCAATCGCAAGATGGTAAATATAAAAAAGAGGAGAAGAGCCTAGAAACAATATTTGATCTAGTCCAATTCATGTCTGGGTTATTTTCTCAAAAACCACCAATTCTATCATATCTAGTAGAAGTCAAGTTAAAAGACAAGAATTTGGGTTTTGGTGGTTGGGAACCAGGACCAACAGAGAATGATCCATCAGAATTCATCCATCATGGGCCTTGGTGAAGGAGAAAACATGACGAATAAGTTTCTCGAACCGTATCATCCCACGAAGCCTTCGGAGCACTGGTGCGCGAAGTGCGATTGTGACATAATCAACAGCAACGATAAGGCAACGGGATCATTTTTTGTCGTCAATGGACACTGCTTTTCTCCAGAGTCTAAGCATTACGATGGTGATTACAAGGGCATTATGTTTGCTCTGTGTGTGAAATGTTTATCGCCTACTTAGGAATGCTACAATGGGCTATGTTGTGTGCGAAATAATCGTAGATGGTGTTAGTCACAAAGGAGATTGAAAATGCCAAAAGTCAAAATTAGGCACATCTGTCCTGGAGAGACCTTTCGGTACAAAGGCACTATCTACATGAAATGGCCGGGAGAAGACACTGCGAGAAATGCTGTCGATATAGAAAATCAAAATGTAGTATTTCTTCCAGAGGACGAAGTAGAAATGGAATTTGTCAAGGTGAAAGTTCAAGTAATTCAAGAGGGTTGAAATGAATATGAATACTGTCTTGGCGTTGGTAACAACGGCGCTGTCTTGTCTTGGATTTATGATGAGCGGGTCACAATTTCAAGATGGGGAGAATAAATCAGGATGGGGTCTTCTTGTTTTCTCTCTTTTACTTATCTCCCTTAGCATCTATTGTTTGTGTCGCTCAATTTGTTGGTAGATAAACCAGAAAAACGGGCGGTAGGGGTTAGAAAATGATTTTCACGCTTAAAGTCCTGTGTGACGATACAATCGAACTAAGGGAAATAGTCAACCTATTGATGAAAGGAAGACTAGAGCCTCATTGGTGTGGAAATATTGGGAAACCGGGGTCTTATCTCGACTATACCTTCGGAAAAGGAGAGACTGTATACGATGACACACGTATTACTGTTGACAACGTAGATATCTACAAAATGGAAAAGAATCACGAAGCCGTTTTAAGAGGAGTTGAGCAGGCAAAATCAATCGGTCAGAGATCTTTCCATAAAAATTTGGGTAAGCTTTTAGGAGACTAAAATGACTATTTGGGAACGATGGTGTGTAATTGCCCTTGCTTTGATGACGCCGTTGAGAACAAAGTTTTTGTGGGCAAGGTTGCGCCTTCCAATTTACAAATCTGATCTACTGAGGCTTCTCCTAGATATCCAATGGTGGGACCACAAGGAACTTGAAATTCAATTCGAAATCCTGGGAGTTGGGTTTGTAATACAGTTTCACCCTTTTGGAAATTCTGATTTTGAATCCAAAAAGTAAGGAGAAGAAATTGACAAAAGAGAAATTTGAATTTGCAAAGAAATGGGTAAGCGCGCTGAGAAGTGGTATGTATAGACAGGGCAGAAGGTCTATGTACGATCCTGTAAGGGATTGTTACTGTTGTCTAGGTGTTGCTTGTGCAGTAGCAAATCCAGAACTAACAGGAAGTCGTTTGATTGAAAAATATTGGAAAGCAAACCCAGATCTAGCGTGTACAACATTTCTTCCAGTAGAAGTAGAAAAAATGCTTCCACTTCACCCTATCACGTTAGGTGACTTTGCAGGAATGAATGATAATGGGGAATCTTTTCTAGAAATTGCAGATAAAATAGAGGAAAGACTGGAAAAAGAAAAAGGAGCTTTGAATGTCGATTTTTCTGCTTGAGAACTATGGTTGTTTGCGTGGTGGTAAGTCTTACAAGATTGAAGCGGAAGGCCCGGATTGGGTAAGAGTCCAGGGTATTTACGTTCCGAAGAGTTTTGTTTCTATTAATTGAGGAGGCAAAATGATTATAGCTATTGCTATCTTTCTTATAATTGTGTCTCAGTTTGGAGTCTTTGGGAGCGGAGCAGCTATTCAGGAAGACAGGTACAATGGTGGGGCTGTGGTTGTCCTCTTTTTAAGCCTTTTGTTTCTTGTTGCTGGAATTATCTTGTTGTTCAGTTGAAAAAAGAAGATGAAAGATTATAATTCATTAGTTCTTGAACACGAGGCCGAGTTTCAAAATGTTTTTGGGATCAGATTACGAGACTATATGCGATCCCATATTGGATTTGATATTTTGAAATTTGACGATGTGTTTATCAAGCCGAAAAATGGCGTGAGCACAGCCGACACAATAGAACAAAAATATGGTAGACGAGCCGTAGAATTAATTCGTATATTACTTTAATAATGGCTTTCTACTGAAAGCCGGGGTGGCGAAATTGGCAGACGCGCGAGACTTAAAATCTCGTTCCCGTAAGGGAGTGAGGGTTCAAGTCCCTCCCTCGGCAGTATCTTTTATGAAAGGAAAACAAATGCTGGTATTGGAAAATGTTGAAAGGATCAAGTTCAAAAATGTACTATGTGGACAGGTTTTTAGGTATGTTGGATGTTATTACCTAAAAATCGAAAGACGCCACGGAGATACATTTAATGTAGTTCTGTTGAAAAATGGCTCAGTTGGTGTTTGTTGTGACTCAGACGAAGTAGAGGTTTATGAAGAGGCTATCGTGGTCTTACATGGAGCTAAAGGTTGATTTTCAAATGCGTCTTAGAAGTCAATAAAGACAAAAACGGAGCAATGTTAAAAGATTGCATAGAGAGGCTCAACAAAATCCCAGATGAATTGAATAAAAGTGTGAAGCCTCTAAATGAGACGAAAGAAAAGATCGTGTTCATACTGGTTTTGGAGGGCGAAGAAATAAACGTAGATGAAATCAAGGAATCTCTCAAGAACTACATAAAGTTATGTATGGAGATACCAAGTGAGGCCACGGTTTAGGTTTATTGGAGATGTACACAACCATAAACAAGATTATGTCCTGCTTGCTAGAAAGGCGGAATACTCTTTGCAGGTTGGAGATATGGCCTTTGATTATGATTTTCTAAATTGTCTTGATACTTCAAGACATAAATTTATTGGGGGAAATCATGACAATTACGATAGGATAAATGAATCTCCCAACAACCTCGGCGACTTTGGCATATGGAAGACACCGGTAATAGATCCTATCTTTTTTGTAAGAGGCGCTTTCTCTATTGATAGGTGGAGAAGGTCAGAGGGAAAAGATTGGTGGTATGAGGAGCAATTAACATATAGGCAACAGTGTGAAGCTGTCGTGCAATATGTAAAAGAAAAACCGGAAATCGTAGTCTCTCACGATTGCCCATCTAGTGTAGCTTTACATCTTTTTGGAGTAGAAGAAAATAACTCAACAAGGAAAATGCTCCAATTTATGTTGGAAGAATGGCAGCCTAAGTTATGGCTCTTTGGTCATCACCACAAATCTAGACGAGAAAAGGTAAGGGAAACGAAGTTTGTTTGTTTGAAGCAACTCGAAGTATTTGATATTTGAGGAGATTGAAATGAAGATTGTGATTCCAAAAAACGATGATTCTAGTAAGGTGGAATTTGAGACACTTCTTGTAGGTGAGTTGTTTTATCATGGCAATGTAGTCTGTATGGTAATAGAAGTTGAAAGTGATGACAATGACTCAAATGCAGTAAATCTTCGAACTGGAACAACCTTTTGTGTATGTGAAAAGGCTATGGTAGAGCATGTCACAGATATGGTTTTGACTCCTGAAAGCAACTTGATTAGAAGTGAATAACCATGAAGATCGAAATCGAAATCCCGGACCATCTTGTTAAACCGATGCGCGAATTAGTAAATAACATAGAGGAGAAAAGGACAGGAATCCAAAGTAAATATGGTTATAGTGTTTGTCGAAAATGCGTGAAGTTGTTGAGGTTTATCTCTAACACTATTGATTGAAATTGGGGTCTGTAACTCAATGGTAGAGTGGCGGTCTTTTAAACCGTAAGTTGGTTGGGTTCGAGTCCCCCCAGACCCATTTCATATACTTTTATTGAAAGGAATCAATATTTATAAGTATCCGAAAGATTATGATAAGGAAATCAGGTTAGGTCTTAATAAGACTCTTCAATACTATTCTTTCTATGACCCAAACCATCCATTATCTATGGTTGGTGGAATTGTTTACTACCACAGACATGTGGCGTCTATTAAAATAGGTAGATGGTTGAACAAAGAAGAACAAGTTCATCATATAAATGAAAATAGATTAGATAATAGGCCAGAAAATTTAGATATTCTTTCTCCAGAAGAACACACAAAAGTTCATCATCCGATAAATTGGGATAATTCTATAATCAAATGTATTTGTTGTGAAAAGAAGTTTGCTCCGAAAAAAAGAACACAAAAATGCTGTTCAAAATCGTGTAAAGCAAGTATGCCTACGAAATTATTTATAGAAAAGCATGAGCTTGAAAAACTGGTGTGGAAAATGCCAACTACCGAAGTAGCTAAGATATTTGGGGTTTCGGATAAGGCAATAGAAAAAAGATGTAAGAAATTAGGAATAAGCAAGCCGCCAAGAGGATATTGGCAAAAGGTAGAAAGAAATGGAAAGACAAGAAATCCTGAAGTTGATCGGTGATTTTACTTGGTGCTGGGGAAACAGCTTTTTTATTGAAACACACGAGGGAAACTTTGTCTGGAAAGACCCAGCATATAACGGAGACAATAGCATCGTAAGTTATGATGGATCACTAGAGGATTTTCTTAAAGAAAACAATCTAGAATATGGGAGAGATAAGGGAACACACATCATTGGCGATTATATTGGAGACGAAAAATGAATTACGTTGAAGGTCGGTTTACTAATGAGCAAGTTGCCAACGCAAAAGTCTGGTATGACGCACTAATGTCTGGCCTATATCGTCAGATTAAAAGCTGTATGATTGACACACAAGGTAATTGTTGCTGTTTGGGGGTTGCTACTCACGTAATAGGTTTTCCAGGAAGATCTCCAGATGAAACTCTTGTCACAAGAGAGGAATTTTGGAAAAAACCAGGACAAAGTGTTGCAACGTCAATATTGCCTCCTAATGTCTCAAAGGGTTTGGGATTAGACGACGAGGAAACTAGGCAATTTGCACTTTTAAATGATGCAGGTAGAACCTTCCGGTATATAGCAGAATTGGTGAAAGGATTGTATGTCGGTGAAGGCGAGTGGCCCAACGATGGAGACTAAAATGACAACTTACCAAAAAATCAGATATCAAATGTCACAAGGGTTTGTCTTTAATAGAATTAAGGTTCGAATTTGGATGCCGTCTAGACCTATTGATTGTTTGGACAGTAGTTTTTATACGTCATACTGTAAGCCCATTAAGGAATTTTCGGTTTGTTGTGTATTGTTTGCGTTTGGTTTTACGGTTACTGTGAGCTTGAAATGAAAACAAGATTGTATTTTGATGAACATGGTTACTGTTTACCAAAAGTACATAATATAAGCCATAGAAGTTTTTATATTGTTTGTACTCTTCCGTATGACGAGTTCATAGTAGAAGGAACACCAGTTGAAGAATTCTTCACCAGCCCAGTTTTTAAGGTAGAGGAGGCTAAGCATCTATAATGGATATTTATCCAACAAGCATAATCTTAGTTATAGTTACTCATCCTCCTGTATCTTTAGATAATTTGCCCGGAGATTGGGTAAGGGAAATTTCTTCTATTGAAGGAGTTCGGGCAGTAAAAAGGGAAAACCACAGGGAATATAATGTTGAATGTGGTTATGAAAACTTCCCTGAAATTAAGGAAAAAGTAGAGAAAATTATGGAGAAACATCAATAGAGGAATCTATTGATCTCACGAAACCCCTTTAGCTCATGAGGTAGAGCGCGTGTCTTATGAAGCCATGCTTTAATTATGGTATTGTACGTTTAATGAGAAATCATTAAAATGAATCGGGTGAATTCAGGGAAACCTAAAAGGGAAACCTTATGGCAATCCTGAGCCAAGTCTTCGGTACACCGAAGAAAGGTGCAGAGACTAGCGGAGGAATTCAGTTTCCTTAATAACCGCATTAGCGCCCGACACCTTAACGTAAAGTCGAAGGTGATGATATAGTCCAGTCCTTTAAGAAATTAAAGGGTAGCTGAAACACGTGAACCGGATTCAGACGCCGGAGGGGGTATTTTAAGTTTATAAGCTTTTGTATAAAAGTTTGATGTCTGGTCAGGTATAATATACAAAGGAGTTGTATTATGCCTAATTGTAAAAAATGTAATTCTCACTTTCCAAATAGGATAGAAGTAAACGGAGAGAAGAGAATTGTTGGCGGAAGAAAAAATTGTTTTAATTGCTCTCCTCTTGGGCCACCAAGAATTAAAAGAAAAAATCAAGGAGACTTTAATAGAACTTGTGAATTATGCTCAAGGGAATATATTTATTCTCATGAAAAAGGACACACAGAGAAACTGTGCAATTCTTGCTCCGTTAATAGCAGACGTTTTCTCAGAAAAAAGAAAATGGTTGAATATAAAGGAGGAAAATGTTACAAGTGTGGCTATGACAAATCAACCAGAGCCTTAGAATTCCACCACAGAGATAAAAAAGAAAAATTGTTTAATGTAAGCGGAAGCCATTGTATTAAGTGGGAAAAAATAAAGGTAGAATTGGATA
>Ga0137421_1000009_pt1 | contig 163355 bp, 221 predicted proteins | sample EasRivERMZT534_2_FD_104648 | JGI IMG/M metagenome (GOLD analysis project Ga0137421, IMG submission 104648) | Soil microbial communities from meander-bound floodplain in the East River, Colorado, USA - East River MetaG ERMZT534_2 | ecosystem: Environmental > Terrestrial > Soil > Floodplain ...
TACACTGTTGCTTGCTGCGCTGTGCTCAATGCACTAGATGAATATCTCAAGGAGAAGAAGTAATGACTAAAAAGCTTCTCTGTGAAGGCGCTTGCTCCAATTATGTGAATGGCTGCCATGGCATTGTGAAAAGAGTCCGTGTCAAGGATAAAATGCTATCGCCTTCTCACGACTGGGGGCTCTTCAACTACTGCGATGAAGCGATTGATGAAGATATACGTCGAGGACTTACTGTGACTATATACAGGGAGAAAAAGTGATGGCTAAGAAAAGGATCATTACTGTGAAGTTAGAGAAGATCAACATCTCCTACATGTGTGGAGAGATCCCTACTTCTATCGACATCTCTACTGATGACATCCACTCCTCAGAGTCAGAATGCGAGCTCTGTGGCTCTCATGGATCGATGTCTATCTGGATCAACAAGTGTCCTCAATGTGGAAAGTATCACGACATCGAAGTAAAGGAGTGGTGACATGGAAAAGACGTGTCCTAACTGCGGAAGAGATCTTAGATGCGTCTTCACAGGCGCTAGCGTTCTCTTGGGGAGAGAAGACGCAACCCATCAATGCGACATCTTCGGATGCTTTGAGTGTGATCAATACTTCATCTACGGGATGAACAAGAACTTAACAGACGTCCCTCCCGACGCTGTAGTTCCCGGCTACACTATCAAGCCCTATCCTGAGAATGCGTACCGAGGCGACTATGCTTCTATTGATAGCGGCACTGTTGTTCTTCTACCTTCTGCAATCAAGTATATTTCTGAGAAATGCGGTCATGTAGAAGAGATGAAGAGGTACGTTGAAAAGTCTTCTTGGTCTGTAGATATAAAAGAAGTGAAGAGAGAAGTAAGCAAAGCTTTTGACTACGAGGGCGGAACAAGGGAGTTCTAAATGAAGAAAGTTACTGTGACTCTGAAGTTAGATTCTGAATTCATCAAGTTTCTCAACTTCTCAGTTCAGCTAGGAGGGCTAAGGCAGAAGCGAGAAATGACTGCCATCGACCAGCTTGCACTAGTTGTCCTTGGAGAAGCAAGGGGAGCGCTAGTTGAGCAAATTGAAGAAGTTATTTGCCCAACATGGAGACCGCACATTGAAGTGCTCCACGATAAGCGCGTAGTGGAGGAAGTATCATGACTCCCTGGAAAGAAATGGAAGATACACAACGAAATCACATCGTAGCGCTTGCAATCACAATTCTAATAGCTCTTGCTGTAGCAGCTGGAGCGCTTGGCCCTGCATGGTTGACGCATGCTCTTCTATTCCTCTTTGTTTTATTTATGGGAGCAGTCATGTTCACTGCAGTATTTACAATCGTAAGATTTATCTTAGCAGCTATAACAGGAGAGCTGGGATGAAAGAGGAATGCCCTGATCACGGATATCTTGAAGGCGCAAAGGTTTACTGCGCTAAGTGCATAGCGACTCGCGGAGAGTCTCGCATAGAAAAAGACTTACGTAAGATTCTAGAGATGCTTGGAGACATTGAGAAGCGAAACAAGAACCCTCAGTATAGGGAGCTCATTAGGAAGCTTAAGAAGCAGTACGAAAAGTCGCCTAAGTGCCCTTGCTGTGGAAACCCCACGCATGAAAGAGATGGACATCACTGTCCTGTAAAGGGAGAATGGATATGAGCTATAAGATATGCAAGTACGTCTTCGGTCTTGACAATATGATTCAGATAGCTATGCCTGGTGGATCTAAGATACTCAAGATAGGGAGAAACCCTGGGCACCCTAAAGGCACTTATTGCATGTGGGCTCTAGTTCTTACTGAAAATCCCATTGTTGAAAGACGCTTTAGAATCTATGGTACAGGACACGAGATAGAAGGTCTTACGGGTCTCAACTACATAAGCACCGTCATAGATTATTTCTACGTCTGGCATTTCTTTGAGGTGATATGATGTTAAAGCCCGGTTGTTACGAATGCAAGTACCGAGGAGAAGTCCCAGGAGATGCTCATAGCTGCTGCAGGCACCCTCAGTCCGGACTTGAAGGCAATCCATTAGTGGCAATGTTTGCCCTGATGGCATCTGCGCGCAAGCAGCCGATTCCCTTCATTGAACACGCAGCTAAGCTTGGAATAAAAGCTAACGCCAACGGTATTCAGAGAGGATGGTTCAATTGGCCTTTCAACTTTGATCCTGTGTGGCTTGAAGCCTGCGAAGGATTTACACAGAAGGGAGAGACTAAATGACAGGGATAATGTTTGGTGCAATGGCCGATCCGTTAAGGAAGCAGCTTGAAATGACGGGAATAGACGCCGGAACTATCAATCATTTACAGCGTGATGTCGACGCAGTAGTGCGGTTACATGTCAGGGGACTGCTTACTGATTCCGAAGCGAATAAAGCAAGACAACGAGTTGCGAAGAAAATCTTCATTGCAATACGAAGCAAGAAATGAACCCAAAGGTATTTCCCACTATTATGATTGCCCTAAGCGCAGCTTCTTCTATCTTTTATGCTTTCGACGGTAATTGGAGAATGACGCTATACTGGCTATCCGCATCTGTGTTGACTACAGTTGTGACTTACTGAAATGAAGAATTGCAAAGAAGTGCCGCCAGGCAATGCAGTTTGTGATATGTGCAACTCTGGTCGACCTGACCTTTGTCGCTACGCGAACACTCAGGGAGCTATGAAAGAGATTGACAATCTCCGTGCAGCGATAGAGTGGGTTTGCAGCGGCAAGATGAGAAAAAGCCATCAATGGGATGGGAGCTTTGACTGGGGCGAAGCGTATAAAGATCTCCGCCGCATAGCTGAGGGGAGAGTGCTATGAGCAAGTGTATCCGTTGCCGCATCAATGAAGCTGTAGTTCCAGACAGAACCATTATGTCTCGGAGAAAAAAGATATGTTTGGAGTGCCATAGGAAAGACTTGAAGAATGATGTTATAATAATACTTAATTCGTTGAACAAGAAGGAGCAGGCATGAGAAATCGAAAGGGCTTAGCTCTGATTGAAGTTATGATTGCAATAGCTATTATCGGCATCGTTCTTGCTGTAGCTATTCCTAACTGCACAAAGAGTGGAAAGAGATACAGGCAGCAAGTGGTACAACAAATAGATACTCCGTCTCAATCTGAGTCATGTCGGGCTATCGAAGTTACTTTAGAGGACAACACTGTGCAATATTTTGAAACGTCTCATATACAAACAAGCTCTGAATGGGTAAACGTACTTAGAGCCGACGGATCAGCTATCATGGCAACGTTTCCAAAGAACAGAGTGAAGATGATCAAGGAGATACGATGACACGCATAGAAAAGCAAATGGTTGCAGGGATAGTGTTTCTATTGATCGCTATAGCATTATTCTCGTATAACGTCAGTAGAGTATTGACTCCTGCTCTCCAGCAAGTAGAAGAGAAGGGATTGAAGTCCGTCGTAATGCCCTTATGGGAGGGGAAAGGCAAATGACTTCACACGGCATAATGAATATCGTCTGTTTCGTAGTATACGTCTGCATTGGCGTGCTCATAGGAATTGGTTTGAATAATCCATATTTGGGAGTAGCGACCTCTCTGTATCTAATCTTCATGAGACAAACGCAGTAATGCATGACATTGCTTTTGGTACTGAGCTGGATCTCCGTGGCGCCGTAGGAGATGGAAGAGAACATGAGATCAATAAGCTCATGCCCCACTGCATTAGGAAGAGCTCTAGGCTATTCGATTTCTTTGATCCCCGGACAGGAGAGATGTTTGAAGTCAAGAAGATGAAGATCACCCCGAAACGGAAGGTGAAGATAGATCTCTCCAAGTTTGTAGATTTAACAGATGATGAGCGCGCTATAAACTTCATAGTCTATTACTTTGACAAAGACAGCGGCTCAGTCCTTGATGTTATAAAGACGACCTATGGCGAGATTGCAGACAAGTTTGTGCCGAAAGGTGTACAATCCGCCGTCAGAGTAGTATACTCTAAGTTAAAGATAAGACGTGATCAAAGCCGGAGAGGCTTGTATGGTCCAGACTTGGTAATAGATCTCATCAAACTAAGGGGTTAATGCATGAGCCTTAGAAATTGCTTCTTACAGTGGGTTTCAAAGATATTTGACGTGGCGATCATTACTAGTACACAGCACATTTTAAAGCCAGAGATCGCCGTCGGCAGGATCTATCTTTTGAAAACATCAGACAATCCGTTTAGCCCTCTCGTACAATCTAAAATACTCGATATAAAGAATGGCTATGTGCAGTACTGCTTTCTCCGCGAAGACGAGACAGAAATGTCACTAAAGTGGTCAGAGAGAGTCGATATGTTCAAAAGAGTTTACATTGAAAAGAGATACGAATTGAGAGGTGGAAAACATGTTCGGTAGATATAAAGAGCTTAAAGAGTTTCTTGTCGGCCACGGCAGATTGATTGCAAGGCTTGAAAGCGAACTCTATAAGAAGATAGCAAAAGAAAACGTTGTGGAGTGTGAGGGTTGCGGTTGTTTACTAGCCAAAGATGCGAAGTTCAAGCAACCATCTACAGTAGAGCGCATAGAACCCGCACGTCGAACTGTGGGCTATTCTGGGGTATATACGCCTCTAGACAACGCAACAGAGCGCATCGTGGAGCATTATAGGTGTTTCACTTGTCAGCCTAAGACAAAAAGCAAATAAGGAGAGAGACATGATTGGAAAAACTATAGGAATTGCTTTTGCAGTACTGTTGGGAATCTTTGCTCTTGGATTTATAATCCAGGGCAACGACTTCTTCATGTACAAGTTCTGGGCGCCAAAGTATGAGAACGTCCGAAGAGAAGTGTTTGAAAACACGAAGTCGTATAGGCAGGGTATGATTCAGGAAATGAGGCAGGCGCAGAAGGAATATAATGGTGCCGATACGCAGTCGAAGAAGGATGCCATTGCTTCGTTTATCCTTCATAGCGCAGCTGATTTTCCCGAGTCTGAAATGCCGCCAGATGTAAGAGGCTTCATGTCCGAAATTCGCAGTGCAAAAAAGTATTAATAAGGAGAAGACAATGAAGAAAACGATTGCATTAGTATCAGTAGTTTTGGCTTTTGTTTTGCTGGGATGTGAATACAAGCAGTCAAGTGACGAGATTCAACAGAAGGCGCAGGAGAAGATTCTTGCTGAAGGCACAGCGCAGACTGGCATGCCGGCAATCAAGAATTTCCGTGAGCGGAAGATTCTGAAGGACATCATTGAACTTAGGGATCAAGCCGATCTGACTACGTATACTTATATCGTAGCCGAGATGACAGGGAAGCTTGTCTTTTTGGGCGAATCAATTGGTTACGGTATTCCTGCGGCTACGCAGTATACAAGCCCACAAAAGCTGGAGCATCCATACTCAGGTCATTACGTTGTTATGCCGCAGGCTGATCCAAACGGATTGTTTTCTCCTGCTTCTGCGGAAGGAACATGGGTGTTGATGAAGGACCCTAATGGCAAAGGCGTCAAGCCGGTCTATGTTGAGCCTCGTGTTATCGTATCGCCTTTCAAGTTCAATACGAACTAACATGAAATACAAAGACCTTCTCGAGTTCTGTCAGCTAGTATGTGCTACAGAAGCGGACGAAACAGTTCTTGCTACTAAGCATGTACTTAAGGACGGCTACATCGCTAAGGTGTGGGAGAAAATGCTAGAATCTATTAAGCAGGAAAAAGATTTCGACTATAGAACTTATCTAGAAGAAATTATAGCTGTGAAACAGATCCCTAAAAAATTATTGCATTGATCGCGCGAGATCCGGAATCAATCTTGGTGCGCGCCGCTAGATGATGTACAATACGTTCCTCTTAATATATAATGGTATTAGATAAAACGGGAGGGACACTATGGCAAGACTCATGTACTACATCCCCAAGTCAGGCCTTACGTATGACGACGCAGAAGCTGATAGCGACTTCCATGCAATTGAAGTGATCAAAGACAGGGAAGGCGTAAAGCGTGTTCCACCGACTTGGAAGGTTTGGCTTATGAACGAAAAGAACGAATGGATCGAAATCAACCGAAGAGCTATAGCTCGTCATAGAGCGGAGGCTAAAAAGAAGTGATATTTCATGCGCCGCAAGTGATTTGGATCATGTTAATGACAGCCTCTATGGTGATAGGTATGCATCAGCATGGCCAACCTAAGAAGGGCACTGAGGATGCGTGGATTACTTTAATGGCTATTATCGTCAACTTTGGTCTTTTGTTCTGGGGTGGCTTCTTTGGATAAGCGCCGTCAAATAGGCAAGGCTCTTCTCAAGATATTAAAGATCAATTTCAATCCGTACTGGCTTGGTCTTACGATTTCGCCGCATATGGTCACTTGGGAGTATGCTATACAGTTTCGCAACGACGTTAAGAAAAACTGGCATCCAAGAGTTATTCATTATTTCGTTAAAGAGCATTCTGTGTCATTTCATAACGGCTATCAAGATAGAGATGCTACGTACGTAGGTGGTGACACAATACTTACGATGGCCGAAAATAGATCTCAAGCACCAGAACCGCCAAAACAAGCTTAGGAGGACAGCATGTCATTAGCTAATAGTGTCGGTACGGCAATTGGAGTCACGGGAGTAGTTGTTCTGATCATATTGCTCGTTATCTTTGGACCGCTTATCGGTGTGTGGGCCATTAACACGCTGTTTCATACAAACACGGCATATAACTTCTGGACATGGCTTGCATCTCTCTTGTTTTTCGGGATGCTCAAATCAGCGACGTCTAAATAAGGAAAGCGAAAGAAAAAGGTTAATTTATACATGGATCATAAAAGCTCACAAAAGAAAGTAGACAAGGTATTCAAAGACTACTCTTACGATCTCCACGATAAGCTGAGAGAAAATGCTGATCTCATCTACAACAAGCTGTTTCCTGTGAAACCATACGATCACGAGCTGTTCTCAGCTGTATGTAGTCGCTTGCTTTTAGAGTTGAGTGTCGTCTTTGCAAAAAGAAAGGGCAAGAAACATGTTAAAGGGAAAGCTAAAAAAGCCACGCCGTACATCGACGATCGTGTCGGCGGCTAAAGAACCGTGGCTGACTAGAACTCAGAAGATTGTAGCCACAACCATAAGCTGTCTTATCTTGACGGGAATGATATGGAATTATGGAGCCAAAGCTGATGCGAGGTATGCAAAGGAAGCTGTGGTGTCAAAAGAGATATCGCAAGTCAAGACGGATCTCGCAATGCTTGGAAAAGCCTTCCAGGCAGAACAATACGATCGGTCTATTAGCAACAAGCAAGACCTGCTTCTTAAAATTAATCTCAGGCTTAAAGAGAATATTAGCCCTGCTGAAAGAGCACAATTAGAAGAGGTTAAGCGAGGTCTTGAGATTGAACTTGAAAAATTAAAGGATAAGCAGAAGAAACTAGTCGACTAGAGGTGCCATCGATGGAAAAAGCGCCCATCATTTACAGCGTCATTGTTAACTATCCAGACGGACCGAAATTTAGAATTCAAGCGCCGCACAAAAAGGGCTTTCCCTCATTAGAGATGTTCCAGCGGGCAGACATGATTCTAGACTTGACAAACAAGATAGTATTGAAGGATAAGAACTACAGGCAGTTTCACAAAGTGACGGATGAAGAAATTGCTTTGCATTCGGAATATCCGCTTGTTTGTCTGACATGCGTAAACATTAAAAGTCAGAATGGAGTTTGCTACCTATGCTTGGGGAAACCAAAGAACATCAAGAATTGAAAGGTTGGCTTGTTGGTCGAGTGCAACAAGAAGACGCGTTTGTGCCTGAAATACTTGTCATACGTGGATTTGTAGAAGGCAGATTTACTAAATTCGCGCCGATATACTGGCTTGATTTAGACAAGAAAATAGTAATGACCGATGAACATATCTATAAGATGGGCGAGCCTAACGATAAATGGATCAGATCTTTTCTGGCTGCTGGTAATTGCATACACGATATCGAAATGAAAGACGACACTCACTAAACTGGAGGATTGCATGATCAGACAAAGCACAGTGATGGCTTGCAGAACACTTCGAGATGCACCTTCGGCTCCAGAAGCAAATGTAGACATTACATTGTTTGCCAATTACTATGGCACAGTGCAAGAATCTCATCAGTTCAACGACCCTGCTCTTTACACTGACAAGGGTTTGTGGGAGAGGTTAAAGATCGAATTAAGAGAAATGAAAATTTTCAGGAGAAACAAAAAGCATGCTTAAAATGATTACTGTGTATTTGTCGGGCCCGATGTATCTTGGCAAAGAACAAGCGATGTCGTGGCGCGATGACATCGAATTTCATTTGATTAAGTGGAATAATGATGTTGGACAACTTGCAAGGATTAGAATTGAAACGTTGAATCCTTGCAATCGATGGCTTGAAAAGGGTGGCGAACTTGAAGCTGAAGGACCATATGTTGTTCAGATGGACAAGATGGAGATCGCTAAGTCCGACGTCTTAATCGTCAATGCAACTAATCCTGGTTGGGGCACTCCAATGGAACAATTTATTGGGTGGCAATCTGGTAAAATGGTTATATGTTTTTCCGATTGCGACTTTCCGTCAATTTGGGCTAAAGCTCATAGCCACAAGATGTGTCGTACTCACATAGAGGCGATTACGTGGCTGTGTAATGTCGCGTCTAGACAATTAGCAAGGGCAGTGTAATGAATCCTTATAATATTTGCTACTGGGATATCTCGGGCGTGTGCAACGCTGCTTGCAAGTATTGTCCTAGTGGAAGCAGAAACCTTTTGGGAAATATACACAAGAAGCAGGCAGGATTTCTATCATCAGAGAATTTTAGCGACGGCTTGATTTTTCTTAGAGACAAAGGAGTTATTGATCCAAAGTCTACGCACATGGGTCTTTATAGCTGGGGAGAGCCGTTTCTACATCCGCAATTTGAAGAGATGATGGACGTCGTTTCGGACTTGCATTTCGGCTATTCACTTAGTACCAATGCATCAGTAGTAAAAGAAATACCAAGGCTAGCTCTTCTTAAGCTAATGGAGATAAAATTTTCAATGCCGGGCTTTAGCCAGACAAGTTATGATAAGCAGCATGGGTTTAATTTTGAAACAATTTGCAGAAACATTATCGATACAGTTAATTATATCAGATGGTTTACTCCAAGTGTTTCATTTAGCTTAGTGTTCCAAGTGTACGAATCTAATAAGCATGAAATGTACGAGGCTCAATCATTCAGTAACAAGTTGGGCATGCATTTTCAGCCCATTTGGGCTCATCTTACTGGTCTTACAATGCCGACGATGGGACCGCCACAGCCAAATGATTTTTGTGTTGATGTATGGGACGAAATTAAGCGCCAGCAACCACCCAATTGGCTATGCATGCAATACGACATATTAGTTCTGGATGAATATAGTAACGTTGTTCAGTGTTGCGTTTCAGAAAGATCTATTCCAAGCTATGTGTTGGGTAACATCAAAGAGATTGATTTTGAGAATTTGAGACATCTGCGCGAAAGCAATCCTATGTGTAAGCAGTGCATCGAATCGGGAACTGGTTTTTTAGCCCACCACGTAAGTGGCGCATTTAAGAGGATATGATATGCCATATATTAAGAAAGAGCAGAGAGAAAGAATTCTTAAAGAGTTTGGTCATGGAACTAAATACATTGTGATAGATGCTATCAATCTCTCGGGCGAACTGAACTACGCTATTACAGTGCTTCTTAATAGATGGCTTGAACGAAATGGCGTCAACTATACAGAACTCAATATGCTAATGGGCGTGCTTGAATGCGCTAAACTAGAACTGTATAGACGGATTGCCGCCCCGTATGAGGATGAGAAAATACAACAGAATGGAGATGTTTACCCTGTATGAAAACTGTTACTATTAACAAAACGATACACGCTGTTACGTATAGATGTATCAAAAGTACAGTTTGTGGCATGCCAATTCCTGAGAACTCGTTGTTCCTTGAAAGAAAGTCTCTTTGGGAGACAACCTGCGCTAAGTGTAAGAAGATACTCTCGCCCTTAAAATAGTTGTGTACAATCAAGACTCCATTTGATATAATGTTTTTATATTAATTAGGAGGTGCATATGCCCGTCCAGCCGCTTCAACAGATTGCCCCACAAGTTGCCAGAGGTAAGTTCGATGAGTCCTTATGGGCTAATCAGAACTATGTTGCTCAAGAGAAGCTCGACGGCGAGCGCTTCAAAATGCATTTCTTTGAAAACGAAAACAGGTTTGATTCCCGTTCGATTTCCAAGAAAACTGATCGCTTTACTGAGAAAACGGACAACGTACCACACCTTCGTGACTTTGTAGTGCCCTCGTTGAACGGTACAGTTCTTGATGGCGAAATCAAGTTTGGTGGAGATAGCATGTCAACCTCAACCATAATGGGCTGTTTGGCCGATGAAGCTGTTAACCGTCAGCGGGAAGCGGGAAAATGGGTTAAGTACTATGTTTTCGATATCATTTTCTTTAAGGGCAAGGATGTAAGAGATCTTTCATTCATCAAAAGAATGGAGATTTTGCACAAGATATTTAATGACTATTTAGCCTGTAGCACAAACTTTATTTTGCCAGTATATACATATGATCACAAGAAACAGTTTTGCGATGATGTCTGGGCTCATGGAGGCGAAGGCGTCATCCTCAAAGATGTTAGAGCTCCGTATACTGACAAGAAAGCGTGGGTCAAAGTTAAGGCACAGGCGACCTATGATGTCGTCGTTATGGGCTACGAAGAGCCTGAGGCTGAGTCGATTAAGAAGGGTGATGACAAGGCTACCATTACTAGACTGGCAGCGAATGGTTGGATTGGCACAGTCGTTTTCGGACAGTATAATAATGGTGAATTGCAGTGCTTTGGTAAGTGCTCCGGTATGAACGATGCTGATAGAGAGAAGTTCTCTAGGAATAGGGAAAAGATGTTGGGCACGGTCATTAAGATCGAGGCTCAATCAAGAATCCCTAAGACTGGTTATTTCCGGCATCCTCGGTATCTTGGCATCAGGGAAGATAAGAACGCTGACCAGTGCTTGTTTTACGAAGGAGAGAAATGACCACTACAGTAAAACAACTGATTGAATGGCTCAAAACGCAGGACGAAAACAAGCCAATCCATGTCATGCGGGAATACCACTGTGGTGGTTACATGGGCTATGCAACTGAATTTGTCGATCTTGTGATCCCTGACGAGCATGATTATTCCCCAAATGCAGATGTTTACGATACGTGGATTTCTTTTGGTGAAAGATAGTCGTTTACAATCCTCTAGTTTTATGATATAATGATTTAGATGATGGAGGTGGTGAATGGCTAAGAAGCCTCGTGTAAGAGTTACTGAAGAGAATATAGCAAAAGCACGCAAGAAGATTAAGGAAACCCCAAAGAGGGGTAGATGGCCAAGATTTACTGACATTCATAAGTGCGACTTGTCTGACTATATTTCGTGTTTCAACAACCCTGAGCTTGTAATTTATCACGAGAAATATAAGAACGCTTGTTTCATAAGAATATTAGAATCTTGGGGACAAATAGTTCTAGTTAAGGACAAGTGGCATCCCGAACCGACACGAGAAGTAAAAACGCTGGCTACCATAAGATTTTACTGTGAATCTTGGTCGCCGGATAGTGCTACTCCGTTAATAGACACTGAGTGCATGTATAGATGCGATAGAGTTTCTTGTCCTTATTATAGGAAGGGTTTCATAACAGAAACGCTTAAAAACAAGACATTTGCTGAAGATATTAAACACGAACTTAACAAACAACATAATATAAAACAAGAAACCGAGTAGATTTTAGTAATATAATATATAGTCACGAAGATTAAAGAGGTCGGGTTTGCGGTTATCCACCCAGGGTTGCTAGCACCTGATTGAGGGTTTTGAAAAAACCGCGCACGCTTACGTAGCATAACGGCTTAATGTCCTACCCTGTCACGGTAGTGGATGCCGGTTCGAATCCGGTCGTAGGCGCATCGCTCACCCACCAAAGTGGGAGGAGTGTTCGGAGCCGTCTTACAAAGGCGGTTCCAGTATCCGGGTGTAGCTCAGTCTGGTTCAGAGCACTGCGTTTGGGGCGCAGGGGTCAGAGGTTCGAATCCTCTTACCCGGACATGGGTGATGGTAGAAGCAACGATAGGGTTCGATCCCTACAATAGCAGAAAGCCTGATCCCACAAACAATTGGGACATGGGTTATTTTCCCCTTTCTCCCAAGGCTCTGTGTTCTCTGCGGAGGCAGTCTACGAAGGATGCTATCACTTTTGTAGGACACGCTCCGGTAAACAGCCAGCACGGACGATAGCATATATATCTACGTGTAAGTCAGCCAGGATCTAGACGACTCGGCCTGGAACCGAGAGGACGCTGGTTCGAATCCAGCCACGTAGACATAGTATACTCACAGAGCCTCTATTTATAAGCGCAAACGCTGTGAGTTTTATGGCCTCATAGGTAATTGGTATACCGTCACGTTTACACCGTGAAGTGGGTGGTTCGATTCCATCTGGGGCTAATGTTCACTTTTCTTGTATGTTCATGAGACGTGAACATGTAGTAAAAATGAACGGTGGTCGTGGTGAAGAGGTTTTAACACGGTTGGTTGTGACCCAACTATGCGCGGGTTCGAATCCCGTCGATCACCCAGAAACAGGAGGCATCATGGACAGCAGAGTACTTCTCTTAAATTCAAGCTACGAACCAGTAAGCCTTATCAGTGCCGAGCGTGCTATTGTGTTGTGGTATTCAGGTAAGGTCACTGTTGTAGCTGAAAGAGATATTACTTGGAGATCAGTTTCTGTTGCCATCAAGGTGCCTTCAGTAGTTAGACTTATAAACTATGTGAGAGGACTTACTGGTCTTCGAAACATTGTAAAGCTCACTAGAAAGAACATTCTTCTTAGAGATGCTTATACTTGTCAGTACTGCGGTAAGAAAGCTGGCCCTGACAAGCTTAACATCGACCACATCGTCCCTAAGGGCCAGGGTGGTAAGAGTGAATGGACCAATTTGGTGACTGCATGTATCCCATGTAATAGCTCTAAGGATTGTCAGACGCCAAAGCAAGCAGGCATGACTTTGAGAAAGTCGCCAAAGAAGCCAGACTTTTTGGTGTTCACTATTCATCGTCATATCAAGAACGTTCCAGAGGATTGGAGATCATATCTCTACTGGAATACGGAAATAGATCAAGCGTAATGGTGTACAAATAATTCTACTTGTGATATAGTAGAATCATAATCAGGAAGCCCTTGATGTTGGATGGGCGTTAATAAACTCCTCCCTCCTGGTTATTGTGGCAAGACTCGGCAGACTACCGTTGAAGCCGTTCGCCCTGGATTCAGGGGATGGTGGAGGAATCTGGAAGGGATAGCGGCCGCTTACCTTCACGGTCTGATCAACCGCTTGGGCCGATGGTGGGGATCCGAATCCGAGATATAATCGATCCCATTTATTACCCTTGGTTGCCGGAGCCAAATTGAAAACCGGCGGTTGTGTAGACTAATTAAGGTTTAGGGTAAGCCTCCTGAGTAGCCTAGAGGGCGAAAAGGTGATTTCTCGAGATAAAAACCCTTTTAGTTTAACTGTGGTTAGAGCGTTAGTAGGTTCATCATTGTTGGCTCATAAAAGCAAGACTAGTTGCCAGATCTAGAAATTAAAACTGGCTTTTATGGACCCATATACTAATGGTTAGGTAACGGGCCTTTCAAGTCCGGAGCGGTGAGATCAATACTCCCTGGGTCTAATTATTTATTCAAGCTTAACGCAAAAAGTTCGAATTATCTCCTAATTTAGAATATAAGGAGATAATGATGAATTGTGAAAAATGTAATAAAGAACATGACGGCAAGTACGGTTCTGGTAGATTCTGTTCTCGGAAATGCGCCAATAGTAGAATTCGTTCAGAAGAAACTAGAAAGAAAATCGCATTAAATACTACGTATCATTTTGTCGAACGAGTTTTGTTTAAGTGTGCTCATTGTAAGAAAGAAGTAATTTTTAAAAAATCTTATTTAAAGCTAAAGAAAACGGGATGTTGTTCTAAGTGTTTTCGATTGTCTAAAGAATATAAGAAAGCATTAAAGAAGGGCTGTTCCAGTAACGGCGGATATAGAGTCGGTTCAGGAAATGGTTTAAGAGGAATATATCAAGGATTTTGGTGCGACTCGTCTTGGGAGTTAGCTTTTGTAATATATAATATTGATCACCAAATTTCGTTTGAGAGAAATAATAAGCCGTATGTATATGAATTTGAAGGGCGGAGAAGGTATTACCCAGATTTTATTATAGATGATGTTTTCTATGAAATCAAGGGCTATCATTTTCCAGAAGCCACAAAGGCGAAGTTGAAGTATTTTCCGCACAAAATAGTTTTAATAGGGAAAAAAGAGATTAAGCCGTATTTAGAATATGTTGAACAAAAATACGGAAAAGATTTTGTAAGGCTCTATGAAGTTTGCCCTCATTAGGCATGGGACGAGGTTCAACTCCTCAAAGGGCGCATATGCGCGGTGCCAGAGTGTGTGATGTCCATCGATCACAATGGGCGCTTAGGAAGTCGGGAAGCGGCGCATGGCTAGAAGGAAACGGTAACGGTGTGGAGGATTGGGACAACCCTGACTCTTTCCCAGTCCAAGCGCGAAGTCGGTCGGTAGCTCACTCTAATGAGCAGAAGGCGGCCGCTTGAGTGTAAAATCACTCATCTACGTTGAGAGGTGGCGACGGCCACTTTGAGTAGATTGCCGGAATAACCTATTCTTTGGGCCAGTCCGATGCAAGCTAAAGCATCGCCCGCATATATGTCCCTGTCATCTAGCAGGCTAAGGATGGTGGCCCCTCAAGCCATCCACAGGGGTTCAAATCCCCTCAGGGACACAAACAGGGGAAGCGATTATCTGTATAAAATATACGCTTAATACGCCGTCGTAGACATCTATGGAGGGTGGCCAGGCTGTAACCCTGGCGTCTATGAGGCCATCTAGGTTCGATTCCTGGCGGCGGCACATGGCGTGGATAATCCGACAAGGGTTAGAGACGGGGTTGACAAGACCTGCGGTCACCAGAATTAACTGGCACGTCAACATGGGCTTGTGGTGTTAATGGATTAGCACACTCGGCTTTTAACCGATGGGGTGGGGGTTCGAGTCCTCCCAGGCCTAATTGCTCCGGTAGTATAACGGTTTATTATAGCCGGCTCTTACCCGGTCAGATCGGGGTTCAAATCCTCGTCGGAGCACATGTCCTTTTAGTGAAATGGATCTCACGCAATGTTCCTACCGTTGAATTGTAGGTTCGATTCCTACAAAGGACACATATAAGATAGCGCTGGGGTAAGGCTGACCACCCCAGTCCGGTTAGCTGGTCACTAATTGGACTCCTGGCGCTTATAATAGTCAATCGAGCCATCGCACTACGGTGAGGAAGCTCAGGACATCCCGGAGACCTGTGGGAGGCTAAAGCCGTCTAACCACTGATACGAAAGCGGGATGCAACGCAAACAGGTCTAGATAAGTCTCGTTCTAAGGACCGGGTTGCGGCCAATAGAGAAATGATGGCATAAAACAGAATCCTGGCTACTGATTGATTACATGCCCTCTTAGTGAAACGGATAATCACGTTGCGCTTCGAACGCAAAGATAGGGGTTCGAATCCTCTAGAGGGTGCATACGGTCGGATAGGATAAGTTGTCCAGTCTAGCAAGTACACCTAGATGGGAGCAGGCTAACGCTCTGCAATGACCACCAAATGGGTTGTTCGTCTAATGGTAAGACAAGTGCCTCCAAAACACTTTATGTGGGTTCGATTCCTACACTTCCCGCAGGAGATAAAATGAGTATTAAAAGCTATTTCACCTGGGCTCCAAAGTTACCTAAGAAACCCGTGTATGATATGGATGAGGTGATGGAATCTTTTGAGTATCGTAAAGAGACTACATTTGAGAATCACTATTTGAATGTCTATTACTGGTTTAAGAGAAACTTTGATTTTCTCTGGACACCAGCCATCGCAAAGGGCTACATAAAGCGCGCATGTCAGATTATCGTTCGTGGATGGAGCGATAGAGATATCTGGTCATTAGATTGGACTATCGCTAAGTTTGCTCTACCTAGACTGATCAGACTCAAAGAAGTAATGCACGGTGTTCCCAACTCGATGTTTGAACCGCTTCCAGAAGGTGAGCATAATCATGATAAAGAGCAAATGGCGGCAGCCGAAAAGAAGTGGAACGAAACGCTTGATGAAATCATTTTTGCTATGGACTATATTGCTAATTGTCGTGAGCACGATTATTACCCCAAGAAAAAATGGCCAGAAAAAACCGTTAGAGAAGACTACGTAGAGCTTAGAGCCGTAGAGGAAAGAGTTCAAAAAGGTTTAGCGTTGTTTGGAACCCACTTCAGAAGTTTGTGGGATTAATGCCTCGACTAACTCAAATGGTTAGAGTGCGAGTCTGAAAAGCTCGAAATTCCGGTTCGATTCCGGGGCGAGGCGCATTGCCGGCGTAGCTCAAAAGTAGAGCAATCGGCTGATAACCGATCGACGGAGGGGCAGTACCTCTCGACGGCACATTTGTTGTACAGCCGCTACAGCTTATGATATAATGTATTCATAAATAATCGAGGTGAGTGCATGTTAGAACTTTTATTCTTTCTAGTCTTTACGCACTTCGTAATGGATTTTTGCATGCAATCGGATTTTATGTCAAAGTATAAAGGCAAGCTTCCGTTTGTGATGTTTGTGCATGTATTTGTCTGGACGTTTGCGGTTTGTTGGATGGCAACTTATTTCGGAGCTTTGTCTTGGTGGGCTCCAATTTTCTTGTTTGTGGGACACTGGGCTTGCGATCAATATAAGATTCATTTGATCGAAAAAGAAAACTTGAAGGATGAAGCTAATCCGGACGTGCTATCCAGATTAAAGTTCTTGTTTCATGCTGATCAAGTTTGGCATTTAGTTCAGCTTTTAATTGTAGCAACACTTGGGGTCTTAGTTTAATGGGAAAACTCTCGGCTTGCACCCGAATGATAAGGGTTCGATTCCCTTAGGCTCCACATGGGAGGGTGGCGAGACAGCACTCTCATTCGCCGGCCAGTCTGCAGCTCGGACCGGGATACGAATGCTTGAGCCACCCAACCAGCCACATTCTGTTAGTTTAATAAAACGCCTTCTCGTAGAGAAGGAGATGCTGGTAGATGGCCGGCACAGAATAATTTTAAACTCAAGGAGGATGTACACATGATAGAGAGTATCTAGTCTGGCTAGCCAGACATAGGAGGCTATCATGGGTTACTATCCTCATCGAGATAGAACCGCCAAGAACTACGGGGAAATGGGATCCAACCCCAACCGCAAGCGTCGTGGCAAGAAACGCGGAATGAAGGCTGGCAAGCAGAAGAAAGCTCGTCGAGCCTAACAAAAATTTGTCAAAGGCTCAGGACGCTGAGAAATGGGCAAATAGTGTGGAGTCCCAGGCACTATAAATACTGGGTCATTTGGGGCTATAGCTCAGAGGGAGAGCGTTCCGGTGGCATCGGAAAGGCCAAGGGTTCAATCCCCTTTAGCTCCACATTCGGTTCGTCTAATTTAAGGACGCTCTCTACTTTCTGGAAACAGGGGAGGGAAACGCTGGTAAAACAGCACCGAATACCATATTCCCTTATCCTTCAACGGCAGGAGAGGTGACTGTTAATCACTCAATCGAGGTTCGAATCCTCGTAGGGGAGCATTTCAACAAGGAGGTCTTATATGCAATGCACAAATTGTCATGCTGATATTGGTGCTTGGCTGTTGAAATATAGAGTTATGCCCAAAGTTCGGCTTGATGAAATGTACTTTAAAGAAGAAAAGCTTGTTGCAAAAATGGACGAATCTGGCATTTATATTGACGGCCAGAAGTTTTACGAACACGAATCTAAAAGATGCCACGAACGATGCCCAAAATGTGGCGCAAAAAATACTGTAAGAGTAGAGTACGACGAAGTTACTTGGGCGCCCATCTAATGCGGGTGTAATTCATCGGTAGAATACCTGGTTGCCAACCAGAATGCGGTGGGTTCGATTCCCATCACCCGCTCAATACAATCCCGGGCTTGATATGTAATCAGCCGGCGTCGCGCTGACAAGAATCAAGGTAGTCAGAAGCAAGGTTCCTTATGTTAATGGTAGACGGTCTCCGTGACATGGAGAAGACAGAAGTTCGATTCTTCTAGGAACCAATTGGCCTTGTAGACCAACGGCAGAGTCAACAGTCTGAGAGGCTGTGCAGTGTGGGTTCGAATCCCACTAGGGCCACATGCAGAAATCAGAGAACAAAATAAAGCCGATGTACTTTTGGTCAGATGGCTATAAAGAATTCGGCATACTAGAACCCGATCACAAGAAAATAAAAGAAGATGAATTAGTAGATGCTAACGAAGAGGAAAGCGAATTTATTTTTGAACCAACAATAAAAATCTCCAATAGACAGACTAAGCGAAGGAAACTCAGAAATTTTCTTAAAAGTGAAGTACAAAAAGCGCTTCGGTACGCAAGATTTTATCGCTAAAAGGAGGTCGCGCATGAGATTCAAAAAGACAACCTGGTACAACATGAAGACCGACAGTGCGAATTATGGCATCAAGATTAAGTATGCAAATCTCAAGTTCTTGGACGTAGCTGAAAACGGAAAGCCTCTCATTTTTGAAACAGAACTAGAACGGGATGAAAAAATTAAGCAGATAAAGAGAGACAGCAAAGCAAAAGACTTTGAATCAAGAATGAAGTTTGTCAGAGCGATATAGAACGGCCTCGTACCCCAACGGCAGAGGGAACACGTTTAGACCGTGTACAGTGTCGGTTCGAATCCGACCGGGGCTAATGATTTGCCCGCTTAGGTTAAAACAAGCAAACCGGCGGTTTTGTACATCGCTAATACCGCTGCAAACGCGGTAGCGGGCTCCAGCAAACGCACTCATAGTTCAATGGCAGAACAACTGTTTCGTAAGCAGTAGATCTCGATCCGATTCCGAGTGGGTGCTCATGAAAAAGAATAAACAAAATAAACAGCGGATGTTTTATTGGCAAGTTTCTAAGAAGAATGGTAAAATCTTTATATGCAAGCTTATAGAGATTAAACATGAAGAATAGAACAGAAGTAAAGTATGTGATTAAGCTTTATGAAGCGCAATGGGACAGACACCATAACGAATCGGTCAAGCCATTTTTTGAGCAGCTTCAGAGAGAATGTTTTGACGATGGTGATGGCCACGATCCGCTATTTTCATATTACGTATTCCAGACGGCAGAAGGAATCGAGGCAGCGCTTAATTACAAGCTCGACGTTGGATTAGATGGCCGGCTAAAGATAGGGTATTTTGGAGTGCACGGTCAGACAGACCAGATTCAAGCGCTTAAGCCCATCAATAGGATGAAGCTTAGAAATATTTTAATTAAGACGACCAACTTCGACGGGCTGTATTTCGGTACGTGCGACTTTGCTAATAGAAAAACAGCAGAACTATTGCTGAATAACATATCCACACTCAAGTGGGTCGCTGGCTTTTCTAAGTGGACGCCGTGGTTGGAAGGTACGATTTGTGATATACTGTTCTTTAGGCTGTTGTTGTCAGGTCGTTTCAGAAGGCCGTCCCATACAAACACCAAGTGGGACATAATGACTAAGCCAGAGGACGCTGCTAGACACTTGTATGAAATTTATCCAATGGCTGTTGATTTAAAGTTCTCGCTGTTTTATAGAGGGTCTAGCGGCATTAATTCAACGTATGATGACTGGACAAATAGGATAATGGCATTATGATAAAATACCTCGTAATCTTTTTTGCATTAGTTCTTACCGACATTGTATGGGCTCTCTACATTAGATGGGCTGCAAGTGGTAAAGCAATGAAAGCGGGACTTTCGTCTATTCTCATTTATGTCATAGGCGCTTTTACATTCGGTGAGTTCATTAAAGATACGTGGGTTTTGATTCCTGCCGGATTAGGCTGTTTTGTGGGAACTTACGCAACGATAAAATGGCTAGACAAGTAGGGTCGTGTAGCTCAATAGTAGAGCAGTCGCCTTATAAGCGACCGACGAAGGGGCAGAACCTTCTACGACCAATCGACAAGAGGTGAAAAATGTGTAAGCCAGGACATTTATGGATAAACGATCTCAAAATTGATACGATAATAGATGTCGGCGCCAATGTTGGTGACTTTTCAAAAGAAATGCGGAAATATAGACCAGAGGCTCTTATCTATGCCTTTGAGCCCTTGCCATATGAATACGACGCACTAATTACAGCTTTCAAATACGATAAGCGGTTCAAATCCTTTAATTTAGCTTTATCGGATAAGGAAGCAGTCGTTCCGTTTAACGTAACAAGTTTTGGCCCTGCAAGTTCTATATTGCAGATGAACGACACTCTAATCGATTATATTAATAATGGGTTTAAGACGAACGTAACTGCATCGCCAATTCTTGTTCAAGCAGTTACATTGGACTCAATTTTTGCCGATAGCATTTTGGGTCCATCCCTTTTAGTAAAGATAGACACTCAGGGATTTGAAGACAAAGTAATAAAAGGTGGCGAGAAAACTATTCGTAGAGCAAAAGTGTGCTTTCTTGAAACAGAGTTTCAGCCGCTATACAAAGGACAAGCTTTATTTATAGACATATTGAATCAAATGGACGCGCTTGGCTTTACTTATTTTGGCGATAAGGATTACGTTTCATATCACCTGACTAATGGTACGGCGCTTTGGCAAGATAGTATTTTCGTGAACAAAAGTCTCTTGAAGGACGGTGTTTATCAAGGGCTCTCGTAGGCCAACGGCAGAGTCAGCAGGCTTAAACCCTGTACAGTGTCAGTTCGAATCTGACCGGGAGCACATGCGGGTGTCGTATACTGGCTATTACCTCAGCCTTCCAAGCTGATGAAGAGGGTTCGATTCCCTCTACCCGCTCATTTTGATGTACAATCAAATGCATTTGTGGTATAGTAGTTATATCAATTGAAAGGAGCCAAAATCCAACGATGGGAAGGAAGACCCACCGCGATGAAAAAGATATTAATAATCACGATTATAGCATGTACGGCTTTGTTCGCATCCATGTTTACAAGACCGGATCAGAGATTGTTGCTTACGCTGGATTCGGTGAATCACCCGGATGTGATACAAGTAGAAAAGATGATAGACAAGACGGGAGCAGATGTCCCGGCAGTTACAAAAAAGAAAGTGGCCCTTGCTATAGCAGAACATGCTAAATACTATGGAATAAAACCAAAGAATTTAGTTGCTATAGCATTTGTTGAGTCAAAATTTCAACCAACCCTTATCAATAGTACAGGCGACCATGGATTGATGCAGATCAATTGGCCGACTTGGAAGAACAGATTCACAAGAGATCCAAAAGATCTTCTTAACGTCTACAAGAATGTAGAAGTTGCATGCAAAATTATCAATATAAACAAAAGCATGGGACAGACTGACTTGGCCGATTATCATTCTTTTAATGATGAACCAAAAGCCATTTATCAGGCTAAATTAAGAGAAGTTCTGAGGAGGCTCTAATGTCTAATACGCTCGACGCTGTAAAGGCAACACTGACGAGAGAGAGAACTGCGCTAGACAAAGAATTGAAGCAGCCTTGGTACGACACATTTGTTTGTGGTGCGCTTGTCTGCGGGATTGCCGTGGCCATCGTAATCATGTTTTTAGACACGAAGAAATACGCTATTCAAGAGAGAATGACGAGAATGCATATAGAAGCTGTAACAGCTACAGATAAAAATTGTAATGATTGTCATTTGGGCGCTTCTTTTGTTAATTTATTCAACCACCCAATGGTGAAAGCTGATGATAATGTCATTACTCTCATGATGGATAAGGCTAAGATAAAGCGATGGTAAAAGAATACAAAGAAAAAGAATTTTTTAATTGCGAGTTTTGCCGTTGCAGAACTAATGCAAATCTTCGTAGATGCTGTGAATTGGGCTACGAGGCTGATTTAAGAAAGAGTAAGAAATTAGCGGGTGAATCGGCGGATGTGCAGATACCAGCCTCATAAGCTGGGAGACAAAATCTCTAGCCTGTTTAACTCAGGTACCCGCTACCAATAAGCAGTTTCCCTTGCTAAGTGCCGGGGAGTAAAACGAGAGGGTGATAACGCTCCTCTTGTTCCTGCACAACGGCTTACGAATAAGTATTCAGCTGCGGCTCATAACTGCGGCCTACTCGGGGCGGTACCGAGGTAAGCCACCACAAATTGACCTATGGTGAAACAGTATCACGGTTGGCTTTGAACCAGCAGTCCGAGGGGCGGCACCTCGTGGGTCAGCATACATTGGCACATCGTTCAACGGTAGGACAAACGGCTCTGACCCGTTCAATCGAGGTTCAAATCCTTGTGTGCCAGCATAAGAAAGCCTGTGGTCATAGAACTCATCAGCCAAGAGCTGAAGGAGATGGGCTAGCCCTAGTGCGTTAGTCTTGATTTTAGATTGGTGCCAGGTGATGGAATACTGGCTCAAATACCGTTATACCCAGACGGAGCCAATCTTTACGGTAAGGGTCCGGCATGGACGAGGACACCGGCTTGAACCCGGCTGGCTGTAAAAGGCTCAGGAGTTCGATTCTCCTCCTTATCGCACGTGCAAGACAGGAAAAGTCTAAGGAAATCGCCAACGCCTTAGAGGACTGAGTAATCAACGCAGGGTGGCTCCGGTTGATTCGTCTTGCCGTTTGGTGGAATACTCTAGTCTGGTAAGAGGCAGTCTTGGAAAGGCTGTGCACACGGTGAGAGCCGTTACGTAGGTTCGAACCCTACTTCCACCGCATAAAAAGGAGAAATGCATGGATGCTGACTTAATTAAAAGGGTCGTTTCATTATGTGTTGAAGGTCTTACAACAGACGGCGGTCATCACAAACAGTGGTATTTAGAGCAGATTCTTAGATCGATTTCTGGGGCTCGTTATCATGAATTTAAACGAGAACATGAATGGGAAAAGGGAATAGCACCATAACGGTAGGGATCCGGCTGGATGAGAAATAGTCTTGGTAAGATGCTAGAGTCTGGCTAATTAGCTCCGTTTCGAAAGCGGATGGGTGTAAAAGCCACGTGAGTTCGAATCTCACTCTTACCCATAAGTAGCAAAAAGCCTCGAACTCTTCCTAATTTAGAACATTAGGAGGAAAGAAATCATGTATAAATTCGTAGTCTATAAAACAATAAATCGTATCAATAATCGTTATTATGTTGGTGTTCACAGAACCAAAGACATAAACGATAGATACTTGGGTTCTGGCATTCTTTTAAAGGTTGCAATCAAGAAGTATGGTAAAGAGAACTTCACAAAAGAGATCCTTGCAATCTTCGATTCTTATGAAGAAGCTTTCAATAAAGAACGAGAAATTGTTACTCTTGAATTAATAGAAAAGGGCGAATGCTATAACCTTCATTGCGGTGGCGATGGAAATTGGGATAGCATCAACTACGGAAAGTTAAAATATCTTCATCCCTCGTCTAATTGGGCTGTCGCAGATAAAAAGATTAAAGAAAGAATGACAAAGGGCGGTCTAAAGGGATTTAAGCACGCAAGAGAAATTAAATCTCAGATGATAAAAGACGGCCTACTTAAAAATGATTCTTTTAAAGGCAAAAGACATTCAGACGAGTTTAAGCAAAGATTATCGATTATAATGAAAGAAAAACAATGCGGAGAAAACAATTCACAATACGGGACTTGTTGGATTCATAATGATTCACAGAGCAAGAAAGTACGAAAAGAAGAGTTGGATGGTTTTATAGAAAGTGGTTGGAAAAAGGGTAGAGTACTCAAGTGGTAAAGAGGGGAGTTTGCTAAACTCTTAGGGTGTAAAAGCCGCGCAGGTTCGAATCCTGCCTCTATCGCACGTCCTTGTAGGCTAATGGATAAACCGAATGGCTACGAACCATTCATTGTGAGTTCGAATCTCGCCGAGGACACATGAAATATTTATACTGGATAAATATCCACTACGCATGTTATGGTATAATAGTACATGACGGCGTAGTAATCGAGGCACCGCCGATTGCTAAGTGGGCCATTGGTAAGACCTTCGATGATTTCAAGAAGTTCGTCAAGAAAAAAAACGGCCAGATAAAAGGTAAGCATCTGCCGGGTTAGTCTAATGGTAAGACGCCTCTTTGGTAAGGAGGAAACACGAGTCCGATTCTCGTACTTGGCTCATGGCTCTTTGGGTGAATGGTTATAGCCAGCTGCCTGCAAAGCAGTGAAAACTGGTTCAATTCCAGTAAGAGCCTCATTTGTTGTACAACCGCTGTAATTTATGATATAATGGATTCAAATGGAACAAGGTGATTGTTCCACTTACAACAGGGAGGAGATCCCAATGCGAAAATACCAATACGCCGTATTCATTGGCCGGTTCCAGCCACTCCACAATGGACACTTAGAAAACATCCAAAATGCGTTGAAGATTGCTGACAAGGTTCTTATACTTGTCGGCTCTGCTTTCGCCGCCCGCAACATCCGAAATCCCTTTACATTTGAAGAGCGTAAACGAATGATTCTCAATTCTTTCGGCTTTAATAGTTGGCGTGACGATCCGCCAAAAGACGAAGAAGGTGTAGTCATATTCAATCGTTTGCTTATTAAACCCGTTAGAGACTTCCTCTACAACGATCAAGATTGGATCGCTGAAGTACAAGGCGTTGTTAACGAGGAGATCGATCAATTCGATGAGGACGTCAAAGTGGTGCTTGTGGGAATGAAGAAGGACGATACTACGTTCTATCTTGATATGTTTCCACAGTGGAATTTTGTGGCAACTAATGAGGTTGTAAGCCACGCCGCCACAATTATTAGGGACAAGTATTTCACTTATGAAATTGATTATCGATTTCTTGATTGCCCTGATCCCGTAAAAGCATTTCTACAGGACTTTAGGCAGACAGAAGATTATATCCATCTTTCAGATGAGCACTCTTTTGTCAAGAAATATAGAGAGTCTTTCAGCGCTCTTCCGTATCCGCCGACGTTTGTTACAACTGATGCAGTAGTCCTTTGTAACGGACACGTGCTGCTTGTCAAACGAAAGGCTAACCCTGGAAAAGGGTTGTGGGCGCTCCCTGGCGGCTTCATCAAACACGACGAGAGGATTGACGATTGTACGATTAGAGAGCTTAAAGAAGAGACACGGATCGAGGTTCACAAGAATGTGATTAAAGGGTCTTTTGTGACGTCCAACGTTTTTGACGCTCCAAACAGATCATTGAGAGGTCGTACGATTACACACGCTTCGTTATATGTTCTTAGGCAGATTGCTTTGCCTAAGGTGAAGGGAAGCGACGATGCTGAAAAGGCTAAATGGTTTCCATACGTAGAGTTCTATGACATGGAAGACAAGCTTTATGAAGATCATTTCCACATTGTAAAGCACTTTATTGGATTGGCCCGATAACCGCGGAGAGCGGTTGGGACAGGAAGGAGATTCCAAATGGATAACATGATTCTTATGACCGACAGCTACAAGGCAAGCCACTGGAAGCAGTATCCGCCAGGTACGACTGATGTTTATTCTTACATTGAGGCACGGGGTGGGGACTTTCCAGAGACAGTGTTTTTCGGATTACAAATGATTCTTAAGAAGTTCTTTGTCAGGCCGATCACTCAGGAGATGATTGATGAGGCTGATGAGTTCTTCAAGATACACGGAGAGCCTTTTAACAAGGAAGGGTGGGAGTACATCCTCAAGAAGCATAATGGTTATCTTCCTCTACGAATCATGGCCGTTCCAGAAGGACGGAGAGTAAACCTCAAGAATATTCTGGTGTCTGTTGAAAATACAGATCCAGAATGCTATTGGCTTACTTCTTACATCGAGACAGTTCTTATGAGGGCTGTCTGGTATCCGACAACTGTGGCAACCAATTCTTACCGGGCTAAGCGGCTGATCTACGATTTCCTCAAGGCAACATGCGATGACCCTGATGGGCAGATCATGTTCAGACTTCACGACTTTGGCGGTCGTGGCGTTTCTTCAGGCGAATCGGCTGAGATTGGAGGCGCAGCCCACTTAGTGAACTTCATGGGTTCTGATACAGTAGAGGGAATTTGGGCTGCCAACAAGTACTACAATGCTGGGATGGCTGGATTTTCTATTCCTGCAGCTGAGCACAGCACGATTTGTGTTTGGGGCCGAGGAAATGAAGCTGACGCTTATAGAAATATGGTGAATGCTTATGGCGGCCCTGGCAAGATTTATGCTTGTGTCTCGGATAGCTATGATATTTATAACGCCGCTGACAATATCTGGGGAAAACAACTGAAAGACCTTGTTCTGAAAACGGGTGGTACGTTAGTAGTAAGACCTGATAGTGGTCATCCGCCTACGGTAGTAGCCCGACTGCTGCAAATCCTTGGCGATCGGTTTGGTTGCACTGTCAATGGAAAAGGCTTTAAAGTATTGAATCCAGCGATCCGTGTCATCCAAGGCGATGGTTGTACTCTCCAGATGATCAACGAGATTCTTCATGCAATGTGGAAGAATCAGTGGTCTGCAGAGAATGTCGCTTTCGGAATGGGTGGCGGTCTCTTGCAGAAACTTGACCGCGATACTTTCAAGTTTGCTATGAAGGCATCGTACGCAAAAGTGAATGGCAAAGAGATCCTTGTCTACAAGGAGCCGATTACTGACGAGGTTAAAATCTCGAAGAAGGGCAAGCTGGCTCTTGTAGAAACAATGGATGGATACGAAACCGTCATGCAAGGCACTAAATGGTACGATCGGGACGTCCTTGAAGAAGTATTCCTGAACGGCAAGATTACCAAGGAATACACGTTTGAGGAAGTCAGAAAGAACGTGGCATATTAATATGAAAGTAATAAATCATAGAGAATTTGCCAATGGGCAAGTCTTTGCATTGAAGCTTTACGACGGGATGCTGATTGAAACGACCGATACGTTCCTTCCGTTCTATACGAAGGATGCGGCATCTCAGCACGATAATGCTCTTCATAGCAAATACTGGGTGGGCGACCGGTCAGAAAGATGGATGATTGGTGTTTCCACAATGTCTGGATGTCCTGTGAAATGCAAGTTTTGTGCCGCGGGTAAGCTAAAACAGTGGAGAAACTTGACGGCCGAAGAGATAGTCAATCAGATTCTCTTCGTACGAGAACAGAATCACAACAACGATCCTCGGTATTGTAAAGAGTTCAAGGTAAACTACACAAGAATGGGAGAGCCCTTTCTGAACATCTTTGAGGTACAAAAGGCAATAAGTATGATTAGCCGGATGCACCCTAGTGCTCACCATTATGTGTCGACGATTGGGCTAAAAGGGTCCGACTTCTCATGGATAAAGGACAACATTACGTTACAGATTTCCCTCCATTCGTTGGACGAGGAAAGGCGGAAGTGGCTTATACCAATAAACAACCTGATGACTCTAGAGGAGCTGGGAGCTATCAGAACGGGTAGTCATTTGAAAACTACAATCAACTTGACACTTGTGGACGAAAAAGACTTTGACATCAAGAAACTCCGCAAATACTTCGATCCCAAGTACTTCTTCATCAAGCTGTCTCCGATCAATGAGAATGAGATCAGCAAAGGAAATGACTTAGGCAAGGGCGTCATTGAACAACTCAATCTTGTCTAGAAGGGAGGACCAAATGGAAACTATTAAGAAGCAGTTGGCTGAAGAAGGCTATGAGTTTGCGGTCGCTGTCGCAACTCAGGCTGAGATTGAGGCTGGGGCGGCTTGTGGGCAGTTGTCAATTATTTCTGAAGAATAACGATGTACAATTGTGGCAGAAGTATGATATAATGTACTTACAATGGCGGATAGGAGAGATTTTAGTGATCCTGAGTCCGTCCGGGTGGGCTCCCGTAACTACCAGAACAGCCCATGAGCGCAGTACAGAGAAGTACAGGTTTGGCCGTTCCTGTTAAAAACGGCCAGCCATTACGTTTCCTCGTTAGAACACCATAATTTAGTACTTACCGATGTTGCATGGGAGGTTGAAATATGCATACTGTAAGAGAAGCAGTTAGAAAAATTATCGATGAGTTGCGTGCTCAGATCGAGGCTTCTAAAAAGAAACTCGTGAAAAGGGCTACTCGAAAGAAGTAAGCTGTGCCCTTGTAGCTTAATGGAAAAGCAGCGGTTTTGTAAACCGCCGATGTTGGTTCGATTCCGACCTGGGGCTCACCAAATAAAAAGGAGTACGTATGGCTAAAAAGAAAAGTCCGATGACAAAGAGACCGAGCACGCTGGTCGTAGCACCGGGATGTGAAGCTTGCAGCAAAGTGTGCAAATACAACGGCCCTGTTGCTGATCCTTTTATGGCGGCAGAGTGGAAACGAGAAGAGCCCTACGGTTGTAATTCAAAACTTACGGGCTTTGGACTAGAAGGAGTATGAAATGGACGCGCAGAAGATTAAGGAAATTCAGGGATTAATAACTAGACATCAAAAAGCAGTTCTGCCTCAGCCGCCACGTCCTGCAGGTCATAATCGTCAGGATGAAGATTTAAATAAGGTGGCAGCCAATGATATTATTGGAAAGGGTGGAGAGTCAGATCTCCGCAAATAAATGAAAATTGAAATAGACGTCGATCCGTCTAAAAAAGAAATTGTAATTAAAGATGGCGCAGGAAACGAACGCTATGTAAAAAGCATCGTCATTTGCGGAGGCGACGCCACAGCTGGGAAGTTTTATTTATTTGGATGGGGCTCTTCTGCAGATGGCGGCTGGGCGTTAGCTCATTCGCTAAAGGCTACGGAAGATCCTTTTTACAAGAGGTTGTTCGATCACTTCTTTAGATGGCTGGGAATCAATAACGGGATGGCTATTGTTGGAGAAGAGCCTGAAGCTATTTTAAAGAGGTGGGAGGCAGAAGACAAGAAAAACACTCCGACGTACAATTAACAAACGCCCTTGTAGGCTAAGTGGATAAACCATCAGGTTTCTACCCTGAGTTTGGGGGTTCGAGTCCTCCCAAGGGCGCATGGCTTCGTAGGCCAATTGGCAGAGTCAGCAGGCTCAAACCCTGTTCAGTGTCAGTTCGAATCTGACCGGAGCCACATCATACAAAAGGAGACGCATATGGGATGGCAAGCACGCTTGAAGGATAAGCCCAAGTTTGAGAGAACATGCAATAAGTGCGGTGGCACAGGAATTAAGAGAAAATACATCTCAGTCAACGGCATTCAGGGAGAAGAAATAAGAAAGTGTAAATGCAGCTTGCCCAAGGTAGAAGCCAAGATCATTCCTGCAGAAGTAATAATCGATGCGGACTCAGCTATTCGTTCGTCATAAATCGTTGTACAATCCTCTATAATTGTTTTATAATGTTTTTAAATAACCACCAAAGAGGTGCATTCACATGTCTGTTTTTCATTCCTACGAAAAAGTTGAACGTCTAGAAAAAGAAGAGTGCGATGGCATTCTCAATGGCATTTGCTACATCTTTGAGAAGCTAGACGGTGCTAACGCACAGATCTATCTAGACACTGTCACTAACGAGATTGCGTTCGGTAGTCGCAACCGGGTTCTCGGCATTGGTGACAATCTTGTCTCGGGAGATTCTTTTAGAGGCTTTGCTGGCTGGGTAAAGGAAAACAAACTCAGCTTAAGCAATTTCTTCACTATTTATCCCGACTATATTCTCATGGGCGAGTGGCTTATTAAGCATTCTCTTCCGTACCATGCTTCCGCGTATCAAAATTTCTATGTTTTTGATGTCTACAACACTGTCAAAGAGCGATACGTCCGTTTTGCTGACGGCGATGATGCCTACGTGTGGAATACTGTTCAAAAAGCGGGTCTTAAGACTATCAAGCTAGACGACGCGCTCACTAATCCGACAATGGAAGATCTGCAGAGAATGCTTGGTATTCCTTCGTACTACGGCGCTCCGTTTCGCGAGGGCATCGTAATTAAGAATTACGATTTCGTGAACAAGTGGGGTCGCCAGCCTTATGGTAAACTTCTTCATGAAACTTTCAAGGAAGTCAAAGCTACTCCAAAAGCTCCCGCAGGTGAAGACGCAATTGAAAGGGCTGTTCAGGTTCAGTACGTTACTGAAGCTCGTGTAAATAAGATTTGCTACAAAATCAAGTATCTTGAAGTCTGCAAAATGCCAGAGTTTTCAGCTGACGACAACGTTAGTTCTGCTGTAGAGAAATATAGACTTGAAATGAAGCATGTCCCTCAAGTTATCAACATGGTTTGGTATGACATCATCACAGAGGATATGAACGACATTCTCAAGCGCCTCAAGGATCCAACTATTAATTTCAAGCTATTGAAGAGACTTGTATTTGAACGGGCAAAGGAATACTATATCCGTAGCCTACAAGAAGGAGTATTGCATGAAGGGTAGGATGAAACCATCGACCAGGTACGAACGATTCAGAGAAGCGATCCTGGCTAAGTTCAATGAACAGCATAGTCAAAGTCGTCTCATCACATTCTTAAAAACAAAGGAGAACATCAACAACGAAATCGCATACTGTTGTGACGAGAACGATGCCTTAAAAGATGACGCTATAAGCATGGCGCATTCTTATTGGCAGATTTTTAGGTTAGTTAACCGACCCATTTTATTGAGAGATTTGGAGGTGTTTGCTGCCTTTACGTACCCTAGCTTTAACACGGTTTCAACAAGAAGTGCTTTTTACACGGCGATATCTGTATTGCATAGCATTAATTTAATTGACTATACATTTAGAGAATTAGATGGACGCCCGGCGGACGTGATTCTGTTTTCTATCCACGAAGATGAACTAACAACTACGGAGGAGTAAATATGTCTATTGGTAAACAAGCTTATGAAGAAATTGCACAGATTGCCCAGCTGGCACTGCAGGACGACGCGGTGAAGTTTTACGATAAGGAAACAAACGCAGCCGGTGGTAGGCTGAGAAAGCACTTGAAGGCGATTGCTGACATTGTGCGGGCCGAGAAAAAGAATATCCTCGAGGTCAGGAACGGGCGATCAAAGAAGTAATTAGTTCTTGGTTGAACAAGGGTGGCAGCTTTAGGGTTGCCACCCTTTTTACTAATATCTGGAGGTAGTTATGAAACAAGTCAAGATTATGGGCATCGACTATTCTGTTGTCCAAGTGGGCGCTACAGAAGTAGTCGAGGCTTTCAAAGACAGTCCGCATTTTGCTTCCGTCAAAGAATTGGTTGGAGAAAATGGAGAGAATTTTGCGGGTCTTTGTGATGCACAAAAGTGCGTAATCTACATTTTCAAAGATCTACCTCAAGACAAGAAAGAAAAGGTTTTCGTGCATGAAACAATTGAAGCTACCGATCAAGAGTGTCTCCTTGAGCTGCCGCATTCTAGAATTCAGGAGATTACAAATCTCTTGTACATGAATGAGCCGCTTAACTTGAGCGACACTAAGCTTCAGACTGTTTTGACATCGTTTGAAAAGGCAGGCTTGTGGACTTCTGGTAACACGTTCACTTTCGCCAACAATTTGCATGTTCAGGGAAAGATAAACGTTAAAGGATTACTAGAAGATGATGCTAAAGCAAGTGAAGTTGAACCTGTTTCTGGGTATAATCAAGGGTAGCGTTAACGCGATGATGATTCCTGCCAAACATGGCAAGCGTCTCATTTACTCTGGCGGTTATAGGGCGGCAAAGCAGAAGGTTCAGAAGTTTTTAGAGGAAAACTACAAGGAGTTGGGTGGTTGCCTAAGCAATCATCCAGAGTTCTATTACACAACTGTAGACTATATAGTCTATGATAATTGGCTGACGAAGTCAAGTAAGTATCAAAAGCTCCGGAAGAAGGACGTCGCTAACTTTACTAAGAACTCAGAAGACGTTGTCTTTACGTTTCTGGGCGTTGACGATTCGTCCATTGTTGATTCACGTATCCGCAAGGCCTTGGTTAAGCCGGGCCACACTGCTTCAATGCAGTGCGTCGTATCTCTATACGAGATGGACCCTAAGGTGCTGGATGTTTAAAGATCTCTACTGTTGAATCTTCTTTACTAATCTCCACAACATCAGCGTACATTTCAAGGAAGCCGTAGACTAGCTCGTCTACTACTTCTTTCGTTACTTTTGATATCTTTTCTATAACGTAAAGATAAGTTCCAAACCCCAATTGACTATTTAGTCCAAAAGTGAGGTTATCAGCCTCATAGCTTTCTAATGGAGGGTTTGAGAACTTATCCTTGATGGACAACCTGAAGTTATACTTTGAATCGTCTGTGCCGATGTCTCTATAGCCATCTGACAGTGATTTGATCTTTAGAAGGTATTTGTCACCCGTTATTAAATGCAGTCTTTGTCCCATAAAGTATGCGAGGGCGGCCTTTCGACCGCCCTCTGTCTCCTTGTTTGTTACTTAAGAACAGGCGTTTCAGCAGCCATCCCAAGAGCGGCAGCCTGAGCGCCATGAACTCTTAGGGTAATGAAGTCCGCAACGTTCTGAACTCCCTCGCCAAGATCAGCGTCCGCATTGACTGCATACGCCGTGTCCCCAGCTGCATCACCCGAAATAACCCAAAAGCCGAAAGCTCCGTCTGGATCTATTTCGAATGTGCCATCGCCTGACTGGACCGAAACATTGAAATTCTCAATAGCAATCGGCTTTCCGCCTGGCGTAACAGGGTTTAGTTTCACATGGATCTTCTCTTCATTTGTGCAAGCTAGTTCTAACATAGCAGTACTCTCCTTTGACCACTTAAGCTTTGGCATTCCCACACTGTAGTTCCACGCTACATGATTGCAGAGTTTATGTACTTTGTGAGACGGAACGCTATAGTAGTTGTTAACAATTGTTGCCGGGTGAATCGGACTACACTCAGCGTAGTTTTTATGTTTCATGATGCCACCTCCGCTTAGTGAATAAATTAAGTCGATTCCCCCTCGGAAGTACGTTGTTAGAAAAATTAGTTTCTTAGGGCAGTCCCGCAAACGCCACAGAATTCAAAGCTTGATTTCCACGTACGTCCGCACGTAGGACACACAAACTTTTCCCTTACAATCACAGGCTGCTGTACATAGGCTTTGTCTCTTGTCCCTTTCAATATGATAACTAATGAATGGACATTTGATTCTAGTGCACTAGCATGAGCCGTCCCAAATTTCTGGAACGATTTAGAGCCTTCAACGGTGATACCTGCGTCGTTTGACAGAGAGCGTTTCAATAATCCTTCTGGCTCTTCGCAGCGGAAAGTATCTGGGCCGTTCATTACAGCATTCATCGCATTTCCGACTTGCGACGTGAAACATGAAGACTTCGTCCCTCCACCTACAGAATTAGACGCTGTGTAAGTTACGCCACCCAATGGCGCGCTAGTGTTCTGGACGCCGATCCAAAGGTTGTTTGGGCAACACCACGGACACATGCATCCCCATGGATGATTATTGTAATAATGATCGTGCTTATAGTTGTAGCGGATTTCCCTTACTTCTGGCAGAGGTTTTTCAAACTGCCAAGTGACTCGAATGATTCCGTCGTCAATCTTGTCGCCTCTGAAATCACTTATTTGTTCGGTCTTTTCGATGAACTTGAATCTCCTACCTTCTGTGAGGCTCTCAACAAATCGTTCGATATCAGCTGTATGGCCCGCTCGCATATAGAAACCACTTTCGCTGACTTTTCTGCCATCGATTTCGATGTGCACAACGGCGTTTCTTCCACCGAGATTCTTGAGTAGAAGCGAGTACTCTGAACCGAATGGAATAAAAACGGACGATTGGTTGTTTTGGATTTTCTCTCGGAGGATCTTCTTACCGACTTTTACAGAACACACGAGTTTATTACTGTACATCATGGCACGACCTTTCCCGGTATCTGACTAGTACCGTAGAGTTTAAAGTCAGATGGATTTTATGCAATTGTTTGTATGTAAATTACCAAGATTTAGTCATTTCTTATCCAGACAGCGTCTCCTTGATTGCCGCCTAAATAGAGCGGTATGTAATACATTTCTTTGAAATTGTAAAACTCCAAAAGATGCTTCACTTCGGCATACACGTGCTGATCTTTCCACACGGGCAACCACTCAACTTCAATGTGTATAGATTTCATAGCTCTTATTGCATCGCCAAAGCTAATGAGAACTTCCCAAGTAAACCCTTCTACATCTATTTTGACGAGATCTATTTCTGGTTCGTTGATGAGTTGCAAGAGCTGGACACCGTTTATAGCTAACACATTGATCCAATTTATTGGATGTGGCGCGCCCCAATACTTAGAAATGAATTCAGTGTCGGCTGATAGAATAGAACTTGTTCCCACTATATGATCTGGAAATACTGTAGCGGGTATAGCATTGAATTTAATGACACCTGGCTGATTAGAGATAGCTAATTCAAAAGACCTGTATTGCGGAAAGTTTTTCACGATTTGTTTGAATGATTCGGGATGCGGCTCAACGATAAACATCTTGTTGTCGGGTATGTCGGCTAGTTTTTGCACTATTTCTGCATGGAGCGCATCTCTAGATCCAATTTCTAGAAAGTTTTTTGGCGGCTCTTTGAAGCGCTCAAGATACGTCTTGTAATATTGTTCCATTATTTTATGTTCCCTTGCCATGGTTTGGGTGCGGTTGGGTCGATTGTAATATCGAACAATTCTGAGGTAAATGCTAAGTGATAGTTTTTAATCAGTTTTTTGATATAATCAGCCGGAACATTGCCGTCGTGCCAATTTCCAGAATTATAAGCGTCTCCAGCTAATCCGATGAAGTTTACGTCGTTTGCTGTGCCGTCTTTGAATATCCTTCTGTTGAAAAATTTGACAACGGCAGTGATAGCGTATTCATCATTTCCGGCCTGACTGGGCGTAGGCGAGAAGCCCATTTCATAAAAACAAATGAACATTAGTTGGAAGCTGCTATATGAGCACGCAGCAGCGGATCCGTATTGTTCAACTAGCTCGAATTGCCTGCCTTTACAATATCGACCGCCTATATCATAAGCAGCTTCGTGTTTTGGCTTGTTGTTCTTTCCGCCAGATGATTCATTCAGACTGAACGCTCCTAGAAAAACCTGGGGATCGACTGGTTCAAGCGTGTCATCAACAACAAAAACTTGAGGGAACTTTAAGTATACGGCGTTTCTTTTAATCAACTTTACTAATTCGGGCATTATAAGCTGAGACATAACTACCTCATTCGCCAAACATTTCGTCCGTCTCTTTCTTGGGCTTGCCATCTCCGAATCCAATTTCTGATAGATCTTCTATACTGAGATCATCTGATTCTTCGATTTTCATCCTTCGATAATCTATCTTGCAACCAATTTCTAGACGAGCCTGTCCGCTTCTGTTTTTACCGACATATAATCGGAGTTTATTTCTTGTGAATTCTTCCTTCGTCTGTCTAGCTACAAGCACGAAATCCGCGATCATAGCTTTCTCCCATGATTCAGATAAATTAGAGATATCTGACTCGGTCTTATCATATCCCGCGCGGTTAATCTGGGAGGCTGTCCAAACCGGGCACCCAAACTCAGCTGCCAGAGCCTTCAATTGACGGTAGATAAGACCAAGGTCGGATCTGCGTTCAGCATTCTTTACAGACGACTTCATTAAGTCAGCATAATCCACTATAATCAGGTCTGGCTTCTTACCACTAGACATAATCTTGCGTTTGATATAGAGGGAGAGCATGTCCTTAGTAAGGCATTCAGGCGGAAACTCTTTCAATAACAAATGACTTTTGGGATTTGCCTCTATAAATTTTGTTACGTAACTATTGATGACGTCCGTCGGACTGTTGATAATATCAATAATCGGTTTGCCTGATACAAGGCAATCGTATCTGGTCATAACTTCACTGGCTGTCATTTCAAGAGTAAAATGAAACACTGTTTTGCCTTGTAGTAGAGCCGCGTGACCGATATTGACTAAGAACAGCGATTTGCCGAAGCCTGGAGGAGCAGCAATGAAATAGAGTTTGTTCGGATATGCACCGCCAACACAAATATCATTAATCCTGTCTGAGAACGTCTTTATGATTTTGTGCGCGTTGACTAGTGTGCGATCCCGTTCTCTCTGAGCTACGTCATCTAGTTCCATCTCACCAAAGTCGGCCTCGAATGTTAGATCGTCAAGAAGTTTATAGATGTCAGACTTTATTACAGCGAGATCTTTCTCGTCCATGATACCGAGACTCATATTAGCATCGGCATTCTTGACAGAGGCTACGATATGCTGAGCATTTTTGAGAAGGACAAAGCTTTCTAATTTTTCAATGAAATACTTGATGCAAGACATCTCATTTACTTCATTGGCTTCTCTGCGGACCATGCCCTTCTCAATTATCTTTTCTAGCTTCTTGCCCCTAAACTTTTCAATGATATAGAACTTGTCTTTGTTGGTTAAACGATCTTTGATGGCTTCTACAAATTCATCTTGCAATTCTGTATCGGCTAAAACTGGCTCGTCAAAGAAACGGAACTTTATGGCTTTTTCAAAAATGAATAGATTATACTCGTTTATAGATTCTAATAGAACGTTGACCAAATTGATGGTCATATCGTTACTAATAGTGATGTATTTTGTGATCAAGTCTTCACCTCAAATAAATATTGGCAGGCTCGGAACGTTCTCGTTGATCCGATTTAATCTCCATGATAGGGGAGAACCTGCCATATTGCTAGTCTTTCAAGAAAGCTACTGCCAAACACGCGCCTCTAGACATGTTGATGAAAAAAGGAAATCCGTCTTTTGTTCTGCCGTTGATCACTAAATTGGCGCTATTCGGAGTATCCTTTAGGTTGAGGGTTGTGTCGTCCTGTAAGTCTTCGATTACAACGGTCTTGTCTGGTTCGAATACGTTTGTGATTTTTATTTTCATCGTATTCTCCTTTCGTGTTTACGTCTTTGCGACGTAATTGTTAGAACGGAATATCTTCGTCTAAGGAAACATCATTGAAAGCAGGCTTCCCAGCGCCTGAAGCCATCGCTCCCTGGTCGGGCGCATCTGCCGCGCCAGCAGCCGGAGCTCTGTGTGTAGAGCGACTGGCAGGATCTTCACCTGTTGCTTTTCCAGCAGCCTTGAGAGCTCTGTTTTCCTCGTAGATACGAGCATTTTCCTGCATGAAAGCCCAGGTGAAATGTGGCATCGTATTGACGATCCAGTAAGCCTCTTCCTCGGTGAGGGCAAAGGAAACTGAAGCGCTTTTGAGTGAGGAATAGAGCGTGACGATAATCGTGTGGGCGAAGTTGTAAGGAGACTTTGCGTCGTCCTTGCCCTTATTCTCAACCCTCTTCAAGAAGAGGCTTGACTTCTTCTTCTCACCATTCACTTCAAAATAGTGATCGATGGCATATCCGTCAGCAGGAACTGCTTTGCCTGCGTTGAGGATATTTTCTACGAACCGCTTGATTCGCAGACATTCTGTGTAGCCGAAAACCATGGAAAGCTTAAGGTCGTAATCGAACCTCTTTTCCACCGGGTTTCCATCAGGTCCCTTGAGCTGAGGTGCACATTCAATCTTGAACTTCGTTACGTCTTTGTAGGATCCAAGTTCGAATCTGAGACACGAGGTCTTGTGGTAAAATGTTTCTGAAACAATCGTCTTCGGTGTAGCCATTGTTATTCTCCTTCTGGGTGTAGGTCTTTGTATTTACGACCACGTATGGTTAATTGTACAACGGATTGCGTATCGTCCAACGACGGTACCTTAATTATGTAGCCGTTCACGTAAATGCCGATTGGAATCTCTACTTTCTCCTCTCCCTTTTTAACCACTTTTCGTAACATTTGTAGACTCCAATACTATATCTATCTTGCTTTTCTTTATCTCGAATACTTTGGATCTCATTTTATCCAAATACTTGTTTCCTCTGTCTTTGTGTTTGGCCTTGTAGTATCTCTTGTCTGTTTTTACCTCTCTGTCTACGTCTTTTAGAAGAGCATGCGCAAACGGAAACACTTCGATCGCTATTCCTTGAAGCTTAAGTCCTGTTTTGTGCACTTCGACTATGTCTATAAGATACAATTCTTGAGCATGCAGCTTGCTGTTGAATTGAAACACTTTCTGCAGTTTTGTGTCGTCGATCTTTTGAGTTAAAGTCATTGCTGTGATTGAATCGCATAGCATTATTTGCGCCGCATAAGCATTGCGGCATTTGATGGCTAAGAAATTCTTCACATGCTTGTTGAAACTATGCAGCGAAGCATTCTTGAATTCTTTTACATACTCGAAGTTGACAACTCTTTTATCTCCGGGTTGTAATTCGCTTATTTTTACGAATGATAATTCTTCGTCCTTCTCTACGAGGATTTCTGTGTCGTCAGTAAATAGGGCTGTAAGTCCTAATTCGTCTGTGATAGCGTACATGTCTCTGTAGCCAACACTTTGCATAGATTTTACATAGAGAGGAGTATGACGAGAGCTTAAGAGGGCTTCAGACGCTAATCTAGTATCAACTCTCTTGCCTTGTTTAAAGTGGTCCTCTTGTAAATTATAGAAATACTTATGAATATACTTCGCAACTTCTGTCGTTCTATATCTCGGCCCACCCCATCGAGCAGCATAGACAGATATAGTGTGCAGAAAGCTGAGAGGATGAACCATTAAAGCAGCCCTGTCCGGCCAACAACTTTCCCGCCTTGCTTGGCTGTTGCTTTTCCTGTCGACTGGCCACCGACAATTCCCTGAGGGCCGCCCTGCTTATTGCTGTATTTTCTATAGGCTTTAGCTTTAATGCTGTTGTTCATGTTAATGCCGCCGGCAAAGTTTATGACTTGATCCTTCTTGTAGATTTTCTGGCCGCACAAGCATCTGCCGATGTCGTCTTCGTCATAAAGCTCTCTGTATTCGCTGAAAGTAAATATCGTCTCTTCTGATTTCTTGCATTTTGGGCATTTGAATTCGTAAATAGGCATTACCATCTCTCCATTTCATTCATGTTTTGACCCTTATAAAGTTTGTAACTAAAGTTGGGTCGCAGTAACGTTTGTACATCTGTTTTGAAAACTTCATTCTGAATTAGTGTGGCTCCCTCTGCAATTATGTCTGGAACAGTGGCGAACACGCCAAATTCTACTTTGGCTGCATCAAGATGTTCATTCGGCACATTAAAGACAGCGGCGTCGACATTAAGGATACATTGCTTTATTTTCAGCTGTCTCGTATTTGCCAAGAATCTAAAGCAGTTCAATACCATAAGATCTGCAGTAGTAGATTGGAATGGAAAATTGTGAGCGCTTAAGAACGACTTCCATAGGTTGTCTTTAGTAAGATCGTCCTCACTGAATCTCCGCTTTCTGAAGGATGTCGAGAAAACGCAAGCATTCTTTTCAAGGTAATCCTTCAGGTTGTTCTTATATTCTAACATCTTTCCATACTTATTATAGAATGCTACCTTATAGCTCTTCACATCTTCAACTCGCACACCTGCTTCGTTTGCAATAGTCGAATCGCCGGCCAGATTTAGCATGCTTAGAACAAACAGCTTAGCAATGTTTCTTTCCTTTTCGCCTATTTCTCCGCTAAATAGTTCTTTTGCGAACCGCATGTAGAAGTCGCCATGTTCATTTAGATCGTTTATCATGTTTTCGTCTTGAACAATTAAAGCGGCTGATCTTAAATCGGCAGAGTCTAGATCAAGGTATACTAATGTATGCTCTGGATCGGCTTTAAAATGCACAGAACATTTTGAGCCAATTTTCATTCCGTTGAGGAAGGGTTTTCCGTAGTATAGTCGACCTGAAGTAGCCGAAAATACGAACAATTCAGGGTGCAACTTGCCGTCGCTTGAATCTTGGCACTTCTTTAAGGTGGGCTTTACAATGTTGTCTAGTTCCCATCCAGAACAAGCAGTTGATCCCTTTGCTAGTCCTTCGCAGTCAACAGTTATTCCATTCCATTCGCTTTCAAGCTTGACAGCCATTATTCTAGGGACTACTCTAGATGTGAATTTGGCAGCAATTGGGTCGAGCATAAGTTCTTCGTGCAACAATTCTGTAAGGGCATGTTCTCCAGCCGCATCGATAGCAGCATAAACTAAACTATTTGTGGCAGCTTCCATTATCTGTTCTATTGTATACGTTTTGTAGTTTTCAATGTAGTGGATGTACTTCATAACAAAAGAGTATTGCGGGTAGTTAAGCAAGTCTCTAGAAGCAGCTTTAAGATTATAGCCCTCTACTTTTCTATTTTCTGATAAGGCATGAAGAAGCTGCATTCCATCCCATATTCTATTGCACTTTAGGAATTCTTTGAAGTCTCTTCCATAGAAGTTGCACAACGAAAAGATGTCAAAGCCACAGTTCCAGGCAATAAATGTTTTGGGCTTTTCAAACAGATACTTTTCCCAGAGATCCTTTATTTCTTTGGCTTGTCCATTGGCAAGTCCGGCTACAAGACCCGGCAAGCTAAGATTGAACGCGTGGCCTACGTTACCTTCAGTAGCCATTGAACCAATTCTTACGCTGTGCTTATTCTTGTCCCATATTTGCAAGCCATTTGTTTCTACGTCTATTGATACTCTAGTCCAATCGGGCAAGTCGAACATATTGTACAAATAAGCTTTAATTTCGTCGTAGTTGAAGTAAATCTTTGTCCGAGGTGAGAAGCCGTTTTCGACAACATCAATTGGCCATTTGTGTCTTTCGGAGACGCTTTTCTGGAGATACGCTTCTCTTACTTCCGATTTGAAGTTGTTAGTGGCATCGACTAATGTTGTCATGAATGATTCGAACGCTAGAAAAGTTTCTGGCTTAGACATTGTGAAGTCTATCGGTGGCATGAAAGCAATAAAGTAGTGCTTCTTGTCTCTACGAACGAAATACGAGAACTTATGGACGTCCCTTTTAGGGTTGCCCGCCATCTTATCAAATTCGTCTATGTCTCTAAGGATGTGTTTGTATAGATTGCTGCCGAATACAATAAGGATCTCGTCGTCCTTGATGTTGTAGCCTCTCATGGAGTCTACTCTATTAGCAACCTTAAGATTGATTTCTAGTTCTTTGTTCTTTTCTTTAATGTCCTTAAAGATCTTAACTAGTTTTTCTAGATTCTCTTTCTTTTTAGCTGGCTCACATATAATTGTAATCATTCCTGAACCCGTTTGCATCTAAAACATGCACACTTTCAAAGTTATAGTTGAAATAGAAGTTTTGAATTTGATTAGTAAAGCCCTTCCCAAATAGCTTTATAGCGCTGTTTGGTCTGATCAAATCTATGAACACCCGCTGACAGTTGTCTATGTCGTAGGGTAGAATGACTATGTCTGATGATCGCATGTTAACGGTACAAAACATATCGATGCCTTTTGTCATATTTGTTCTAAAATTGACACCCATACTAGAAGTGCAGGAGCCCTGTGGCGGAACGATGTGAAACCTTCTAGACGTTAGTGGGTCTTCTCCATGGAATTTGATTTCGCTTTCTATCTTATAGAAGAGACTCGCAAACAAATAGCTATAGAAAGACTTGTAATTGTTGACGTCCATTTCGTATCGGGCTCTAGTTCCCTTTTCCAGCTTGGCCTTGCGAACGTAGTTTTCGGACTCTTCACATAGACTAGTATTCGTCATGTGCGAGATAGCGCTTTTGCAATCGGCTATTCTGACATTACGGAGTTCCTTGCCTGGGTAGCCAATGGATGACCCGAACGTCAAGACTAAACTCATCAAATTACGAACTTTATCGTGTATGTCGTATTTAACTATTTCATCAATCCACGTGGCAGCATCGTCTACAAGAGTATCGATCCCTTTCGAGGTTGTATCCATCGGCTTAATGAATTTGATTGCACCCAGTTCGTTCTCTATTGCGTCTTTGTAGGCTCTATTGACAGTCCGTATGTCAGATAGCTTATGCTCATCGTCACCCTCTTTATTGTATCTTTTCACGATTTCTTTGTCATCAGCATACAATATGATCATGGCGTTGTTGCACAAGAAATTTATGAGATCCTGCAACCATACAGCATCGTTGTATTCTTTTTCTCCACGAAGACAATTGTACATCATCCGAGTCATGATGCTTCTATCGGACACAAAGTAGCGCTTGCTGTAGGGATACTTGTGTAGAAGGTTCTTTTGGAGGGTCGATTTACCCGTCTTGTCTCCGCCTTCTATGACTATGTTGGGAGTATACATATTACCTCGAGATCTTATCGATTAGTTTAAGTTGTCTCAGCTGATTGTAAGAATTGGAGCGCTGGAGTTTGCCGATATACAAATTGTTCGTATCCATTATATCAATTTTCTGATCGCCATCTTGTATTTCTTTATCACCCCAGTAGTAAACACGGGACATAGATGAAATTCCATCCGATAGCCCAACAACGTAATACGGCTTGCCCTTCTTAGATTTCTTCTTTTCGACAGTAGAGATTCTGAAGACAGCAGCTAATTCACCCTCATTTTCAAGATCGACAACATCTTCAAGCATCCGCAACTTAAAGTCAGGATATTTCTCTTTGATACGATCTCGTTGGCCTACGAAATAGGTGACTTCTGTAAAACTGACATTCATGAGCTCTATCTCGTTGGCGATAATATCAGAGAGACTCCAAGACACTGGATCTTCCTTGTATTTTCTAATCTTGACGAATTCGTTATACATGTCTGCCCTAGATACTCCGCCCGCAATAGAATCCAAAGCTCCCGACTGGATAAGTGCAACGATAACTCTTTTGTTTTTGAGCTGCTTGTGATCCGAGTTAATAAAGTCATTAATTCCGGTGAAGGGTCTGCGTCGTATAATTTCTGCAGCAGCATCGGGAGTTATTCCTTTCACAAATGTTAGTCCGAATCTGATATTTCCATCTTTATCAATGGAGAATTCAAAGTCTGATTCGTTGACATCGACTGGTAGAATTTTAACCTTATCTCGTTTGATGAACTTTCCTTCTGATTCATAATAGATCGCACTAGTCTGGATGCGAGAGATATACTTTGCGATAGTTGATGTCCCATACTTGTCTTCTTTTGATCGAGCAGTGTTATTAAGCAGCGCAGTATAGAACTCTATTCCATAGTGAGCCTTAAGCCACAATTCGCGGAATGAAGTATACGTATATGAGTCAGAATGACTTTTGTTGAACGCATATCTTGAAAAGGCTCGGATTTGTTCCCAAAGCTCTTTTGCGACCTCCGCTGGCATCTTCTTGCTTGCGTTAGTAACGAACTTGTGTTCCCACGAGTCAACTCTTTTGAGTCTGGCAGTTTCGTATTTAGTTGACCTCTCATATTTTACGAGGTCTTTTCTTGACTTGTTGATTTCAATCGGATCAAATTCACCGAGCTCTTTGAAAAGGCGCATGAAGTCTTCTTGATAAACAACAATGCCATAAGTGCCTTTGAGATAATCGGCGTAGCTTTCGTGTGTAAGATCACGCCAGTTTCCTGCGGCTTTTCTCTTTGCAAATTCAACGTTCATTCCCATGTCCAGAGGTCCCGGGCGGATAATGGCGTTGATGGCTGAAAGATCGTCAAAGCATTCTGGCTTGACATCAAGAATAGTCTTAAGGGCTAGATTAGATTCAAACTGAAACACTCCAAAGAGATCTCCCTTTCTGGCTAAGGCGTACGCTTCTTTTGAGTCAATATCGATTTTATCCCAGTCAATGTCCACTTTGTGTCGGCTGTTAATAAGACGCACGGTGTCATTAACAACGGCCAAATTATTAAGTCCAAGTATATCAAACTTAACAAATCCTTGACCAGTAAGTTCATGATAGTCTCCACCTTCTGTGTTGGCTGTAACGATAAATTCTTTAGATCTGATAAGTGGGATCCAGTCGTAGATTGTGACTCCAGATACTACTACGCCTGCCGCGTGTCTACCAGTTGCCTTGATAGAGTTGCGGAGACGCTTAAACAATGTTTCTACATTAGGATTCTGTTCAAAAAACTTCTTAACCTTTGGGAAGTGCGACAACAGATAATCATACGGCATGTTGTCTAGTTGTTCTTTCTTTCCTTCGGTTGTGTAGATAGTAAATGGAAGATCTTTTGTTATCTCATTAACTGTCTGGTAGTCGAGGTTGTAGATTCGTGAGGCGTCTTTAATGCAACCTTTTACCTTGCCAATGTGATAGTTTCCAATCGTGGCTACCTTATCGGCGCCATATTTGTCCACAAGATATTGCTTGACCTCGTCACGCACCGCGGGCGAAAAATCGATATCGACGTCTGGAAGGTCTTTTCTGCCTTCATCAAGAAACCGTTCAAACAACAAGCCATGTTTAATCGGATCGACATCTGTGATTTCTAGCAAGTAGTTAATAAGAGAACCTGCCGCCGAACCTCTGCCTGCGCCTACTTCATAGCGACCAAATTTCTGTTTAGTCCACTTGATCATGTCTTCTAGAATGAGGAAGTAGTCTACGAAGCCTAATTTGATAATAATATCATACTCATGTCTGCAACGCTGGCGATATACTTCATTTTTGCTGAAGCCTTTGACGACAAGAGCGTCCGCTACTTTCTGATACAAAACTCTTGCGGCGTCTTCATAAAGCTTAGGGATCTTGAGGCTTGTATCTAGTTGGAAGCTGTCTACTTTTGAGAAGACTTCATACGATCCGTTTATGGCCGCAGCTACGGCTTCTTTTTCGTCTGCTGGAGGGTTATCTCCGAACCATCGTCCTTCTTTCCAGTCCTTTATGATCTGATCGAACGTCTTAAGATAGAGGTCCTTTACAACAAACTCCCACAGCTTTTCGTTTTCATTGTCCGCCTGATCCTCTTCTGACACTTCTTCCTCTGATGGTTCTTTTTCCTTTTCTTCTGTGTACGACTTCTTTGTTTGAAGCAACAGAATAGCTTCATGCACCTTCTGGTCGTTCGGATAGAGGTAGTGAGCGTCCGTTGTTACTATCGGAGTGACTCCCATCTCCTTTGCAATAGCCCAAAGTTTTGGATTCAATCTCCACTGATGAGAATAGTCCATCGACATCAGTTCGATGTAGAAATTGTCACCAAATTCGTCTTTGTACTTTTTCACGTATGCTCTGGCTTCGTCCATCTTATCATGTTCTAATAGACGGTTGAGCTCTCCTCCCGCGCATGCAGTCGAAACTATAATGCCCTCTTTGTTTTCTGACAACAACTTAAAGTCGATAAGAGGGAACCGATAGAACGATTCGATAAATGACAGCGAAGTGATTTTGAATAGGTTCTTAAGCCCTGTGTAGTTCTTGGCGATGAGAAGAATGTGATGTCTAGGATTGCCGTGAATCTTGCGTTGTTCAACTGCGCCGTCTTCTTTGCTACCAATGAATGGCATGAGAGCAGCTCTATCAGCAATCATGTATGCTTCAGTCCCAAAAATTGGCTTGATGCCAACTTTTCTGGCGGCTTCGTATTGCTTAAAGAAAACGGAGATGTTGCCATGGTTGGTAAGCGATACAGCAGGCGATTTGTGTTTGAGAGCCCATATGATATGTTCTTCCGCGGTTCCAATTCCATCTCGGATAGAAAATTCATTGTGGACATGCAAGTTTACGAAATTCTTGACTTTGATCTTTTTGATTAATTCTTTGAGATGCGAAAAGTTGTCGCTGGCACCTACGCCGCCCTTTCTAGCAAAGAACGAAGGATGATAGGCTCTAGCAATTGTGTAGTTCCCATTCTTGACAGGGCCTGCGTAATGATCGAAGGCCAATCCAAAGATGTTGGAAACTGTTTCGCCTAAACATATGATAAGTTCGGGATCGACTATTTCAAGTTCTCTTACGAACTTTTGAGAGATGCAAGTAGGTAAAACCTTTAGATCGATTTTGTTGTCTTCAGTTGAGCACTTCTGAATATTTGTAATGTAAACTGTTTCGAAAGAAAGACCTACTTCTGCTAGCATTTCTTTCATCATATCATAATGGTTGCTGTCTTCTGGCCCGAACACGTGATTGCCTCGGCGATTATGTGAAGGATTCATTCCTACTAACATAACACGCGCTCGCGGATAGCCGCTGGGCTTAACGAACTCTTTATTACATTCTAATTTGAGAAGTGGGCAGGCTTGGCATTCAACCGACGAAGTGTCTTCTATTGCGTCAACTATGTCAGCAAAATTTGAATCAATTTCTATTGGTTGTACTGCGTAACTAACTCCCGATATTGCTATTGCTTTCGTCATCTGTAATTTCCTTTATGAATGAGATTGCTTCCTGTAGGTTGTCTACGGGCTTGCATTCCTCAACGCTTTGCCATCCGCCATCGATATCATATTTGTTCGTTTCGTTTCTTACGTAAATGTTGCATACGTTAGGACGTTCAGCGGTATTAATAAGATTATATACATTATCTTCGATAAAGTACACCTCTTTGTTATTGAATCGATCGAAAAAGTACTTTTTCTCACCGAGGTCTGTGAAATGAATCATGTCTACCCATTGACTCATTCCTCTGTTGAACAACCACTCAACCGTATACATATACAGAATAGGGTAAGTTTTGACGGGTCTATTGGTGAGAAGAGATACTATCCCTTTTTTGTGACAAATACGAAGAAGGTCTCTTGCGTTATCTACAGCGGGCAAAATCATTTTAAATCCACAAAGTCGATATTCTTCTTTGAGTTCTTTATAGAGGTCTATGTTAGCACTTCTCCACGTGCAAAAGTCTTGAAACGTCTCAAACTTTCCGATGCCAATTTTATCTCCAAACCACGTTCTATATGCAAGCCCAATATCAGCTAATACGCCATCTATATCGATAATGAAAGTATACTGAGCGCTCTTGAATTTGTCGCTGTTCATGAAAAGCCGCTGATTGAATTTCTGGTCTATAGTCTTGTTTTTCATGTTTATTTTGCGGACTAACTCATCATAACTGATGTCAAATTCGTGACAGACATTGAACGCGTATTTCATAATGTCCACTACAGCGTCAGCCGCTTCTACTTTTTGTAGAAGAAGAGAGTTAGCTTTGTGCTCTTTTGAAGGGTCCCAATCGAGAGTGTTCATGACATCAGTAACGTTCTTGTTGATGCCGATGCAATAATCCTTTATTCTATCGACATGCGTCTTGTTAGCGTATTCTACTTGATTTATTTTGTCGAAGAAAACTTTTTGAAGATCATACAGATTTTTCATTCTTCTTCCCATTAAACTTTCTTGTATAGTTGTGAGCCCAATGGATAACATCCTCAGTCTTTATGGAGTGATTCATTTGAGCATAGCGTCCCACTAACTTTATAGAACCAAGCTCTCTAAGCTTCAAGCTTCTTGATATTTGAGTAGCTGTTTTGATGCTATCCAATACCCATTCTCCGTAGATAGCAAGAAACGCTTCTGGAGTTTTTGTTTCATACACCCATTTGTCTAGTTCTGGTACATACGTTTTGCGGTGCCAAGGATCAGTAACACTGTAAATGTAATCGAACTGTCCTCTGCCCTTTTCGTCAACAAGAAAGAAATTCATGAGGTCTGGAGTTGTTGAGATCTTAACTGTCACAGAAGTGTTGGACAACATCCCAGTTAAAGCGGGCAAAGGAATAGTTGATATGATATTGTCTCCGTAGAAAACGTCTTTATCCGTTGTCACTTTTCTATGTGAGATGTTCTTTATGTTAGCTATTATAATATGGTTGCTATCAGATTTTCCTGCTAAATCCAAACAGCGCTTAAGAAGTGATTTGCCCAATGCTACTTGAGAAACTTCAAACGCTGTGAAACTAGACTTCCCACCGCCGGTTAAATGTGATGATTCTGTTCCATTAGTTCCGTGTGCTTTGAAGGCATATTTGTTCTTAAAGTCGTCGGTGGCAAAATTGCGAACGTCGTCGTTAATCTTATAGCCGATGAAGACTTCTCTTGTTTTAGTAGGAAACCCTAACCTACGAAGTAAGGCTTCAGTGTCCTTGTTTTGGTGCAGGAATCTAGGGCCAAGTGGAAACTTTGTGTTAGTCTGGCTTGCGATGTTGTTCGTTATCACAAGGTTTCTGGTTCTAGTTGATTCTGCAAGGTAATGAAAGACTGTTAGTCCGGCAATACCTGATCCAAGGATCACATTGTCGTAGTTAGGGTTGGCCATTATTTCCTCGCATCGAATGCGTTGTCACCAAAGATAGCAAACAACAGGTCGTCCACACTCTGGTAGGCGTTGTTAAGTATGAATTCCTCGTCGAATAGAGCTTTGTCTTTATTGCTCAATTTATCGTAATCATTTTCTCCGTATTTAATCCACTCTGTAGGTCCTGGCATCTTAAACCCATGCTCTGCAAGCTCTTCATAGCTAGAGCAGCTCACATTAAATTCTGAATATTGTTCTTTAGTCGGCCATCTGCCACAGCAAGCAAATAGTGAACTAAAGTATTTTGTCATTCCTTCGGGACCTTCGTGATAGATACATCTCTTTGCACCATCGCATGCAGGCCGCAAATAGTTTGCTAATAGGGGGAATTTCCGTCCCACAAGCTCTCGAAGAGCAATATGGAGAGCAACTATCGAGCTTTCCTCGCAAGCCATTAGTCTCCGGCTGCACTGGCCCTTCAAGGCGAGATAGTTCTGTGTAAAGACGTATGAGTGATTTACGCTCATCGGGAGGAAAGCTCTCCCACTCTGCCATGACCCCTGACCAATCGAGATCGCTGATTCGTATAGGTCTTTCGTTGCTCTTATCCATTTTTCTACCTCGTATGCGAAAGCCGCATCCGTTTCCATTCTTTTGCAAACGTCCGGGTAAAATAGGAAATCTGCATCAAGTTTGTTGTTATCTCTTGTTCCAATAGAGGCGAAGGCGGTTCCGATTCGGACTCTTGCATGCTGGTCAAAAGTATGTCGTGGTGTCCCATTAACTTCGAAAGTGAATTGGACAGCTTCAGCAGCTTGAGGTAGGGTGTTTCCTGTGAGGACTGCAAGTACGATGCGATATCTGTTCTCAGGAGTAAGTCGTTCCCATTTTCCAGTTGATCCGGTTTCATTGTCGCCCCACGTCGCTGCAGCCATCGAAGCGATTGCACGGTACGGATTCTTTGTGCAATCATTCATCGCAACATACAGCGCATCCAGTGAATTTTTCCAACTATATGTCTTCTTGGGAGCCTGAGATGGCAAGGTTCCCATTGCTTCTCTCATGTTGTCTACTTGATCTTTATAGTCACTCATGCTTAGCTCCTAATCTTGCTGTAATGTATTCTTTAATTGGTATCCCTGTATTCGGCACTACTTGAACGCATCGGTCATCCCACAGCTCTATCATATCATAATCTTTTGTGGCTGTCACTTCAAGTTTAGGGAGTCCGTGTTTCGTAAGCCACGCATGAATTTCGGGAATTTGTGAATCGTCAAAGCCCGCTCGGGCAGTGAAGATCTTTACTTTGTTACCATTAGAAAGCCATTCTTTTACTCTTCGCATCATTTCAGGAATAGGCTTGCCAATTTTGCCATCACCCCAGCCGTGATATTCGGCTAAAGTACCATCAAGGTCTACGCCAATCCAGGCGATTCTTTCACTACTCATGTAACTTCCCCACGATCTTTATCTTTAAGATATTGATTTGACATTTCTCTGACTACTTTAATAGAAGAGCCCTTTGGTACAATAACAGATTTATTGTTTGGAAATAAGCGCTTAAGCGATACGTGTGCGTTGTCCATTTCTTGCATCGTCAAGTCTCTGTCGATTTCTAGTACAACAATGTCATTCGGCTCTAGAGAAATGATTTTAGCTTTTTCTACGTTGATATCTCTCATGTAAGTTCTCCCTGATCAACAATAACTCTAGCGACTTCTTTCTTTGAAAGATGCGACGTGTCGATAAAGAGGGTGTTCAATCCAAACAACTGAATAAATTCGATGTACTTATTTTCGATAGCTCTTTGTGCTTTCATTCTTTCTTCTACTGTCTCTGGTTCGGGAACAAAGCCTTTGCTATCTCTGATTCCGAATCCTTTGGCAACGTCCTTTTTAAGACGCTCTATAATTCTATTGCGTAAAACATCGTCGTCTTTTACAATCAAAAGAAAGATCTTGTAGGGAAAGTTTGTTTTGAGAGCGCTAACGAATTCATGATAGATTTGTTTTGCATATAGTTCATTATATACCATTTCTGATAAGAAACAGCGATCTAATATGACTTTCTTATCTTTCACTGACATGAGATATTTCATACATGTCATGTGTGAGATTTGATAAACGACGTCCCTAGGGATGTGAATCGATGGAATTGCACCTTCGATCTTTGCCCACGTTCCGTTTGTTGGCGGAGGGATATTATATTGGAAAGTGTAATGCTGCGAATCGTTAAATCGTGGATGATAAAACGTGATGTAAGACTTCTTTTTCTTTAAGATTTCTAGCGTTGTTGTTTTGCCTACGTAATTTGCGCCTTCGATTATGTGCAGCATGCTATTCTCCCATTCAAACTTGTATGTAGACGATTTCTACGCCCGCTTCACTGAAAAGTTCTTCGGCTAGTTTCGTTTGTTCTTTCCATCTTTCTGCGAAATCGTTGTTGATTTTGGGTGAAACAACCTTAAAAATTCCAGATTGAATAATATGGACGGCGCATCTTTCGCAAGATTGTCCGGGCCAATTGTACAGCGTGTATCCGTCGAGCCTCTCTCTAGATGAAAGAATAGCATTCATTTCGCAATGGATAGTTCTCTTATATTTCTCTTCTCTATTGCTTAGAAGCTCTTCCCGATCTTTTATCGCCCTTGGAAATCCATTATATCCTACTGCGGCGACGGTTGAATCTGGCCGGACAATAACACACCCAGTTTTCGTCGACGGATCTTTTGACCAATTAGACACGTGTTCGGCTAGATAAAGAAATCGAACATGCTTTTTAGAAATGCTATTAATTGGGAAGATTTCTATGGTCATCGCTATTCCTTTAACATCATCTGTTCGACGGGCTCTTCAAATACTAGCTTTCGCATGTCTTCAAGATGATATTTAGTCGATCGAAGTTCTCCCTCAAGTTTGCCTTCTGGTAATTTCTCTCCTTCTAGCATTTCCTTTAGCGCTGCTAGAAAGTCCTTTGAATCAATGTAATTGAAAGCGAACGTAGGTTCTCTGAACATTGAGCCTTCGGGAACTTCTTCGAATTCAAGAGCTGCTCTCTTTGCGACGAAGGTTTTCAGTCCCACTTGTTTGACGATTACAAAGTTCGACGTTCCTGTATAGTCTTGAAATAGATACACTCTAAATGGGTTCATGCTTTACTCCTCGAATTTAATGTCTGCAAATATGTTGGCGGCACCAATTCTCATCACTTGCTCCCACATCTCTTTTGCCATGTTTCTGATTTCCCATTGAGCGTGTTTAGAAGTCCTGAGTTTGAAGAAATGGCGGAGCTCTCTAAAATTCATTGTAATAATGATTTCGGAGCAACACGCGTTGGGTAGAACAAATCTAGCATCTTCTCCCTTGACGCCCATCTTCAATAGTTCGTTATATGTATTCCAAGCGAATAACATGGCATTCTCAAACTTGGCTCTGGCCATTTGATTCTGGCTACTAACTCCGATGTTCTCTTTATTGTCTAAGATGCTTGGAGGCGTTACATAGTTGGGCTCTGATTCTTTGACATACCGCTGGCTTCTTTGCGAGTAACTAGCAATCCGATGCCTAACCAGCTGATGAGTAAGAGCTCTGGAAACCCCACCCACTCTATAAGTGACACTAGCATGCTCAAGAACAGATTCATGGCCGCTCCTTATTAGATGGTCTATGATGCGGACATGACTACCAGGGCTCTTCTTTTCAAACGAGTCGTAGCAGATTCTGGCAGCCTCTTCGATTAATAGTTCGGGCGCTGGTGTGAATGCAATGATTTCTACTTTCATATTGAACAGGCCGCTCCAGGAGGGCTAGATCCACAAACATTGCAGATAAAGCACTTCCCGTCCTTTACCATAGAATTTTTAGCGTTACAATTGGGACATTCTTCGTCGGCTTCTTCTATTTCTTCCTCTTCTTCCTCTTCATTCTTGATGAGTCCGATTTCAATGAGACAATCCCAGATGCATTCTTTCATGGCTGATAAGAAATGAGCGTATGTCTTGCCGCGATACATAAATTTCTCGTCCATCTCTACATAGTCCATGTCCTCGAGCTCCTGAAGGATTTCGAGCAGTTTCTCGAGGTTCTTTTCCTTATTGAACATAATAGAAAGAAGTCTGCAATACGGCAGCATGTTTTTGTAGAAATCAACATCTCTAGAGACAACAAACACTTGAGACACCTGGTTGTTGTTATAGGTTACATGGACGTGTGCGCTTGGAAGTCCCGAGCTTCTTTTGATTTGATAAGTAAAGCTTCTGCGTCTGTAGCCGTCTTCCCTTGTTTCAGGTCTAGCATCATCGTCAGTTAATATTGATTGAATGGTTCCTTCTCTAAACGTAGTGAGTCCTTTGATAGACATGTCTGACGTGACGACATCGAACATGAACTTTTTGAAGGAATCGAAATCCGTTCCTTCTGGGAAGTTAATAGTTTTTGAGATGCTGTTATCGACATACTTCTGGATGGTATTCTGCATTCGCAAGTGGCCTTGAAGCGATACGTCTTTGGTGGTTTGAAAATAGTCAGGTCGTTCGCCGTAAATTTTATCAAATCCCGCTGACTTGAAATATTTGTAGGAATAGTCAAGTAAATCAAATTGTCGTGTAAGATTTCCTTGATCATCGCGCATTCTCCTCTTCTGCTTCAATGAAAATATCGGTTCGATTCCTGACGATACATTATTCAATAGTAAGGAGATTGTTCCAGCAGGTTGACATGTTAGGATGGAACAGTTTCTAATGCCGTGTTGTTCCATTTCCGCTTTAATCCCGTCTGGCAGACTTTTGATGAATTTTCCCGCCATAAACTTATCCCTATCGTATTTAGGGAAAGGGCTCTTTAATTTCGCCAATTCAATAGACGCTTCATACGCGGCGTTTCTGATCGTTTGCATTAAAACATCAACGAACGAAATAGCTTGATCAGAATCGTACTTGATCTTTAGCATCGTTAACATGTCTGCTAATCCCGTGATGCCCAAACCAATTCGTCGATCGGCTATAGCTACCTTTTCGTTCTGCTTCAACGGATAGTTGGTTACATCAAGAATTGTGTCTAGCATGTAGACTAGACTCTTAACTGTCTGCTTTAGCCCTTCGATATCGACTTCTTGACTTATGAATGGATTTTTGACGAATGTGGGAAGAACGACCATTCCGAGGTCACAACATCCCCACGCAGGTAAGGGTATCTCACCACAAGGATTGGTAGATTCGATTTTTTGGTAGTAATATGTATTGGACACTTCATTGACTCGGTCCTTGAAGAAAATTCCTGGTTCGTTATAGTCGTAAGCGTTGGCCACAAATTTTTCGAATACAATTCTTGCCTTAAGCTTTCCATAGACTTTTCCGTTATGCTTGAGTTCATAGTCTTTGTCCGCCTTTAGAGCGTCTATAAAGTCATTGGTGATGCCAATAGACACATTAAAATTAGTTAAGCCTGAGTTTTTCTTCGCGGTGATGAACTCTAATATGTCAGGGTGATTGACGTCAAGAATAGCAATGCCGGCGCCTCTACGGTTTCCTGCTGATTTCATGGTCGCGATCATACTATCCCACGTATCCATAAAAGAGAGGGGACCGGAGGCGGTTGAGTTTACGCCCTTGACGTGTGCGCCTTTAGGACGAATACTAGAAAAGTTAGTTCCAAATCCACCACCTGCCTGCTGAATCTTAGAGGCGGCTTCAAAGCTATCTCCGAGGATAGAGTCAATGGAGTCTTCAATTGGCACTACAAAGCAGTTGAGGGCTGTCAATTTGACGCATGGATTGCCCAACGCAAGCAGAGCTCTGCCGGCGACTATTCCCCTCCGCTCTGCCATTATTTTGTAGAATTCTTCTTCTATGGGATCTTGCAAGACTCTGTCGTTTATTCCTTTGACAAACCCTGCAGCTAATGCTTTAGCAACTCGCCTGAAAGCTTCAGAAGGTTCTGATTCTAGAGCCCTTGTGGAAGCCATAGGATCGTTCGATTGTGGCGCTTCTCTAACAGCGTACTTCTCAAGAAATATTTCTTTATTAAAATCGGGCAGAATTTCAGGCCCTTTCTTCATTTCAAGCTCTGTCATTTAGTCACTCCGTCTGTTTTCTTCTTCTTCCAATCACGTTTCATAACTTCCTCAGCTGTGGAGAATAGAGCTTTCCCGAAATCAATGCCTGCGTGAGAACATAGTTGCATTAAATAAACTACTGTATCTGCTACTCCATCGGCTAAATCATCTAGGGCTTTTTCATCCATGCCAGCTTGATGGCGCCTTATTTTTTGCCGGGCTTTCAATACGACGTGAGCTACTTCTCCCACTTCTTCAGCGGCTCCCAACGCCATCCATTCAATGCCGGTGTCGCGCTTCTTGAAGTTTTTCTGTTGCCAATCAAATAGCTGTTTCTGCAGTCTAGTAAGAGCTTTCACCGCGCACGTTGTATTCCTCTCTTCATCGTTGATCGGAAAGGCGTGCTTGGGCTTGGGAAAATTATTGCAGGACATTTGGCGTATTCTCACTTCCGGGCCCACCAGTTTCGACAGCTTTCTTTGCGTCTTCTTCAAATTTTTCCTTCATTCTAATCATTTCAGCTACTTCTTTTTGCATCTGTGTTTGCGCATTCTCAGCGAATGTCTTGAATCTTGCTTCTACGTCCTTTGCTTCTTCTTCTGTCTTGCCATTCTTAGCTTCATCAAGCAAGAAATTGACACGTACGGTTAGTCTTGTGATATCTTGAAGAAGAGCTGTATGCGACTGCCGCATATTCCCGTCTATGACCTGAAGTATCCTGTCAAGCTGTTTCATATTGTTCTGTAGAGTGACGATTGCTCTTTGCGTTTCTTGTTGAATCTGGAAATTCAACTTGTCAGCGCTCATTCCCATTTCATTCTCCTATTGCCATAGCATCTATGAATAGATTATGCGTAGGCTGCTTTTTATTGACTATCTTAATTAGAGTCGGCTTGTCAGGTACAGCCGCTATATCTTCGCACGGCATATCTAACGGGTTGATGTATGATAGATTGATGTGTCCATAGGATTTTTGCACCTTATTTACGAACGTTTCGATATGTTTTAACGTGACGTCTTTATCAAAGCAGAGGCAAACGTCTTTATGCGCAGTTTTGCCTCTAAGATACTCTGACAATCCCGCATGTTTGCCCTTTCCGAATATGCAAACTGAGTCGTATCCGAATTGGGCAGCTTTCATTAAATTAAACATGGATTCGACAACTAATAGCGTGCTAGAGTTATTTTTCTCGTATGCATAGAACAACTTCATTTCTGGATCTGACTTTCTAATTACGTGCTTCTGTCTGTCAGGGGTCAAATCTAAAAACTTTCTAGCGTAATAAGCGTAATCATTAACCAGAACAACTATATAGCCGTAGTAATAATTCCACGGAGTTGTAATTGGCCACAGTTTAAAGTTTGACTTTAGAAACTTAATGTCGAAGCCTCTCGATACTAGATACAGTCTGGCTTCTTGTGCGACGTTTTCTTGCCGCTCACACTCTCTATCTTGCGGTGGCGTAAGTTTTGGGGCGTGCGTAGATACTTGATCTACAACAGCAATGCGGCCCTTTACCTCAAATCTTATTCTGTTGCGTCGTAAGAAATCACTTAGTCTGCCACGGTTGTCGCACCTATAGCAATTATACGAGTCTTTGGCAAAGCTCAAGCCAAGATGATACTTTTTATCATTACACTTATTGCATCTGACGTTTATTTCTAAACGCGATTTCCAGTCTTTAGACGGATCGACCTGAAACTTCTGGCCAATTTCCCGTACTATATCTTTAATGTTTGTGTATTCCGCTTTCATTCGATTCTTGAGAAGCCGTTTAGTCCTTTAGTTGCGGTAATTGTATGGTCGAACAAATACATCATATCATCAACTGACGAATGGTGACTAATGAAAATGCACATTGCATTGATGCTCACGGCGTATTGTTTGATAAACTCAATGACATATCTGCCACTTACATTGTCGAGATGGTCAAGAGCCTCGTCAACAATCAAGAACTTTAGGCGATTATTCTTGAAATAAGTCATGGCGATATCAAGAAGCGATAGCACGATTACAATATCTACCTTCTGTTTTTCGCCACTAGATAGCTGGTCATATTTGAATTGTTCGCCATTTATCGTGATTGCTTCGGTGATGTCAGAGTCGGTTATCACAAATTTGAACTGGAAGTCTTTATTGTAGAAGTTGTTTATGTACTTCTGCATGTTAGTATTGAGTACCTTCAAAAGGTCTCCTGCTAATGACATTCTAGTTTTAGACTTGGGCTCAAGCATTTCACGCCAAAACTCAGTCATATCAAACTTTGTTTTGGAATCTAGCCACTCCGTTTCCGCTAGCTCACACTTAGCTTTCACTTCTTCTACCTGACCGGCTGAAGACGTAATGTTACTGAATTTCTCAATGGTCTTTGTGTTGTTCTTGATCTGATACTTCTTTTCGTTTATGATACGCGTGCACTCGTTTGACTTCTCCACTGCAGTGTTGTACTGTTCGAATAAGGCTGAAGCCTTTAGGATTCCAATTTCGTTTATTATGCTATTGAGTAGAGACGTAAACTCTTTGATCTTAGCGAGTTCGGCTGTAAGGATCTCGTCACGATTAGGCAGTCTTTGTCTGCATGTATGACATACTTCGTTCGTCTCATAATACTTGGCTCTCTTCTTGCTCTCGGCTAGCTGGTGCTCAAGCTTTGCCTTGGAGTCATTAGCGCCGCTAATTTGCGTGTTCTTGCTTTCTATCTCTGGAAACAATGTTGAGACTACGCCACTAAAGCCTTCTCTCATCTTCTCGTCTAATACTATTTCTTGCTCCAGTCTTTTGTTGGCTGCTGTTAACAATTCGATGTTTTCATTAACATTCTTGGTAACACTCTCTTCTTGTTGCATCAGATTATCTAGAGCAGTTTTAAGTGCGTAATATTCTCTATTGTTGTCGTCAAATACGGCTCTATCTTCTTTTGCCATGCCCTGAAGTGATGCGTAAATTTTAGACACAACGTTGAGATTGAGAACTCTTTCAAGAATGTCGATTTTGGCAGCGCTGCTACCCTTAACGAACTTGAAGAGCTCGGGATTCAATACGTTGTTGTTCACGAACACTTGATAGTTCATGCCAATAATCTGTTCTATCTTAGACTGTATCTCTGTATTAGTCAAGTCGTTGGAGATACAGATGCCATTTTCGTACAGTGTTGTCTTAGAGAATGAGGGCGACTTGGAGCGCTGACGCTCTATTAAGTACTCGGCTTTTACAACGCCGTCGGTTGAATCGACGAATGTAAGCCCTACAAAAAGAGCTTTAGTAGATTTAGTTACGAGGTCGTCAAGATTAAGCTCTTTCTTAAGTGATCTGTAAAACAACGCTAAGACTATGCAGTCGACTAAAGTTGACTTGCCAGAGCCATTAGACGATCTATCTTTCTCATCTATACCCTTAATTAATACAAGGTTGCCCTGGCGTTGAGTAAAATCTATTTCATGTCTTCCCTTGTATGAGTTGACATTTTCTATTACAAGCTTCTTTAGCTTAATTGACATACGTTTTTCAACCTGCCTACAAATTTTTCTATTTCTTCAGGCGACTTATTCTTTGATTTCAAAAGCTCAGTCCCTTTTTCAATAATCAGATCGAATATGTTGATCTTATCTATTGACGACGTCATTATTTCCATCGCATTAAGTTCTTCTTCAGAATCAAGGCCTCTTGTTTCAAAGTCCGTAAACAGATCTTTATATTTATCTAGAAATTCACCGAGCTTCTTTTTGCCAGAGTCGCTGTTAAGCGAATAGATTGTAGCGTAGATATTAGTGAATGGAAACTTAGCTTTCTCGGTTTCTATGCGAGCTATCTTTCTTTCCAGACTTTCTGTTTTTTCAAGATTGAGCTTAAAGAACAGCGGGCAATAAGGATTTTCTACGTACTTAATGTTGCAACCACTGGGTGATAGATCTAATACAGTCAAGCCTTTTCTTTCGGCTGAGTCTGAGAAGTTATGATTAAGCACAGCTCCTACATAATAGAAGTTGGATCCAATTTGACGTTTGAAGTGGATGTGGCCTGAAAATACTCCAGTATAGATGTCTAGATGTAAGTCATCATACGAATTGAATTGGCCTAATTGGTATGTGGATGAAATTAAGCCCTCATAAGCTTCTTTGATGTCTAAGTGACAGAATACATACGTATGAGTTTTAGAGCCCCGGAACTTTTCTGCAAGTGTAGCAAACGCATCTTTTAGTTTGTTCGGATCTCTAATATATGGCACAAATATAAAATGGGAGTTTATTTCTGACACAAACTTTACTTTGATGCTGCTCTTTATGAGCGTAACGCCACTTATGTTTTCTACCGTATCGACCGCTGAAGTTTCTTCGTTCCTATCATGATTGCCTTCTAGAACAACCATTGTCTTCGACAATGTGTTTTGCGTTATATCGCTGAGAGCCTTTATAACTGCGTTGTATCTTTCTACATAGAAACGTAAGGCCTGATGGAACGTATCGCCCAGGTCGATAGCCATCATAGTGCCGGTAGTATTAGAGACGTCAGATATCCAAGAAAGGGTAGAATATAGTTCATCTATCCTTGAATATTCAACTGTCTTGAATTTTGACTGCCTTACATTGAAGTTATAGATATTGGCACAATGTAAATCGGCGAATAATAATATCTTCACTGAGTAGGCGGTGGTAGGAGCTTATTGAATGGTGTCATGAAATGGTCCATTTTGGCTAGAATTGTGTTGATGTTTTCTTTCACAAGTATTGACATAAAGTCCATTTTTGAGAACGAAGGTTTCATTTCTATAGCTGAATAGATAAGCTTTAGACTTTGAGGGCTGAAATCCATATCAATGAGATCAATCAGCTTGTAGTTAAGTTCTAGTAGTTCCTTCTGTCCTTCAAAATATTTACCGAATTTAGCCTTGGCTTCAGTAACGGTTTCGAGTGCTGCGTAAAACTCTTCTATATTAGTAGGACTTGTTACTCCAGCAGCTTTGAACATGTCGAACAGTTGCTGAAACTTCTTGTCGCCAAACAGCCTAACTCCTTTAATGTTGTCTGAAGAATCTCCTCTTATTGCTTTGTAAACACGATAGCTTGAAACTGCCAATCCCTTAATAGGAAACACTTCTTCCATGTTGCATTTAGCGACGTATTGCTTCTTGTGAGGATTAAAAATCTTGTAATTTTCGTTGTCAAGAAGCTGATAGAAGTCCTTATCATTAGACACAATAGTCGCTGTCTTACCTCTATTAACAAAGTGATGAGCCACAAATGAGATAAGACAATCGCCTTCTATTTGCTTGACGATAACAAGTTTGATGGGAAGAGTCTTGAGAGCGTCTAATATGACATCTCTCTGTCTCTTTCTAGACTCAATCTCATTCATCTTGATTGTTAAGTCATAACCCGCAAGAGCACTGAGATCGATATCTCTGTTGGCCTTGTAGTCTTTAAAGAGAGCTTTCTTTCTTACGTCTCGCCCGAAGTCAAATACAATGTAGACTTCTTCTGGCTTTTCGTCGTCTACAAGCTTACGGAGGTGTTGAAGGAACACGTAAATAGCTGTAGTATCTTGACTTTTGGCATTTTGAAGAACTGTATCGGTCATAGAGAAGAAGGCTCTAACGAACAGGTTGGAGCCGTCGCATATTAATACGTCACTCATTATGAATCGTCCCTTGCGCCGTATTTTTCCAAGAATCTTTCTATGTCCCACAGAGTTTCTATTGGAATACCCCACGAAGTATCAACAATGGCGTTCTCTTGTTTCCAACCTTTGTCACGAGTCTCCATAAGTAGTTCTACGGCTCTATGCAAAAAGTCTTTGTTGGTCTTCATAGCTCCCCCGTGAATGCGGCGTAGATTCTATCGAGTACAAATCTAACTTTCTTTTTAGGAAATCCGATTTCTTTTTGCGTTTCTTTAATAAGATTCTCGTATAGAATTGCATCGCCATGAGCAATCTTTGCCTTGATGCTGTCCAGAATACTATTATAACATTCATCTTCTGGTAGATCAAGCGAGTCAGCAGTAAGTTTGCTCACAAAATCTCTTATCGACGACATGGCTTCAAAGCCATTGTCCGCGTCAGTTGACAATTCTAGATTTACATTCTCATCGTCTAAAGCTATTCTAGACGGGTCGTTTGAGTTCAACGACGTGTCCTTATAGTTGTTCTTCAGATACCAAAGCATCTTGTTCTTGGCTACGGCAGTAAAGCAGGAGAAAGCGTCCCCACGTTCTTTGTTCCATTTGGGTAGAACCTCTAATATCCCTACCCAAGCTTCTTGTGGCAAGTCATCGTTAATGACATTGCTTCTGATGAGTTTGTATCTACTAATAATTCCGTTAATGAGCTTCTTGAATATGGGCTCTAACTCATCAACAATTGTTCTGTCACCGGTCTTCTGAAACTCAGTGATCTTTAGTTCAACAAAGTCGTTGTCGAAATATTGTTTCACGTTAATACATTAAAGATCCGATCTTTGTGCTCTTCAAACACCTGACCCCATTCCTTCCGGTTAAATTTAATTATACCGGACTCATCGGCGCTTGTTATGTCTTTGTTTAAGTTGAGTTCGTTTGTTCTTCCCGTAGTGAGTCGCTTTTGTTCTTTGAGCATTTCGTACGTGGTGAGCGCTTCATCAAACGTTCCGGTTGAGTGATTGAAAATGAGACTGATTTCAAGAAGCGGAGTATACGCCTTGTTCTTGACGGTTTTGGCTTCAATCTTTTTACCGGTGATCCCGGCAGCCTCATCGATCTTTACAGTATTAGTCGCTTGTAATCTAATCCTCTGGATAGCAGCGTACTTAGGTGCGTGGCCACCAGGAGAAGTATATTTTTCGCCAAATGACTGTCCCACATTCTCTCTAAGTTGGTTGACAATTAAGAGAGTAACCTGAGTATTCTGTAGAGGAATGGTAAGTTTGCGTAGACCCATTGAGTTAACACGTGCTCGGATAGCCATTTCTTTAGTGTATTCATCGCCCTCTTCCATTTCGCATTCTTTTTTGGCCGGTGTTTGTGCCAAGGAATCCCATATGATAAGTGCCGGCCCTTCCCAGGACTTGTCTTTTAGTTTAGACATGAGTACTTGGGCAATTGTGTCGTAAACATCTTCAAGACAACCCGGCTGATGATAAATCATTTCTTCCACATCGACGCCCAACATAGTAAGCCGAGCCATAGAAGTGGCAGCTTCAGTGTCTAAATAGACAACTGGCATGCCTCGCTTTTGAGCTTCGGCTGCTACCATCGCGGCTAATGTCGACTTACCGGACGCTTCTAGCCCAATGATTTCAACTACTCCGCCTACAATGATTCCACCACCAAGTATCTTGTCTAGAGGCATGAGTCCGGTCGAGATAAAATCAAACGCATCAATAGAAACTTGCTCTGCAGATCCAAAGATGGCTTCCCGCAATTTTATTAGACCGGGACTCTTCTTGCCGCCTGTCTCTTCTTTTCCAGCTTTAAGCTTCATACGTTCTCCTTAAAATGGTACATCTTCATCTGGACCAGGGCCAACTTGCTCTTCAATAGGCTTGTTGCCACCAGTCCCCACATTCTTGAATCCATCGATATTAGCGGCCAGTTCTTCAGAGCGGCGATCCATATCTTCTTTGCGAGCTCTGTCTTTTTCGTGTGCAACGACTTCCGCGTTGTATCTTTTCAGCGCCGCGACAACCTTCTCAAGTGTTTCGTCGTCTGTGATAATTTGCTGTTCAATAAACATTGCCAGAGGCTTTTCGTGTACTGAAACAAGCACCTTCTTGAACCCTTCACTATCAGTCGGAATAGCTACTGACTCATCAATCTCAATGTCGAACTTGCCTTCACTGTTAGTGAAGAGTTTGACTCGATGTCTGAAGGCGTCGATAAGATTCAAGTCCTTATCAGTCATAAGCTTCGACAGCTTGGCAGTGTAGATTTCATAGAGATAATCTTGAAACCAAGCGATCTTGATCTTCTTTTCATTGATGACGTAAGTCAGGAAGAATTTAGTTCCCACGGCTGTCTTGAAAACCGACTTGGGAACTCTATTTTCTTGCATCCATTTCTGGATAAGATTGCCATTTAATGTATTGATGCGTTCGGCTTTCATGCCACCGTATTCTGACATGAACTTATATAGCCCAAAATGTGTGTTGAGTTCTTCGAAGGGATAGTCTATTTCGCATTCATCTTCTGCAAGGTTGATCGATATAACCTTAGGCACAATGAAAAATTGGTACACGCCATTCTTCTTGAAACTGAGGTAGTCAACAGTTCCGTTGGCTGACGACCGTTCCATATTTTCTTTATGCGTTTGTTCAAAAGTCTCTTTAGTCTTGATTTTCATTGCAATCCTCCATGCGAGATAATTTATTATACTACAACTTACATGCCTGAGACGTTAGCTACACAGTGATTTGGGAAATTATTTTCTTTTTAAGAGATTTGGCAAAAGTGTCATTCTCGAAACTGTCTATTTCTACAGTTGCGATATAGTTCATTCTACAAATCTTCTCCGTAGTAAAGGCTCTTTCAAGAATGTTGATGTCTCTCTTGGCATTGTTAGCGCTCAATACAAAGTAGGTCTTACCGCCAGAGGGCTCATCCTTTGTCGGCTTATCATTCTGGATAATAGGAACGATGCTGTTGAGAAGCTTCGTAGAATTGATTGTATAGAAAATGTAGGAGGGCTTGGCAGCACCGTCAACTCTTTTTCTATGTATTCTAATCGTATTGACGTTCTTTAGAAAGTCGGCTTCGAAGAGATTAGAAACGTCTATCTGCTTAGTCTTATCAACGCTAAAGATAGCCACTATAGTCTCATTATCAACGACGTCAAAAGTGTCATCGAACTTCTCATTTTTGAGATCGAAAGTATAGAAGCGTTCTTTATCAATCTTATAGACAATAGCTTTTTCAGTTATGTTGTCTAGCTTAGACAAGAAATCCGCGATTTGTAAGCTGATGAAATTGCCGCTAAACTTGTTTTTCAAAGGCTTCAATGGGAAAAATACAGCTATAAGTTTAGTGGTAGAGGTTTTTTCGGTTGATTGCTCTGCGACCATTTACTTCTCCTTATTGCGGATATATTTATTCCATGCTGAAAGGTTTTCTCTTATAGTTCTAGGGTACAGCCAATCGATATCGATTATTTGAAATTTGGGCTGATCTGTTCGTCCTACGATATTGTCTAGCTTTTCGAATCTCGCTTCAATGCCGGCTCTAACTTCAGGCGTATCGTATTCTGTGTGACAGAAATTGTTGAACTTCTCTTTGACTTTTTCGACACCGCCAAGCCAACCGAAATGATTTCCGCAATTAGAAAGATGATACGCATTAGCGTGGAAAGTTCCATCATTTCTATTAGGCCCAGTTCGCAAATAGCTCAAGCTGGGATTTTCACTATATATTCGTCCTGTTACTGCATACGGATGAGGGCATATGTAGCCCGGCTGCTGGACATTTATATAATAAAAGAACAGCCGCATATCTAGTCTTACTAATCCATGGCGCCGTGTTTCGGCTACTATTCTAGGGATATTCTCCCCGTTGATTATTTCGTCTATATCTGTTACTATAAGGACGTCATCATTTTCTATGTAGAATGGCCTTGCAGCAATATCACGTTGCCGTACTTCTTTATCCCATCGCCCCGGGCAATCAGCAAAGTCTTCTTCGTGCGCCACAATATACTTTACTTTGTTCCCGTATTTCCAAGCAGGGAAAGAGAGCGCTTTCGCTTTACCCGAATGAGTCACTTTAGACTCAACTACAACTATTCTGTCGACATACGGAGATTCTTCTTTTATCTTCAAATCGAGAAGATCTATTTCGTCGTAAAACATTGTCATGCTATAAATCATATCATACCTCTTTTTGTTTTACTTATGGAAGGACACTTCCTGTCGGAAGCATGGCACCAGCAGACGTAGTTCCGAAAGTGCTATAGTTTCCGCCGTAGTCGTCCAAATCAGATGATTCATCTCCCGCTTCTGAATCTCCGCCTTCCGCTTCTTCGTCGTCGTTTATGCCATTATCGTTTTCATCTTCTTCTTCACTGGGCTCTTCATCTCCGCCTCCGCCTTGCTCGGCTTGTGCTGCATCAGCTGCCATCTTGGCTTGAGCATAGACAGGGTTGAGGATAATATCGCCCTGAGGAAGTTCTTTATAGCCGTACTGGGCTCTAAGTTCATTAACTGTCTTGAGGTATTCGACTTCCTGTCTTTCAAGAGCAATCTTCTGAGATTCAATAAGGTCAGTGTAGCCGTAGAACGAAAATTCAAATTGATCATCTGTAAGCGGACCAACGACGTATTTATTTATAGTGGCTTCAATGAATCTAAGCAACGGCACTAGGCCCTTGTCTTTCGAGAACTTAATTCTTTCAAGTGCTGAGCTATCATTAAGAGATCTTGACTGGCCAGAGACGCCACCCTTATTAGGGAAGTTGATTTCAACAGGGTCGATCTGATAAACACCGCAAATGACGTTTACAAGATATTCTAACCATCTACCGAATTCCATGTCCCTATTTGACTGGCCCAAGTTGATCCAATCAATTCCGCCTTCGGAAGCAATAATAGGAGTCTTCCAAGCATTGGCAACTCCGGTTATCTGGGCATGCCAAGCTCTACGGAAAGCGTCGAGCTCTTCTCTTGGTACATTGGCTCCCTTAACGTTAAGAATGCCTTTTGGAGTAGATCCTTGAGTGAACCACCGCTTGTTATGCTCTTCACCATAGATCTGCGCAGAGATGTAGTTCAGAGCCATCTCTATTTCGGATATGCCATAACCATTGGCTTTTATGTCTGTTGTAGCATTACGAATAGCAAACGCCATTTCATCATAAGCGTAGGCCGTATAGAGATTGCCGTCAATGAATTGGACATAATAGATGCCCTTTTCAATCTTAGTCTTGGGATCGGCTAATCTTATGGTTCCCGCATCAACCGCGTAAATGGCCGAGGGCCTGCCGGTGTAAGGATCTTTTACAATTTCAAAACAAAGCTGGTCAAACGTCAGCGTGTCTCTTACTATCTTTCTGAGAAACGTTTGGAAGTTGTCTCTTTGAGGATCTCTTAATCTTGTAGTGGGCGTGCCGCAGTCGCCAATGAAATTAGTTAAGTCCATGACTTTCTTGATTTCATCTGGCGTGAGAGAAGGCACTTTCAGATTGGGATTAGCCTGCTTTTGTAGATATTGAAACTTCTTGTTCTTAGGATAGACAGTATAGCCTATTCTATCGTTTGGCATTATGTATGGCGTAGCAAACATAGCGCACTGATTAATTCGAGTGTTGATGATGGAGGCTATGACGCCGTTTCTGTATGAGACTTTTCTTAGTAACTGATAGCTTAGAGCCCATGAAGCGTTCTTGGTTTTGAACTGTAGATAATCAAGAACAAATAGAGGGTCGTAAAACTTAGTTACTGGTGCCGGGTCTCTTGCATCTTGCTTGTCTAGAATCTTCCCACCTGAGAGCGCTACTTTTGTGGCTTTCTCTAGGGCTTCATCGATCCCGCCGTTTACCATAGCGAGTTCTAGACTAACATCTGTTTTCTTTCTTCGTCCCATTTAATTACTTCTCCGTTGTTATGTATTTCATCCAATCAATAGTCTCGGGATCACCCACCGTGATATTGTGATCTAGTGGGTGCAAATAGTTGTCATCGTATAACAATTTTTGTCTATCGTAAACTGAGGGCTTTTGCTGCGTATCCGAAACACCAATCCCAAAGGCATCTTTATTAACAAATGAAAAGGACGAACTGTTTCTCTCATTCATTAAGACGAAACCGCCTACAGCAGCTGCAATTATACTGTCATCGTGTTTTCCTTCGGAAGCCTGTGGTTTCCCGTTGGGACCGTAAACAAATGACAGCGCTTGATCGAGCCATGTCTTACTGTAAATTACTAGCATATTGTTGCGAAGTGCTTCTGCGGCGGTGTCTAAGATAAGAGGCCGAGTAACACTGCTTGATACAAAACCTGGCTTACCATCTTTAGCAAAGTAAACACTCGGATATTTGTCAAGAATCTTAATTTGATCTTGTAAATAACCGTTTGTGGCCCAATAATTAAGCAGGTGCCCGTGGTTGTTTCTTTCTATAACTAGTTTTGGGAAGTTGTATTGAGCGCACATATGATACAACAACTTGTAGAATTTTGGCATAGTTAGCTTGTCGGCTATTTCAGCACAAAACTCCACAAATATTGGATCTTTATTTAGTCGTAAGATGTATGCAGTTGAGTTGTCTGATTGCGGGTTGCCTTCTGCAGGGTCGGCACATGCTACGTACGTCTCTCCTTGTTTGAATTCTTTGTAGATAGTAATCTTGTCGTCCATTTGTTTCTTAGACCAACCTGGCTCTATGATGACGCCTTGGTTGTTCTTCTTATCCCAAGTCTTGCCTTGTTCGTTCCATAAAATTATCGACTTGATGATTTTGGCATCAAAGAACGGTCTACCAGATGAGATAAAGCAAGTAGCATCATCTTCTGGATATTCTTGGACAAACTTGTCTTTCAGCGAGGCTTGCTTAGATCTTCTCCAAGCTATTTGCTCGTGAGAAAGATGATGAACGTTGATCATTAATTTTTCATCATCGGTAAGAGTCTCAATGATATATTGTTCTTCCGATTTTTCGAGCGGGTAAAAATACTCTGGATGATCGAACCATCTATAGAAGTGAGGATACGGAATCTGATTTAGTTTTCTATCTAGAGCGCTAGTATTCTTAGCGTTAGTATAGTCTGTATGGAAGTGGTTGTAGCCATTAGCCGTCGTTTCATAGATGATGATACCACTCTTAGGCACTGTTTCAAGCAACGAAGGCATTAATTCTTCAGGACGCTCCCAGAAAGCATATTCAGAAGCGTGCAACAAGTTAATAGTTGTGCCTCGGCCAAAGCCAACTGATCCAGCTGTACCAATGAAAATTTTGCTGCCGATGTCTTCAAACACAATTTCTCTCTTTGAAGAATATCTCTTAGCGGGTCTAATTTCATCGGGAAGCTTTTCATACATCAGCTTGGTGATTTCAAAGATTCTAGCAGTAGATTCGGCATCGTGAGCAATAATTGCAGCTGTAGTGTTCGGAACTAAAATACATTCCGTCAAGAACAAGGCGCATATTAATGTGGTGAAACCTAACTGGCGGGGCTTGAGGATGATATGCCTGTCTACACCTTCGTTGTTTAACTCGACGTACTTAGAATAGAACATCTTCTGAATAGGGTTGAATACGAAAGGGACGATATAGCGGTCTTTGTCCTTAATACTTATAAATGTTTCTATAAAGTATTGATGGTCGGAGAGCGCTTTCTGAACTATCTCGTCGGGATTCAATGCGGCTTCGTTCATATCAACATCAGCTTTCTACTTAATTTTACGGGATCATTAATCTCATGCTCCCAAATTATGATGACTCTCCATCCACACCGCTCAAAACGACTAATTCGTTGCATCGTTTTGTACAGCGGCTCGTTTTTGTGCCAATAATCACCGTACACTTCAACAACAAGTTTCCGAGTTTTATTAATGAAATCCGGTCTAAGGTTATCGATCTTGAAGGATCCGTCTCCGGTAAAAACAAAGGCTGAACCAAGAACTTGTTGTAGTTTCCGTTCCAAGCCGTTGGGCCCTGCTCTTCTAGGCCGTCTTTTGATTTGGCTGAGTTGACGTCTGGCTCGAAGAATCTTTTCAATGTCATACTCGTACCTATAATCTTTAACCACTTAAGCCTCTTGAGGCCCTCTGGTTGATGATCATTTGCGACAAAGTTACGGTGCCTCCGCCTGCTACGACTCCCGCTGCAGCCTCACCCAACGCTTTACCGAAACTTGGAGATGAAACTTTCTGATCTTCAAGAAGTCTAGCTGCGTGCTCTAATACAAGCGCGGCTGCGTTTAGCCGAGTTTTGTCTTCATCAGCATGGACAGTCAGTTCTGCTAGAGCGTCCATTGCTGAATCCACTTGTTTGAGAACTTTTGAGAGGATGAGGGTTTTCTGATCTTCTGCTATGCGACGCTTGACATCAACGAACTCGTCTGATGTAACTATTTCTTTATATCTATTCTGAGAAATGTTCACAACTTTACATATAGTATCTTTTGTTTCACTGGAGAACTGGAGAGCGGCTACTTGCTCACAATGCGCGGCGAACTGATCATCTTCAAGTACTGCCACATCGCTTTGAGCGTCAAATTTGTCAACTAAAGCTAGCTCGGGTGTCTTTTCTACAACTTCTGTCTTCTGTTGCACTAACTGATTAAGAGTATCTAGTGTGCCTCTTATCTTGCGAATGCTATCATTCTGTTGCTTCCTAATATCATTGCCCATTTTAAACCTCTTTAGTCGTAACCATTCAATTGATTCAGCTATTGGTTTTGGTTACCATCATCTCTATGAAGTCTTGAAACCATTATACACATTCGTACGTCTTCGAGTTAGTAGCTCGGAAAAATAGTTTTAGAGCTCTGTACGATTGATCGACAAATGATAAATTAGCTTGCAATCACGGATAAATCGAGGAATTTCTCTTAATATAGTACCTGTCTACGTGTTTTATTTGTTACATTTTACCGAAAGAAGGTGGACGATGTCGGAAGAACTCAATGACCTATTTTCTTTTTATATCGAAAACATCGAATTTAAAGAAGAACAGCTCGACAAAGCTTTCATTGATCAATACAAGCGCATCGACTTAGATAAGTCGACTGGTCGAATTGTTGCAGGTTACGCATCAACACCCGATTTAGATTCTGACGGAGAGACTATTGTTCAGAAGGGCTTAGACATATCATATTATCAGAAGTCTGGCTGGCTGAATTATATGCATAACAACAATCCGTCCCATGTAATCGGTATTCCTATTGAGTCTTATATTGATAGCAAGGGTTTCTACACAAAAGCGATGCTGCTTAATAACGATATGGCGAATGATGTTTGGAAACTCGAACAACAGCTCAAGTCTTTAGGCTATCCCCGTCACTTAGGTTTCTCGATAGAAGGCAAAGTAGTTGGCCGATCTGCCGTAAATAAATCAAAAATCATCAAGGCTAAAGTCACGAATGTTGCTATTACGCACATTCCCGTGAATACATTTGCGACGTTTGAAACAGTCTCGAAGTCTTTTGTTCCTCCGACTTACGACGAAGTGGTCGGCTATATAATGAAAGACCTCCCGTTAAAGAAAGACTTGGCGGCATTGAGTGCCTCACCCGGTCTCAATGCTGGTAGTAGTTTTGGAAGCGACAACTATACTGGTGGCGAAGTTTTGAGAACAGAGTCACTAGAAGGCGCAAATGCAAACGCTTACAAAGGGAAAGCAGTCACAGGGAACGATAGAACGTCCGAACAAGAACTTGATGAACGTCTCAACTCAGCCTACCGTAGTGCTCACAAATCCCATTCAGAATTAATAACTTTACTAAAGGCTGTCCACCCTGCAGCCTCTGAAAACTTGTTAGAAGAGATCACTAATCTCGTCTATAAGGCAAAGGGTATCGACAATTTTATCAAAATAATTAGCGAATCAGAGGTATTAAAGTAAAAACTCGTTGTTTTTTACTAATTTAATACTCGTTACACGGAGGAAAAGTGAATGTCTCTTATTAAAGTGATGGAAGATCTTATCGCAAAAGCCCAGGGTTATGATACCAAGCACACGGGCTCTGGCGGTCCTGCTGAGGCGGTAGCACACTCAGTGCAGGGCGCTCCTTCGGGCGATGAAAGCAAGAAGGAAAAGAATGCGGCCAATTCTGGAACGCATATCAAGAGTGGCGGCACGCCTGGTTCAAGCAATCGACCTGAAGGCGGGGAAGATTTCAAGGACGGCGGAGCTGCTGAAGACGAAATTCAGACGCCTAAGGGTTCTGGTGGAAGGGCTCCTCAAGCTCGTCCCGGCACAATTAAGCACGAAGGTGGTCAGGGTGGTGCAACACTCTCTGCCAAGTCTGAAGGCGAAGCCGATCTCGAAAAGGGATTCCCTCCTGCTGAAAAGAAGGATGACGACAAGGGCTCCGACGAAAAGGGCGAATCAAAGGAAGATGAAAAGAAGGAACACGAAGGCGGAGATGACAAGGACGACAAGGATGAAAAGTCCGAGAAGTCAGTCGAGTCCGGTGAAGTTCTTCTTGATATCGATGAGTTCGCAACAGAAATTACAAAGTCAGTAACCGAAAAGGTTCTTGCTTTTATGGAAGAAAAGTTCGGCGAAACAGTTCAGAAATCAAAGGATTCAGAATACATCGAAGCAGGGTTGGCTAAGTCAATTGCCGCCACGCTTGATAGAGTTGAAGAACTCGAAAAGGCAGTTGTTAATGTAGCTAACGCTATGAATATTAGAAAGTCACTTCTCAAGTCATCTGACAACATCAAGGGAATTGACAACCCATCTCTTAACAAGACTTCTTTGACTAAGAGTGAGGTTTCTAGTAAGCTGCTCGACATGCAAATGTCCGGCCAGTTCGGTGTAGACACAAATATGGTTCTCAAATTTGACGGCACGGGCGATTACTCAGTACTGCCCCCAGTAGTCAAAAGCAAACTTGGCATAGAAGAATAATAGTTCACTCAGGAGGAACGCTAAACAATGGATGAAGTACAGGGTTTTGGATTAGGATCCATGCAGGATGTCCAGGCCATTAACAAGGCCGTTGACTCGTTGTATAACGCGGGCACGGGAACCGGTTTGGCAGCTGGAGCTTCTTTTGGTTCCGACAATTATGGTAGCACTGGTGCGCAGTCCCTCAGAGTTGAATCTCTGGACTCGTCACTCAAGGTTATCACGTTCACTGATAAGCACATCAACTTCTGGAAAGACATTCCGAAGTCACCTGCTTATTCAACGGTTGAAGAATACAACCAGTTAACCTCTTACGGCTCGCAGACGGGCGGATTTGTTTCTGAAGGCGAATTGCCATATCAGACAAACTCCGACTACGCCAGACGAGCAGCTCTGGTCAAGTTCGTTGGAACGACCAGATCAGTAAGCCACCCATTAACCTTGGTCCGTACGATGGTTCCTGATGTTATTGCGCAGGAAAACTCAAATGGTATCATGTGGATGCTCCGCCAGATTGAAAATTCTCTCTTCTGGGGCAACGATGTGGGTCTTACGGGTGAATACGTGGAATGGGCGGGCCTTGATAAGCTTCTTGGCGTAGGTCCAAACACGACTTCCGGTACAGGCGCTGGTAACACCTTCGACCTCCGCGGAACAACTTTCTCCTCAACTCCTTTCACGACAATCGTCAATGACTTGGCACAGACAGTAGTTGATAACTTCGGTTTCCCAACTGACATTTATCTTCCATTCCCTGTCCTTGCAAAGATCAACGAAGAGTTCGCTGGAACCGCTGCACAGAGAGTAATTCTCCCAACAGCCTCTGGTAATACTCAGGTCAACATTAACATTGACGGCCTTATGACTCAGGCTGGTCGAGTTAATCTCAAGCCAACCTTCTTCTTGCAGAAGACAAGAGTAGTTCCTGGTGCCGGTGACGGCGCTGCTAAGGTTCTTAAGTCTGGCGCTCTTGCGGTCGGAGGTACTTCTGTCACTATGTCAGCTGCAGGTACTCCTACAACTGGCTACTCAGTGGCTGCTGGTGACTATGAAGGATCAGTCACTTTCAGAAACAAGTATGGTGAATCCGGCTCCGTCGCTCAGGGCGGTGGTACAATCACCACAAGCGGAACTAACACTCTTAGATTCGCTATCACAGCTCCTCCAACCGATGCAGAATTCGTAGACCTCTTCATCACTCAGGTCGACGACGCTGCTGGCGTGAAGTATTGGGTTCAGACAATGGCCCTTACTACAATAGCTGCAGGCCCAACTAACTACGATTACAATGGTATTCGTATGCCTAACACCTATACCTGCTTCATCGGCCAGATGACTCCTGACGTTCTTACCTTCCGTCAGTTGGCTCCGCTGGTAAAGATGGATCTAGCAACGATCGCTCCGGCTTACAAGTGGATGATCCTGCTCTACGGTGTTCCTGTTCTCTTCGCTCCTTTGAAGTGGACCAGAGTTATTAACGTAAAGTATTAATCCTACTTTACATAACAAGAACTGACAGCATAGTTACAAACAGCAACTGAATCATTCGAGGGGTCTTAATGGCACTGCTGTTAAGACCCCTTTTTTCTAGACTCGTAAAAAGGAGTTTCATAAATGACTCTATATCCACAACCAGGGGACACAGTCGGCGTAGGCTATGTTATGTCGTCCTTTGTTAGAGGACCCGTCGGCCTGCAAGGATATTCAGGAGACAATTCTGGCTATTCTGGCATGCAGACTTCGGGCACATCAGGTTATGGCACCTCAGGTTACTCCGGATTTTCAGGTGCAACTGGTGCTTCTGGTTACTCTGGTGTTGACGGCTCTTCTGGCTACTCTGGCTTCTAAACGTACGACTCAAATTTGGAGGATTTAAATGGGACAATATCCAGCAGCGGGTGATTCGGTAGGGTACTCCTACACGTCCCCTCTTATAGGACCACGAGGCACTTCGGGCTATAGTGGTACTCTTGGTACAAGCGGTTACTCTGGAGGCATAGGCACGTCCGGCTATTCTGGTTCTGGTAGATCTGGATATTCTGGCGTAACTGGTGCAACCGGTACTTCCGGCTACTCCGGTACCGATGGTACTTCAGGTTACTCAGGCGTCTAATAATGTGAAGGGGCCCTCTTACGAGGGCCCCTCGCTTTAACCTGCGGCATTCTACTTGTCGCAATTTATTGCAAGGAGACAAGCAATATGGGAAACTATTTTAGAGTCGGGAATACAGTTGTAACACTAGAAGAAAAGATGCGTCTCACACCGGCGGACGTTAAGCGATACGAAGCGGATGCTGTAATTGCGGAAGCAAAGCGCCTCGAGAATATTCGCAGATCGCAAGGAATTGCTGCTCCGAAAAGCGTTACTCTTGATGTGACTCCGGCTGCTGTCGCTGCTCGTAAGACAGCAATTGCAGCTGAAGAAGCTAAGCTTGTAGCTGAAACAAAAGAAGTCGAAGTTGAGCTAGGGGAACCGGGTGCTAGTTTCTTGGCGGAAGGCGAAGAGACTTCAGACGTGCAGTCAAGAAGGGGCAGAAAACCTAAACAAGCAACTGTATAATTCAATTAAATAAACATAATGACATAGTTAGGAGCTAGTGATGGCTGATGTGACTGGGGCTCATACTACGTTTCATCCCGTAGTGTCTCAAAATACTGAATCGGTTCTAAGACATAGGGCTAGATTTCAAACTAGTTCAGGCAGCAAGATCAATTTGCCTCTCATTACTGGAACTAGATACATTATATATTCAGCGTATACTGCTGGAAAGCAGCTTACAATTGGTATCTCTACTGACGGCACTAATTATGTCAGCGGCAAGACTTACTTCGATTTCTCTCAGGCAGCAGGCCCTGTTGACTTGACAAAATTCTTTTCTTCAACTCCCTTTACTCAATACACACCGCCAACAGCTACTGACGTTTATTTGCTCATCAAAACTGATGCTGGCGAATTCACTGTTTCTATCGTTGAGTACAAAGTGTAATGGCTACCAAGGAAGAACTAAAAGAGGCGGTTTCTGAATCCCTCTTAGAGGCTCTTAAAGTTGCAGAAGAAAAACAAAAAGAAAGCGACGTTGTAACAAATTCAGGCCTTAATTGGGTTCTTAATCTATTAAATAAATTGATGCCTATGGCTCTCTTAGCGCTTATGGGATGGATAGCACTCACGATAGTTGACAATCAGAAAGATTTATTGGCAATGCGTCTTCAAGTTAATGCGATGGATAATACAATGAAAACCTTCATGGATAAAGACATGAGGAAGTCGGCTACAAGTGCGCTTCTTCATCACTCAACAACAGTCAATCCTTGCAGCGGCTGTCACACGCGAAATGGAGTAGTTGTTCACACACTAGCGTCTTTGCCAAACAAGTCTCTGATGCCCGGGGATCTGTTTGAAATTAAGTGCGGGTCCTGTCACACTCTTGATAGAGTTTTGGCGACAAAGGGAACGCATGAGAAGTGGAAATCTGTTGTTAATGAAATGAGACAGAAGAACGCTAAATGGATTTCGCCTAGAGAGGCAATAATAATAGTTGATTATATTGATCAATTAGAGAAGCATAAATAATGAAGATACAGAACCTGACTCCAGATTGGCTATTAGAAACATATCTTTATAGAATTCCCATTGAGTTCGATAATGATAGACTTTCTAATTCAGCTATTCAGTTTTATATCGACTCTGCAATTAGCAGAGCTGAAATGTTACTCGATATCTCGATTAGAAAAAAGAGCATCGAAGCTGAAACGTATGACTATCGTTTGGAAGAATGGATGGCTGGTTTTGGATTTGTTGCGCTTAATACGCGTCCTGCTATTCGTGTGACTAAAATGTCATTGAATGTTATCACTAGTGAAATAGAGATTCCAGCGGAATGGATTCAACTTAAGAAGAAATCAGCACAAGTCAATTTGATTCCTTATTACGGTATGCTGGCTTCGCAGAATATTGCAAATCAAATATTGATATTTATGCCGATGTTGTCTGCTACTAGTTATGTGCCACAGATTTTGCGAATTTCATATGAAGCTGGCTATAACGATACTGATGACGTTCCGGATCTATTAGCTCAGCTCATTGGTATGAACGCATCAATCGGAGTAATGAATGTTCTTGGTGAAATTGCTCTTGGAGGCCAAGCTGCTTTGGCTGGTTACTCTATTGGAATTGATGGATTATCTCAATCTGTCTCTACGACGCTGTCAGCAGAAAATCATGCTTACTCGGCTAGAGTTAGAGGTTATGAAAGAGAACAAGTTGAAATAGTTAAGGCTTTACGCCAGTACTACTACGGTCTACACCTAACGAGCTGCTAATGACGACACCAACATATCCATCTGCAGCACGAGGCGGAGCTAGAGTTCCCTTTACGCCGCTAAAAATTGACTATAATACAAAAGGCGCAATAGATCTTATCAAGAAGTACGGCAGTAGATTTGATTGGTATAGTGCTCTTGTATGCCCCTGCACGCTAAAAAGTCAGCAGGTAGAGCTAAAATTCAGACAGCTTTCTTGCGGTCTATGCAATGGAACTGGTTGGACGTTTGTATTGAATAGCGAAATAAGAATCGTCCCTTCTTCGGCTAGAAGAGAAGAACAGACTCTTACATATAGAGTTGCTGGGCAAGGCTTGATGTCTAACATTTTTGTTAATTTAACATGTGAACCACAGTACAAGGTCAATATTAGAGACAGGGTAGTCTTTAAGGAGTCTGTAACTCATAGAAGTGAAGTCGTATTCATGGATGTTGAGAAGACTTCGTATAAGCTCATTTCGCCTGCTATAGATCTTTTGCATGTAATAGATGAAACTGGGAAACACTACAATTCAACTAGCTATTATACGGACGATCAAGGCGTCGTAATAGAAAGTCGAGACATAAGCGTTAATGCCGATGGAGAGATTTATTGGGTTGAAGGCAAGAGAAAGCCGCCTAATGGGATGGCCTTCACTGTACTGTATAGCTTTTTCCCGGCTTACGACGTTATAACAGCCGCGCATGAAATTAGAGGGTTTGTGGCTGGCAAGCTTGCTGAAGAAGGCGGAGTGCAGGCTTGGGAAGACTTACCAAGATTTTTTACGGGAAAATTAGTAATTCCCGATGCGTATCTGTTTGGATAACGCTAATAGAAATAGGAGCTGAACATGGAGAATAGACGAGTAATGCCGGGACTATATAAGGGCTATCCTGAAAGTCTTAAGAAAAAGGACAGCGAGGAAAGGGATCACACAGATCCTATGCACAAGCCTGAAGCGGCAGAAAAGGCTAGAGAAAAGGCCGAGGCTGCTTCTGACGAAAAGAAGGAAAAGTCCTATTCTCAAGATGATGTTACCGTTGCTTATCTCCTTAAGGGCAGATCAAACGCTCAGGAGCTGTTCGACTTAGCAAAGGCGCCCGTTATCGGTGGGTCAATTTATGCTGGCAGAACGATGCCAAAGGATCTTTCGCCTTCTGAGGGCAAAGTTATCGCAGCTCAGACAGCAAAAAAGCCGGGCGGTCTTACTGGTGGGGCTTCAGAGGAATTGAAGTCTCGTGCAGCTAAAGAAAAGCAGACGATGATGGACACAGCACAGGCTAGACTTAGAGCTCAAACAGCTGCAGTCAAGTCAGAAGAACCATATTCATTGGATTTCTCAAAGTCTATTCTTGATAAGATGGGCTTAACAAAAGCTAAGAAAGAAACTAACGAATCAGGCGAGGAATTTCAAGATGGATCAGAAGACACTATTGGCGCAGAAGGACATGCGGCCACTGCTAGACCTATTGCGCATGAGGGCGGCGGTCAAGGGCCAGACCACCCTGGTACAAAAACTAAAAGAGCATCTCAAGAAGATGGAGATCTCCAAAAATCCGACAACCTAACTGACAATCTTCCAGAAGAATTTGAGGAAGGCATTGAAGACGCTGACACGATTCCTAATGAGGATGAAAAAGCGGCAGTTGAAGGTAAGAAGTCTTTTACTTACGACGAAATGAATGCTGCTATTCTTCTCAAGTCTTCTCCATTTGCTCAAGAGATCGTTGACTTGATTAAGGCTGCTAGAGATGAAGAAGCAGCTAGGGATTACAAATATAACGCTTGGCGGAAGAGATCGGATGTTCGTGCAGCCAAATGGAAGTCAGGAATAGACGCCACCAAGAGAGCTGTCCAGCACTTCAAGAACAAGGCTGATCTGGCTGAGGAAGACGAAGCTGGAAAGTCTGAAGGCGAAGGCGATCTTGAAAAGTCTCACACAAGTAGAGTTGGAAACGCTTCTCCAACAAAGGGCGCGGCCGGAAGACATTTCGCCCGTGAGGCACGTGAAGACCAGAAGAAGGAGGATGCAAAGTATCGCATTCCTCGACATGCCTCTGTTTTAGGTTCTGGGGGAGAAGTGACTAACGTTAGTGACAAGGTGATTCGTGTTCGTCCAGCTCAAGGTGGCACAGTAGGATCAGAAGCTAAGATTAAATCGGTCTGTGAATTGAACAACATTCTTGAGAAGGCGGTAGAAAAAAAGCCCAAATCAAGAGGCCCAGGTATAGATTACATATCTGAAAGCAAAATGAACAAGCCTAACGTTAAAGTAACAGGCGAAAAGATGCATGGTCGAGAGATTCCTGCTAATGCTGCTCATGAAAAAGAGCTTAAGGAAGCGTCTTTACATACTGAACTAGATTCACTTCTTGAGAAGGCTAGACGCCCATCGTGGGACCCTAAGCCCAAGCATGTCGATGAAGACAAAGAAGCGTTCCATGCCGACTCCTTATCGGGAGATGCGGGATCAAGAGAGCATGAATACAAGCGTAAGCAAGAGTTAGCGGACAAATGGCAGGCTAAAAAGAATTCTCCAGAATTCAGAACAGCCTCTAAGATAAAGGATGCCGACGAAGGCGACGATTAATATGGATCGACAGGAAATTGACGAACTAGTGGCCAAATCTACTCCCGAGTGGGCTGCTAAGAAAGTTGGCAGTGCTATTGGTAAGTTTGCTAAAGAAAACGTTCATAGAGTCCCTAAGGAGCGGAAAAACTTAGAACAGCCGCCACATAAGCCAAAGGATCCCGTTATACGACGCATGGCTGAGAGAGCACAGAAGGTCGGAGAGCACATGAGGAGCCATTATAAAATGAAGCCCGGTGAATTTGAAAAATATCAGGGAATTGCTGACGCTGAAGCGCGTCGAACTTCTAAGTCCATTGACGAACAAACTTCAGAATATTTTGCTAAGTGTCATTCGCATGTTCTTGACGGGATGACTGAAGACGAACTAAAGAATAAGAAGAAAGAAGCGCCCAAGGCTGACGGCCACGTCTTTGGTAGCGATCCGAATGACAAGCGTGGCTCTGATATGGAAATGGTGAAAAAGAAAGAGCCTGATGCTTACAAGTCTCTTGATGAAAGAACAGCTGATCTTCACAAGGCTGTTACGGGCAATAAGAAAGTCAAAACTGGCGATGTTGATCAGCACGACGATCATGTTCGTTCTACGGAGTCGTCAAAGATTGAGGGTGGCAAAAGAGTAGGCCCAGGCACCGATAGATTTACTCATACGTCTCACGATCCAGAAAAGGGCGAAGTAAAGATTACAACGTCTAATTGGAATAAGAAAACTCAAAAGTATGAACATGGAGAAACTACTCATCCGACACACGTACGCATGGGCCGCGCAACCGAAGCTAATCAAGATTTGCCTAAGAAGTCCTTGATTGCTACAGTGGATGAATTGCTCGAAAAGTCAGGCGTACGTCAGGTTCATAGAGTTAAGGATCAAGGCGCAGCTAGTAAAGTAAAGAAGATTGATCCTAAGACTCTTTCACACGACCGCCAGCAACAGCTTCTTAGCGGTTCAGCTGCTAAAGTAAAGGCTTATCGTGAAGAGGGCTACGTTCCAGATAAGGACGACACGCCTGAGGTTAGAGAGCAGGACAGAGATCCTTCGAACAAGTCTCTAACATCTACGCTTGATGATTTGCTCAAGTCGATGTACGATATAGTGCATCACAAGCGATTCAGCAAGATGGATCCTGATGCTGGGATAAACAAAAAGAAGGAAGAAGCTATGGAAAGAGGCCCTTCAGACAAGGGCGACTACAAGCCCGGCTCTAAGACTTTCAACAACCCGCAGGATTCTCAGGATCCTAAGATTCGTTATAAGTCTCTTGATGATAGAACATGCGATTTAGTGAAGTCGATCGACACGCAGCGGGCTAAAGAAATCAGGGACGCTGCTTTGACCGTTAGACTTTCACGAGAAGGAATATCGAGTGCTGCTTCTAAGATGGATGTTAAGCCAGAGGATGTTCATCGTGTCGAAACAAAACTTACAGGACTTCACGCTGCTAGAGAATCTTCCCTCAAGTCAGTTTGCGATATGTGGATTGGCGAAACGTCGATGATAAAAGGCCATACGATTCTTCCGGGCAATGCTGTGGGAGATTTAGCAAAAGACGAACGCAAGCCGGGTGGTAGAACTCCAACTCTTCAGCAAACGGACGAGAAACAGAGAGAAGTAGAAACAGGCAGTATTTATCGCAGACAAAAAGCCGAAAAGAGAGTTAATGCTCTGAAAGAGGAACAGGCTTTCGGTAGCAAATAGCGTATCAGCTTCGCCACAGCATCGTTCAGTACGATCTAAATGAGGGCAATGAATGTTCCCGTTTAACGAATATAAGTTACTTAAGATCATAAGATCTGCCTTTGATGCTCTAAAAGAATCAGGCAGCTCTTTCGATAAGACTTTCCAGTATCTTTTCGATGAGATGGATTTGAGTCTTGAGGAACGACAAGCCTTTAAAGACACGATAATCAACAATAAAATTGCATATCATACGACGTATGCTAATTTGCCGGTGAATACGCCAATTATTACATGCGTTATGGATCAAGAAGTCAACATTGAAAGTGAAAAGCCTATTGGTTACGAAATGGGTGAAAACTCTGTAACTGATGCGGCGGGCAATGTGATCGCAACCGATGAATTGGGCTATATAGAGATGGGAGCCTATTCAGTAAACGTCATTGCTAAGCAGATATTACTTGTAAGGCTTTTGGGAGCTTTCGTAAAGTTTATTTTTGAGAAATACGCATCAGCCAACGACGATATAATTGACTTGGACGTCAACGTGGACAGGTTTTCTCCCGATGCTGACTATTTCCCAACTGATTCGTTCCACATACACATAACTCTTCGTTTTAGGTATGTTGAGACTTGGGATGAACTTACGTCTCCAATTGCCCAGATCTTCATGATGTCCTGTGGCACAGATTTCTGGCAAAATATCATGGGCGAAAATTGAAAAACGCCATAGATTTGTTAATTTATAAAAATGACATAGGTTTTTCTCTACTCTATGTGATAGGAGAATGTTAATGGGCGTATATTTCAATGGTAGATACTACATCAAGCCTCAGGTGGCAACTTACGTAGATGATAGTGCGTTGACACCGATTGGACTTGTAGGCTCTAATGTAATAGGAATGATGGGTCCGGCTAAAGACGGTATCCCAAATCAGGCTTATCTCTTAACGTCCCTTAATGACGCCACTGACATTTTCGGTGAAGGACCTCTTGTCGACGGTGTTGCTATGGCGTTCAATGGCGGTGCTCAGTATATTTGGGCAACTCGTGTTGGTGGAACATACGATGGTGCTACTCGTCTATTCACGGGCGCTCCTTCGCAAGCATTCTTTGAAACAGCCGATGGTACAGGTATCCCATTCAAGCTCCTTTCGAACGCTTACGGCACACAGGCTAATGGAATTTCAGTTACAACACACGCAACGGGATCTTCTGCTTCTGTTCGTGGTGTCACAGTCTCGGTTTCTGCCCAGGGAAACACAATTATGGGTGAAGGAATCTTCTACGACACTCTTAAGATTGCTGCCGGTGCTGGTTCTCCTGCATCTACCTCTTTTACGGTTGCTTCAGGCATCTTGACTATTACTGATGGCACAAATACTGGGCCAACCATTGCTTTAGCTGGTGTCGCTTCTACAACTGATTTGGTCGAAAGAATCAAGGCTGACATGCAGTTGGCTACTCCTGGTGCGATCGACGATACAAAGTTCACATTTACTGTTCTCAAGGAAGTTCCAGGGACGCAACTTGATGACGGCGCTGTAAGCGTTGCTACAGGAAACACAGATACGCTACGTGCAGACGTCAAGGCTGTGTTCGATTGGATTAACGCCGGAGTTCAGCCATATGTGTACGCCGAAGATTCTGATGACATCTTTACAAGTACAGCTGTAAAAGATCTAGACCTTTTACGAACAGCGAATACTCCAGGTACGATATTCACATTCAACATGGCAGATGGAACTCTAGCTACTATAGGATCGATTGACTCAACAACCTATACTGGTGTCCTTGCTGAAATCTACGAAGATCTTGATATCGATCTAGTAGTGCCAATTGTTGATGATTATCTTGGAGTCACAAACTCTGATGATGCCGCTGCAATCTTTTCTGCTACTCTAAGTCATTGCAAGGCAATGAGCACAATCAAGTCCGAAGAAAGAATCGGCCTTGTGGGTTATCAGTTTGAAGCAGGAGTTTTGCCAGCCGGCACGACTTCTATCTCTGACGGCGATGCTGACCTTCTTGTTACTGACTTGAAGGCCAATGCCGCTACATTCAATTCTCCATACATGGTTGTTTGCACTCCAAGACTAAAGGCTTTCGATACAAAGGGAATTCTTAAGCTCTTCAACGGTACGTATACTGCGGCTTATGTTGCAGGTCTTATTGCTTCATTCCCAGTGGGTGAGCCAATTACTAACAAGGACATCACGGGCATTCAGGGGCTTTCAACTTACTTCAAGAACAGACAAATTCTCCAATTGATTGACAACGGAGTTTGCACAATAGAACGTGTAGGCGCAGCGCTTAAGGTTGTACAAGGCGTGACGTCTTGGATCTCGGACGACAACTTCAACAAGAAAGAAATCTCTGTCCGATTGGTGACCAACTACATCGCCAAGAATTGCAGAGAAAATTTGAAGCAATTTATCGGTAGAAAGAACTCTCTACAGATGCTTCAGATCATTAAGGGATCATTGGTGCAGGTTCTTAGAGAACTTGAAAACAATGAGATCATCGTTGGTACGCCAACTTATCCCGCTTATAGAAATCTTTCTTTGTCAGCTGATGGTGACGTTGTTCGTGTGTCTTTTGAATGTTCGCCAGTGCTTCCAATTAACTACATACTAATCACAATCCATGCGACCGTCTTCAAAGCAACGATCTAACTAAGGAGTTATCATAATGGCTAAAGTTTATTCAGGCAATACTATCATGGTGGTTATCAAGAACAAGCCTGTTGGCTTGCTCCAAGATATGACCGCCGATGAAGATTTTGCTCCGGAAGCTGCCTCTGGAATCGGTGATCCTAGAGTAGTTGAATGGGTGCCTACAATGTATAGAGTTTCTCTGACTGTGGCATCGATGTCACTAAAGAAAGATTCTCTATTCAATGTCGGTGTCTTCCCAGAAGGCATAGACAAGTATTTGGCAACCGAACCTTTCACGGTCGTTGTCATCGACAAGGTCTCTAAGCAAACAATTCGTCAATATAACAACTGTATCTTTTCACGAGGAACAGTCTCAGTTAGAAAGCATACGATCGTATCTCACAACTGCACACTGCTCGCAACTGAAGCTGTGGCTGGAGATGCAGCTGGATTCACTGAAACTGTAGCATAATAAATAAAGAGGTGTAAAATGGCTCAGAAAATTTCGCAGTATTTTACGTACAAAATTGGTGAAAAAGAATACAAGATAAGATATAAAACGCCCAAAGTGGGAGAGCAGATAGCGATAGGTCAGGCATATGCAGCATTGAAGGCTGGATTCCCGACACTGGATGAAGTTGCTGATGTTTTGGCCTACGCTACTGCTACTCTTAGTGTTGTTATTATAGATCGCCCCGCCGACCTCATTTTCGAAGACATAGATGCGTCTGACTGGAAAACTCTCCGTCAAATGCTGACTGATTATCAATCATTTGCCTTTTTTCGTGACAAGGCTCCAGCAGAATCTACTCCGTCGTGAGCTGACGGCAGAATCACGCAAAGATCCTGATGTTGGTGATGACGTAGAAGATTTTGCAATTAAGAAACTTCGAAAACAAGCAAAAAGAGAAATACGCGAAACGCTGTCTCGATTAATATATCGAGCGAAGTATAACCTCCCTCCTAATGACCCTCGTTTTCTCGATCTTACGGACGAAGATATCGTCTACGATTTGGTTCTTCAGTCCGAGTTCCGTAAATGGTCCGACGATACGCAGGAAGAAGAAACTGAAGACAATAAGACTATCTACAGAAACACTGAGGAATTTGAAAGCATCGCTAAGAGGCTTGAAAGAGGTGAGGATATAGACTTAGAATCAATGATGACTCCTGACGAAAACTGGGAAAAGGTAGATGGCTCCTAACGCTGACATTCAAGGATTAAGTAATCTTTTTAGGCAGTTCATGACGTCGCAAAGATCCGCGGGAACTACTGGAGGGATACATCCGTTTGGCCCTCCAGCTGGTGGCGACACTAAAGGCGATCTTCCATCTGATTGGATGGATGAATTAAGAGACATTACAAAGGGTCACACTGACGGTTTCAAAAAAGTAACTGAAGATCACACCAAAGGCTTTAAGAGCGTCGCTGATGAATTTTGGTCTAGAGGCATTAAAGCTGAATCACTCACGGCTCTTCCACAAGCGCTCATCCGCGAAACTCTAAAATACTCATTCTTCCAAGGTTATCAGATTCAAGGTGGAACTGCTGGCGATTCTGCTAGAGGAAGCCTCGAAAGACTGAATTCTGCGGGCAACATAATGGCGATTGCTGCAGGCACGCTATTGACTGTTGCTACTGTGGCGTCTGGCGGTACATTGGGTGGCGCTGCTGCTTTGGGTGGCGCACTAACAGGCGGCATGATGGGAACTGGTATCGCTACTAGAATTGCTGCTGCTAGTAGGACAGCAAAAGATGTCACTGTGGAAGCTGAAGTAATAAAACAATTTCAGCAGTCTAGAGAAAGCAAGGTCTTACAATACGAACAGTCGTTGATGATGCATTTGATGGGTGCTAGAACAGGTTCATACGCGGCTAATCTTGGCGTCGGCGGTCCTGTTATGGACAAAGACATGATTAAGCGCACTCTATTGAGCGAACAAGAATTTACCGCAGCTTGGGTAGACGCAGCTCGTGCTGGTGGTGCCAAGGGCATGGACATGCTGTCGAAAGATATGAAAGGCAAAGGCACTATTGCAAGAATGTGGGAGCAGGGCTTGACGGGTCCCGATTTTGCTCAGACGATGGTGATGGCTGCTACTTCTGCTAGATATGGAATGGGTGCTGATCGCTTTGAGGGAATGACAAGAAGGACGGGATTGCAACCTTCAGAGTGGCTTGGCGCTGCCATGGGAGCTCAAACAAGGTATCATATGTTCGGTGCGAATGTAGGAGCCAATTTGGCGTATGGCGTTGGCGGCACTGAATTGGGTAGAATGAACATGGGTGCCGGTATGGGATTCTTAGCTCAAATGGGTCAGGGTTCTGCAGGCCAGCAAGACGAAGCTGTTTCTATGTTGCAATACCGAAACTTTTTAGAGGCTAATCCTGGGTCTTCTTACCTTGATTTCGTCGAGGCTAAGAGAAATGGAGAGGCTGATCCTAGATGGCGCAGAGCAATGGGTGCTATGGCAGGCTCTGGTGCGGGTGGCGGTTGGGCAGGTTTAGCGGCCGCTACTCAGATGGGCATTGCACCTGGACAAGTGGGTAGGGCAGGGCAATTCTTGGCTCAAATGGAAAGAGGCGGAAACGCTGCTAGTGGTCAAACAGGCGTTCCACAGAATCTGGCAGGAATGAGAGACACTGTAGGCGAATCATTATCGCAAGTGTACAACTTAAACGAAAAACAAATGCTACTTCTTTCTGATAATGTTAAAGTTCTTGATAGCGTAAACGAAAAAACCAATGAAGCAATCGATAAAATGAAGACGTATAATGACACTGTAATTTTGGGCACTGACAATATAAACAATCTAAACAAAAGCTTCTTCCAAATGATAGATAGCTGGGCTGAAAGAATGTACAAAGAATCGGGTAAAGGACCTGGCGGAGACACATTTACATCCGACATTAGTGGATAATGCAACAGATACTTAAATTCAAAATAGAGCTATTCGACGTAAGAATGAAAACATCCATCACGGTAGTCGATGACACTAATCTTGTAAGCAACATCCAGATAAATAAGGGCATCACACTAGACAACACTGCTACGATAACATTTGCTAAAAGCAAAACATACAACCTACTTGATATGGAGAAGAGCTTAAAGCTCTATAACTATGTTAAAATAGAGCTTGATTTGCAAACGTATGATCCGCAAGGTGGCAATAAGTTTTGGTTCTCTGGTTTCATACAAAGCATAAACAAGTCTGCCAATTTTGGCATGAGTCCGAACGCTACAGTTTCTATCACTGTAACCGACTATGCTAATTTGATGAAGACGACTTTTTATACTAAAAACCTTACGTTCCTTGAAATATTGAATCAGGCTGTTCCGGAGTTTAGATTAGTAAATCTGTCAAAAGAATTAGGCGCTGATAGTGAAAAGTTGCTGACCGATTTCTACTCGCCCACTCAGCTCGGGTTCATTTTCTTTCTGTTTTTGTATTTCAAGTTTATGTACAGAATTTTGTATGAAACTGACGGAAGCACTAAAAAGACTGCCGCGCCTGATAGTAGAGAAATCTTTAAGAAATTCAAAGTGTACATGCCCTTTGGATTCGAAATAGCGGGAAACAAGTCTATGCTAAATGGACAGGAGCAGACGCTAACGTTATACAAACAACTTCAAGGCGTCGCTCTTGATTTGTTCAAGTATATTTATCCCGAGCCTATTTTTGAGTTCAATACTTTTGAGACGTATGACACTGTGATTTTAATGATTAGGTTGACGCCGTTTATGAAGTTTGACAGGCCCTACAATTCGCCAACTGAAATTAGTGTCGGAGAACAAGATGTAGGAATGTTAGATACGTGGGCTACTACCAGCGCTTCATCCCGAGGGGCATCTTTTTACGCAGATTCATATAACGTCATAGAGCGCTATGATTTTGGCTTCAATAGAATAAAGTCGTGCCGTGAGGCTCAGGGCGTTTCTCCCGCTACTCTATTAAGAGAGCATTTAGAAGAAACAAAAGCTAAAAAGCCAAAGAGAATTATCACGACGATTCAAAAAGCTATTGGAAAATCTAAAAACATAAACGTTGACGACTTGATTGCTAACAATGATGAAGCGGACGAAATCACAGATCTGTTTTACAATGAGCAACCAATTGACACTAGATTTTTAGAATCTATGGCTATGACTAGATCGGCAAGTTCAGTTGTTAATGTGATCTGGACTGTCCCGACGACAGATACAGCTATACTTAAAATGTCTGGTAGAGAAATGGTCTACGCATTTCTAGAAGAAAAGCTCACTAAGCTAGGCGGAGAAGATAAATTCGGCAGCTATTTGCTACAGCAATTCAACGAAGGATTTAATCCCAACCCTGTCTTTTTGATGGACTACAAAAGCAAGCTTAGCGCTGGCGAGAACTTTGTATCAGGCGACATGAACTACTTTGGGTTTAGAGAATTTGAAATAAAATGGAATTATCTATCGCTTCTTTATAATTCTATGAGCTATATTCTCAACAATATAGATAAAAAGGTTTTAGCAGAGGCAAGAAAACTAAGCGCAAACACAACGCAGCAGAGAATTTTAGATAATGCTATGAGGAGATTGGCGGATCCTACTACTAGGTCGACTGAGGTTAAGGCCAATGGTAAAGTTGTTGATCTTAGAAGAAAATGGGCAGAGAATACGGAGATAACAACAACAGGATCTGTAAGAACATATCAACAAACATCTAGAACGTCTAAAAAGCCCTCTAATGATAAACAAAAGCAGATAAACGACGCTGTAAACCAGCAACTCTTTAAAGATGCGCTTGAAAGATACAGCGAAGAAGCGGGCTTGGGCAAGCTAAATAAAACAAATATTCAAAACGCTAAGACAGTCGTTGCATTGCTTGATTACGCTAGAAAAGCAGACGATCAATTAATGACAGGATTTGTGAGCAAACTAAATGGTGTCGTTGCTGAAGCATATAGAGAAAACGAACACCTATACGATTGCACAATCTCGAAGCCGATTGATTTGTCCGTTCTTCCGGGAATGATTGTCAAGTCTTCAAGCGAAAGTTTTAAAGCATCTTCTCCATTCTTTAAAGGATATGTTACTGCTATATCCCATGCAATTAATTTTGGGACTGCTACTATGAAGACGTCTATTAACATATCTAGAACAGCGTCCGATGATTCGGGCATTGTGGGCGCCCCTGTAGGTCCGGATTAATGAATAACTATCTATTAAACAAGAAGTCGACAGGTCCTAACCGCGGCGCTGTATATTTCGCCAAAGTGCTGAGATTTTATCCTACGACTAATACGGCTGATGCTGTAGAAGCTGTAGATGGCGGCCGGACATTTCCTAACTGTCCTATATTGTGTTCTGTCCCTGCAGGTTTTGCTTACGGAACGAGATATTATCCAACGCATGACGATCAAAATACAGAAGCTGAATACGTAAATTCTCCGGGAGACATTTATTGCGTTGCGATGTACGTTGAGAATGATTATAATAGTTGCGTTATTATCGGCTTCATGTTCCCAACGCAAACAACATTGTCAATAGCGGAATACGGTTTGCATATATTTAGACACGAATCTGATGTTATATGGATGGTTCGTGGAGATGGAACAGTGCAGATCTACCATCCAAGCGGAAGCTTCATAAAGATTGGCGATGACGATACTAATGAGGTAGATGCCTCAAGAGCTGATGGTGGGCTTTATCCTTCCAGCACAGACGATTTATACCTCAGGCCACCAGATGACTATAATAAGGCTAAAACTTCTAATTTATTCATTAATTGGTATAAGGGCCAGAAAGTCAAGCTTGATTCTGATGGCAATATCGTAGCCAGCACAGAGGACGCTCAGGGAGCTGTAGTTTCTAGTCTGACAATGACCCCAGATGGCAAAGTCACCGTTTTCTCAACAGATCAGGTTAATGTGAATACGAAAGATATTAACGTTACAGCGTCAGGCAATGTTGTGGCCAATGTCATAGGCAATGCTGATATTACAGTCGAAGGTGACGTAACTGCTAATGTGACTGGCGACGCGACTGCTAATGTGACGGGTGACGCTACGGTAACTGCCAATAAGTCCAATGTCAATGCTCTTACTTCAGTCAATGTTGTCGCTACAACTATTGCTAATATCACCGGAGGTACAGGAGTCAATATTACTGCCGTCACAGGGCCTATTGTGATTTCCGCTCCAACGAACAAAGTGCTCGTGCAAGGAACGCATCCGTCAGGCTACACTGCAACCAATTTTGGCGTGTACTACAACTAGAAAGAATTTAAATGGCTATATTCAATCCAAATACTAGAAATCTCATAGTGCTTTCTGTGAAGCTGCGATCTGCTGCAGAGGAAATAGACTATTTGTTTCCTTTGAATCCCAACTCTCTTACTACGAATCAAGCAAGTAGGGTGAGCGCCACATTTACGTACGGGGCTAAAGTATTCCAGAATCTTGGAGCTGGGTTGAAGACTATTTCGATTGAAGGTCATACTGGATATCGAATGGATTACGCTAAATATGGAACTCGAGGATTCACAAGTGATCTAGCTTCTGGGGCAGAAGACTTAAGTGATAAGGCCAGCCCTCAGGCTGGTAAGAAGCACTGGCTAGATTTGTACGCATTGATTCAGTTGATAAAAGGCGAAAACAAGTTTATCCGAAAATTCGCGTCTATTTCTGACACTTTCTCCGTTGATAACATCGATAATATTGAGTCAGTAAAGCTAACAGTTCCCGATCAAGGCATTACGTATGATGTCTTACTTCAAAATGACAGTTTCTTAAGAAATAGGGAGCAACCACACCTCTACAAGTACAAGCTTGATTTCATCGTAGTGCAGGAATTTATTGGCGCTCCACGTAAGCGTGAGGAAGTATCTATTGCTCGCCCTGATTTAGGCACGACTGTTAATTTCTGCAAGAAAATGGTAAACGATCTTAAGAGCATAAAGGATGGGATCAAAAAAGCTGTCTATGCTATTCCCTTTGCCAAAGAGGCTTTTGATCTAGTAGAAGATGGCTTCGTTTTAGCTGAGCAGTCGACAACGTATGCAAACTTTTTCATTACACAAGCGAACTCTGCTATTTCAGATCTTCGTCGTCTCGAAAGAATGACTGACGCGGTCAATAAGGTTTCGGCTAATGTTGGGCTAATTAAGGGCGTGGTTCTGCAGCTCAAGACTTTCTCTAGTCTCCAGGCGGCATTTTACGAACCATATGTTTCTTTAAAGCATCTTAAGTCACAATTGAATTTGCTAAAAACAGCTATGCGTGGCGAGCAAGAGCAGCTAGCTTTTAACGTTAATCTTACAAGACTTGCTTCTATATCTGCGCCGGTTACTGTTGCTGCGAATAAAGCAACGGTGGCTCAGTTTCAGAAAGATATACGTCAATTAAGCAGAATCACATTCCCTCTTCCAGTAGATCGTGTTGAGGAAATAACAACTGACGGTGTGACTAAAATAAACGTTTTCTTTAAGACAGCTCCGTCTTCTCTGGGCGTATCTGGCATGAAGATTTTTGTTGCTAATGATTTCGGAAGCGAAAACGATCTTGTCGAATCATTTAGCGATAGCAATTTAGTAATGTCGACGAACTATAATACTTCTGGCTTCTTGTACAATTTTGTAATCGAATACAACTATACAACTTTTGAATCAATTGTTCAGCCAAGATACAAGAGCATTAAGAGAATATTGATTCAGAAGGGCGAAACGATTGAGACTATAGTAAAGAAATACGCCGCATCAGAAGCCAATTATTCTCAATCATATCTTTCAGAGGTGGCTTATCTTAATAGAATAGAATATCCATATGTAGTGACTTCAGACAACCCTAATTTTGAGGCCTATTTTGGTTCATATGGATACAAGATATTCACTACAAGAGGAGAGTTCCTTAGATACATAAACAACATTGACACTACGATATACAACAGCGTAGATCTTCCTGTCTACGATGTGACGGACTCTCTTGCGTCAAACTATATTGATCTTGATGATCCAGCAAAATTCTTATTGCAACAGCAAGAGTTGATCGACCAGATAAGAATAGAGCCAAACACGAAATTTTTTGTACTGCTGTTTAAAGAAACATATTCTAATAGATGCTACGCGCTATTTGGAATCTTTAACTCGACAAATGCGCTCCCGTATAAATTGTTCAACGCTGATTCCTATGTGATTTGCGCTCTAGAAAAGGGCAGATCTTACGATGTTGATAACAATGCTTTATTTGAGATATTGAGCCCGTATACTGCGACGGGTGACTTAGTTGAATATTATGGGCAAACTGCGTATTTTGAAACACTTACCGATACGCTGTTCAATAATTTAGTTTCTGTAATAGATCAAATCTATATCGCGAATGTAGGTTCTTTCGTGCAAGTGGGTTCGTTCCCATTCACTCAAGACGACAAGACGTTCCTATCTGGTGATTTAGACAATGCTAATTACGCTATTTTAACAAACTTTACAGCAGCTGGGGCGTTAGCTTACAGTGAATATTCAATCGCCGCTTTTAGCGTTTACAAGATATTGACAGATGGACAAGAAATTCTTCTTCCTTCTTTGGAGAATACATTCTTGCCGTTTACAGAAGCTTTTTCTAGAGAAGACACATACAAGGTTGATCTTGATGTAAGATTCCATTATCTTGATGATGTACATGTGTCTATTCTGCCTCGCCCTGATCTTGGCCCGGGCCCTAATGGATACGAGCAAGGCTATCTAGATTTCAGATTGATTAGCGGATTAGACAACATAAAGCAAGCTATTATGAATAGATTAGAATGCCCTCAGGGTGGACTAATTTTACATCGTGATTACGGTTTGCCTGTTTTACTTGGCAAGAAAAACACTCTTGAGCACCTCATACTGTTGAGGTACAATTTGTTCAATCAGCTCATGTCAGACTTGCGCGTAAGATCTGTAGACGATATGCAACTAAAGAGCGTAGCGGATTATATAAACGCTCAGGCATCTATTACGCTTGTTAATAACGATGAAACAATTGTTAAGACTACTCTATAAGAGGATGAAATGACTGTACAAATCAAGAACGCTGATACGATAAAGACTGACTTCATTAATTTTCTGCGGTCAGCTATAGAAGAGAATGGCGGTCCTAACGTCACTGACTATAACATAGGCAGCGTTTTGAACGTCTTAGTGGAGGCGTTTTCAGATGTCCTCGAGAACTATTACTATGATCTCTTTCAAGTTACAAGAGATTCGTTGGAGAATATTTACAACGGTTTCAACTTCTTTAAGCAGCCGGGCAAGAAAGCCTTAGTTGAGCTGGCGGTTTATATCGATGCGGATCCGGGCAATTTGGACGTTAATGTGTTTTCAATTCCTAGAGGCACTAAAATATCGACGGACGACGGTACGGTTGTCTTTGAAATTATTGACGACTATATTCAACCCACTCAAGTGTCCGGTTCGGGAGAATTCACAGGCAAGACAGAGTACTTTGCGCATGCGACATGCACTGAGACTGGTACAAGTGGCAACGTAGCTGCCAATGCATTGACAAAATTTGATTCTACTATCGTCAACATAAACGGGGTAGCTTATTGGATTAGACACTCCTCAGCTTCTGGTGGCGCCGATTCGGAATCAGAAGAAAATATGAAGCTGAGATTTCAGAAATATCTTATATCTCTTAGGAGAGGCACAAAAGAGTCTCTTGAATATGCTTTGGCAACAAACGCGGCTTTCTCAGGACTTATGTATTCTATAAGCGGTTTTAGATTCCTGTATTTAGTAAAGCAGCCGTATCAGTCTGTTGGTACAAATAATTATCCTGACGATTTGACTCTTTCTAATAAATTCTATCCGTCGTACACCTTATTTACAAACGACGACTCGTTTAGTAGAGAGCCTTTTTATCTATATGTAGGCGCTGACGAAAAATTCTTTAATCTTCTGTTCTCGACGCAGACAGTGCCAGACGACCCTAATCCAGATGCTAACCCTGTTCAAGCGGCAGCCGATGGTCCTGCTGGCTATAAGATAATTGGAATCAATGCTCCTGATTACGCTGTGGGCAATCCGGGCGGCTATACTCCTGTGAACGGAGGCATAGAATATTACGACGTCATAACACAGACTTGGGAGCAATTGGACGTGTTAAACGTCACTTTGTCCGGCGTTGATTGGTACGAATTGATTCCTGAGCAATATTTGTCTTGGACGCTAGATACAACCAGATGGGGCAAGTATCAAATTAGAGATTATAACGCATATTTCATAAGAATAAATATGCGAAAAGCCCATGCGGGTCAATTAAATCTAGACGTCTACAAGATTATGACGTATCCATTTCCTGGCTATATTGATGTCTATTGCTTAAAGAACTATAGGGATTCAGTTACTACAGCGGATAAGACGCTGATTACAGAATCTATTGACAACTATAAAGCTGCGGGCGTAATAACTACCGTTTCGCCAGCCACAGTTGTTCAGATGCATCCAATGATTATTATACACACTAGTGATCTCACTAATTCGCTAATACCATCTGATATAGTAGACAACATTAGGGCAGATGTTATAGCGTTTTCTAACACAAAAAATATTAGTGCAGATTTTGTTAGAAATGAACTTTACGCATATTTGTATCAAAGGTATAATCAATACGGCAATCTCTACATATATTACAGATATGATCCCTCTATATACGAGGACATAACCAACGAAGTGTTTAAAGAGGGGTTTAAAGATCAAGTTTTAGACGCGTCTATAAATGAAAAGATTGACTTATTGCTGTCTGACATTTACGTCGTTCGCAATTTGAATGCTTTAGTCAACACATTTACTGACTACCAATACTATGATAGCGCTCCAAATTATAGTAATTACTATAAAGATCCTGGTGCATCTGCACTGGATACATTCACTGCTTACTAAGAGAGGAATAAGATGTCAACAACGGGCACTAAAGTATTTAGAGAAATAGCAGCGGCTAAACGGCCTTATTTATTTTTTGCCGATCAAGTGCGGGCAGTTGCTGGCGGTCAAGGATACATAAACAATTCTCTAGAAGGCACAGAGTGCGATGCTGATGATACGGGCACGGGACAGCTTGTTAAGAGTTTCGGCACTTTTTTCCCTAATTGGCATTTTTATGATTTTTCAGGCGGCGCCTCGACGGGAATCTCTGCGGTATCTATAGCAAATGGTGTTTGTACAGTAATTGCGACGGGAACAATAGCGGCGTACTCAGGCACTTTATCTGCGGGCGATATCATTTCTATAAATGGTGTCACATGGGATACGACGCATCCATTCATAAACGGCGCGTGGGTTATAAAGTCTCTGACGACAACGAGTGTTTTGAACGATACGATTACGTTTGAAATAGATTTCTTTGACACTATTGCTAATTATACTGGCTTGTTAGGCGGTTCTTTCATAATCGCGGGACCCACGTTTGAAATTAGGGATAACAGAGCTACTAGTGATGCTAAAGGAATGAGTTGCACGTCACTATTATTCACGCCTATGGAATGCTATAGAGTAAGTACACTTAGCCCGACGTATAAGAGAGTGCTCCCTTCAGACTTATACACAAGATTTAAGTTTCAAACAGGTTCGGCTGCAGTGCCGCAAGGCGGGATAAACTCTAATTTGTTCAGTTCAGAGCTCGCGGACACTTCTGGCAATCCTGTTAAGCCAATTTTGTGGGCATACTTTTTTGGATATAACAGCGAAGTTGTCCCTGGCAACATATTCGAGATTGTGTTTAATTCGTATGCGGTAGTATTGCGGCCTTCTGGTAGTGGTTCTAACTTAGAATTCGCAATTGTAAAGTTTAGCTGGGGCACAGATCCCGGTACTGCTACAAATCTTACGTCTTTGACGCCTCAATTTGCTAAATACACTGTCCCGAATACCGCTCAAGGGACAGATCTGGGCTACTTGATCTCAACCAATCCTTCAATTGGTACAGACAAAGTAACAGAGCTCGCGGTGTCAGACTCGTTTACTTATGACTCAGAGTTTCCCGCTAAGTTTAACTTGAAAATAACGATCAGAAAGCACCTGTTGTCAGATTCAGTACTTGATGGCACTTATCTGGTTAATTTAATGATTAGTGATAATTATGAAGCTTTTGGTCCCGGCAAGCATTACGATACAGTATTACATGCGTATATTACGAAACCAACGCCGTTGTACAGCGTGGTTACTGGCTCTTATCCACACGATGCTATGTTAATGCCAATGGTATATTTCAAGTTCGTCAATATAGATGCTAACTATGTTAACGCCGAATCGCCTTTCGCTAATCCGCCATATCCCGGATCAAGCAAGATTATTCAGGACAACTTGTTTTACAGACAAATCAACTCTGCCGCGCTAAATACTGCAGGAAAATCATATCTTTATTAAGAGGTTATAATATGTCACAGCTATTTAAAAACAACGCAAAATCCAGACTGGCTAGTTCTATTGCGGCTGATGGGTTGTCATTTACAGTGACTACAGGCGAGGGAGATTTGTTCCCTGTAATGACTGCAGATGATCACCTTCTTGTGACGTTTGAGAACTCTTCCGGCGGCAAAGAAATAGTTAGGGTCAGTGCCAGATCAGGTGACGATTTTACTATTGCAGGTGACCCAATAGCTGCTGAGCTGCCAATAGCAGGCAGAGGCCGGGAAGGCACTGTTGCAAGAGGCTTTTCTGCCGAAGATTTAGTTGAGCTCAGATTAACTGCGGGCTTTATAGACGCTCTTAAAGAGGGCTCTATAGTGTTTGTTGTTGACGGTGGAGGGTCTGCTATCACGACTGGCTTGAAAGGTTGGATTGAGGCACCTTTTAGCGGGACCATAAAGAGTGCTAAATTATTTGCCGATGAGATATCGGGTTCAGTAAGCGTCGACATTTATAAGTCTACTTACGACAACTATCCGTTTTCCGCTCCGGCCGACGTAGCCGAACTCATATCAACGGGCTTAGATATATCTTCCGGCTATAAAGCTAGATTTAACGACTTAACAGCTACCGGCGCTAATTGGGTGCAACGCAATTTTCTTAAAGGCGACATATTTATCTTTGATATCGCAGCTTGTTCTGGCTTTACAAAACTCACAGTGTCGTTGACGGTGGATAGATACTAAGTCATGTTTAATTTTCACGCAGTAAATACAGCCGAGGTAAATGCTACTTCTCAAGCGCCTGCGCCTCCTGTGTTGACTATAAATACTGCGGAAGACTCAAACTTGCTTTCATGGACGTCGCCATATTTTACTGATTTCTTTGCTATTTACTGGTCTAAGAAACCCTTTGCTAGTTCAGACGAGCGAGGAGTCAGGACTATTATAGAAAGCATTCCTTCTCCCGCTGACAACGCAGTTGAAGAAGTCTCATATACTCATGTAATACCTGCTTCATATAGTCTTTCAGTTCTTTATTACAGAGTAGACGCTTACAATAGGAACAGTTAATGACTCTTTCAAATCAAGTCACAAACTATAACTTCAAGCTAGCTATCTATGAAGAGATTTATCAGAAGACTTTGGATGATCTTCTTCTTAGATTCACGCCTGAAATTAGACGTCAGTATGAAGAGTCAGAGCTCTGGAAATCATTCGTAGAATCTCTAGCATCTGAATTAGCTCAAGGCAGATTCGAAATAAAAGAGGCTCTAAAGCAACTAAATGTTCAAAAAGCTATAGATGTCTTTTTGAACTTGTGGGACAGCATTACAGGTATTTCTAGGGCTAATGTGTTTAATCCAGTTACGGGTGCGATGGAACTAGAAACAGATGAACAATATCGGCAGAGAATAGTAGACAATGTTTTCTGGGATAAAATTTCAAATCTAGCTTTGAAGAAGACAATGCTTCTCAAGCTTGGCATCGACGCGGACGTATTGGACGCTGGAATGGACGCCACAAATTTCAAGACTATTCCTGAAAGATCTGTGTCTAAGCACTCTGCTAATCACGCACCAGTATTTTTGCCGGGCAAAACAGTAAACTTTTATAAGCTAGGCCCTAACGGTCAAGCGACAGTTGTTTCGGACGATGGTACTACGTTAACATTCACTGATTTTGTGTACGATCCCGGCGGTTTAAACATCCCGGGTACAGGGGCTGGGTATACGTGGGATGTGATGTACGTTGGAAATGATCCGGCTTTGGAAGACACATTTTGGGCTTCGCCAACAGCAGCTGCTATAGGTCCGCCGACTCCCCCAGCTGTAGAATTGATTACTAATGGGAATTTCTATTCCGGCGGTGCGGGCTGGTCTACTATAACTCCGGGTGCAGGCACGGTTACATTCGGAGCATACGACGATCCAGACTGGAGTCCGCCAACTATCTATAGTGCTATGGTTACCGGGGATGACGGTACGTTGAGACAAGCTATAGCTACAACGCCGGGAAATACATACACAATAATTTGGTCAACGTATTCAGTGAACGGCACTTTCTGGTTGAATGCTTCTTCGGGCGCAGCGTGGCCGCCCTCGCATGACCTTTTATACGTTGCCAGAACTACTCATGCTCCTCACTATCATGATAGTCCGTTTACTACAGTCACTACGTCTCATCAATTTGTTGCTACATCAGCTACTACGTACATTGATTTTTATGTGGGATTAGTTGGAAATTATGGCTCTCTAGCGCATGTTTCGGTTATCGATTCTACGCTTATGGCCGGTATAGAATCAACTATAACTCATGGGCCAGTAGCTAATTTCGCGTACTTGTTTATTCCACCGCCCAATGAAGGAATGACACTTAAGTTTCTTAATTCTGGCGCTCAAGGAACTCTTGTAAGTGATATCGCTGGCGTTATAGAGTTTGAACTAATTGCGGGAATGCCGATAATAAATGATGTTGTCGCTCTCATATCGCCAACAGCTGGCACATGGTCTTATACTGTGCTTTCAGACGCACCGTCTCTAGTTACATCAGCTTCAGCGTTTATACACTCAAAGCTTTTATCTAATATATACAGCGTGAATCTTGGTGTTGGCACTCTTCAAGACGATAGGCTGAATGAGATTTATAATGCTATCTATCCGCTTGCAGCTATTGGGAATGTGCTTACAAAAATACTTCAAGATACGGCAGCTTCATTCAACGACTGGAATTTGGAATTTGGCAATATTACATACGGGCCGATTTTTATGGGTACAGATCTTCCAGGAAGCAAAGACACTAATAGCAATTGGGCTGTTTTGGAAGAGCTGCAGGTTTCTAATCAATGGACTATGGGAGACGAAAAGCTATTCTCTGATAACGCTGGTCCAGATGACATCGTTACTTTAACAAGGACATCATAATATGAATGAGCTTCTAAAATATACACGCGTAAACGTTCGAATTAAAGACAAAGAGACTCAAGAGCTTCTCTTTGATGGGCACAACCTCTTTGTTGAAACAGGCAGAGCATTTATCGCCGAAACATTTAAGGGACAAATTTCTGGAGGAGTAATTCAGCCCGGAGCATTCGTCTGTGACCTTGGTGACGACGGCACAACTCCAGTTGCTACTGACATCGATTTGTACAACTATAATAGTGCAGACGAATTAAGCGTGGGCGTTTCGCCGACATATCCAGCTGACTTGGCCGGCTCGCCGACTGGAATATGGTTTAGATTTGACTTCGTAAACAATACGGGAATAGACCAGACAATAAGAGAGCTAGGCTTGTTTTATCGCCCTGATTCAGACGATTTTCCAAAAAGAGGCACTTCTCCGTCAACGATGAAAGGCACAATGCTTGCAAGACTGAAAACTACTTCCTCTTCATTGGTGGTGGGCAACTCAAGAACGATAACTATAGATTGGAAAATAATTTTCTAAGAGGTTGATGAAATGGCTTTAACATTACCGTATCCTACGTACACACCTTTCATTGCTACGACTGTGCATACATACGCAGAGCATAACACTCCGCACGCAGGGTTGTTGAGCAACGACGTTGCCATTAAGTCGTATCTCGACAATACAGTAGATCCTGCTCTATCTTCGCTTCAAAGTCAGGTAGCAGCGATTCCTCAAGGGCGCATTGTATCTACTGCATTGACCGGTGTCGGCTCCGGAGGAACATATCCAAATATTGGTGGCTTAGCTAAAGATTATACGTACAACTATACAGGGTCATATGTTCCACTTTTCATTACTGCAAGATTTGCCATCTATGGCGGTAGCAGCGCTGTATGTAGAATTCAATATCGATGGCTTAATTCGGCAAGTGCTGCTATGTCTAGCTACGTTGATGTTGTCGGTTTAAATCCTATGGGAGCAGGCGATGGTGGTGCTGGTTTAAACGATACATGGCAGGCAACGATTCCATTTATCGTCGGATCAAAATTTATTCAAATGCAAGACTTGCATTATTCAACCAGAACGCAATTTGCTGTTCAGACTATCACCGAGCATCAAATTCCTCGCTGGGGAGATTGGGGCTATTAAGGAGAAAGTATGGATATAAATGAACAAAAAGACGCTGTTGTTAAAAAGTCTAGCGAGCTCTGGACTAAGTTTGGTAAGTACGTCTACATTGGTGTCGGTGTTCTTGCTTTTATTATAGGTGCCGTCTATGTAGGCCAGTGGTACGCAGCAGGAAAAGCGGATGAACTTGCCAAGTCAATCCATCAGAAATGGACAAGCGACAACAGAGAAGTGTTCGAACAAATCACAAGAAATAAGTTGAAGATAGAAGAATTAGATCAAAATTTTCAGTCACAGTCAGAAACACTAAGAAGAATGCGTTCTGGCGGCGGGAAGGTGATAGATGTTGCAATTCAAAAAGGCGATACGGCTATTATTGCTGGTATGTTTGACAATCTCGTTGACAGGTATACTCCACCTGCCTCTTGGGACAAATAAAGCTTACGCAGCAGAACTTAACGCAACAAGATATTTGCTGAAAGGTCAGCCAGCGCCCTTTGCTGGCTACCTAGTAGAGCCTAAGCGTTTGGAGAAATCTCTTATAGCGCTCCACGATCTCGAATCGACTAAAGAGCTTTTAGTATTGAAAACAACGTATTATGAGGAAAAGCTAAAAGCTGAGAGGTTTGCTGCCGAGATGGAATACAAAGCAGCCAAAGCGGAATCAGACGCTGTTGAGAAAGAATTAAAAGCCAAGATTGCTGATTTAGATGTATGGTATAAGAAGCCCTGGTTCGTTGGCGGTGCGGTTGCTGTAATCTTTATCGCTACTGGGGTACTTCTTCCCTAGTAATCGATTGAATCTCTTTAATTTATACATAGATAGAAGTGTTTTAGGAGAATTTAATGGCTTCAACAAGATTAATATTTACTAGAGATAGAACCTTCACACTTCAATTTACTCTACATCGTTCTGTTAGCGTCGACGACAAGCTCTATTGGGCGATGAAAAACGATCATGCGTTCGAATATTACGATATTGATCCAATGGAATGCACTCTTTACAATCAAGCGCAAGGTGTCTACCGACTTACAATCACAAACGATTTGACGATTAATCTCGATATTGGCAAATATTACGGCGAGTTAATGCGTGTGACAGCTAGCGGCGCTTATCAAACGCTACAAAAGTTCGACATAGATCTTGTTGATGAGATCATAAGTTCTCGAGATATCTAATTTGGAGAAGCCTATAAATGCGGCGAATATTCGATTTATTTAAAGACCTTCGAGATGTTCCATCTCCAGATGAGGGCAAGTTTTTAGTCTGGGATAATAATGAAACATTGAGAAACGCCTCTGGTACAGGCACTCCCGGTGAATCGGGTTACTCTGGTTTTTCAGGCGCAAATCCCGGCCCTACAGGCTCTGCAGGCGCCTCTGGCTATTCTGGCGCCACAGGTTCTGGCTACAGTGGTTATTCAGGCCGATCGGGCACTTCTGGTAAATCAGGCTTCTCTGGTTCCGGCACTTCTGGTTACTCTGGAATATCAGGCAGAGGTACAAGCGGGTATTCGGGTATAAGTGGTTCTGGTGTTTCTGGTTATTCTGGTCTTGCGGGATTATTTGCGGGCTCCGGCTATTCAGGTGAAACTGGCAGTTCAGGCTATAGTGGCTATTCAGGCTACTCCGGTTACAGTGGTTCTGGTGTAAGCGGCTATTCTGGCGATTCTGGCTATTCTGGCATAGGGACTTCTGGCTATTCTGGCATAGGGACTTCTGGCTATTCTGGCGATTCTGGCTATTCTGGCATAGGGACTTCTGGCTATTCTGGCGATTCTGGATATTCTGGTTCCGGTGTTTCCGGCTATTCGGGATTCAGTGGTTCAGGCACTTCGGGCTATTCCGGCGAACAAGGTAGCTCAGGCTACTCTGGAGATTCGGGCTATTCCGGCGAACAAGGTAGCTCAGGATATTCGGGTTCTGGAGTAAGTGGCTATTCGGGCGTCTCAGGTTATTCCGGCTACTCTGGCTCTGGCGTATCTGGCTACTCGGGTTTTTCTGGCTCTGGTGTATCTGGCTACTCGGGTTTTTCTGGTTCGGGTGTTTCCGGTTATTCTGGCTTCAGCGGTTATTCTGGCTTCAGCGGTTATTCTGGAATTGGTACTTCGGGTTATTCTGGAATATCAGGACATTCAGGCTCAGGTGTTTCAGGTTATAGCGGCTATTCTGGCGTAAGCGGTTACTCTGGGTTTTCTGGCCGCTCTGGTGTAAGCGGATATTCAGGTTATTCAGGTAGGTCGGGCTATTCAGGCACTAATCCCGGTGTTCAGGGTGCTTCAGGTTATTCGGGTTATTCAGGCGGTTCTGGTATCGATGGTCTTCCTGGTGGAACATCTGGTTATTCTGGTTTTAGCGGATACTCAGGTGTTTCGGGTTATTCGGGTTCAGGTACTAGTGGTTATTCTGGCGAACAGGGCACTTCTGGTTATTCTGGTTCGGACGCTTTAACGTCAGGCTATTCTGGTATTGATGGCACATCTGGTTATTCTGGCATCAATGGCGTTTCTGGCTATTCTGGCATCGATGGAGTGTCTGGCTATTCTGGTGTCGACGGTTCATCTGGTTATTCGGGTTTTGTGCCGGGTGGCTCAGGCTATTCTGGTATTTCCGGTTATTCAGGTGAATCTGGTGCTTCGGGCTACTCAGGTTTCGTTCCTGGCGGCTCAGGTTACTCTGGCATTTCTGGCTATTCAGGCATTGGAACTTCGGGTTATTCAGGTTCTGGCGTTTCTGGCTACTCTGGTTTTTCTGGATCCGGTGTATCAGGCTATTCAGGCTATTCAGGTAAGTCAGGTTACTCGGGTCATTCAGGTTTTGTGGGTGCGACGGGAAATTCTGGCTATTCAGGCGCATCAGGTACTGATGCTCAATATTCTGGTTCATCTGGCTATTCTGGTTCATCTGGCTATTCTGGTTCCTCTGGAACGTCAGGTTATTCTGGTAAGTCGGGCTACTCAGGAAATTCTGGTTATTCTGGCTTTGGATATTCAGGCTATTCAGGAGCTACAGGCCTTCAAGGTTATTCAGGCGAAGCAACGTCAGGCTATTCTGGCGGCCAGGGTAATCAAGGTCTTTCTGGCTATTCTGGTTCTGGTGTGTCGGGTTACAGTGGTTCAGGTGTAAGCGGCTATTCGGGCTCAGGCGTTTCTGGCTATTCAGGCTTCTCAGGCTATTCAGGCTTGAGCACATCTGGTTACTCAGGTGAATCAGGCTATAGTGGCGCATCAGGCTACAGTGGTTATTCAGGAGTTTCAGGTTATTCTGGCACGCCGCCTGCAGGACTGGGCACTTATTCTGGATGGTCTGGCGCTGGTTCAACCTTTGTTCAGAACTCCGGTGTAGCAGTAGGGACGCCACTGGTATTTTTGACTCCAACAGATGCATCTGGAGCGACTTTATTTGGATACGTTTCTGGAATTGATGGAACTTCAGGCTTTACAGCAGGCTACACTTCGCCAACAGGCGTTGTCACCTGGAACTACATAATCTTTACAAGCTAACGGGAGATAAATGATGGTTCTTTTTATTAGATATACAAAAAGTTTGGGCGATTCAGCCATCTATACTCGCCTTAGAAATGCTACGGGTCAGTTCTGGGATTTCGTAGCAGCAGCTTGGGTGAATTCTCTCGTTGCGGATTGTAAAGTGTTTCTGCTTGAATCAGTTTTCCCAGATGATGATTCGCAGGACGCTCTTTACTCAGCTACAGCATCGATTCCCAATGGCGGCCCTTGGGTAGAAGAAACAGTCTTAGTGTCCTCAGGCAAAGTTATTGGATACGACAACACTGAGGGAGTAACCGATTCTGAAACTCTCAACTTAAAGCAATCTTTATTGGCTTATGTTGGAGATGCTGATAACGTCTTCTCTATTGTGGCAGGTTCATTTACTGGTCTTATCAATTTCTACGCTTGTTCGCTTGCTGATTTCTCCGCGAATATGGCTGATCCTGCTAACGCAACGCTTGTTTGCACATTGGGTCCTACTGGAGTGATGACTAATGTGGCTGACATAGCTACAAGTGGAGAAGTGCTATTCTTTAGACTCGAAACGTTCAATTGCCTTGCTGACTTGACTGTGAACATATACGCCGCAGCCATCTATGGAAACGTAAGAGTCTACGTCCCTCTTGGTGCACAGACGATTGCAACCGCTTACGTGTATTATCCTACGGCTGACGCTAGTCTTCTAGTCTACGAAGGCAGCAACCTTATTACGTTTAGTGAAAGCGCTTACGGAAAGTCTCTGGCTTTGATCCCAACGATTAATTGGGACATGATTTCACAGCCAGTAAATCTTACTACTACTCAGGTAATAGTGTAACGGAGATAAACAATGGCGTTTGAATACGAAAAGCAGCCCTGGGAAGAGGAAATAGTTGGCGTTGATTTTTCTCGGCGTGTGCCTGCTACAACTTCTATCACTGCATACACAGTTGCAGTTGAAGAAACCATTTCTCCGCCGGGCTTTCAGGCTGGCAGCTATTCTCCCCACTTGAGTTGCGGCACACCAGCGCTGTCTGGTCCTGGCGTTGATCCTGCTAGACATAAAATACTCTCTTCGCTGCTTACGGGCGGCGTCAACAACTTCCAATACCGTGTAACATTTAGAGTGACCTTGTTAGATGGTCAGAAAAAGGAAGAGGATGTTCTCGTAACGGTTAAGGAGACTTAATTTGGCCATAGTTTTTCAAAACAAGAACTTTGCTAAGTCTCTCGTTGCGACCCTTCTTGGTTCTGGCGGTCTAAGCATATCTGTCACTGCTGGCACGGGAGTAAGGTTCCCTCAAACTGGCTTGTTTAAGCTAGTTATTTGGGGCGCTGCGTATTCGAATCCTTCCGACGATCCCAACAGAGAAATAGTTCACGCTACATTATCAGCAGCGGATACTTTCACTATCGTTAGAGCTCAAGAAGACACAGTTGCAGGCACTTGGGTCGTTGGCTCTAAAGTCGCACACACAATTACTGCTGGAAAAATAAAAGAAATAGAAGATGAAATCTCTGTCGGCGGATCTGGATACTCAGGCTTTTCTGGCTATTCTGGTGTTGCTGGAGGCACTGGAGTTGCGGGCGTTTCTGGCTATTCTGGCTCAGGTGTAAGTGGCTACTCTGGCTCAGGCGTAAGTGGCTATTCTGGCTCAGGAATAAGCGGATATTCTGGCGAAGGTACTTCAGGTTATTCAGGCGCGGTCGGTGATATTGGTTTTTCTGGTTATTCTGGTTTTAGCGGTGCTCTTGGATTTCCAGGCGGCCCTGGCTTATCAGGTATGTCAGGCTATTCCGGCTTTGGAATAAGTGGCTACTCTGGCTCTGGAGTGTCTGGTTACAGCGGAGATGCTGGCGTATCGGGCTATTCTGGCAGTGACGCTCAAACGTCAGGCTATTCTGGTGCAAGTGGCTATTCTGGCAGCGATGCTCAAACGTCGGGTTATTCTGGTGCAAGTGGCTATTCTGGACCAATGGGTCCTGGCGGCGGAGATTCTGGTTATTCTGGTTATTCAGGTAGCGATGCTCAAACGTCTGGTTATTCAGGTTTTTCTGGTTATTCTGGTGTCGGTTTTTCTGGCTCTGACGGTTCGTCAGGCTATTCAGGCTACTCTGGCGTCGGAACGTCTGGCTATTCTGGCGTAGGTTTTTCTGGAGCAGATGGTACGTCTGGTTACTCTGGCTCTGGAATTTCTGGTTATTCCGGCTCTGGTGTCTCCGGTTACTCTGGTTCTGGCGTCTCCGGCTACTCTGGCTCTGGAACTTCAGGCTATAGTGGAATAAGCGGCTACTCTGGCTCTGGTGTTTCTGGCTACAGTGGAGCATCCGGCTACTCTGGCTCAGGCGTCAGTGGCTACTCTGGCTCAGGCGTCAGTGGCTACTCTGGTTCTGGCGTATCAGGTTACTCTGGCTATTCAGGAATTTCAGGTTACTCCGGCTACTCTGGTTATTCTGGAGTTTCAGGATATTCTGGCATTTCTGGCTATTCAGGTTATTCAGGATATAGCGGAACGACGGGTACAGGATTCGACTACTATCTAAGAGATATAGCGTCTGATGTTAGCGGATATGGTGAATTAACTAGATCGACACCGTCAGAAGCTCAAAATGACGACTCTGTTACTACAACAAGTGGTGCTCTGATCGAGGCATATGCAACTGAATCAGGCGATCCAAATGTCACGTCTATTTCTCCAGGAAAGTGGGCTTTCCACTTCTGGGGCTGGGTTAACAACAACGCGGGTTTACAGACATTTGTTTACGATGTTTATAAGAGAGACGCGTCGGGTGTCGAAACACTTCTCTTCACAAAGAGCAGTGCATCAATTGAATCTACCGCTTCTGGCACACCGACCGAACTTCAAGACGATTATTTTGATGGCAGTGGATTCACGATTGCTAATACAGATCGACTAGTTCTAAAAGTAAATGGCTTTACTGATACGGGCACTAGAACAATCCATCTACTCCATTCAGGCCCGACATTTGCGTCTCACTTTTCAACGCCACTCACAGTGGGTATCTCTGGCAGTTCAGGTTTTAGTGGTTATAGTGGAATTGGAACATCTGGTTACTCTGGAGTTTCAGGCTACAGTGGCATAAGCGGCTATTCTGGAATATCTGGCTATAGCGGTTATTCAGGCTCGGGTGTTAGTGGCTATTCTGGCTCTGGCGTAAGCGGCTATTCGGGCTCGGGTGTTTCTGGCTATTCCGGATATTCAGGTTCTGGAGTAAGCGGTTATTCTGGTTCCGGAGTTTCTGGTTATTCTGGAACATCTGGCTATAGTGGCTATTCTGGCTCTGGCGTTAGTGGCTATTCTGGTGTCGATGGCGTTTCTGGCTACTCTGGTTCTGGAACCTCTGGTTACTCTGGTTTAGCGCCAGAAACAATTACTTATCTGCCAACATGGGTTTCAGGTATTTCAGGCAGTTATTCAGGCGGAAATCTTGCTTCAATACAGACTGCTTATGACGCCGATGACTACATTGTCTGGGAAGTATCAGGCGTCCCTGGATTCGTAGTCAATGTCGATTACTCAGGTGTAGCGGCTTTCAATAAGGTCCAGCTTAGAACTGGCTATACGAACCCTAATCACACTGTCTTAGTAGAAGCATACAACAGTGGTGATACCACATGGGATTCACTGGGTTCTTTCAGAGGATTTGCTGGTGGTTATGCAACATTCTCTTATGACGTCATTACAGATGTTCCATACATCCAAGCTGGAGGCTACGTACAGACGAGGTTTTACCATCAGTCGACGGGTAATCCTGCTGATGAGTTCTTGCTTGACTACATGACATTACAACAGGCTACCGCCGGCCCTCAGGGTCCTGAAGGTCAGTCGGGAGTATCCGGATATAGTGGAGTTTCAGGTTATTCTGGAACGTCGGGATACTCTGGTTATTCAGGCGATAGTGGTTATTCAGGACATAGTGGAAGCGGTATTTCTGGCTATTCTGGTTCTGGAACATCTGGTTATTCTGGTGTCTCAGGCTATTCTGGCTATTCTGGTTATTCGGGAATTTCAGGCTACAGTGGTGCTTCGGGCTACTCTGGTTATTCGGGAATTTCAGGTTACTCTGGATCTTCTGGTTATTCAGGCGTAAGTGGTGAAAATTATCCATGGCAAGGTGCTTGGGCTTCTGGAACTGCTTATGTGCCGAATGATACAGTCGGCTATCTAGGCGCCGGTTATATCTCAATTCAAAGCGGTTCGGGCCAAACCCCAGTTCCTACGAGCACGGCATACTGGGATTTGCTTACTGCTTCAGGCTATTCAGGAATGTCGGGCTATTCTGGTTACTCTGGCTCTGGAGTTTCTGGTTATTCTGGAATTGGCACTTCTGGCTATTCGGGCATTTCAGGCGCCTCTGGCTATTCTGGAATTTCTGGCTACTCCGGTTATTCAGGTTCTGGTGTAAGCGGCTATTCTGGCGTCGGAACATCTGGTTATTCAGGAGATTCTGGTTATTCAGGAATTACATATCCTTGGGAAGGCGCATGGGTTTCAGGCACGCTTTATCAAGTAAATGACACTGTAAGTTATCTTGGTGCAGGTTTCATTTCTATTCAAAGCGGAGTAGGACAGACGCCTGATCCTGCAGGCACTGCTTATTGGGATCTTGTTTCTAGCTCAGGCTATTCAGGAATTTCAGGATATTCTGGCGTTTCTGGTTATTCAGGAGCTTCAGGTTATAGTGGTTACTCTGGCTCTGGCGTAAGTGGCTATTCTGGCTCAGGTGTAAGCGGCTATTCTGGCGTCGGAACATCTGGCTACTCTGGCTATTCTGGAGTATCTGGTTACTCTGGTTATTCAGGAATAAGTGGCTATAGTGGCTCAGGCGTATCGGGTTACTCTGGATATAGTGGCTATTCAGGTTCTGGTGTATCTGGCTATTCTGGCTCAGGTGTCTCTGGTTACAGCGGCTATTCAGGTTCTGGAATATCAGGTTACTCTGGTTCTGGAACATCTGGCTACTCTGGAGCCGGAACGTCTGGCTATTCTGGAGTAAGTGGCTATTCGGGTGTCTCTGGCTACTCTGGTTCAGGTGTAAGCGGTTACTCTGGTTCTGGTGTGTCGGGTTATAGTGGCTATTCTGGCGCAGGAACTTCAGGCTACTCTGGAGCTGGAACTTCCGGTTATTCTGGCTCTGGTGTTTCAGGTTACTCTGGCTATTCTGGCTCTGGCGTAAGCGGCTATTCTGGTGTTTCTGGTGCCGGAACGTCTGGCTATTCTGGTGGAACTGGTACCGATGGTACTTCTGGCTATTCTGGTGGAACTGGTACTGATGGTACGTCAGGTTACTCTGGATGGTCAGGCGCCGGAACGTCTGGCTACTCAGGATATTCTGGTCGTGCAGGTGTTAGAACTTACACATGGGTTATTGATACGCCTGTGGCAAGTAGTGCTCTTGCATCTGGAGTTCCTGGTCCGCGCCTTCGTGAAGCTCAGACCGCCACAAGAGTAGACGCATACACTCTAAACAACTCTGGATGGACGATCAACATTCAAGAGAGAAGTGCTATCGGTACTTCAGGTTCTAACCTCATTGCAAGCACTTACTTCCCAGCTGCTGGCGGTTCTGTGGCAAGCTTCTCAGATGCTGCTCTTGCTGCCGACAACTGGCTCTGGCTACAGATAGTCGCTGTCTCTGGAACTCCAGGTCTTGGCGTTGTCACTCTAAGCACAACGGTACCATAAGATGGGAATAACGCTAGTAGGTGCAAACTTTTCAAGTGGTACATCGAGTGGCACATTTACAACATCACTGACGGCTCTTACTAGCGGCATTGACACAGCTGCTAGAGCTGGAGACTTAGTTCTTGCTATCACAGCAGCTTCGAACAACGCCACAAGCGGTGCTGGTGTTTCGGGAGTGGCAGGAGTTGAATATACAACTCTATTTACGGGTTACGCGAATGATAACTTAGACTGTTCTTGCTCTGTTCGGTACAAATATTTGACAGCAGAAGATGCTACTTGTTTGCATTTCAGTAACGGTTTGCTAACTAGAGGCATGGTCGGAATTGCCACTGTTTGGAGAGGTGTAGACCCAGCGACTCCAATAAGTAATAGCGGCGCAGCTGCCAGCACAAATACTGGACGTGGAAATCCGCCGTCTGGAACAACGTGGGATAATCAGCGCCCGGGCGGAATGACTGTAATTATCGGAGCAGGAACTGCTTTTTCAGGAACAGCTTTTGGCGGCCATCTTGTATTTCCTGCTGGCTTCACAGGTATTGCTAGAGCTCGTCATAGTGGCACAGTTGTTTCAGGCGGTGTGAACGCTGCTATCGGATATAGACCTTGGTCGGGATATGGAATAGAAGATCCTGCAGCATTTACTAGCGGTTCTGTTTCAACTGCGGATTCTGCTCTCGGAATAATTGTCAGTCTCAACCCCTCTGTAAACGGCTGCATAATGGTAGCTGGAGAGATTTAGGATAATGGAATGTACGGAAACTATGAATATGGCTCTGTGCCCTATGGCGATTCATATGTAATAACCGTAACTATCGTCAGAGTAGGCGATATTGATGTCATATTTACTTCAAACAGGCGATCGCTGCTCTTTATATCAGAAAACAAAGCCTCGTTGTTTTCTTCAATTGACCCTCACATGACTATTTTTAAAGTCTTGGCTAAAGACTTTCCATTCGTTTCTCCAAAGAAGCGGAACATATTCATCACTCAAGAAAAAATGGGACGATCACACTAAATGCAGCGCATATATAAGAGATTCCGCGAATTATTAGACGCTTCTCAGCCAGACGCTGGGAAGTTTTTGCGTTGGAGCACTAGCGGAACAATAGAAAATGCTGTGGGCGTTTCTGGCTATAGCGGCGATTCGGGCTACAGTGGTACGTCAGGAAAATCGGGATATTCCGGCTCTAGTGTATCGGGTTATTCTGGTAAGTCGGGCTACAGTGGTCGAAGTGGCTATTCGGGAATTTCCGGCTCAGGTGTTTCTGGCTATTCAGGCACTTCTGGCTATTCTGGTGCTCATGGTGTAATCGGTTTGTCGGGCACATCAGGATACTCGGGAAGATCAGGATCAGGAGTGTCTGGCTATTCAGGTTCTGGTACTTCTGGCTATAGTGGCTATTCCGGAGTTACTGGATCACAAGGCGCCTCAGGCAAGTCAGGCTATTCTGGTGCCGATGGAGTTAACGGAGCTTCAGGTCACTCTGGCTACTCAGGCAAGTCGGGTTATAGCGGCGCAGACGGGTCTATCGGTTATTCAGGTGAATCAGGCTATTCTGGCTTTTCTGGCTCCGGTGTTTCTGGTTTTTCTGGCTCCGGTGTTTCAGGCTATTCAGGAATTGGTACATCAGGATATTCTGGCTTAGATGCTCAGATGTCCGGCTATTCGGGTTATAGTGGTCTCAGCGGGGTTGGACTTGTCGGCCCTCCAGGCACTTCTGGTTATTCTGGAATTGGCACTTCTGGTTATTCTGGAATTGGAACTTCTGGTTATTCTGGAGTCTCAGGCTTAGGTGTGTCGGGTTATTCTGGAGTCTCTGGCTCTGGTGTGTCAGGCTACTCCGGCGTTGCGCCGTCGACTACGACATATCTTCCATCTTCAGTTTCAACAAACGTTGGGTCGTATGTATCAGGAACTTTGACGTCTATACAGATATTTGGTGACAATGATGTTTATGAGGTAGATGAAGTTTCTGGAGTTCCCGGATTTGATATTCGCATTGATTTTTCTGGAGTATCCGGCTTTAATAAAGCGCAAATGAATATTTGGTACACGGGTGTTGCCAATCACATACCTAAAGTGCAAATCTATAACAACAACACAACAAGCTGGGATAGCATAGGTTCTCTAAACGACGATACAGAACTTCAATCGCACGAATTTGCTGTAATAAATAGTGTTCCGTACATATCAGCCGGCGCAGTTTCGACTAGAATTTATCACGAAACATCTGGCATAATAACGCACGACATTTTAGTAGATTATTTTGTACTTCAAAATGCTATTGGCGGCGCTCAAGGCATCCCCGGCTTTATTGGTCCTTCTGGCTATAGCGGCTCTAGTACCTCGGGTTACAGTGGACTCTCAGGTTATTCAGGACTTTCTGGTACTTCCGGTTCTGGTACGTCAGGTTATAGCGGTTTTGTAGGAGTACCAGGAGGCCAAGGAATATCTGGCTATTCTGGCATAAGTGGTTATTCCGGCATAAGTGGGACTTCTGGTTATTCCGGTATTGGAACATCCGGTTATTCTGGAATAAGTGGTTATAGCGGTTCAGGCGTTTCAGGCTATAGCGGAATTTCAGGCTCAGGCGTAAGCGGTTATTCTGGTTCCGGAGCTTCGGGTTACAGCGGCTATTCTGGTTTTGGAGTGTCGGGTTACAGTGGTTCAGGTGTAAGTGGCTATTCTGGTTCTGGTATTTCCGGTTATTCGGGTGACATAGGAACTTCGGGCTACTCAGGATTAAACGCTGATTCAGGATCGCCCGGCGTATCCGGCTACTCTGGCTATTCTGGTATTGGCACGTCGGGCTATTCTGGTATCGGTACATCCGGGTATTCAGGCGATAGCGGTATTTCTGGCTACTCTGGTTCTGGTGTAAGTGGATACTCTGGTTATAGCGGCGTTTCAGGAATTTCTGGCTACTCTGGTGTGTCTGGTTCTGGTGTGTCTGGTTATTCTGGTTACTCTGGTTCTGGTGTGTCCGGTTACTCTGGTGTCTCTGGCTTTTCTGGTTACTCTGGTTCTGGTTATTCTGGTTATTCTGGTTATTCTGGTTACTCTGGTTCTGGTGTATCTGGTTATTCTGGTTACTCTGGTTCTGGCGTGTCTGGTTATAGTGGCTATTCTGGCTCCGGTGTAAGTGGCTATTCTGGTTCTGGCGTATCAGGTTATAGTGGCTATTCTGGTTCTGGCGTATCGGGTTATTCAGGACAAGACGGTGCGACGGGAAATTCTGGCGACTCTGGCTACAGTGGCGCCTCGGGATACTCTGGCCAGGATGGTATCATCGGCTTTAATGGCGACTCTGGCTACAGTGGCCTCTCAGGATACTCTGGCTACAGCGGCTACTCTGGCTCAGGTGTAAGTGGTTATAGTGGCTATTCTGGCTACAGTGGCGTTTCAGGATATTCTGGTTATAGTGGCATTTCGGGCTACAGCGGCTCTGGCATTTCGGGCTACAGTGGCTCTGGCGTAAGTGGCTACAGCGGGCTCTCACCAGAAAATGTCACTTACTATGCTAGTGGCTTTGATGTGCTGACAGGAACTCTCACATCTGGGACTACTCTTTCTCTATCTGGCTTCAATGACGGTGACTTTGCTCATGTAGACGAAGTTGGAGGTGCTCCGGGATTTGACATTCGTATTGGCTTCTCTGGTGTCGACACTTTCAACGAAGTAATACTAAATGCTTTTTATCTTGGTAGTGCTGGTCACATAGTAAAAGTTGACTTCTTCAATAATGCAACCTCTGGCTGGGATTCGTTTGGAACACTGAATGATGACATAGCTTTTCAGGTCCACGAGTTCCCAATCCCAGATGATACTGATTATATTGCTACAGGTGGAGTGGTTGCTTCAAGAATATATCATTATTCTAATGGTCAAACGTCGCATGATTTTGACTTAGACTATTTTGTCATCCGAGATTCCATTGGCGGCTCTCAAGGAATAGAAGGCATATCTGGCTACTCTGGCTACTCTGGTTATTCGGGTTCGGGCGTCTCAGGCTATTCGGGTTCTGGTGTCTCAGGTTATTCTGGCTCAGGCGTAAGCGGCTATTCTGGTTCTGGAACATCAGGCTATTCTGGTGTCGGAACGTCTGGCTACTCGGGAGCTTCCGGCTATTCTGGCATCTCAGGTATTCAATATCCGTGGCAGGGCGCTTGGGTGTCGGGTACTGCTTATATACCGAACGATTGTATTGGTTATCTTGGTGCGTCATACATTTCGATTCAGAGTGGTTCGGGTCAAACCCCAGTCCCTACTGGAACAGCATATTGGGATCTACTGGCGTCGTCAGGTTACTCTGGCATTTCAGGTTACTCTGGCTCCGGTGTTTCGGGCTACTCAGGTTCAGGCACTTCTGGTTATTCTGGCTATAGCGGAAAATCTGGCTATAGCGGCTATTCAGGCTATTCAGGCTCTGGTGTTTCAGGTTACTCAGGTTCTGGAACATCAGGCTATTCAGGCTATAGTGGTTATTCAGGATATTCTGGACATTCTGGTTACTCTGGTGTCAGCGGTTATTCAGGTGTCTCTGGCTATTCGGGTATTAGTGGTTCTGCGCCGTATATCGGAGTAAATACTCATACATCTTCAGATCTCATGGGTACATATCCTGCTGGTATGTCTTTGATGACAGTGAACGTAGGACTCTCTACTGGTTGGCCTGAACCTGTAGGTTCTGCAAATTGTCAAGGAGAAGTAATTACTTATTATGACAATACATATGGTGCCGACGGCATAGGATTAGGTTATCAAGAATATCATGTTAGAGGAGGTCAACCAAATTCAAATACTTCAAGATATTATAGAAAACCAGATACAGCTGAAGCTGGTTCAGCATGGACAGCTTGGAGTGAAGGAATAGGCATTTCTGGATACAGTGGTTATAGCGGCTACTCTGGATATTCTGGCTACTCAGGATTCAGTGGTTATTCTGGAAACTCAGGATACTCTGGCTACTCTGGCTCAGGTGTAAGTGGTTATAGTGGCTATTCTGGCTACTCTGGCTCTGGAACTTCTGGCTACAGTGGCTTTAGTGGAATTTCAGGTTACTCTGGCTTCTCTGGTATCAGTGGTTACTCTGGCTATTCCGGTTCTGGTGTTAGTGGCTATTCCGGATATTCCGGTTCTGGTGTTAGTGGCTATTCCGGATCGCCTAACTCTAATGCAGACACAGTAGACGGACAGCATAATTACGATTTCTGGAGATATTGTGGTAATAGAACGACTGATGCTACACCGACTGACGTATCTAATTTGGTTGGGGGATTTACTTTTTATACACAATTTGTCTCAGACGTATCTGGTTATCCAGAAACAACGTACGGCCCAGTGTGGGGTTTCGCCGATAATCTTAATGGTTCTGTATTTTACGGCTGGGAAATGTATAAGGGTTACAGCGCTAGTTTGTATCTTAGGACACAGACTGGCTTAACTACATGGTCTAGTTGGTCTATACTTGGATCATCAGGAAACAGCGGTTATTCCGGTTTCTCTGGTATTAGTGGCTATTCAGGATCTGGCGTTTCTGGTTATTCAGGATTCAGCGGCTACTCAGGTGTTTCTGGCTACTCTGGCTCTGGTGTCTCTGGCTACTCCGGAACTGTAGCCGCGGGATCTATTACAGGATCAGGAACAAGCGGGTATATCACTAAATGGGGGAGTGCTTCTGGTATAACTTCTTCTCTTCATCTTCGTGAAGACGCTGAAGGAGTGTTCATTGGTGGCAATCTTTCTAGCGGCGCTGCATACTTTCATATAGATTCTGACACAAAAGACGACGTACCGTTTAAGGTTACAGGAACTCAGGGAGAGCTGTTTTCAGTTACAGACAATCTAGATTCACTTCTTCAATCAGTCAACGACATCACAGGACTGCCAGTATTTGAAGTTTATGCTGATGACCGCGTAGTAGTACACGGGGCAACTGAGGTGGTGGCGAAGGACGCTCCGTCAACTCCGGCAGCTGATAATGCGAGACTTTACGTGACGGCTTCCGGCGCAACACCAAACAGGGAAATCGCTCTTAATGTAAAATTCGAAGATGGAACAGTAGTGATATTATCATCGGTATTGGTGTAACATGGGCACACGATCAGGGCAGAACATAGTCACTGACGGCTTGATTTTATGTCACGACGCTGGCAATTTCAAGAGCTTTAGAGGAGAACCGTCAACCAATCTTATTTCTGGAATCGCTTGCGGCTACCCAACAGCTTCAAATACTTGGGGAACGTACGAGGTGTTTCAAAATCCGACAGACTTGTACAACGGAGGTTCGCCCTTTACTTTAACGATCGGAGGGGTGGCAGGAAATGAAGTTACAGTTACTGGCCATCCGTTTCTGACGTATGATGGCGTTCAGCCTCAGAGTACTGGAGGCGGTTTAACTTCAGGAGCGGTTTATTTTGTAAAAAAGACTGGAGCTAATACATTTACTCTTCATGTTTATGACGATACTGAAAATGGAAGCAAGGGTCTAGACGCTTATGGATATGCCGTTCACAACTCGGTCAACACAGATACTAGAGTTTCGATAAACTCATCTGGCTTTCCTACGTCCTGGTGGGGCCCGCCTCACTTGCCGAACACCACGACAGTAAAGCAGATAATGAAGAGCGGTTTTAAGTATGAAGACAAGGTTCACGACTGCATGCGAATTCATTATTTTAGGGGCGATCGCAGTGAGGCGGGTGGAATGGCTTACGGGGGCGGCGTCGCGATCCCGACTCTTGCCGCTAGTACAACGTACACTATTTCATTTTATTATAGAGGTGTAGACGAACAAGCTTCCGGAAAGTCCGTTCTGTTTCAGATTTACTGTTCAGATTCTACCAATGGCTACGCTAATCCAGGAAGTCCAGTAGTACAGTACTGGGATCCTGGCGATACTAATTGGAAACGATTTACTCATACATGGACTCAGGCTGCCAACCAAGCAGGAGTTAGTTACTTTTACTGGATAGAAAATGTTGGCGGAGCAGGGACATTTGCCATTGACATCGCAGAGATACAGTTAGAAGTTATGGGTCACGTCACTGCGTATACATCGGGAACTCGTTCTGGTACTTTGGCTTCAGGTGGCGGAATGAAGGATCTTGCTAGCCTTCATCATCACGAGATAGTTGGAAATCCAGTTTATAATTCTGATGTCGGCGGGAATTTAGTTTTAGATGGTTCTGACGACGGATGGACTCTGGAGTCTGCTCTTGCGGGATCTCCGTCTAGTGCTACGGTTGTTGCATTCTTCAAGTCTACTGATACTACTAATTTATGGGTTCAAGGAAATGACACAGGATTTTACGTCGGCGCTACAGATCCAAGTTCTAGCAACGTATTCTATCAGAATAATTGCGGCACTCCGACTTACTATATAGATACTGTGAGTAGAGCAAACCCTACAACTCCGGTAAATTATTTAGACGGAAATTGGCACATGTGGGAGGCAAAGGGCGTCAATTTTTCAACTTGGACTAGGTTCCAGTGGTGGACTTATTACGCTGGTTATCAGCTTCTTGGTTCTGTTGCTCTTGTTATGGTTTACAATCGATCGCTTTCTGCATCTGAATCGGCGCAAAATTTTGCTGCTTTGAGAAATAGGTTTGGAATCTAATGGGAACAAGACACAGGTTTAAATAATGACACTAATTTATTCACCCAAAATTGTTACAGACGGACTGATAATGTGCTTAGATCCGGCCAACGTTAAGTCTTCTTGTGGTCGCAGATCTTTGATAGATTGGGCTAGTTGGGTGGCGGGTACTGGAGATGCAACTTCTGGTGGCGGTACAGATTATTATAACGTAGCTGAAACCGCAGGAGAGAGCACTCGGGCACTTGGAACAGATCCATGGGGCAGATCGAGCATGCTCTGGAATTGTACAACTCAAGGAACGAACAATGCTGACGGCGGCTTTACGACTAGCTATGTGCCTATAGCTATAGGTCAGACATATAGATTTTCTGTTTGGTTTAAGAGAACATCAGCAACGACGACTGGAACTGCTTATTTTGGTTTATCTTCTGATGACTCTGGCAACGTTGTGGATTTAGACGACGATGCAAACGAAGGAAATCCGTATTGGCATTACGGCAATTTAGCTACTTTTACACAAAACACATGGTATTTATTTGTAGGTCATGCATATCTGTCAGATCATTCTAGTAGCATAAAACGGCACCCTGAAAGTGGTGTGTATACTATTGCCGGTGGAAGACTTTCCAACTGTTCAGGCAATATTGCCGATTGTAAGTGGACAGCGGGAGCAACTCAGGCGCTTCTTAGAAGCTTTATGTATTATTGCACTGATGCTGCTGACGCTGGGTCTTTATTTAATCCGAGAATCGATGTGTGTGACGGCTCGGAGCCCTCTATAGCAGAGCTCTTAAATGATGCAGGCTCTTCTTTGTTTGACATTACAGGAAATGGAAATCATGGCATTCTTGTTAAGAACCCTATATACGCTCCGACAAATAGCGGAATAATAACGCTAAACGGAACCGACCAAATTATAAGCGTCTCTAAAAATATGGCAGCTCTCAACTACACTGTTTTTGGAGCAGTAAGATATTCTGGCGCTACAAGAGGAAGAATATTGAGCGCTTTAGCTAATAACTGGTTGCTTGGAAATCATAGCACAACTTCAGAGAACTATTATGCAGAAGGATGGATTACTGACGGTTCTGGTCACGGCGCAAACGATACAAACTGGCGAACATTAGCAGGCACTGGTGACATTCTTGGAGATAATTATTCGCTTTATGTGAATGGTGTTGAGCAATCCGTCTTAACACCCACAGGCGGCACAGCAGGGCCTAATGGTTTGGCAATAGGTTCTTATGCTGGAGTGAGCGAATTTAGTACTGCTGACGTTGGGATAGTTTTGATGTACGATAGAACGCTAACTGCCAACGAGGTGTTGCAGAATCACATCGCCGTGAAAGGGAGGTATGGATTGTAATGACTACGTATAGATTATCTCCGAAAGGTTCATTTGCTTTTCTCATTGACGGTGGCGGTGCTACGATCACGACAGGTGTAAAGGGCGACATCGAAATACCTTTCGCTTGTACGATAATTGCTGCTAGAATGTTTGCGGACCAATCGGGCAGCATTACTGTGTCTATCTGGAAAGATACATACGCTAACTTCCCTCCAGTAGTGGGAGATTTGATAGATACATATGTCCTGACTACTACAACTAAATACGAAGAAACCGGCTTAGTTCTTTCTGTTGCTGCAGGCAGCATCATAAGATTCAATGTGGACTCTTGTACTACAATACAAAGATGCACAGTTTCGCTGACTGCGATGAAGGTGTAGCATGCCAAGTTCCGTAATACGACCTACAACACACGTCGACTCAACTCCTGCATGTAACAGTCCTACGCAAGCGTATGATGGCGGAACTGGTGCTGCTCCTGATACGTCGACGTATGCTTATCACCTCTCGCCGGGCGCTGGCGGGTATGCAACTTCGATTTTTAAAGTAAAAAACTGTGGAAGTCTTCCTGGCGGTTGCATCGCTGCTTATATGAAAGCCAGAGTTTGGCCTGTACCGGCTACTAACGCATGGGTTTATTACTATTGGTATACTGATGGTGGAACTACTCCATTTAATACTGATGATCTTTATGTTTCGGATCCAGGTGGTCCCGTTGTTCTTTCGCATGCCATATCGACTAGTGTCACGATGTCGAATCTTGTTTGGGAAAGCAGGCCAAACGACCCTTCTGGTGCTGGTCTTCAAGGATATTCTTTTGTTTGGGACTGTTGGGTTGAAGCATGGACTGCAATAAGTGCACCCGGAAGTCCAAGTTGCACACCGGGATTAAGAAAGAATTCTCTTGGTTGGTCAGCTGTCTCTGGTGCAGATGATTACGTTATTCGTTGGACGAGTGATGGCTCTACGCCAACTAAATCTAGCGCTGCTATTACTCCGGGAAATGTTACTTCGTACGAACACACTAGTTTGAGTCACATACTCTATAAGTATAAAATATCTGCAAGGGACGCCGGTGACGCCGCTGGTGGAGATTTGTCGACAGAAGTTTCTGGAACGCCTGCTCTCCCTGGTAGCGCTATTAGTTCTATCATAGGGTTTTAAGGAGAAAACATGTTTATAGTAAAGTTTGGAAGATACGCTGTTGTTTTTTATATCGGATGGAACAATTGGTCTTTTGGCGTGAAATCAGGCTTTCAGGGTCGGTCCTTTGGGCCTATTATTTTTATTCGGCCCAGATGCATTGATGATAGAGGAATGTTGGAACACGAACTGGTTCACTCACGTCAGTTCTGGAATCCGAGAAAGTGGTTCATTGGAAAGCTCGCTAGAGAGGTTGAAGCATACCGAGAGCAGCTAAAATGGCATCCAGATAGAGCAGACATTTTTGCGACAATATTGTCGACGAGATATGGATTAAATATTACAAAAGAAGAAGCTTTAAAATTGCTTACAGCATAGATGATATAATAAAAGCATAAATAACGCAATAGGAGTCGCATTTGAAAGTATTATTAATTCATCCGCCGCACCCTAATTCTACTGATGACAGGCTTGATCCTCCAATGGGCCTTCTTTATATTGCATCTCATTTAGAGAAAAACTATGTAGACGTGGATGTTTTAGATTTGTCGGGAAACAGCGATTGGGACGTTGCTATACCATTTGCTGACATTTATGGGATTACGTCTTATATCGCCACGCTGGGTATAACTGAATCGATAGCAAAGCTGTGCAGATTAAAAAACGCAAAAGCTCAGGTAATTATCGGCGGAGCTCACGCATCTGTGCGTCCGCAAGACTTTCCGTATGCCGACAAGGTGGTTAGAGGCTATGGTGAAGCTCCCATGCTGGCTCTTTGTGGCAAACAAGCGACAGTGGACCTATTTGAGTTCCCTGCATTCAATAAAGTTAATTTAGGATCCTATTCAAGGCTAATAGACGGAAAGCCCTCGGTTCCCTTTTTAACATCTAGAGGCTGCCCATTCAAATGCAGCTTTTGTGGTCTGGCTTCTATGCATAATATAAATGGTCGGTACCACATGATGAAGCCTGACGTGGCTGCAACGCAGCTATGCCGTATTAAGAATGAACTTGGCATTGATAGATTAAACTTCCAAGATGACATTTTTACGATGAATCGCCCTAGACTCTTTAAAATACTAGAGGCAGTAAAGGAGCTAGGATTTAGATTCTCTTGTATGGGTAGGGCAGGCTACGACACTGAAGAGACTTACGAGAAACTAGCTGAGTCAGGATGTCAACAGATAGCATGGGGAATAGAAACAGGTTCGCAATACATGCTTGACCGTATGAGAAAAGAAATAAAAGTTCAAGACAACTATAACGTAATTAAATGGGCTAAGAAATATGGTATAGTATCTAGGGCTTTCTTTATGATAGGATTTCCCGGAGAGACTAGAGAAACGATAGAGGAAACAAAACGTTTCATAGAAAAATCAGATCCTGACCAATACTTTGTTTCTAACTTTACGCCGTATCCTGGAACAGAAGTAGCTGAAAATCCAGAATGGTACGGAATTACTGGCATGTCTCATGATTATAGCAACTATTTTCAGGTTTCAAAAGACGGCCCTGGCGGATGTAACATAGATACAGAGTGGCTTTCTAGAGAGCAATTTAGAGAACTAGAACTAGAGTTTAGACAATGGATTAAGTCCCGAGGCATGAGAGGAGCTAAGCAAAAATATGAAGGTTAGTATAATAATTGCAACTTACAACCACTTGGAAGATTGTTTAAAGCCTTGCTGCGAGGCAATTAAGCAATACGTAAACTTAAACGAATGTGAAGTAATTATTGCGGCTAATGGCTGTACAGATGGTACTCGTGAATACGTAGAAAGCTTGGGCGAATCCTTTAAGCTTGTTTGGTTTGAGAAGCCCGGTTTTGCCATTCCCGTTAATGCAGCGGCGCAAATAGCTCAGGGCGAGTACTTGTTGTTTCTAAACAACGATTGCTTCTTGCTTAAAGACAACGTCATCAATCTTATGTTGGCTGAGTTTGAGAAAGATTCTAAAGTCGGTGTTGTCGGCCCTGAATTTTGCTACAACGAATACGCTGATACAAATTATTTGAAGTTCTATTGCGCAATGATGCCCAAGACTCTCTTTGATGAGCTTGGACGATTCGACGTGCTCTTTGCTGATGGTACTTGTGAAGATGTTGATTTATGTATAAAGACAGAAAAGGCTGGCTATAAGCTTGTTATGGTCACTTTGCCAATCTTTCACAAATTTGGAGTTACTGTAAGGGAGTTGAAAAACATAAGTCAGATTCTGACCAAAAATGCTCTCAGTCTTGGCAAAAGATATAATTCTAAATGGTATCAGAAATATTATAAGAAAATGTCGGAAAGACTTTGCGTATCTATTGTTATTGCGACGTATAATCACTTAGAGGACTGCTTAAAGCCTTGCATAGAATCAATACAGAAATACTGCAATCTTAATAACAAGGAAGTGATAGTCGTTGCTAACGGATGCACAGACGGAACTAGAGAATATGTTGAGAGTCTGGGAGCTCCGTTTAGACTTATTTGGTTTGACGAGGCAATCGGCGCTGCTAGGGCGTACAACGCAGGAATAAAAGAAGCTAAGTACGAAAACATTCTGATTCTTAATAACGACGTCTTTTTCTTAGAACAAGAAAAAGACACTCTAATCAATATGCATCTAATACATTTCAACAATCCAAAGATCGGTATTGTGGGTCCTATTAAGTCGGTTAGCGCTCCAATTAATCGAGAATTTATAATATTCTTTTGTGCAATGATTCGCAAAGAGGTCTTTGACAAGATTGGCTATCTTGATGAAATTTTCACAGTGGGTGCCGGCGAGGATACAGACTTCTGTTTGAGGGCTGAGGCTGCTGGTTATAAAATGGCAGTAGCAGGGGAGATGACTGGTCACAATTCTGCTGAGGGTCAAATCACAGGCTCTGTCCCTATCTTTCATAAGGGCGAAGCGACTGTACATGATGAAAGTTTGGTCTCGGGCTGGAAGGAGATATTTCAGCGCAATGGTGAGATTCTTGCTGAAAGGTATCCCAAAGTTGAGGTTGTGGAGCGAAAAGAAATTCTCTGCGTTATTCCGACGAAAGGCAGATATTTTACAACTCTTCCTCTTGCAATTCAGTCTGTAATTTCGCAGACTGTAAAGCCCGACAGATTAATCGTGTACGATGATGGCGAACATAAAGATTTGAGACAAAACTCTGTTTATCAGTATCTTTTTAGCACACTGGATTCTGCTGGTATAAAGTGGGAAGTTTCGTTCACAAGAGGCATAGGTCAGCATTTTGCGCATCAAGCTGCTAACACATCTGATTTTAAGTTCGTGTGGCGATTGGACGACGATACAGTTGCTCGCCCCGATGTTTTAGAGAAGCTGCTGTCTCATATGCAAGAAGGCATTGGCGCAGTTGCTGGTTCGGTGATTACGCCGGGACAGGAAGCTAAATCAGATTTTTATGCGACGCATCTTATTGATATAAATAGAATGCCCAATTTGCAATGGGCTAGAGGTGCAGGCGTTTACGAAGTAGAACATCTCTATAGTTCGTTTCTGTATAGAACTAACATAGCTGATTATTGTTTGGAGCTTTCAAAGGTAGCTCATAGAGAAGAAACGATTTTTACTCATAGGCTGTTTCGTGCTGGCTATAAACTTTTAGTAGATAGATCAGCCGTAACTTATCACTACCGCAATCCTGAAGGTGGTATTAGAACCGAAAAGGATCCCAAGCTTTGGGAACAGGACGAGGAAATATTTAGAACTGAATTGAGAAAATGGGGCTATAAGTTTATTGCTCTATCTCATGGCCTTGGCGATCATCTTATGTTTGTTAATATCGTCCCTGAACTTTTAAAGAGATGCAAGACGCTTGTTATGTTTTGCGTTTACGGCGACGTTTTTATGGGGCTGCCAAATGTTATTTGTTTGCCTTTGGGCGACGCAGCTGCTTTTGGTTGCAAAGAGACAAGCGTGTATGAATGGATGGTAAAGTACAATTGGAAAAGGAGCATGTTAGAGGCTTATGAAAAACTATATCTTAATTAGCCCATGGTCAAAAGAGCTTAGGGACAAGTCATATAATCCTAAAAACTATCCATTTTGGGAAGACGTAATTGAGGTGCTTAAAGAAGAGTACGATATTGTTCAAATCGGGGTAGTTGGGGAAAAGCAGCTTGTAGATGATTTTAGGACTAATCTTCCGCTAAGAATAGTGGGTGAGCTTCTTTTGGATCCCGCTTGTTACATTTGGATCTCAGTTGACAATTTTCTTCCGCATTTAGCACACGTGGTGGGAAAAGAGCCGGGCATTGTTCTTTGGGGACCTTCGGACCCCAACATCTTCGGATACAAACAAAACAAGAATTTGCTTAAAGCTAGAAAATACTTGCGGCCAGATCAATTTGGCATATGGGATGGGCAGAAATACAATCCAGATGCTTTTGTGCCTGCTAGTAAAGTCATAGAAGCAGTAAGGGGTTAGAATGCTATTTTTTGTTAGAACTACAAAGAGTCTGAGTACGATGTACGCTCGTCTCAAGAATTCGTCAGGCGAGTTTTGGGACTTTGTCTCTTTGGCCTGGGTCGCTTTATTCGCTCCAACGTGCAAAGTTCTTTTGCTTGAGTATGATGATGGTGATCCATATGAAAGTCTTTATATGGGTGAAGGCGATGTTCCTCCAGGAGGCCCTTGGATAGAAGAGGCTGTAGATAGTGCAACGGGTGAAGTAATAGCATTTGATAACAATGTCATGGGAGAGCTTACTTCTATACCAAGTACAAATTCTACGATACAAGAAAAGATTGAATTCATTTATCAATACTTGGCTCTGAAGAGAACAGCAACTAGTAATTTGGAGACTTTACACAAAGACGACGGCTCGTCTTTAGGTACGGCGATTCTTTCGGACGATGGCACTACTTTTACTAAGAACAAGGTTGTTTAATGGACGCTAGACAGCGCAGAATGTGGGTTCTCCCTGCTCCCGATACTAATATCGAGAAACGAGATCGATATGAAATAGGCATATTCTATTCGTTCTTGAGGATGATAGGGACGATCACAAAGCCCATTAGAAGAATATTTGAGTCGCTTGAGAAGCCACCGCATGTTTTTATATCGAAAAAGGGTCCGAACACATTCATATCATTGCGAAAGACAAGCAAAGATGTTTAATTTATAACTAAATTGACGAGGTCTGCCGCGGGACTAAAATGCCCTACGCTGAAAGAAAGATAACGATTGAAAACTAACTTGTTAAAGATGATCTTCGTAAAGAAGAAGAATCTAGACTACTTTGATCTGCCTTGTGCAGACAAATTAGAAGACGTTAGAAGGGCAGTTGTCGATTTGCAGGCTATGGTTTTTTACCTGAATTCTGAACTGTCACAAGGCGTTGTGCTTTCAGAAGTTGTAAAGGTATCGAATAGAGAGTTTCTATCTAAATACTTAGGGTTAAAAGATAGCCATTTTGCGTCGGCTTCAGAGGACAAGATTAGCAATTACCTTAGAGTTACAGCTACTGACAGATATTTCGTGTTTAACTATTCTGATAACTTTTTCTTTAATTCTATAAACAAAGATCTCGAAGCAATGTATCGCCCTACTTGGACTGTTCAGTTGCGAATTTGTAGAGGGATTATTTTTGATCGTGAAAATGGAGAGCTTGTTTCTTTCCCACTAGAAAAGATATTCAACGTAGGCGAATATAGAGATGGAGAGATTTCACGATTTGCTAAGAAATTTGTTGATGTGCCGTCTCAGATGGCTGAAAAGCTTGATGGAATATTAATACAAGCGTTCTACGATAGGCAGAACGACGAAGTGCACTTTAGCACTCGATCGCAGATCGATTATGACGACAATGGCTATATAGATACGGCACGTCGGCTAGCGAAACGAACTGGGCGCATTTCAGCGCTAAAAGATTTGCTAAGGCATAACAAATCAGTGGCTTTTGAGCTTATTTCTCCCGATCACAGAGTTGTTATTGGATATGGCAAGAAATTTGGGCTGATACTTCATCATGTAAGAGATCTTAAAACATACAAGACTTTAGACTATATAGAGCTTCAGAAGGTGGCAAAGAGCTTGGGCTTTGCTTCTCCGACTACAGCTCATTTTAATAGCTTTGAGGAGCTCCTAGATTTTCAGAAGACGAACAAGCAGGCTGAAGGCTATATTGTTAAGTTTGAGGACGGATCCGCAGTTAAGGTTAAGACGAATTCTTATTTTGACAAGCTTAAGGGTTTGAGATCTCTATCATATGCTTCTATTGCTGAGTCCGTTCTTAATCGTGAAGATTGGAACATATTCAAATACGATAAGATTAAGTCTGAAGAGCTGTTTAGTGCTGCGAATCATTATCGCGCGAAAATAATTGACCAGTTCGGCGCGTTCGACAAATTCATCCAGCAATTCTGCGAAAAGCTGGTATGCTTTTCTGGATGGCAGGAATATGGCACTAGGGAAAAACTAGAGGCTATGACTGAATTCAATTACGCTTACATAGAGGCTGTAAACCAGCGCTCCCTCGATCCTGACAAGGTCTCAAAAGAAGACTTTCGTATAGCAATCAACTATTGCATCAAATATATGTTGCTACACGATGAGAACGTCATCGATGCTTACAACAAGAAAGTCATGGAAATCACTGTAAAGGCGCTTCGCACTTCAGCATGGATGGGCGCCAAATTGGAAGAGCTTAATAGATCATACACAGCTGCTTCACTTAGAAAAGATTTAGGCGGATCGGCCATGGGAGGCGGAAGCACTTCTATGGGCGGTCTTGGTTCTATAGTATCTGACATTGGGAAACCCATTGTCCCTATGAAGAAAGAAGAAAAGGACAAACGGAAGAAGGTGGAGGAATGGCACTAATCGATCACTTGCAATGCGGAAGGGTCATCGTTTTCAACTCAATGCTTTTCAAGTTGCGATGGGCTTTCTGCATTAACTACTCGGCGGATGTTCAAATTATATATAGAGGCTTTTTCGGACTGAGAGCGATAGACAAGAAAACTTTCCTTGGGTTTGCAAGGATAGTTGATGTGTTTGACTATATCGATAGGCCGCTTACCGACGCTGAAAAGTTTAAACTTAAGACGGCTCATAAAACTGGCATCATGAAGACTTGCGACAATGTAGAGCAATACGTAGACAAGCTCTTCAAGAAAGCTGAAATAAAACTATTCGTAAACCCTGAAGGATGGATTCATGAAGATATCACTAAATAACATCAAGTTCGTTAGAAAAGCCCAGATGGGAACAGCGTCTGCAAGTTCTCGGCTTGGTCTTGAGCGCCCCACTCACAAGTACATTAAGCGGGAGAACTTGGGCAATGGGGAATACAAGTATATCTACGAGGATGCCAAGGGGAAGTCTGCTCCCTCTTCTAAGGATACAGAAGCTATGGTTGCTGACTTCACGACTTCTCTCTCACGGGACAAGATGTTCAAGAAGTACGCTCAATACTTCGATGCAAAGGACTACACAAATGTAGCTGGCGCTATCATGGCTCGTGGGAAAGATGCTACGCCACAGGCATTTCTCACGGAGATGCAATACGCCAACAAGCTGTTGGGCCACAAGACAAGTCGTTTTCTACCTACAGGCGTTGCTGCAAAGGAATATAAGAAGCTCTTCTCACAGGCCGGCAATAGAGTGTCTGAATACAATGCTAAGATTTCTAAGATTGAGGCGGAACTAACTTCTCCAAGCCGAGGTGAATAATGGACGGTTCACTTGAAAGGAAAAGATCTGGCTCCAAGTTTCTACGGAAGAAGCTGACAGATGATGGGAAAGTTCGCTATATCTACAAAGAGTCCGAGCCTAGAGGGAAGAAAGCCGAAGAAGTCCCTCAAGACAAGAAACAACGCTTTATTCAGACTATTGACTCTACTGATAGAGGATTCAAAAACCTCTTCAGCGAAGCGTGCGATGAAATAGATGACATCCACTATGTTTGCATAAACTCAGGGTGCTCTTCGGTCCAGATGACTAATGACGTTGAGACGTTCTTTGATGTGTTGGATGTGCTGCCAGAATATCAGGAGAAAGATGTTTTCCGCTCTGCGTCGGGATGTTTTAATGTCAACAAGGGCAAGATTGCCTTTTGCTTAGACAACTTCCCTCAGGATATGTCGGAAACGATTAAGCAAGTCGTGATGCTACATGAGACTATGCATAGCTTTTTCTATGGAGCGCTCCGGTTAAAACACAAACAGCCTCTGACTGCTGACTCTTCAGATGACAAAATGGATAAGGATTACATTAAGAAAGCTGTCAAATTCGTTGACAGCTTTGGCAAAATAGATCAAAATATGCGCAAGACAGCTGAAGGTTCTGTTAAGGAAGTAAAGGGACAAGACAAAGAAACTCTATTGCTGAATCAGATTAGCGCAGCAATGATAAGTGAGTATGCGGCGATTAGCCCTGAAGAGCACTTCGCCGAAGCTGGTGCTTTCTATTTCATTCTACCCAATGTTCTAAAAACGAAAGAGGCAGAAGTCTACAAGGCTTTCAATGAATTTTTCGAGAAGTATGAGGACTAGTTTTTATGAAGTATATAGTTACGGGCGGTAAAGAAAAAGACTTGCATTACACAATCATAATGGAAAACCAAGACGCAGAAAAGAAAGAAGCTCCGGCTGATCCTCCGCCTACTAAGTATAAAGAGGAGAAGAAGGAGAAGAAAAGTGGGTAAGCAGCGTCTTCGTAAATGGATAATGAACAACCCGTTCTTTCAGTATCAAGGTCAGTTTAGCAAGTCTGCTTTCATTGCTATGAGTACATGGTTTCTTGTGCTTGTTAAATATCTCATGGCAGGCATGGCTTTTGGCGTAAGCACTGTTGAGCGTGTAATAGGCGGCCATGTAATTCCAGCGCTGTCATGGGCGTGGACCATTTCATTCAATGGAGAAGCCTCTATTGCTCTTCTAACTACATGCTTTGCGCTGTACTTTGGTGGGAAGTTCTCACCGAAGACCAACGGTAAAGCGGAAGATGAACGTGATCAACGTCGTGACATTCGAGAAGATGCAGCGGCTGAGCGAAAAGACATAAGAGAAGATGCAGCTCAAGACAGAAAAGATATTAGAGAAGGTAAAGGAGCTTAATCATGCCAGGGTTTGTAAGGACAAAGAAAGATGAAACGAAATGGTCCCGGGCTAAGGGAGCTGCTGGTGAAAAGGGCGGCGAGACTAAGTGGGCTCTGGCTAATTACATATTCCATAGAATGAAAAGTCTTGGGATAGATCTTGAAAAGTGCGTCGTTGAAAAGAGTAGCAACACAGGGATGCAGCAGTATTCTTCAGTTGTGTTCCAGACGCCTGGTAAGATAGGAGAACACGAACTAGAGAATGAGAAGCTTGACTTCCCATCTACTGGCAAGGCTCTCGATTTGACTAGGGTTATCCCTCCAGAATTTCCTTCAACGCCTGAGACAGGCAAGCCAATTGCTGCTGCATTTGGTTCTCCTGGTCGGCCAAACGAAAAGAGCTGGAACGGTCCTGACACTCAGCGCAAGGGCTCTGATTTTCCTAACGCTGATGTGCAAGAGTTTGCTAAGAAATCCTTCACAATGGCTGGTCGTAGAGTCAAAATAGTCAAGGGCGGAGATGAAGGCAGTCGTAACGGCAACTTGGGCGGCTATCCAATTGATGCTACGGAAGATGTCGAAAAGCGCCGGGCTTTCATAGCCAATGAGAAGATGAAAGAGAAGATGAAGGTGCATGAAGACAACAAGAAGTATTCTGGCAATAGCACCTTCCAGATCTCTACAGGTCCTGATGCTTATTTGGGTAGAAGCTCTAAGCTTATTCTCATGAAGGGCAAGGAACGAATAGGCGAATACACTGTTACATCTCCTGATAAGACCAAAGTGTATAAGCGCGCACCAATTGATCCAAACAAGCCACATGGCATCAATCTGATTCATTATTCTGCCGAGGCTCTTCGTAAGAAAGAGGAAAGAGCAAAGCGTAAAGTGTCTAAGGGCTCAGCGCTTGGTCAGATTATTCAGCAATGGTATACGCAAAATCAGCCACTCGACGCCAGTCTAAAGCCTCTTCTTGGCTTTCTTATAAAGAAGGACGACAAGAAAAAGGAAGAGACTGAAAAGGGCATGTCTTCTGAAGAAGTGCATAAGAAGATTAGGGAAACCACAAAGAAAGAGGGCGGCCCAAGGATCAAGCCTATTAAGAAGCCTGATCTGGGTCCTGACGGTCTTCCTGAAGACTATCAATCGCACGATCCTGATTTTTCTAAGTGGGCTACAGAATTCAACGCTAAGAAGTCACACGTCAACCCTATTGATGGTGGCATTGGTGACGAATTAGAATATAAAGACGTTGACCAGAAAGAACTTGAAGCAGGAATAGAAGTTGAGCAAGAACACGTTGGCAACGATCCTAATATCGACGATGATGAAAAGAAGGTTCGTGGAGCTGATATTGCTATGGATCACTTGAAAGAGGATCCTAACTACTATACTCACTTGCAGGAAATGGAAAGAAGCGCCAAAGAAGAGAACAAATCAGAAACTCAAAAGAAGAAGCTTCTTGCAGTGGACGAAGCAACAAAGTCTATTCCTAGACAAAGAAAGCTAGAAGACACTGTTGCTAGTGCCGAAAAAATGGTGGGTATTAGAGAGGAAACAGGCGCCAGTCCCGGAGAGCTAAAGACTACAAGAGGACAGCTTAAGGCGTACACAGCCAAGCTCAAGGCCGAAAGAAGGAAGAACTCAGGCTTAGTTAAGGCTCAAACAAGAGAAGAAAGAGATCCTTCTAGCAAAGCTTACAAGAAGCTTCAGCGTGAAAATAAAGTGAAGTTTCATGCTGAACCAAAGGTATACGTGAAGAAAGAAGAATCAAATGACTAAAATAGTTGACTGGGACAAGTTCCAGAGCATGACGCCCAGACAAAAATCTGAGATAAATACTTCGACTATGTTCTCTGAACAGCGCGAGCAGGACGAAGACGATGATTCAGAAAAGAATGTCGGATTGAAAAAGATGGAAGAAGAAGTCCCGATCGAGTGGCCCGACGAAACAGAGAAGTCTAAAGCAAGCTCTATTTATACCACGCCGGGAGCACTTGTTTCTAGAACTTCTGGCGGAAAAGAGGGCGTCAATTTGATGCATGAAATCGATAAGTTTAAGAGAAAAGAACCCTCAGAATTGGATCCCAAAAAGCCTACAGAGGAAACAGATGCAAATAAAGTTCAATAACATAAAGTTCATTAGAAAAGACAAAACACTCTTTTCTAGTCCACATAAGACTATCATGGAACACGACCAGACTGGCTACGTGTATCTTGACAATGCCGAAGGCGTTGCTATTATGCCCTACAAAATGGGAGCAAATGGTAAAGAAGTATTGATCCGTGACGAATATAACCCTTTGCACACCACAGTGATGTCGATTATCACTGGTCGTAAAGACAAGGGTGAGACCTGGAGGCAGACAGCTAAAAGGGAATTAGAGGAAGAGGCGGGCATTGTAGTACAGGAAAGATGGTTTGAAGATCTTGGCACTATTCTACCCAGCGGTGATCATAAGAATCCTGATATCTTCTGTATCGTGGACGTTACTGGCATGGCTCAAGGCAAGCCCAAGACAGACGGTTCTATATTTGAAAAGAAGTCTACGAATAGTTGGGTCTCTATTTACGATCTTCATCGTATAGTAAGAGAGCCTTCTAATGTTGACGCATATTTGCTTTCGGCTATTGTAAAGATGCTTGAATGGGCCGGGCTTATAGCACAGAAATCAGAAGAGTCTGATTTGCTTAAAGCTAAGAAGGGTGAGCAAAAGGCTGGTCACAAATATATCCGAAGAGAAGGCTCTGAAGGCAAGTATAAATACATCTATACAGAGCCAAAGGGAAAGACCGGCAAGAAGGAAGAGACTAAAGGAAAGAAGCCAACGATGGTTGAGCAGTTAGCTGCTCTCATTGGGAAGAAGTCGGGCGGCGAGGAAGAAGAAACTGTTAAGAAGCAAGACGATTGGGATGCTTGGCCAATTGCGCCCAAGGATCTGCCCGAATTTAGCAAGGGCGTGAGCGCGTCTCAATGGGTTTCTAATATTATCAGAATGGTTGACACAAACGTGGCTCAATATGTCTCTTCCATTGACGACGGCACGCTTGAGCTTATGAATAGTCCCGACGCTAAGAAGGGCTATATAGATGAAGCGCTTAACATGATGTATGAAAAGAATCACAAGTATGCAGGCACAGAATCGAATTGGAAAGACTTGAATGTTGAAAATAAGAAATTAGATCCAAGTGCCCAAAACGAAGTAAAGAAAGCTATGCTACAAATGTCAACGGCGCTGGGAATTGTTAATCACACCACAGCAGTGCTTAATAGCAGTGTCGCTGCTAATATTCATAGCAATTTCGAGAGTAGAGTGAAAGCAGCTGATGCTAAAGAAAGCGCCACTTATCCGTCTTTTGAAAAGCTGTCTGAACTCATGGGTGACATCAAGAAGTCCCTTAATGTCGCGGATAATGTAATTCAGGACACTAAATGGCTTCAAGGCAACGACCCTAAATTGGATTGGCTAAACGATGCTGTGTTTAATGCTGTAGATAAGCTGATGAAGACTAGAAACAGATTTGTAAAAGACACTTTTGGCATGTTCATTGGCTTGATAAGTGATAAAATGGACACTATGGACGATGCTTATAGTATCGAATCTACAGCGTCTCTTATAAATAGCTTCCAGAAGTTCAAGGAAGACGGCATGTATTCAACTACTTTAGCTCGTGACAACAAGACATTCGCTAATCAGTGGAACATGAAACAAAAAGGAATTTATTCTGGCGCTTCAAGGTTCTCTGCTAATGCTACGGCCAAGGTTGTTGATAAGATACACAGTCTCGATGGCGTAGAATCTGACGTCGCCGTAAGTAGATTACTTACCAAGATCTCAGATCAAAGAGCGTTTTCATTTCTTTCAATGAATCGTGTGGGTGCTAATAATTTCCATATGTCAGAGCAAGCATTCTCATATGTCGCTGAGCACGGTTTGGATAAGTTCTATCAAGACATGATGTTTGTGGCTGGTGGCAGAAAGCTATTTGCTGGAGATAAGACTTCTATTACTAGAACTAGATTGAGTTTTGCTCTCGATATGATCGATAAAGCTTACAAGGGCGACGACGTATTCAAACAGTCGGATAACGCTGATAGAGCGCTTGGAAAGCCGTTAGGAGACATGACTAGAGGCGGTGATAGCCTTATAGAAGTGGGAGCTTTTAATGTTGCAATAAATACCATTGTTTTACTGAATAAAAAGAGTCCTGCCGAATCAAAGAACGCAGCCTTTGTGAGAATGTGGTCGTCTGCTTCTCATAACTCGCTAATGTCCAACGCAGTGGAATCGTTTGTTGAGACTAAGGCAATAGACAGGGGCACTTACGTCAATTACCACCTGGCTTCCAATAGAGTTGTTGCTATAAGCAGGCCAGAAGTCAAAGAGGTGTTGTCCACCACGATTCAAGATGTATATGATCAGACGCAAAGCTCTTTAGGATCTGGTAAGACTCTGAAACTATACCGAGGCAATGGGAAGAGTGAGGTTAAGTCTGTGGCTTCGTCTTGGACTTCTGATAGAGGCGTAGTTGATAACTTTGGTCCCGTGATTACCGAAGCCGAGGTGCCGACTGAAGCAGTGCTGATTTATCACCACTCAAAGAATAGCAGCGACTGGTCTTATCCATATGAGCAGGAACACGTACTTGTCCCTGGAATACTACCTGTTGAGAAAAGAATAGTTGGCAATGTTATAGAAGGCGGCGATTAATGATAAAGAAGCTTATTAAGAGTAGAAACTTTAGGTTCTTGCATCCAGAAGTTGTCGCCAAAGCTAACGAGCCTGAGTTACAGTCAATTCTTAAGGCCGTCTCCTATTTCAGGAACTTTGCTATTTTCAAGGCTCTCTATACAGCTCTTTATAAAGGCCGAAATCTTACTCTAGATCAATATCGTGGCCTTTATGATTTGCTAATCGACTATAGAAATACTCATCCAAAGGATTATTTTGTAAGAGGTTTTAGTTCTGCGATACTGAAGTCTACTGCTATAAGCAAGAGCTCTAAAGCCATTTACGCTGTTATGGTTTATAATCAGCTATACGAAGATGGGCTATTTAATGATCAAATTCACAAGTCAAATAAGCGACTAACCAAAGCTGTTGCAGCTTACTATTTGAGCAGCAAGCCCATTCATTTAGCTGTCATAAAGAAGACTAAGGTGAGCGTGATCAACAATAACAATCTTATAAAGTCTATCACAAAATGGAATCTTTAGCCACTACTCTCATCGTTCCGGACATGCGGACTAAAATAGCGGCTCTTAAACAATATATAAAGAGCGCCAATATGCACGCCACTAAAGCTCAATCATTCTTGCCTATGATTAAAGAAAAGAGGCTCTTGCCTCTCAATCACTCAAAATACTCAGGGAAAGTTGCGTACATCAATTGGATTACTAGAGGCAAGGCAATGTACTTGAATCTTAATGTATGTTACGATAATGTTGGCAACATTACTAGTTTTGAGGTTATGACTAGAAATTTAAAGGTTAAGAAGCTATTTGATGTGAATAGGGTAAGAACGTTAGATGGCAAAATGTTTAAGCGGCATACAGAGCTTAAACGAAAGGAATCTCTTGTCTATACTGTGGACACTAAAAGCCTATATCCTGGCAGGCCTATAAAGCTTCTTGAGAATGGCCTTGAAAATTTTGCGTCTAGGGACAGAATTCTTCAAAAATTCGGTGTACAATTTGCTCCAATTGGAGTATAATGGAGGTTTACATGGATCTCTTTGAAAAGTCTGTTGAAAAAGAAAAACAGCATGTACCATCACTTGAGATTTTTGCTCGTAAAAAGGGTAGAGCATCAAAGAGATACGGCACAAAGAAACCTGATGAGAAAGTAAACCAGAAAGATTTACTAATTGCATGGCGGGAGGATACGTGAGGCTATTAATTTGCGGAGACCGTAACTGGTCCGACGGTTCGGCAATTAGAGAAATAATTGCAAGATTTCAGCCTGACGTAGTTATCGAGGGCGAAGCTAGAGGAGCTGACACTCTCGCTCGTTTGTCTGCGGAATCTGCTGGGATAGAAGTATTGAGATTCCCTGCCGATTGGACTACGTATGGTAAAGCTGCCGGTCCTATTAGAAATTCCCAAATGCTTCGCGAAGGCAAGCCAGACGTTATAGTAGGATTTCATTACAACGTGAATGAATCTAAAGGCACAAGAGATATGCTAATTCGTGCTAAAAAGTCTGGCAAAGCAACATTCATATTCGACGGTGAACTTAAGGAATTCTAAGTGAAAATAAGAGAAGAATATTGGATTTTTGCTGGTGGTGCTGGTCCCCCAGTTTACCCAAAGACCATCTACATATCGGATTACAACAATAGCAGAATTGTCGAGCGCTCTATTCCCGATTTAGCATACGTAGGACAAATGACTAGTTACAATTTGATAGAGCTTACGAATCTTTATAGACCACAATTTATAAAGGCAAACTCAACGCATCTGTTTATCTGGGATAATGATAATCCTTTTCTTTTTAGAATTGACAAAACAGATCTCGGCGCCACTGCTCAAACCATCGATGTAACAGATTACTACCCGATCTACGGGATGGGTGTTGACGATAATTATATTTATCTTCCGAACTATAATAATGATTCTATTGTTAGACTAGATGCTACGACGATGGCTTTTGTTGATGAAACCTCTTCGTATACGATAGGGATGGACACTTACTATTTTTATGGTCCCGAAAACATACATTCTGACGGCACTTACATTTATATTACAAGCAACAGTGATAACAGCGTCGTAAAAGTGACAGCAGCCGACCCTTCGATCGGTGTTGCTTCATCGATCTTAGCTGGCAATGTTGACTTATCTTACCCGGAAGGCGTTTGCGTCGATGGCAGTGGGAATGTGTACATCGCGGATTCGGGTTGGTTTAGAATAGTAAAACTAAACTCAAGTTTGCAATTTCAAGCTCAGGGCGGATATGGACCAAAAGCGACTGTGACTGCTATTGCGGGTGTCACAGGTTATTTTCAACCGACGTCGTTCACCGGGACATTCAATACGAGCGATGCCATTACATGGACGTCCGGAGCTACTGGAGAATGTTCAAGCTGGGATGGCACGACTCTTAATTTCAATGTGTTCACAGGCATGCCAGTTATAGGTGACACAGTTACGGGCCCAAGTGGCACAGCTGTAATGCAATGGGTGAATATAGACACAGATCTGACTTATACGGGACTGACGGATGGCCCATTTCAGCCTGGCTATGGCGGCTACGAGTATGTTCATTGCTCCAGACTGGGGGCAGAAACAATGAACGCTTATTTCTTGTCAGACAATGGCACTGTTGCTCGTGCTAGATTCCAGACAAGCGATGGCATATACAATGCAACTGTGTTTGGGCTGCCGCAGATTGGGGACACTCTTGTACAATTTTTGGTCGACACTGGTCCTGTTGGCGGATATACGGTTCCTGATGCCGCGTTCTTTTATCCTTATGGCATAACAACTGACAATGTATCAATATACGTGGCAGACGTTGATAATAATCGTGTTTCAAGACGTACATGTTCTACTCTGGCGCATCAAGGCATTTCATCTTACACTTATACTGCTACAGACGTTTATTATGACGGCGACAATCTTATTCTTTATGTAACAGAACCATGGTCCCCAAACATAGAAATATTAGAGACGGATTTTAGTGTTTTAGATTCTTATGTTAGCGCTACGATTGGGTTGGCGACGGGAGGATTTATTTTTCAAGACGCAGCATCGCAGTTTGCTGTAGAATTCCCTACTCTTGCTCCGGGTGATTTTCTTTCTGCTTCAGGTTTTGCCGACGCAGACTACAACAGAGTATACGAGGTGGTGTCTGTAGATGGCGCGAATCAAATAACATGCGTAAATCCCTTTTCTAGTTTTAAAATTGGAGAGAGTGGAAACATTATAACTCTTGATATCGTTAGTTCTTTGCTAATAATAGATGACTTGACACAGCTCACCGCTGGAATTCCAAACGCTATTGTTAGCCCTACTGGAATTTGTTCTGACGGAACTTACGTCTACATTACGATTAATGATGGGGTAGCAGTGTAATGTGTATTTTAAAGTTCTTAATAGCCGGAACAACAATAGCGGATTTAGAATACGTCACAAAAAGCGTTCAGTCTTCGAATACGCAGGGTTGCTGTACGGATGGCACACACGTCTTTTCGATACACGCAGAAAGTATAGAGAAATTCTTGTGTTCTGATATGTCGCTTGTAGATGACTTTAGTGTATTTAATGGTTCAGACTCTTTTACAACAGTAATTGGAATAACTACAGATGGTACGTATTTTTATGTTACAGATGGATCAGGCTCAAATGGTAGAGTAGTAATATTTAACAATTCTGACATGTCGTACGTTGGAGAATTTCCCACAGACATGGTGCCTCAAGGAATAGATCATGATGGTTCTAAACTGTATGTAAGTGAAATGATGTTATTGGGCTAATATATGAAAATCTATACATATAACATAACGTCTCCGTACGCTTTTGTCGATAATTTTATTTTAGGGACGCCCGAGTGTTTTACTGAATATGATCCAATCGCGGATTTTGGCTACGGAGTTTCGGTTGATTCTGGTAAGACATACGCAACGAATAGGTCTGTTGACAAGTTAGCTAGAGCCGACAATACTACGCTACTTGGAGACGCAATTGTGGGTTCAACTGGTTTTGGCAACGATAATTTTGATAACCCTACGTTTTCAGCCATTATAACATATCCCGTGCCACCATCGCCGGCGATCGAAAATATCTTTGGTAATATTATATGGTAAAGTATGATTTTTACATTCATACGTATGACGACGACCCGACGCAAATTTTGGATCAAATAAAACAATTTCATCCATCTGCTAGAGCAATTTTAATTTCCGACGGCGGGAAAAAAGATTGGAACACTCAATACTTCCATAAATTTGCTGATCGTCTTGAGAATAAGAGCTCTAAGTGGATTACTCGATGGTGGGATGTTACAAGAATCTATAATTCTGATTTCATTATAAGAGTAGATCCTGATTCTACAATCAGCGGGTCATTCAAAGATCCATTTCCATTAGCCGACTATTTTGGACACATTACAAGCTATCATAATTTTGGCGAAGAAAAGAAATTTATTATTCACGCTGGCTTTGGTTTGTTTATAACAAAGCGTTTTGTGAATCTTGTGTACGATCAAGTAACAGATGAAAAGTTTTTAAAGAAAGAGTTCATGTATAGAAACACATTAGTTTCAAACGAAAAAATATTGGCTTATTTAGCTTCTCAGAATGACATCTTGCCAGTCGAATATGATTCTGGTATAAAGCACAAGGCTCGCAGTATCGCCGACATTAGAAACGCAACTAGAGATAGCATAGATCTCGGCCAATTTGCTACTAAGTATGCTGAAAAAGTTAGAATTGCTGAAGAAGCTGAAAAAGCACTGCAAATAAGGAGAGAACAAGATGCTAAGCTTAAAGTCGACGAAGATGCTAGACTGAAAGCCGAACTTGAAGTAAAACGGACAGCTGAACTCAAAAAAGAGGCTAACCGCCAGCGGATAGAGAGCTTAAAAGACTCGGCTAAGCCAAGCGCTAGCGATACGATAGAAGATGTTGAAAGAAAATTGGGCGTACTAAAATCACTGTATCTTGAAAAAGTAATTACTCAAAAAGAGTTTTTTGTGTCTACTAATAGTGTAAGAAATGCTATTAGTGAGAAAGAATCTTAAATGGCTTCGACGCTGTATATTGCTGACAGAGACAATTTTACAATCAAGAAATTTAGCGTCACTGATTTGTCTCTTGTAGACGAAGTAGCGACAGATGACAGTCGATATGGTAGAGCGCTAACGATTATTGAGAGTATCGTTTATATGACGACAAACAATAATCGAATACAGGTTTTTACAGATAATCCGCTTACTCATGTTATGACGTCGGGAACATATTCGGCAGGCACTCTGTATGCATTATCAGACGACGAAACAGTTCTATATTTAATTACAGATACCGGAAATGGAATACGACGAATAGATAAAGACACTCTGCTATTTCTTACTGGATTCACAACACCAAAGGGATATACTATTAAAATATTCAACGGCAAGTCTTACAACAATACGTTAGCAGCACCACAAACAGTAAATAAATACGACTTATCCGATTTCAATACGATAGAAGACTCATTTACAACACCAGATTCGGCACAGGCTTTAAGCTTTTACGCAAACGACAATTATTTTATGGTATCAACTTCAGGAAACTTGTATCGCTGTGATCTTGCTACAATGACTTTCGAAGATTCGGTTACTAAATTGTCTCTATTCGGCAATAACTATAATATAAAAGGCATTGTATGCGACAGCACTTATGTTTATGTATGTGGTAATCCCACCGAGGTTGGAGCCTCAAAGATTGCCAAGGTTCTTATTAGTGATCTGTCAATCGATCAATCAGTTAACGTGCTCGATACGGGACGGTTAGAATCTATAGAAATAATATTAGATGAAGCGCCGCCTTTTGTCGCTGGTCCGAATTCTTTTGGAAATATAGTGTGGTAATATGAAACCTGGCGACCAGAAGCCGAATCACAAGTACATTCGTAGAGTGCCTGATAGCAAGGGCGGTTGGAAGTACGTCTACGAAGAGTCGCAAGAAAGACTGCCTACGAAGCATGAGGAAGTTGTGGAAGCTAAAAAATACCCATTTAATATTGAGCTGGGCTTTAAGACTTTGGCAATCATTGACAAGCTTAAAGCTGCAGGACACGAGTCGTATGTTGTTGGCGGTTGTGTAAGAGACGCATTGCTTGGAAAACAGCCAAAAGACTTCGATATCGTAACTTCAGCTAAGCCCAACCAGATTCAAGAGCTGTTTGGTATTCCCGGTTCAGTAGGTGCTAAGTTTGCTGTGAATATAGTTGACGGCCACGAAGTTGCGTCTTATAGAATTGATGATGAGGAAGCTACAAGCGCCAAAGAGACAGAAGTGTCTTTGGCTTCTTCAGTTGATGAAGACATGAGACGCAGAGATTTTACTGTAAATGCTCTTGTCTATGATCCAGAAACAAGACAAGTGTTTGATTTTGTTGGCGGTTTAGACGACGCTAAGAATAGAGTGCTTCGATTTGTGGGAGACCCTGACAAGAGAATCAAGCAAGATCCTATGAGAATGCTTCGTGCTATTCGTTTTGCTAATAGTAAGGACCTGTCTATTGACATAGAGTCTTTCAAGGCACTACAGCGAAACATGCCGCTGATTAAGAAAGAGGCACCTGAAAGAATATCTGCTGAAATAATGAAAATGTTTGAGTCAAGAGATACACTCACGGGTCTCTATCTGATGCTTACTACTGGCTTCTTAAAGGAAGTGATACCTGAGTTGTACGAGGGCTTTGAAGTTGAGCAAAACAAGCATCACGCTGAGTCGATTCTAATGCACAATATGCTTGCAGCTGACGCAATTAAAAAGAAAGATCCTGTGCTTAAGCTAGCGCTTTTGCTGCATGATGTGGGAAAAGTTAAGACAAAAGAGCTGAATCCTGAAACAGGCGACTACAACTTTTTAGGCCACGAAACTGTGGGTGCCGATATGGCTCGCAAGATCATGCGTCGCTTAAAGTTCTCAACAGAACAAACAGATAAAGTTGACAATATTATTCGTCATCATATGTACTATTTTACTGATGAGACTAAAGACAAAACGATCAAGAAGTTTATGGCACTGCCAGAATTCAGAAACATACTGCGTGCAAGATTGGCTGATAGAAAAGCTAATTTAGCTAAAAAGGGAGTTCCCTACTCGTTTAAGAAGCTCATCAGAAAGATTAGGGTTATTCAGACGACCAAACAGCCCGTGACAGTGAAAGACTTGGCTATAAATGGAAGAGACTTGATGGATTTGGGGCTTAAGCCAGGGCCGTTGTTTGGTAAGTTTCTCAACAACGCACTTGAACTAGTGCTTGAACAGCCAGAACAGAATCAAAAAGAGATTTTATTAGAGTTTGCTAAGAAGGAGTTCGGTCAATAATGGCTACCATTGTAACTAGATACGTCGACCCTAATTCGTCAGGTGGAAACGGCACCACAAATGCTTTATCTGGTGCTAATGCTGCTTATGCTTCGCTTTTTTCTTGGGAAGCGAATAGAAGAAGGAATCTTGTTTCGGCGGACGAAATCGAAAAAGTCATTTGTTCGTCAAATGACGGTGGAGAAGGCGCCCATTTAGCCGATACAACATATTGTGCTATTGATGTAGGAACAGGATGGACGGTTGATTCTGGACATTTTATTTATTTGCAGGGTGCAACTAAACCAGGTGCAAAGTGGAACGATAACATATATAGAATGATTAGAAATAACGCAGGCAGTTTTGCCTGTTTGCAGTCGAGTCAAACATATACGCTTATTGACGGCATGCAATTTCAAAGAACAGGAACTGGTTCAGGAAATGTTTCCCCGCTATACAGCGCTAGAGTCGGTAGTATCACAAGAAATTGTTTCATAAGAAATTCCATTACTAGCGGAACCTATGCGATGGGATGTTATTCGGGTGGTGAAAATAACGTTTACATATATAATAATGTTTATTTGCTTGACGGAACTCTTACTTCAAAGTTTGGAATTTATAGCTACTGGACTAACTTCTATGCTTGGAATTGCACCGTTATTTGTAAAAATGGTTACACTGCGGGCGGCGGTGTTAGAGGAGAAATTGCTAATTGTGTGAATGCAAAAAATCTCCTTGTTAGAGGCTTTGGTGACGGATTTGCAGGGAATCTAACGGCTTCGTCCGACTATAATAGTAGTGACATTTCAGGCGACGCAGTAAATACGGGCGGGTCTGGAAACGATAATACTGCTTCTCCGTGGTATTCTGGCGCTACAGCCGATGCTGACATATTTGTAGACGCTGCAAATAATGACTATCATCTAAAGCCGGGAACGATATTCAAGGGTGTTGGCACTAATCTTTCAGTCTCGTTTACAGAAGACATTGATGGTCAAACGAGACCTTTTTTATGGGATCTTGGTGCTGATCAACAAAATTTTAGAACAAGTGGTCCCTTTCCATTTCCTAAGATGAGTTAGAGGTAATATAATGACGGCACCCGCGGGTAATTGGGTACAAAAAGCTTCAGATAGCTTTGTTAGAGCTAATGAGAATCCGCTTTCAGGCGGAGGCAATTGGAGTGGTCAGGGTCGGTTTTGTTATCTAACGAGCAATACGGTTTTCGGCACTGTTAACGGCGCGTCGAATGTTTCCGTCTGGACAGCTAGAACATGGCTTCCAGATCAATATGCTACAGTGTGGGCACCGACATACAGTGGCGGCAACTTACAAGGGCCTGCTTTGCGATGTACAGGTGGCGGGGCGAATGACGGATATTATTTCAGATTTAGAAGAGGCCCTGGCGCTAATAACAGCACAACAGATCTTCTATACAAGACAGGCATTGATTCCGGTGGGTCAATCTCTTATTCGTTTACTCAAGCAAATGTCAATTCTCTTGTTTCTGGTTACATAACTGTGTACATCAAAGGATGGGACTTTACTGCAGTAGATGAAGTCACCGGATTAGTGTTCTGTACGGCTACCGATTCTGGTCAACGTTTCGCGACTGGTTCTCCCGGCGTGCATGTATATACTGCTTTTGGAACTCCAGGTGTAATTGGTCCGTGGACTGGCGGAGAAGATATCGGTCGTGTTCGCTATCCAATTGTGTCGTTCAAGGGATAAACAATGGTTATGTTTGTAAGCGAGGCAGGTAGCAATGGCTTGGTATGAAAAAGCAACAGATGATTTCAATCGTGCTGATGAAAACCCTCTATCTAAAGGCGGGATGTGGCAAGGGTGGTCTGACAGACCTAAGATGAAAGTTCTTAGCAATGTCGCAACACTAAATACTTTTGCTGTGTTTAATTTTTCAATGTATACTGGCGTTCGATTCGGCCCAAATCAATACGTTCAGAGTACAAATGCTGGGACGTCGGGATATATGGGTCATGTACTAAGAGCTAATGGAATGCCCGGTTCGAGTGCTGCTGCTTCTTGGTATTTCGTGTATTGGAATTCAGGAAATAATCTCGTCAACATGTTTAGAATACTAAATGGCGTTGGCACTCAAATAATTACGAACGCTGCTGGAAACTCTGCTGCAGGAACATTTAGATCTGAATTCATAGGTTCCAATTTTAAATTGTACAGAAATAGTGTTCAAATTGCTACTGTTAATGATTCCGTAATCCCAACTGGGTATCCCGGTATCTGTCTTAATGACACGCCCGCCGTTCATAACAACTTTTCAGCTGGAGATGACGGTACTGGTCTTTTTTCTCCTTTCCCCGCGGGCCGACCTTCAGCTTTAAATCAATAAACAACACGTACGACATTTGAATCGATTAAATCACAGTATCTTCCTAATTTAGTAGTAAATCATACAAACATGCCGAACCAGAAAACGTAGGCACCACGCGGACGCGTCGGTGTCTTTTTGTTTTAACGATTGGAGGGAGTGATGAAGAGGTTATTTTTTGCCGTACTGTTGATGGCGACGGCGACATCTGCTATGGCTGTGTCATCATATTTGACATCATTCAATACTAAGTATGGAACATCAGCGACAGTGCTGAACACTTGTTTAATATGTCACAATGCAAGTGCAACAGGCGGCAGACTCAATAGCAGAAATCCTTACGGTGCAGCCTGGGAAAATGCTGGAGGCGATACTGCTGCGTATGCTTCTATTGAGCCACAAGATTCGGACGGTGATAGTTTCACTAACATCGTAGAAATAACGGCAAGAACATTTCCGGGTAATGCAACAAGCTTCCCAATTGTTGTCAAAACTCCAAACGCTCCTACGAACTTGAATGTTCAGCCGGTGCAATAATACGAGGTGAAATAAATGAACAGATTTTCTACATTTTTAGCAGCGACTATAGTATCTATTGCGGCATTTGTCATGTCTGGATGCGGTTCTTCTCCTCCGGGAAATCCACCGCCAACAGGTAATGCGCCAACACTTTCAGCAACTGCGACACAGCCTGTTGCGAATGGCGATGGATCTTATAGTTCGACAATCAATTGGCAGACAACTAATGCTACTGAGGTAGCTATTTCGGGTTATCCGCCTGTGTCGGCATCTGCTGGGAGTGGATCACAGCCTGTAACGCTTACGCAGACGACCGTATATTCAGTTGTTGCTACTGGCCCTGGTGGTCGTGCTCCAGATGTTGAAGTCACGATAACCATTTCAATGCCGGGCCCTCCAAAGCCAACCCCAGCCGTCCCTGCATCAGTCGCAGCTAACGTAACTGGAAGTGGAGAGGTTACTGTAACATGGTCTTCGGTTTTAAATGCAACATCATACAATGTCTACGTAAATGGTGTCCTTAGACAGGCGTCTGCTACATCACCATTTGTTGTATTTCCGCTAACTAATGGTGTGCAGTATTCATTTACTGTAACGTCCGTCTACACAAACCCAGCGGGAACAGTGTTTGAAAGCGCTCAGTCATTGCCTGCTTTAGCCACGCCTGTTGCTTCAGTGTGGGATCAGCCTGTCAATGTTACTTGGACGCTACCTACTACATATACAGACGGTAGCCCAATTGCTCTTGTAGATCAGGCCAGAACAGTTGTTACTATTTACTCTAATACAACGGGCAATGTGCCTTGGGGCATTCCACGTGCAGTATCTGCTCCCGGTGCAACATCTACACAGTTTGTCATGACTGTTACTGAAGGAGTGTCTTACTTCTTTACCGGTACAGCTACCCTCGACGGTCAGGTCTCGACATTTGCCGTCCCTGTAAGCTCTCAGTTCTTACCATAACATTCTTACAGAAGGCTGAGAAATCAGCCCTCTTTAAAAGGAGTCTTCGGACTCCTTTTTTTATGTGTACAATCCACAATAAAGTATTATATAATGATCTATCAAATGGCGGAGGTGAAGAGATGGGATTCATGGGAATCAATCATTGGGTTGAGTCCGATAATGCAGCGGACTTTCATGCTCATCTTCAAACAACTCTCAACACCTCGTTCAGAAATGAGCTCAGAAATAAAGCGAACGAATACAATACGCCTGGCTGGCTGAATGCTCTTCTCATTTTTAAAGAGACTCCGGGTCTGATCTTATTCCTCGATAACAAGATTCTTGATTCGATTGAAGAAAAGATCGAAAAGGATCTTGGCTATCTAAAGGGTAAAGATGGCGGAGATCTTGTCCGTAATTTTAGGGCGACAAGGTATCTTCGGAAGAGGGACGAATAAATGGAAGACATAAAAGGTTTCTTCGGCAAGAACAGATTTCTGTCGAATTTCTACCCTGCTGTGATAGAATACGAGGGTGTGAAATATCCAACAGTTGAACACGCTTATCAGGCGGCCAAAACTAAGGATTGGGTTCTCAGAGGACACATTTCGAGGATGGAGACACCCTCGCAGGCTAAAAGGGCTGGTGCAACACTCAATCCGCCCGACTGGCATGAAAGAAGTCTCCAGACAATGGAGCTTCTTGTAAGGCTGAAGTTCACAACGCACACCAATCTCAAATACAAATTAATAGCTACAGGTCTTGCTGATCTTGAAGAGACTAATGAATGGCAAGACATGTTTTGGGGCGTGTGCAATGGGGTTGGTAGCAATCATCTTGGAAAGATTCTGATGAAGGTAAGAGGAGAGTTGTGGTAATGCCTAATGCGGATAAAATAAAGACCCTGATTCCAATGCATGAGATTGAGCAGGGTGCACAGCAACAGATATACGACAACGCAAACATTCCGTTTGTGAAGACTATAGCTGTCATGCCAGACTGTCATCAGGGATACGATTTGCCCATTGGAGCTGTGGCTCTAGTCGAAGATCATATTTCGCCTTCGTATGTCGGTTATGACATAGGTTGCGGTATGATCTGCTACGAAATACCACAAAGCAACATCGAAAACTTTCACACAAAAGATAGACAGCATCTCTTTGAGGAAATAAAAGAATGCATTCCCGTAGGCTTCAACGAACATGAGAATCCATATGCTAAGTCTTTTTATTCGGCTTCTGGTGATAAAGAACTCACCGACAAAGTCAATGCTAAGTTGACTAAGCAGAATGGCACACTTGGTGGTGGCAATCATTTCATTGAGCTTGGCTATAACGCAAACGGAAGCGTCTTCATTACCATACACTCAGGCTCCAGACGCCCTGGGTGGGAGATTGGCAATTGGTATATGAATGAAGCTAAGAAAGACAACCAGCTTTATCACAAGTTCTTCCACTTGGACTCTTCATTGGGTAAGGCTTATTTAGCTGACATGAACTTCGCTCTCGAGTTCGCTTTGGCTAATAGATTGGACATGCTTAAGGAAATCATCAATCTCATTACTGGTAGCAGGACTCTATTTGAGTATATAAATGAAAACCACAATCACGCTATAGTGTGGGACGCTGGTGTGCTCCACCGTAAGGGTGCTACACCGGCAGAAAAGGGTCAGCCTGGCGTTATACCTGGCTCAATGAAAACTGGAGTCTATATAACTGAGGGCTTGGGCAACTGGAACTACCTTGTGTCAGCGTCTCATGGCGCTGGCCGTAAGATGTCTCGTGGCTTTGCTAAGAAGAACATTACGTTGGAGTCGTTTAAAGAACAGATGGAAGGTATCATTGCCAATGTAGATGTAACGACTCTAGACGAGGCACCTGACGCTTATAAGGATTTAGATTACGTAATTAACGCGCAGAAGGGCATAGTTGTGAATGTCGTCGACTTCATTCAACCCATAATCAACATCAAGGGGTGACGCTATGAAATGCATTAGCTGTTCATTTGCAAAGTTTGAGAGGGATCCCGACCCTTATGATTGGTTTTGTGATGACGACACTAAAATCATTTGCACAGCGGGCAAGAAACAACGGCAGGTTTGTGGCGGTGTTCGTCCATATGAGTTGAAAAAAGTCGAGGCTCCTAAGTGGTGTATTCTCCGCGATAAATAGAGATGTACAATCCCTATAGCTTTTGATATAATAATCCCATCAATCAATGAGGAGAGTGCATGATCACACTCGCTGACAAGACGAATAAGTTCGTGTCTATGTTTGACCCTAAAACAGGATTCTATGTCCGTACAGGCATTATTGAGAACGGAAAAGACACGGGTGTCGATCCCTTCATGACTACTTACCCTCAGCTTATTGATGTCGGAATCATGGGCTCTTGTGAGTCGGGAAGACTAGGCCTGTGCAAACAAGCGGGAATTCAGTGCTACCAGGACGGTCTCAATAAGTCTCTCCCAGACATGACGCTCGACAACTTCAAGAAGATTGTGGATGAGTCTAAGGGCAAGGTATTTCAAATCGCTCTTGGTGGTAGAGGTAATCCCAACAAGCACGCTCAGTTCGGTGAAATCCTCAAATATTGTCGAGGCAACGGTATTGTGCCCAACTACACTACTTCAGGAATGAATCTCACGGATGAAGAGGTCGCTCTTACAAAGAAGTATTGTGGTGCTGTAGCGGTTTCATGGCAGAGAGCACAGCATACTCTTGATGCTATCAGGATGTTTGTGAAGGCAGGTGTGAAGACTAACATCCACTATGTCCTTGGTAATTTCAGTATTGAAGAGGCGGTTGATAATCTTTATGGCATTGATTGCAATTTTCCCAAAGGTATCAATGCTGTAGTTTTCTTGGCTCATAAGCCCGTAGGTTTAGGCGATGAGAAGAATGTGTTGCGGGCTAACGATCCTTTAGTGAAGAGATTCTTTGATCTCATTGATAACAATTCTTTCCCATTCAAGATTGGGTTTGATTCTTGCAGCGTTCCCGGCATCCTCAACTACACTGCTAAGATAGATAAAGCGTCTATTGACACTTGTGAGGGTGGAAGATGGAGCACGTACATTTCATCTGACATGGTGGCTCTCCCATGCTCATTCGACCAAGAACATAGGTGGGGTGTGCAGTTGGATGAGAATACTACAATTCAAAATGCGTGGAATGGAGCGTATTTTGAGGATTTTAGGAATTCCTTCCGTACTTCATGCAGAGGGTGTAAAGATGTGATAGAATGCAAGGGCGGTTGTCCAATTAAAAAGCAGGTTGTGCTTTGCGACAGGAAAGAGAAATCATGAAAATTAGACTCGATTTTGTAACTAATAGCTCTTCTTCGGCTTTCATAATCAAGAAGAAGAGGCTTACTGCCCGGCAGATATACATGATAAACAACCATGTGTATTTTGGCTCCCTCTTCAATGGTATCTATGCTAAGCTTGTGGGATCAGATCAGGCGCCATTCTATATGGACGAATGGAAGATTGAAGAGGATGAGGCTGAGATCCGTGGAGAAACTTCTATGGATAACTTTGGCATGGAAGAATTCTTTGAGCATATTGGCGTAGAAGATAAATTCGTCAAGTGGAGCGAAGATAATTATCATGACTTAGACACGAAATACAAGATTCCTTGGCATGGCATGACAAATAAAGAGATTCACAAAAGAGTAGTGGCGGCCAACAAAAAGAAAAGTCTTAAGTGAGGTAAAGCATGAAAATAAGAACAGACTTCGTTACAAATTCAAGTTCAAGCTCCTTCATCATAGCCGTAAAGTCAGATCTGACCAAAGCGGAAGCAAAGGACGTTGTAGATAAATATTTTAAGACGCAAATCGAAGAGCTTATGGGAAACGTAGATCGAGATACAGAATCGCTCGAAGAAGAAATCAAGGCAGATCTTGTTTCGACAATTATGGAAGCTAAAAGCGGCATGAAGCTTGATGACTGGAGAGTTTCTGGCGGCGACGCGCGCTCTGATGAATACGACGCTTCTTGTGTGCTCCACATGTCCGGTGAATTCAACAGCTCAAAGGTGAAGTTCAAGAATGTGGGGTGCTAAATGAAGGTCAGAACCGACTTCGTTACGAACTCGAGCAGCTCAAGTTTCATTGTCGTTGCGAAAAACAAGAGTGCGCTCAAGACTTCCGTTACTATTCCCGTTGACTTTAACACTCTGGCGTCCAAAGAGATTAAGTCAAAGAAAGACGCTTTGGAATATAGCAAGGACAACGATCTCGACGCTGAAACAACTGAACGCATGCTTGCTGAAATAGAAAAGGGCAATTCGTTGTTTGATATTCATGTAAGTTCGGACGATGATGAGCCTGTTAGCAGATACATCCACGAAACAACCGAAGGGGATTATGAAGACGTTCGGCGCCTTCTCCCCGGTATGGTTGTGTTCAAGACGGAGTATTCGTATTGAAAATCAGAACTGATTTTGTCACGAATTCAAGCAGCTCAAGCTTTGTAATTGCTAAAGCTGCCGTAACTGAAGAGCAGATTCAGGCATTTAGAGGCTTGAATAACTTTTTGCGGAACAAGTATTTTGAACAAGGCCAAGACATTTGGCAACCAGGCTTTACTTCAAAAGAAGGCTTTGATTTTGATGCTGTCTGGTGTGGCGATTATTGGACTATAAGAGAAGACGAAAACTACATTGAAGGCTACACATCTATGGACAATGGCGACTTAGGTAAATTCATTAAGGAAATAGGCATCGACACTAAACTAATGAGGTTCTCTAATGAAGGTTAGGACTGATTTTGTGACCAACAGCTCTTCAAGCTCATTCATTGTGGCATTTGAAAAGGTGCCTGAGACCATTAGCGAGATGAAGAAGCTGCTTTTCAAAGAGAATGAGCTTAAGTTCGATTGCTTCCCATACTACGACGAGCTCTATTCTGCCAATGATATCGCTATCAAGATTATCAACGACATGCCAGGGCATGAAGTCAAGAAGGCATCTGATCTTCTCGATGTCATTGACGGCGGTGATGATTGCGATGACTATACTACTATTCCAACGCCTAAGTTCCCTGAGTTTGTAAAAGACGAGAAGCTCCGCAATAAGCAGTGGAAGGCATATGAGGATCTTGCCAGCGCTAGGGCCAAAGACATCGCAAAGAACTTTATGACTAAGAACAAGGGCAAGAGAATTTTCACTTTTGAATATAGTGATCACGATCGTCTTGGCGCCGCCATTGAACATGGTGGTATTCTTGAAAGACTGGACTGCATCAGAATATCTCGACACTAAGAGGTGAGGTGAGGCATGAAAATTAGAACTGATTTTGTAACTAACAGTAGCTCAAGTTCGTTTGTTGTGTTTGGCGTAGGTACAGATATCCTGAAGCTTAATATAACAGATGAGGAGCTTGAAGAGAAGTATGACGGTAGCATGAACGAATATCTTTACGAAAAAGCCGAAGGCACGTCTCTTAAGGCCGGCTCGGCTTATTATGATAGCGACGAGCACTCTGTAGGCCTCAGCCCTGAGACTTTGCTCAAGAAATTCGGTGACAGAAAAATCAGTGAAATTCCGCAAATAGTAGCTGAAGAGATTGAGAAAGCATTCGGTGTAAAAATCGACCCAAAGAAAGTGGGCTACATCGAAGAGGCAAGTTATAACGGGTGATATAATAATCTTATAATCGAAAGGATTAATAATGAAAAAAATTATTGCATTCGCATTTTTTCTTTTGTTTGTTGCAATTTCAGCTGTTCAAGCAAAAGAATTGGGTAGAGAATATATGAGAGTCGAATGCCGCGATGGCCTTGTTTATACGGTGAAATATCGTTGCTCAAGGCAGAGTACTTCTGGATTAGAATGCACTAATTGGGACGTAATCGATATGAAACAAATATATGCACCAGGCAGAGCAAGCTTAGTAGATCAAGATCCTCCGCAGCCGAAGGTTTGTAAATAATCAAGGAGTAGGAAGATGGCCCTTATACTGGGAGACATTCACGGCAACATCGACAAGGCTAAACAGTTTCTTGCGTTTAGACCTGAGGAGCAGCATATATTTGTGGGTGACTATGTCGATTCGTTTGAAGCAAGTGACATGGATATCTACGACACGCTGAAGTTGTGTATAGAATCTAAGGCTATGATGCTTCTTGGCAATCACGATCTTCATTATTTCAAAGAGCCTCCATTCATGTGCTCTGGTTGGAGAAGTCACATGGCTAATGGACTTGCTGAGATATTTGAAGAGTTTGTCAAAGACGAAAGATTCAGGCCAGCGTGCGTTGTGGACGGTTTTCTTGTAACTCACGGTGGTTTATCTGAAGGCTTGGGCAACAGCATGCAGGCTGGAAAAGATGCAAATACCATTCTTAGTAAGATTGAAGATGAATGGAAAGCATACTTGGAAACTAGGTTCAAGAGGAAGCCAAGTCAGCCTCGAACTCCTCGAAAGATATTCAATATCGGTGTCTTTAGAGGTGGAAGAGACTCCTTTTCTGGCATATTTTGGGCAGACTACCGAAGTGATAGACTCTATGGCGTGCCACAAATATTCGGCCATTCAAAGACGCCACTCCATGATATAATAAACATAGGTGGCAAAAATGACTTCTGGGCTATTGGCTGTGACAATGACAGACGTATTTGCTTTGACTCCAAGACTAAAGAGGGAGTAAACTTTGGCTGATGAAAAAGGGCCGCGACGACCTCCAACAAAAGAAGACGCTTCTTTTTGGGCGGACCTTGCATTTACATTAGTAAACGAAATAGCATGCAAGTGCGGTCAGGTGAACAAAGTTCTACCAGAATGGCACACAGGATTCTTCAGAGTTGAGTGTGACAGTTGCTTTGAAGAATTAGATCTTCACAGGTTGCTGAGGACGCCTGACCGCACAAGCATGCTCATTAAAGCAATCGATGAGGATAAAGAGTCCGTCGTAAAAAGCGCATCCGAGAGCTTTACTGATTCGCTGCCACCGCAAGATCCCAAGATGAGGAAGTATGTCGCTGAGTTAGAAGATGCTTGGCGCAAGAAGGAAAAATCAAGCGAGTGGACTGATTCTGTTGAATGGAACGAAGACATAGGGCGCTACGTCAGAATAAAAGAGGACGGCTCGTATGAAACTGACTAAAAAACAGCTCGATATAGTCCAGTATCCTGAGGCTATACTCAATAGTACTAATAACTCTAAAATTGAAGATTTCGGAAGCGACTGGCTATATGCACTTATCGTCAACATGGTGTATACAATTCAGCGAGTAAAGGGTTTGGGATTGGCGGCTCCTCAGGTGGGACTGCCTCTCCGTATAGCAGTTGCTCTTATTGATAGACAGCCAGTGGCTCTGATTAACCCTGAGATCGTGGAGAAGTCAGACGAACAGGTTACCATCGAAGAATCCTGTCTATCGTGCCCTAATGAAGCTGTGCGCATCTCTAGGTCATCTAGAGTAAAGGTGGCCTATTACAACGTAAAAGGACAAGAGAAGACATTAGAAGTGGCAGGAATCAACGCTATTATTATACAACACGAGTTAGATCATCTCAATGGAAAGCTTATAGTGGACTATAAAGATGTCAGCCCTGCCCCCGAGCTATTACAAGATCCTAGCTGAAAGAGGTGGTACTGGGATTTCAACCCACATAGGCGGCGCCGGAAAAGATGGACCGTCCGATTTGTATAAGCCGTTATCACAACTCTTTAAGGAATGGGACAAAGAATGGAAAAGACTAGGACTAAAGCCAAAAAGAGTAAAAAAGTCAAGTACAACGTTATTGCCATAGAAATTGATTTAGAAAACTTAGCTTTACTTGACTCATTAGCTGTGCAAGCTAAAGTTTCGAGGAGTAAATATGTAACGGAAATTCTACGCAACTATATCGATAACAAAGGATTCGGTGAAAAATAATGAATGAAATCTTTACTCCAAACTGGCCGATAGCTCAAAAGAAATATGAGTTGCTGGCTCTTCAAGAGTTTCTTAAAGAAGAAAAGATTGCTCGAGTGCTTGAAGTTGGCACATGGACTGGTGGCACTGCACTGCTTTGGGCTAAAATGGTTTCCCGCTATGATGATGGAGTAGTATACTGTTTAGATCTTGGTTTTAGTTATGGCGTTCATTACGCTAATGAGCCAGGAACTGAAATTATGCGGGAATATTCTGATCAGGTGTATCGTCATACTCGCTATAACAAATACATTAAAGAATTAGCAGGTGATACTCATGATCCTGCCTTCATTGAGCAGGTTAAGAATGTGGTGGGCGGGCCAGTTGACTTCATCTTTATTGATGGTGATCATTCTTATGAAGGCGTAAAAGCCGACTTTCTTAACTATGCGCCTCTGATTAAAGTTGGCGGTGCTATTGCTTTTCATGACATCATAGATTCTGAGCATCACAGACACTACGGCTGTTTTGTGGCTCAATTTTGGGAGGAGCTCAAATCAGGCCCAGGCGTTAAGTTTTGGGAGTTTATTGACAACAATGAATATCTTGGGAACTCTCGTAATGTCATGCCATCTCGCTCTATGGGAATTGGCGTAGTTAGAAGAACTTTATGATTCAGCTCTTGTGTGACAGCATAGGTAGCCCTGGAAAAGATCAGGTCTATGAAAAGCTAATAGATATTTATGGCATGAGAGAGTTATTAGTTAATGACACTGCTTTTGGTATGAATAGAGTTGAACTGTTTTATCTGTATGGAGAATTCGCATTCGTTGGTTTTATTGTGCTAATGGCATTGTTATTGGAGGATTTATGGCGAAAAAGGTAGTCAAGAAAAAAGCATTCGATGCATTTAGCCCATATGCTACTATGCCTGTTGAGAGATATACGTTTGAGAGGGAGCCCGTAGGTTTCATGCAACGCATTTCTCGTGATCACTTAGAGCGCATTGGCAAGTGGAACATTGAGAAATTTGAAGACAACTTGGGCTATGACATAGTCTATAGAATCACTAATATGATGGCTCATGGAGATAAAACAGTTGAGGAATGGTATGATTTTCCAGCTACCTGGTGGGACCATTTTAAAATGCATATCAACCTACGTTACAATTTAAAACTTAAAGTTAGATTGTCTAAGTTGGCCACAAAGACTCTTATTAAAAATTATTGCCCACACTTCACTACAAGCCCTCAGCGCTCCCACATTGAATTCATGCTACAACGACCACTTGAATGGGAGGACTTAAGCCATGAATGATGGTTTCTCATATGGCCCTGAATCTCCTAAATGTGGCACTTGGACTCCTTGTAGTGAAAAACTACCTCTACAAGGAAACAACGTTTTAATATCTACTACGACTCATGTCACTATAGCGTATAGAGGCACTCCTCCACTTGGCATGTCTGTTACGTGGCGGGAGAAATATACTGGTGATATAATTAAAGATCACGTGATGGCTTGGATGCCACTGCCCATGGTGTACGGTCGATGAGAAAGATATGGAAAGTGGTGCTTGCTTTTGCTCCCATCCTACTGGTAATGGACATGATTATGCACATTGAAACTGATCCTAAATGGGTGCTTGGCATCTACACATGTGCTTGGTACTTATTTGGTTGCTATATGGGTGAGGCTGAGATGGAAGAGAAGTATGATAAACTAAAAGGCGCTGCTCTTAATGTTATTGATGCCTATAAGAAGGCTACAGAGTAGATGGCTTCCGTTTAAGCTGTCATCCTGCCATGTGGTATCAGTCAGTCTATTTAGTCTTAGTTCCGTATGCTCTGCTCATACTGGCACTAATATACTACAAATGGCTAAAGAAGTAGATAGAACTAAACTCAACTCACATCATGCCATGGAGTCTCTTTCTACAGCTCTATTAAACGTCCAGAAAGTAGCTATCATTTCAAATCAAGTATGTCCTGCCATGGCGGCTCTAACGGCTTAGTGCTCTGGTGGGGAGTCTTCCCCATGAGGCGCTGTGATAACAGTAGGGAAACGCTATAAGGCGAGACAGACGATCATAAGGGGGTCGTGTTTTTCGCGACCGCTAAACGCGTAATCTGTAATGGTTTCTGTTGCACAGTGTTGTTTTATTGTAGGCCGTGCGCTGGCCCCTAAGCGCTCCCATTCATTCACAATATCGAGCTCTGAGCGCTTTCCGAGAGCTCTCATCATCCCTCCACGAGCGTTTTACTGGATAAAACATGGAGCGCTCTCATTTTACTCCATAAAACATCGCACAGTGCGCAGCTGTGCGTTTTACTTTCATCCTCCACCGTATCCTTCATTATATCATTCTGGGTCGCTCCTGTACATCGTCAGACGAGGAGCTTCTCGACGATTGCAGCGCTTCTATTGAAGTCTCTTATTACATTTCTGTCGATATCACTCTGAGGCGCTGCTTCATCCATACCTCATGGTGCGCACAGCTTGAAGCAGCTTCGTTAGTATCCGACCCGGCGGTATTAAACCTCATCGATTTCTCGAGATACGTCACTGAAGTGGTCGTCCGGCCCCTCCGTGTCTCATTATATCATACAACTGTGCTATTGTACAACGTTTTTTATAGCTGCTGTCAGTCAGCAGCAACTTTGTTGCATTATCCACCCAAACTGACCATACGGTTTCGCTAGACGTGGTTCTATTTGAGATCTATTTTATCTCATCGAATAATTTCGGTGTACAATTACACGAGAATGTGTTATTATAGTTACAAGATAAGAATGGAGGAACTCATGCCCTTCGGAAAATTTGAAAGTAATATCGAAAGGGAATTGTACAACCTCAGCCAAAGGGAATATGAAGACCTGAGGACTATGGTTCACAAGATTCAAAAACTTGTTGGAGTTACAAATGGGATAGATCCGCCTAAATATCCCCATACAGCAACGCTGGTGGACAAGTTGGAAAGGGCTCTCATGTTCCTCGAATATGACCATGGAGGTAAGTTCGAATGGTAAAAAGAATTCGGATGCCCAAGTATCATGAATGTGGCGGAGAACTGAAAGCTTGTGACGTCATCGACTCCTTTACCACGCTGTTGGAGGAATTAGGGTACAAGGTAGCTGATGATCCACGGTACGAGGGCTCCGACATGTTTGGTGTTTTGGTCAGTAAAAAGAAGTTTTCGAAAGCACAGCTGAAACAACTCTTGAAGGATTGGGATGACGATTATAACGAAGGGTTCATAAGATAAAGATGTACAATCCCAGCGCTCTGTGATACAATAGAATTATTAAATGGGAGGTTGGGAAATGACCACGCACATGGGATCGCTCAAAAGACCGGTCAAGACTCTGGCCCTGGTGACTGAGGGCTCCAACATCAAACTTCGGATCTTCAAGGAAGATGGCGAACTCGTGGAGTACAAACTCACAAAAGATGACTGCCGGTGGTTGGTGGCATCACTCGCCCAGAGGATACGCTAATGAAGGTCCACAAATGTGATTACAAGGAAGCGTTCCTGAGGTGGTTTCCGGAAGTCACACCCAAGATGTTTACCAACTTCAGGGTTCGTTCAATCACTGTTGTGGTTGAGAATCTTGAGGTGAAGGGTCTGACCAAATTTCAGTATAAAAAGGAGAAGTAACGTGGGGTTAGAATCTCACATCTACAGCGTTCTGGATGATAAGGACTACCCTCGCACCAAGTACTATTTTGAATTTGGTTTGAAGGCTGACTCGGAACAAGATGCTAAGGATATAGCGGACATCCTCAATGCATCTGGTGAGTTTGGTCGGGCTGTAGTGTTTTGGCAGGGCGGCCTGGATGTGTGGGGAGTAAAATTCGGGAGATATAAGGAGCGCTAATGTTTTTCAAGACAATGAAGCAGTGCGAGGCATGTGGAGAATTTCTGGTGATCTATCCCGTCTCCACAAAGATGTCACGGATCAATGAGAGGACGCTCCCTGCATGGAGCAGGTGTGAGTGTCAGCCACGGTTCCAAGAGATCACCACGTTCGAGCTGGAAAGCCTGGTGCCTGACTGGAAACAGATTATAAACCCGAAAGGAGAAGAGGAACATGAAACAGAAGTCAGTGGCCCGCAAGATCTTCCCTAAAGGTGGCAGTCCGGAGGCTGTACTGTCAGTGGCAAATGGTGAGTCTCGGTGTCTCAACCACACCATGCGCCGTATTCTCAGTGGCCTGAGAATTCCCATGACTCCCTACCAGGTGACGTATGTTCTGGACAAGAAGGGTCCCTTCAAGGTTGGGCCCACTGGTGGCGGTATTCGGTTGTACTCTGATGGTCTGTACGAGCTGGGAATGGCTGTGTGCTTTCTTCCGGAGCACTTCAAGAACAAGCGTGTCCGAAGAGAAGTCAGGATATGAAGATCAAGATCACGAGGCACCACTCAAATGGGCCAATTGAAATCCACAATGATCCTATGTACGCGGGTGTGGTTTTCAATATGTCCGGTGGGCTAAACATTTTCCTTGAGTTTGATGACAAGGAGAATTCGGAGAACATTGCTGGGTTGGCCATTGTGGGAAGTGCAGATGGCTGGAACGTCACATCAGCACATCCGGGCAGCCTTCGGTTAGCAACTTTTAAGGAATCGGTGTACAAACCCAGCTAGTTGTGATAATATAGATATATAAAGTACACACGGAGGTGTGTTGTGGGAAAGACGTGGAAGGACCTGAAGGCGTTTGACATAAAGCGCCACAAGGAAGGTTCTCGGTTAGTGAACAAAGATCAGGATCTACGCACCAGGGTGAAGCCTGTGGATAAGAAGGAAAAGGGTGGCGGTAAAACGTGGCAACATAGCATCAACCAAGAAGAGGAGGATTAAAGCATGAATATCAGCGAGATCGATGTGGCACTGACGAACCACTACCGGACCTTCAAGGCGGAGAACGGTGGCAAGAAGACCAGTGCGGATGGGAAGTACGGGGTGAAGACCCTCCGGTACTTCGTCAAGGAGGCTGATGCCACGGTGCACGGCCCCTTCCTGGGGCGCGGCAAAGCGCTCAACACCTTCCGGACCCAGATCAAGGCGGCCCAGAAGCCGGTGCTCGGTGTGACCTTCGCGGTCGAGGAGATCTTCAAGCCCAAGGCGAAGGGCGCCGAGGTAGAGATCCGTGGCGTGTCTGCCTTCACCGTGACCGCCAAGGAAGCCGTGACCGCCTAACTTGGCCCGGCGTACTAAAGATGAGCTGAGGGCGTCCAACTACTACGAGTGGTTGCAGGTAAAAGATGCCCTCAAAGCCAAAAAGAAAGCTGGCTTCAAGCTCACGGCGGAAGAAAAAGAACTGGTAAGGCTGGACCCCACTCCGGATAAACCATATCTCGGTACACGGGGTCCGGCTGAATCAGTCAAGAGGGATGTAAAGCGTGGTACGATACCGACTAAAGATGCTGACATGCCTATAGTGGGTGGTAGCTTTGTTTGTCCACTTCATGGAGGGCCACATACGGATGAAAACTGTATGCTCTTTTGTGATGAGGAGCGCTGTCCATTCTATGGCAAAGGGTACATGAGGAGTAAAGGAATTAAATTCTGAACTGATGTACAATCAGCAAGAAGTGGTATAAAATGTATTAAAGCTGGATAGGCTTTTGAAAAACTGGCAACATGCCACGGAGGATCTAACATGGCAGTGTATGAGCATTTACGGACGTATCAGGTGGCTAACGTCACCAAGCACTCGGCGGCGCTGAGGCCCACACGTGGCCGGAAGTTCTGGATTCGGTTTCTCACCCAGGAGACTGCTACAACTCTGTTCAAGCGGCCTCTCAAGTTGGGTGATAAGGTTGTGTACAAGAGAGTGTCCAACGCGGTCACTACCTTCTACAAGCCGGTGAAGATCAAGTAAGTCAGGCTATCTTCCCGGGTAGCCACGAGGGGCTCCGACACCATCAGGTGTTATCCAGGAGCCCCTCTTTTGCGAGCAGAATAAAACATCGGCAGTAGTCGTCCGGCCCCTCCGTGTCCCACTATATCACACCCGCTCAGGATTGTACACTGTTTTGTTTGCGAAAATAGTTGTGTACAATCACGAGCTCGTATGATATAATGTTCATATTAAATGCGGAGGTGAATGGATGCCGAAGACGGAACTGAAGGTGAAGCTGGTTGGCACCGATGGTAACGCCTTTGCTCTCATGGGGAAGGTGCGCCAAGCCTTACGTAGGGGCGGGCATGATGACTTGGTGGCCGAATTCACCAAGGAAGCTACCAGCGGCGACTACGACCACCTCCTGGCCACGTGCTGCGATTATGTCCACGTGAGCTAAACTCACCGGTGGGAGGAGGGGCGTTGAGAAATCCTCTCCTCCCACAAACTTTTGATTTACAATCCCTGTGTGGTATGATATAATGTACTTATTAAATGGGAGGTTACAACATGGCACATTTCATATGTACCAAATGTGGTAACGAGGTCGTTACCAGAGGGGACGACCGTCCCACGCCACTTCCCTGGTCGGATGGTCACCGGTGCCAAAACTACCGGCTGGATACGGAAACGCCCGAACGTCAAGCGGAAATCATCAAGCATGTCGACGAAACGAGGGTTCTGTAATGCCGGCCATACCGATAACTCGTGTCATCACTCACATCGACCACATTTTCATCCGGGAGGAGGAACTCCAGTTCACACTGGATATGATTGAAAATTCTCACCCTATGGACCGGAACGATGTGGCATTGGAAAAAGCAAAGGAAATAATTGACCGTGCTCACCACACCACGGCTAACAAGAAAGAAGTGGCAAAATGGATCATGACGGAATGGTTCAACATGCATAATTTCAGGGAGGTTTCACATGGATAAGTTCTACAAGCATCCATACCAGAATAGCTGGTCCAAACCGATGACCTTTGCTAGGCCATTTACCAAGGATGGAGAACCTACCGTGTATTGCTCCATCCTTCTTTTTCTCCATAGGGTAGGACAAGCAACTAAGGCTGAAATCCTCATCAATGGACTAGGCAGGACAGAGCCTTTCTACGACCCCAGTCCATATGGTCACAAAAATAACCAGTTCAAAGATACCACGGCTGGTTATCTTTCTAAAATGTTCGCCAGCATGAGGCATGCTGGCTTAATTCAGTATTCAACTGGAACCAAAACTTGGTCTCTGGGTCCTCGTTACGAGGAATGGAAAAACTGGCTGAGAACTGGAAAATCGATGTACAATCCGGACTAAATAGGATATAATGGTCTTATCAAATGAAGGAGGACCATATGTCCAAAACGTATAGTGTAACATTCACGGTCGTCGGTCCGGAAGGCGCTGGTGATACTATCACGCCGTATCCGTTTGATGATGTTTTCGAATCACTCGGGATGGAGATAGTCAACGTCGCGGTTGAGGAGGAAAAAGAATGACATCCGAAAAGTTAGGCATAATTCTGGCGGCACAGCACGCCAAATCTCCTCAAGTGGATGAGGCAGCCAAAACGTTGGCCATGAGTATATGTGATAACCTTATCCCGGAGCTTGCAACGAAACTGCGACTGGATCTAATGAAGGAGCTCGGAATTGAATTTCCGGAAGACTACCCTGAAGCTGGCGAGAAATATTACGAATTCGCAATGGCATTTGACGGCGATACAAGTCGTACGTTGTCCAGGCTGGTGAGGGATTACATAGATTCGTACTAAATAGTTGTGTACAATCAAGTGTCATTATGATAGAATAGTTCTATCAAATGGCGGAGGTGGTACATGAACTTGGTAATTGAGCATGGTGGGGTGGAGCCAAATGACCGTGGTTATAAGTCAGGCTACCCCAAGGCCAACAAGGGTGACAGGATTGCGACTGTCTACGTCTCTGGTGTCCGCCCCTTTGATCAAGGTGACCTGATCGGGGACTTCGCATGGAGACGTGAACACAGCGCTCCTGTGGCACCCAAGGTGATGCTGACTCTCATCGCCCCGGACTTCTACAAGAAGCACTTTGTGAAGATCCGGAAGATCAGCTACGATCGCAAGGCGGGGTGCAACTGTGGTTGCTCTCCGGGCTACAAGGTGTGGGGTGAAGTGGACATGGAAGCACGTGTGAAGGCTGGGCAGGACTACCACAGCGAAGGCTACATTGAGCCCAGGTATCACCACCTCAACTACTGGGTTTCCACTCCTGAGCATATTCAGGAACAGAAGGAAAAGATGGAGGCCAGAACCTGCCGTGAGGCGGCATTTGGCGGGTGGTAAAGGAGTGGGGCTTCGGCCCCACTTTTTTATTTACAATCCCTATTCTATTTGATATAATAGATCTATCAAATGGTGGAGGGCAAGATGACCAACTTCGAATTCATGCAGGCGGCAGAGGTAGAGCTCACCACGGTGTGGAACAAGTTGCAGTCCCACTCCAACGTGACGCACCCTCGCCCCAAGCTGACCTACAACCTGAGGGGTGGGGCAGCTGGTGAGGCGGCCGGGGCACACACTATTGATCTCAACCTGGGCTTTGTGCCTCGCAATCCAGATGAGATGCTGCACCAAGTAGTAAAGCACGAGGCGGTGCACTGCTGGCTCACAGCCATCAAGGATCCCTCCCACTACATCAGCTATGAGCAGCGCTCCTATAACTACGCTGCATATGGCCGGAGGGTGAAGAGAAGTCCCCATGGTCCCACCTTCATGCGCTACCTGGCATTCCTCGGTGGCCGGACGGAGCGGACGCACAGCATGGACACCTCGGATGTGAAGCGCGGCTGGAAATACACTTGCTCGTGCGGAAACATCTTCATTCTCTCTACTCGGAAACACAATATCATCAGGGAATCAAAAGTGACTGGCCGGAAGACGTGGTGCCGGAAGTGCAAGGGTGAATTAATCTACGTAGGCTACTCAGGCTGAGGAGGTTATATGAAGCCCACATTTCGTGACATGTACTGCGCACTGCCGACGCTGAGGTGGAACATCTTCAACCTCAATAAGTATGCCATCCTGGCTCTTGGACTCTTCCTGTTCGGCGCATACATCAGTGCTACTCTCATGCTTGAGTTCTATGAGTGGTTGGGAGAGGCATGGGTGTTTTTCTTCTAATGCACTAATTGGTGTACAATCCTCAGACTGTATGATATAGTAGTCTTATCAAATCAAGGAGGTACACAGAATGGCAGCTAACATCGAAACAATGGCCTACTTCGGCTCCAAGCCTTGGCACGGCCTGGGTGTGGAGGTGCTTCAGCTGATGACTGCTGAGGAATGCCTCCAGAAGGCTGGCCTGGACTGGACAGTGGAGAAGAGGGAACTGATGACCGTTGACGGCATCCCGGTTCCTGGCCACTACGCCACGGTGCGCACCTCGGACAACTACCCTCTGGGGGTGGTTGGAAAGATCTATTCTCCGGTGCAGAATGTGGAGGCACTGGACTTCATGGACGCTCTCACCAAGTCCGGTGAGGCCAAGTATGAGACTGCTGGCTCCCTCCAGCATGGGAAGCTGGTCTGGATCATGGCCAAGATTCCCAACGGTGGTGGTGTGGATCCGGTGGAGCCCTTTCTGCTCCTCGCCACGTCCCATGACGGCACCTCTCCGGTGATGGCCACGGCCACAGATGTCCGGGTGGTGTGCAATAACACCCTGAATGCGGCTCTCAAGGGTGCCAAGAACAAGTTCCGGATCCGGCACACGACCAACTGGGCTGACAAGATTGCTGAGGCTCGGAAGACCCTTTCCGGCTCCCTCCAGTACTTCGAGAAGGCTCACGCCCTGTACGACAAGATGAAGGGCGAGAAGTTCACGGATGAAAATCTTGAGAAGCTGATTCTCAAGGTCTTCAAGGGCACGGATGATGTGGAGGATCTCTCCGCTCGCCAGGTCAAGTCTTATGATGAACTGGTTGCAGACATCTTCCAGCTCTCCCGCACTGGGAAGGGTGTGGATCTCCCCGGTGTCCGTGGCACGGCCTGGGGCGCCTACAACGCCATCACGGAATTCCTCGACCACAAGTCGGAAGTCAAGGGCCGGAAGGCCTCCTCGGAGGAGGAAGCTATCATGTCCTCAGTCTGGTTCGGCACTATCGCCGAAAAGAACCAGACGGCAATGGATGAAATCCTGGCCATTACCAAACTGGCCGCCTAACAAGGTGCCTCCAGCAGGGGAGGGAGGGCTTCGGCCCTCCCTCTTTTGTATGTACAATCCTTGCCCTGTGTGATACAATAGTCTTATTAAATGGGAGGTTCTACATGAAAATCTGGCTGGACGACATACGCCCTGAGCCCTTCCCTCTCAGGGACCATAGAGAAAGCTATCCCTTCGATCGCTATGCTCCCTATGATGTAGTCTGTGTCAATGCGGAGCAGGCGATAGCACTCATTAACCTGGGCCAAGTGACATTCATCAGCTTTGATCATGACCTGGGTCAGGGCAAAACAGGCTATGATGTGGCCAAGCACATAGAAGAGGGTGCAGTAACAGGAACTATTACTACTCCCATCTACTACAAGTGCCACTCGGCTAACCCAGTGGGAAAAGAGAATATCTGCGCTGCAATGGACAATGCGTGGAGGCACTGGGCTGAAAAAAGCGTTGTACAATTCATGAACTAGGTGATATAATAGTCTTATCAAATGGAGGTGCTACATGCCCACTCTTGAAGAGATGCACATTGATGAGATGATGGCACGCTCCCTCGACATCGAGTATACTGAGGCTGAACTAGCCGAGATGGAAGCGGAATACGCTCGCAACATCGGCTACGACTCCGACTTCGGCGAATAATATGTGGAGTGATCCAATACTCTTCTGGTCCTGTGTGGTGTGGTGGGGAGTGCTTCTCTTCCTAGCTGTCCAGCAGGTCCGTAGACGCAGGCGGGAGAAGCGGCAGGCCGAAACGGAATAATCGGGCCCAGCCTTGCCGCCTCTCGAACACCAGATACTCGGCGCTCCCCTCGGGCTACCGCGCTCGGTCGCAATGCTGGTGTAACGGCTACCTGAAAACGTAAGGGTAGCCATAATATTTGTGTACAATCCCTGTTTGGTGTGATATAGTAGTCTCATCAAATGCGGAGGTGCCACATGGAAGACTATGAGCCGGACATTGATGAGTGCTACGAGATAGAGTCCGCCCTTGGCTCTGCCGGTATGGGTACGGATGAGTACTACCGGCCCGACATGGACATCGACTCCCTTCTCCCTAATGAGGAGGTTGAGTGATGTGGGGTGATACGGCTGCCCTGGTAGTGATAGTCGCACTGTGGGCGCTCTTCTTCGCAGGGTGCTACACGGTGCATAGAGCTAAAAAGAGCGGTAAATATTGATGTACAATCACCGGACTATTTGATATAATGTATCTATCAAATGGAGGTGCTACCCATGAAGAAGTTCTTCGGCTATGTGCTCAGCTTCAATGACAACCGGTGGTACTGCTTTGAGTGCAAGCGCTTCCAGCCTCGCCAGGTGAAGTTCTGTGTCTACTGCGGCTCCCAGGAGGTTGACAATGTCGCTTAAGCTGGAGGACAGGGTGTTCGCCCTCAACAAGTCCCAGGTCTCCAAGCTGGTGAGGACTGGCAAGCTTCCCCTCAGCTTCCTTGGCGGCAAGTCTATTGTCCGCATCGTCCTCCCTGAGGATCTCTCGGAGAACGTGGTGGTTGTGGATGATGCCGGCGGTCACCTCGGCTACATCTCTGTCAAGGAGGCGTGGGCGCTGTGAAAAAGAAGCTTGATGATCCTGTCATCCTTGTCTATGAGCGCTGGGATAGAGAGGTGGGCTGGACTACTCACGAAAGATGTTGCTCTCGCATTCTTGCCGAAACTAGGCTTAAAAACTCTACTATGACCCGTCACTATCTAGAAATAAGGGAGATGGACTGAAATAGAGGTGTACAATCCACTCTTCAGTTGATATAATAGACTCATCAAATGGAGGTGCTACTCTACATGGGCTATGTGGTCAAGGTAGAAGCCAAGAATGGTGAGGTCCGGTTTGCTGACCGGAAGGGCTCTGGCTCCAAGAATGCTAATGATGCCCAGATCTTCTACAGCTACCTTCAGGCTACTGAGGTGAGAGACACTATCCAGAAGTGTGTGGGTGACAAGGCCCATGCTTACCTTGTAGTGCTGCCATAGTACACAGCAAGCACTGAGTAAGTGGCTAGTTGTGCTGCTTACTCTCATCATGCTATGTTGATGTGCTATAAAGCAAGCGCTCAAGAAGTGGCTAGTCGTTCTCTTTGCTGGTGTCATGCCACCCGTCGTACACGGGTCGCAGGTAGGGCGGCGTCGCAGGTAGAACGGGATCCACTTGGGGACCCCCCTTACAGTATACGGCTGTCGCGCGTGACGATGGGGCCCCAAGGTGGGGAACAAAATCCCTAGCTAGAGCTGCTCTAGAGCTGCAGATAGTGCTCCCTAGTGTTTCCAAATAGCCTTCTATCTCTCGTGGGAGTAAAACAAAGGAGACTCTAAATGAAAGAAGTCTTTGACATTCTGGCTTCCCATCCCATTACCTCTATACTCCTGGGACTTCTTATTCTCGCCATCATCTCTGAACTGAGAGGATAAAGACTGCTCTAATGAAGACCTACGACTTTAAAGTGGGAGATAAATGCTGGTATCTTAATGGCGGTCTCATCTATACAGGAAAGATCTCCGGTATTGATGAACACTTCTACACGATCGCGCCCACCTTTAACGGCGCTGGGCTGCCTGACCCGTGGGAAGTTCACGAGAGGGTGTTCCCGAGACCCTCAGCTGCTAAAGAGGTTCTCGCTCAGACTCGTGACTACATCATATCGATCAAATATGATATGGAATACCTCGAGACTAGCATTGAATTAGCTAGGGAGGTTGATACCATATCGACAGGCTTTGTAGACGTGCTGAACGAAGGCTCTGGGGAGGGAGAGGCACGCTGCGGTAAGTGCCGGACCAAGTTTGAATGGTCAGTCTTCACCTCTGAGGGAGTGACGTGGGATGAAGAGTCTGGCAACCACAAGCTTGAATGCCCTGAATGCGCAAAGACCGCGCCTATTGAATGAAATATGTATCTGAAAGGTCAGTGCGGAGATTCATAAAGTTCAAGGGCTGTTGCTGCTCAAGCTGCCATAATGACGACGATGATGGGCTTGTACAGATGATGGAGTTCTACTTCACCAAGGAACGCTACACTGTTGCTTGCTGCGCTGTGCTCAATGCACTAGATGAATATCTCAAGGAGAAGAAGTAATGACTAAAAAGCTTCTCTGTGAAGGCGCTTGCTCCAATTATGTGAATGGCTGCCATGGCA